>Ga0209093_1000001_pt1 | contig 367857 bp, 322 predicted proteins | sample SidtaG_4_FD_187450 | JGI IMG/M metagenome (GOLD analysis project Ga0209093, IMG submission 187450) | Marine algal microbial communities from Sidmouth, United Kingdom - Sidmouth_Male1 metaG (SPAdes) (version 2) | ecosystem: Host-associated > Algae > Red algae > Unclassified | place: Sidmouth...
TGTTGTTACCGTATAGTAAGGAACCTGCTACGGGTTCTCTGATTCCATCGATGTCAACAGGAGGTGCTGCGACAAATGCGATTAGGAAACAAGTGGTAGCTGCAAGAAGTGTCGGAATCATCAAGACACCAAACCAACCGACATAGATGCGGTTGTTAGTACTTGTAATCCACTGACAGAAATTCTCCCATGCACCGCGAGTTTCGCGTTGTTGTAGAGTAGTAGTCATGTGTTATATGATTGCGTTATTTAGTTTTCAAGGTTCGTTCTAAGTTAATAGAACTAGATGTAAGAGACGAGATAAAATAATGTGTCTCTCTTGTCTATGTAACTATATTAACAAATATTAAGCAAAAAAGCTAGTTTATTTACATTGTTTATTATTATGTTTAATATAAGCTCTGACTATAACCTGTAATATTGGGATGATTATTGTCTCATTTTAAAAGCGATCGCGACTAACTATTGTTAGCTGTTTGTCTGATTAGTTTAATAGTAGTAATAGTTACAAATATCTCAAGACGATCACCTCATAGTATGAGTTAGTTGTGTGAGGTATTGCTTATTAATATGCTATTGTCCGATATAGCCAGCGATCGCGGAATTCGTTATTTTCTGATTTCTTTTACCGATTTATTTGGTATTCAGCGGGCGAAACTAGTTCCCGCCCAAAGCATTGATTACATGGCGGAGGCTGGGGCGGGATTTGCGGGGTTTGCTGCTTATTTAGATATGACACCAGCCGATCCAGATATCTTGGCAATACCAGATCCCAATAGCCTGTTTCAGCTGCCCTGGAAATCAGATGTAGCCTGGATGCCCGCCGATCTTTATGGAGTAGATGGTGAACCAATTTTACAAACCCCTAGATTGGTTTTAAAACGGGTACTCAAACAGGCAGCAGAGCAAGGATATTTAATTAAAACTGGCGTAGAGTGCGAATTTTTCTTGTTATCAGCCGATCGCTGTGAGATTTCCGATCCTCGCGATCGCGCTGCCAAACCTTGTTACAATCAACAGGCGTTGATGCGTCGCTATGATGTGATCAGTGAAATCTGCGATGGGATGCTCGATTTAGGCTGGAAACCCTATCAAAACGATCACGAAGACGCAAATGGGCAATTTGAAATGAATTGGACTTATGATGATGCTCTAGTCACCGCTGATCGCCATGCTTTTTTTAAGTACATGGTCAAAAGTATTGCCGAAAATCATGGGTTTCTTGCTTCTTTTATGCCGAAACCTTTTAGTAATTTAACAGGAAATGGCTGTCATACTCACGTTTCTGTCTGGGATAGTACGAGCAAGATCAATTTATTCAAAGGAACTGATGAAAATTTAGAACTTTCCTCGATCGCCTATCAATTCATTGGCGGTATTTTAGAATCAGCAGAGGCTTTATCTGCTTTTTGCAATCCTACTATTAATTCCTACAAGCGGATCAATTCCCCCGTCACTGTTTCTGGTGCTACTTGGTCGCCGAATACGATCAGTTATAGCGGTAACAATCGTACCCATATGATTCGGATTCCAGACTTTGATCGCTTTGAACTACGATTGCCAGACGGTGCAGCTAATCCTTATCTGCTGCCTGCAGCAATCGTCGCCGCAGGATTAGATGGTATCAAACGGAAAATCGATCCAGGAGATCGCGCCGATTATAACAGCTATAGCGATCGACTTCCAGCCGAAAAAAACAAAAGACTTCCTACAAATCTTTTAGATGCTTTACGTCATCTAGAAAGCGATCGCATTATTAAGGCTGCTTTGGGAGAATCCTTGATCGATTCTTATCTCAAATTAAAATACCAGCAATGGCATGAATATTGCGACCATATTTCTCAGTGGGAGATAGATAATACGATCAATTGCTAGTTTCGGTGAAGTTGATCGAAGTATGGTTCTTGACGGGGGCTTGCGCTTCCCCGTCTTCTACCTGTCATCTCAGAAGTACGATCGCTAGTACTAATTGGTTCGCCAACTTCTGTTCGTGTATCCATGACTTTACCTGTAGTATTCGGTTCGTCAACTCCAGAGCGATCGATATTTACAGATTGGTTAGTATCAACTCAATGAAAGTATATAAGAATATTCTCAAAGGATCACTATCAATCAAACTGAAACAGATGCGATCGCCAAAAAAAATCTTATAGTCATTCTAAATAGAAACCATAGGAAAAAATGTACTGTTTCTTGTTCCCTATTCCCTCGAAATAATAACTTAGACCATTAGAAAATTAATTAGAACGACTATATATCTCTAGAGATCGCTATCACGCTAGTTTGAATCGCCAAGAACAAAGTAAAAATCATCTAAATACATCTTGAATTTTAATTATCGTCATTGCCGTAATGAAACTGAAGTTAGAAGTAAGCTTATAGTTTATTATTTATTACCCAGGCTGGGCTATGCTCCTAATGAGTGGCATGAAGAAGCTACTTTTCGCAATATTAGATTAGATTTCTTGATTACCAATCAACCAATTGTTGCTAATAACAATAGAATTAATCTCAATCGTAGCTTAATTATAGAAACAAAAAGTCCCAGGCAAAACTTAGATATTCATCTAAACCAATTCCATACCTATTTACAAACTATTTCTGTCAAGTATGGAGTTTTAACTAACGGTAAAGATTTTAGAATTTATCAACGAGTACCATCACCCCAAGCAGCAAGAGGTTTGTTTGCCTATCCGTTAAAGTTGCTGTTTCAATGCTGTGGTGATGAAATAGAAGGCAAGATTGAAGATATTAAAGCTTTAATTGGTCAAAATAGTCTGAGGAAAGATACTACACGAACAAGTAGTGTAGCGATCGCGAATGTCACAAAAAAAACTCAAGTAAAAACAAGATCTAAGATGAAAACTATAGCGGTATATCACAATAAAGGTGGTGTAGGAAAAACTACTACCGTAGTTAATTTGGCAGCAGCTTTGAGTAAGAGTGGCAAAAAAGTATTAGTTATCGATCTCGACAGTCAAGCAAATACAACTTTTGCCACGGGATTAGTAAAATTTGAAGATGAATTTGATGATTATATTAAAAATGCCAATGTTTATCATGTTATTAAGTCTTCTGAACTACATCCGATTAGTGAAGTTAAAATAACTTCAGATTTTTGCAATCCGACCATTGATATTATTCCGTCTCATATTACTTTAATGGCGCAAGAGAACGAACTCAATCAATTATCTGCTATTAACTTTACTCTATTAAGTAAATTAGAAGAAGTTAAAGATGTATACGACATTGTTTTGATTGACACGCCTCCCTCTCTAAATTTATATGCCAGAATTGCTTTAGTTAGTGCGGATTATTTGTTAATCCCTTCTGATTTAAAACCTTTTGCCAATCAAGGATTAGATCATGTCAAAAACTTTATCAAAGACATTAATGCTGCCAAAAAAGCAATTAGACTAGAAGCTTTAAAGATAATTGGTGTTTTACCTTGTAAAATTGCGACTCACCATAAATTTATTCAAAGCACTTTACCTAAACAGAAAGCCAAAATTACCGATCGCTATGATTTGCCTTTGCTAAATTCTGTTATTTTTCAACGGGAAGATGTAGCTAGATGTTCTGATGTAACAATCCCGATGGGAGAAATGGAAATTCCCGATCCAAAATCTATTTTAGACTATAAACCTAGTTCTCAATCGGCAACAGAATTTAAAAACTTAGCAACAGAAATACTAACCAAAATTGAAGCATAATGACTTTATTAACCTCATTAGTAGAAGTTAAAACCATAACTTGCGATCGCCCTCGTTCGGAATTTGACGAGCAGCAAATAGAAGAAGCTGCACAATTGATTATTGCAGCGGAAGGTATTATTAATCCGCTTATTCTAAATAGAACGGGAATCAATTCTTTTGCGGTAGTAGATGGATATTTTGAATATCATGCAGCAGCTAGGGCTAAGGAAATTGATTTAGCTAGAGGAGAAACGGTTGCAGCATACATTGTTGAAGAAGAAAATGAAGTAATTTCTCAACAAGTAGATGTTTTTAGAAAGTCAAAGCAAGTACCAGATCCAGTACCAATAGTATCAGGTACTTTAGAAACTCGTTTCAATAATTTAGAATCGAGGCTAGAAAATCGTTTTAACGAAATAAAGCAGGAATATAAGCAAAAGAATCAAGAATTAGAGCAAAAAATTCAATCTTTATCTAGTAAACTACCAGAACAAATAGAACCTTTGGCAACTTTTAATCAAGCCAGCTTGCCAGAACTTATAACTAAACTGAAGCCAGTTTTAAGATCGGATAAAAAAACCAATGATATCGCTAATAAAATTATTAAAGCAAGACCTTTTAGATCTCTGAGTGAAGTGCTAACAAAAACCGCAGGATTAGGTGAAAAAACTATGCTGGGAATATTAGATCGCTGGCTATATTCTCAATAGATAGCTTACAACAATTGCTCGATCGCTTTAACAATAATTTCAGGTTCGTCGATCCAGACAAAATGACTGCTTTTAGAAGCAATAATTTCGGTATAGTTACTCGATAGTAAACTCAGACTATAGTGCATTTTGTCTCTGAGTCGATCGATTGACTTTATGGGTAACAGCCATGACAAGATTGAAGGTTTAAAAAAAGTTTGAGACTTAATGAAACATACATATTTAAATGTTCAATTCGGATGATTGAAAAATAGATTACTCCCCATCGTAGCCAACACTTGCATCAAAACACCCACTACCCATTACTTACAAGCAGTTAAATTTTCAGTCTTAACTAGTTAGTACTGCGATTATTAGCTGGCTCACAAAAAGTCAAACAATTACCAATAGGATCGAGAACGACAAATTCTTTCATTCCCCAAGGTTTAGTTTCTAATTCACCATCAGAATTAATTATTTCTCCCCCTTTAGCCTGCAATTCAGCATAAAGTTCTTCGACCTCATTGACATTGATCCGCAAACTAGCTCCCTGTGCCAAGTTCATGTGTTCGTTTTGAACCAAAAATATCTGGGCTGAATCTCGTTTGACAACTGCCATGTAAATAGGATCGCCTTCTTGATGAATACGAGTAAAACCAAGTTGTTCTTCGTAAAAGACAACTGTTTTTTCTAGATCTTGACCCCCTCGGATCAAAGGATTAATACTGTTTAAAGAAACTGCTTGATTCATTAAATTAAAATATTCCGAAACATAATTGTGGATAAATGTATAACTATACCTTTTGGTTAAATAAACTATAATAGATTTATAGTACAAATTACTATAATTGACAATATAAAGTAAGGAATATTTATAAATATGTTTGCTACAGCAACACCTAAAGTCAATCCTAGCGAGATTCCTCAAGATTTGTTTGGGGCAATTAATGACTTAAAAAAAGAGCTTAATGCGGTGATTTTGGCGCACTACTACCAAGAAGCTGATATTCAAGATATCGCTGATTATTTAGGTGATTCTCTAGGATTATCTCAACAGGCTGCCAATACAGATGCCGAGGTAATTGTGTTTGCAGGGGTGCATTTTATGGCAGAAACCGCTAAGATTCTTAACCCTAATAAATTAGTTTTGCTCCCAGACTTAGAAGCTGGTTGTTCGTTGGCTGATAGTTGCCCTCCCAAAGAATTCAAAGCTTTTAAAGAAGCACACCCCGATCATATAGTTATTTCTTACATCAATTGCACAGCTGAAATCAAAGCTCTAAGCGATATTATCTGTACCAGTTCTAATGCAGTTAAAATAGTTAATCAAATTCCTAAAGAGCAACCGATTATCTTTGCACCCGATCGCAATTTAGGACGTTATGTAAGCGAACAAACAGGAAGAGATTTAGTATTGTGGGAAGGTAGCTGCATTGTTCATGAAACCTTCTCCGAAAAAAGAATTATCGAATTAAAAGCCGAACATCCTACCGCTGAAATTATCGCCCACCCTGAATGCGAAGCCCCTGTGTTGCGCCACGCAGACTTTATTGGCTCAACTACTGCTTTATTAAACTATTCTCAAAAAAGCGATCGCGATCAATTTATTGTTGCAACTGAACCAGGTATTATTCATCAAATGGAGAAAGCTGCGCCGAGTAAGCTTTTTATACCCGCACCAAATACAAGTAACTGCGCCTGTAATGAGTGTCCTTATATGCGCCTCAATACTTTAGAAAAATTGTATTTGGCAATGAAAAATAAGACTCCCGAAATTACGATGGCGGAAAATATACGCATCGCAGCTTTGCAACCCATCCAAAAAATGCTCGAAATGTCTTAGATTTGAGCTAGGTTTTTTCTGGATTGTTCTCTTTCAATTTAATAATTGCTTGACGAAATCCTAAAACGACTAGAATATTCGAGAGGCTTAAAAACACTTCTGCGCTGCCGTGCAACCAATCCACATTAGCTAATGATGTTCCGTAGTGGGATTGAGCATAAATTCCTGCAGGAATTGTGACTGCCACAAAAAACAACAGCACATAAAAGCCAATTAAGGCTAGCCGTGGTGTTTTACCAGAGCGAGTCATAAACCACAAAAAACCCAAGTAAGGAAATAATGAAATTGCAAATAGAGTTTCTTTATTCATAATTATTCCTCAATTTCTACTTGTTTTGCACTACGCCAAATTCCCCAAGCAGCAATACAGACGGTGAAGTTACCCACTACTGTCATTGCTGCCTGTAAAATTACTAACCATTCTAAAGATTGAGTATTATCAAAAAAATGCCAGGTACAGGCACACATAGCACTCACTAAGGCTGGTAACATTGCAAACGATAAATTAAACCAAGCACGATTGCCCGTAGCTTCTCCATACTGCCAAATATAGTAGATAGCTGCTGCCCATTCAATAACGCTCGATACATGAACTATCCAAGTTGGAATTGATAATGCGTGCATTAAATTAGTTGTTAGTTGTTAGTTGTTAGTTGTACCAATTCAATTAATGTTTGCCAAAAATAACGTTCGGGTAAGGGCGAACAGCCGTTCAACCTTACAAAAAGTGTCGCATTCTTATTAGTACCAGACTAATTAGATAGTTTATCCTCTAACCATTCGATCACCTGTTTGCCGAGGCTGACACCATTTAGGCGATCTATTTCTCTAATTCCTGTAGGACTGGTAACATTAACTTCGGTTAAGTAGCCACCAATAACATCAATCCCTACAAAATAGAGATTGTCAGCTTGTACTTGAGGTGCGACTATAGAGCAAATTTCTTGTTCTCTTTCAGTAATATCTATTTTTTCTGCTTTGCCTCCTACTGCCATATTGCCACGAAATTCATTGCCACTAGGGACGCGATTTACTGCGCCAATCGGTTTACCATCTAACAAAATAATTCTTTTGTCTCCTTTTTTTGCAGCAGGTAAATATTCTTGAACCATCACTGGTTCGCGACCTCGTTGAGTGCTAACTTCAACTATTGAGTTAAAATTGCGATCGCCTTGTTCTAAAAATAGTATTCCTTCTCCTCCTTTGCCTCCTAAGGGTTTTAGTACCGCAGATTGTTTTTTATCTACAAACTTGGCAATTACCGCTTTATCTTGGCTAACAATAGTTTCGGGAATTACAGTCTTAAACTGTAGGGCATATACTTTCTCGTTTGCCGATCTAATGCCTTGAGGCGAATTAACTACTAAAGTCCGATCTCGATCAATTAAATCTAAAATGTAGGTTGTATAGAGATAGGGGACAGTAACAGGAGGATCGCTACGCATAAATACAGCGTCCATTTCCTCCAGGTTAGTTAGAATGCGATCGCCTATTTGATACCAGTCTGAATCTACTTGCCAATGTCCTGCTACGAGTTCAACAGGCTTTAAATTCACTGCTTGTAAATATCCCCAAGCTTTTCCACCAATAATACTGAGTTGATTAGCTTCGGTTATCCAAACTTGATGACCTAATTGTTGTGCTGCTTCCATCATGGCAACACTACTATCATGTCCTGGATCTAATTTGGCGATCGGATCGATAATAAATGCGAGTTTCACGCTGCTGTCCTTAAAAATAAATTCTTTATGCTTCTAACTTAATAAGGTACAGCTTGATATACCTCTCTACAACAGAGGATCTAATTCTCCTTGACTGTCTAAGGCATAAATATCATCGCATCCACCAATATGGCGATCGTCAATAAATATTTGTGGTACACTTGTTTTACCATTAGCCCTAGCTGCCATTTCTTCTCTAGCATCTCGATCGCCATCAATACAGTATTCGTTGTATTCAACTCCTTTCTTGTCCAAAAGACCTTTGGCACGGATACAAAATGGACAACTACTCCAGGTATAGATCTCTACGTTTGCTGCCATAGCTAAAAAATATTAAGTATTGTTACGTCTTCACTATTTTAAACTGATTTGTGAAATGTCTGAAATGCTGAAAATATAATTATCAACTAAATTGTGCTTATTTTATTTATGGAGTATTGATAGCCAACTATTTTAATTCACTACAATCAAATATTTCGATTGTTAAATTACATAGCTCGTAATTTATAATTTTTAGTTTTGATCTATTTATATCTATATCTAATAGTTTTGTCAGGCAATTATGTAAGACAAGAAACAAGTTAACAATTTGTGACTCTCAATTATCTCTTTGTTAGTTTTAACTATGTATTTGGGAACTCTTACAAATAAGACTAAGGAAGTTCTCTTATTTCAGAGTCCAAAAACCCTTGGTTGCTAAGTTTGCCAAATTCAAGTAGTTGTGCTAACTACTCGAACAGAAAACATAGCTTACTTAATAAGTTAACTTATATAGAACTTACATAAACATGGAATCAGCAAAAGTTGTTAATAAAATTCTGCTAAGTTCCCTTGCTTTTGGTGCAACCTTGGGTATTGGAATGTTAGTTAGCGGTGATAATGCTAATCTTAAAAAAGCTTTGATGGGAACAGGTGCAGCAGGCTCTATGGCTTGTATGGCAGGAGCTTTAGTTGCTAATAATAAAAAAAATTCTGAAAATAGTCAAAACAACGACTTATTAGACGGCAAAGTCGCCGAACTTCGTAGTCAAGAATCGCAGTTACAGACATCTCTGAGCGAAACTACTGCCAAAATGCAGACAAGAGAAGCTGATATAAACTCACTCCAACAAGAGCACAATCAGTTGCTAAGCAGTATCTCTGATTTAAACAACCAAAAACAACAATTAGAAGTAGATTCTAACGACTGGAAAGAAAAGATTCAATCTAAAGTTCAAGAGCTAGAAACACTAAATAGCCAACTTGCGGTGAGTCAGAACCAGGAACAAGAATTCAAGAATACGATAGCTACTTTAGAAAGTCAAAAACAAAACTTAAATAATGAAGTAGAGCAACTATCTTTAAAACAGGAAGAACTAGAACAAGTAATATCTCCTATAGAAGAAAGTGTAACTAATTTCAAGATTCAAACCGAAACAGAATCAAGTAATTTAGTTGACTCAGATTCGGCGATAGATACAGACAAAGCCGTAGAGGAATTAGTAAGTTCTCTAGATGAATCAGAATTAGGAGTATTTGATAGCGATATAGCAACTGAATCTGAATCTACTGCTATAGAAGAAAATATTGATGAACCAGAAAATAGTAATCCATTTGCTGCTAACAATTCAGAGTTCCTAGAAAGCGATCGAGAACAACAACATTCTGAATTAGAAACAGTCGATAAATTAATCGGTTCATTCAGCGAGTCTGAACTGAAAATGTTCGAGCAGCAATCCTCTTCTTCTACTTCTGAATCAGAAGACTTAATGGGCTTTGATGATGAAAGTGAATCTGTAGAAGAATTTAGTTTAGAATCTTCTTCTACTTCTGAGTCGGCAGACTTAATGGGTGAATTTGTTGCCAGTGAAGATGAGTCTGAATCGGAAGACTTAATGGGCTTTGGTGATGAAAGTGAGCCTGTAGAAGAGTTTAGCCTAGAATCCTCTACTTCCGAATCAGAAGAGTTGATGGGCTTTGGTGATGAGAGTGAATCTGTAGAAGAGTTTAGCTTGGAATCTTCTACTTCTGAGTCGGCAGACTTAATGGATGAATTTGTTGCCAGTGAAGATGAATCTGAGTCGGCAGACTTAATGGGTGAATTTGTTGCCAGTGAAGATGAGTCTGAATCGGAAGACTTAATGGGCTTTGGTGATGAAAGTGAGCCTGTAGAAGAGTTTAGCCTAGAATCCTCTACTTCCGAATCAGAAGAGTTGATGGGCTTTGGTGATGAGAGTGAATCTGTAGAAGAGTTTAGCTTGGAATCCTCTGCTTCTGAGTCGGCAGATTTGATGGATGAATTTGTTGCTTGTGAAGATGAGTCTGAATCAGAAGATTTGATGGATGAATTTGTTGCCAGTGAAGATGAATCTGAGTCGGCAGACTTAATGGATGAATTTGTTGCCAGTGAAGATGAGTCTGAGTCGGCAGACTTAATGGGTGAATTTGTTGCCAGTGAAGATGAGTCTGAATCGTCAGACTTAATGGGCTTTGGTGATGAAAGTGAGCCTGTAGAAGAGTTTAGCCTAGAATCCTCTACTTCCGAATCAGAAGAGTTGATGGGCTTTGGTGATGAGAGTGAATCTGTAGAAGAGTTTAGCCTAGAATCCTCTACTTCCGAATCAGAAGAGTTGATGGGCTTTGGTGATGAGAGTGAATCTGTAGAAGAGTTTAGCTTGGAATCCTCTGCTTCTGAGTCGGCAGATTTGATGGATGAATTTGTTGCTTGTGAAGATGAGTCTGAATCAGAAGATTTGATGGATGAATTTGTTGCCAGTGAAGATGAATCTGAGTCGGCAGACTTAATGGATGAATTTGTTGCCAGTGAAGATGAATCTGAGTCGGCAGACTTAATGGGTGAATTTGTTGCCAGTGAAGATGAGTCTGAGTCGGCAGACTTAATGGGCTTTGGTGATGAAAGTGAGCCTGTAGAAGAGTTTAGCCTAGAATCCTCTACTTCCGAATCAGAAGAGTTGATGGGCTTTGGTGATGAGAGTGAATCTGTAGAAGAGTTTAGCTTGGAATCCTCTGCTTCCGAATCAGAAGACTTGTTTGCAGCTGAAGATGATGAATTTGAGATAGAAAGAGCAGCTGCTGATTCTAATTCAGAAGAAGCTTTAGAATCTGTAGAGAAAAAAATAGATGTCCTAACTCAAATTTCTGACGAATCACTCGAAGAATTAAACGATATATTAGAATCCGTACCAGAAAATAGCTCGGAAGAAGGGAATTTGGAGTTAGATGAAATGTATCAAGAAAATAAAATCAACAGTTAGTTATTTTCTGAACGCTCAAATAATATTATACAAAGGCTTAGATTGATTCTAAGTCTTTTTTCTGTTTATCAAAAAGGTTTGTTCATATTTGAATTAGTCACAATCAATGCTATTTGGTTGCCAGATATAGATATTGTTCACAAATTTCGCTTCTTACCTTACCAAGAGAGGCAAAAGAATGTTCTAAAATAGTAAATTGTACGAAACACTTATAAAAGTAATATTTTTAAATATGTCAGTATTGGCAGCAATTTCAGTCGTGCTTCTATTAATAGTAGTTCACGAATTCGGTCATTTCGCAGCAGCGCGGTTACAGAAAATCAGAGTCAACCGCTTTTCGATCGGATTTGGCCCTACGCTTTTAAAATATCAAGGTTCAGAGACAGAGTACGCTTTTCGTGCTTTTCCTTTGGGTGGTTACGTTGGGTTTCCTGATGATGATCCAGAGAGTACTATTCCTCCTGACGATCCCAATTTACTACGTAATCGTCCCGTATTAGATCGGGCGATCGTTATCAGTGCCGGAGTAATTGCCAATCTGATTTTTGCTTATTTTCTTTTAGTCGGTCAAGCAGTAACTATTGGATTTCAAGATATTAACTACAAGCCAGGTGTCTTAGTACCTCAATTGTTGAGCGAGGCAGAATCTGCAGCTGCCAAAGCAGGAGTTCAGCCAGGAGATATTATTCTCAAAATAGACGATCAAGAGTTGGGAAGTTCGGCGGATGCTTTAGAAAATTTACGCACCACGATTCAAAAGTCTCCCCAAACATCTTTGCACTTAACCTTAAAGCGAAATGCAGATATTGTTGACCTAGATGTTACTCCAGATGTGGGTCAGGATGGCAAGGGTAAAATTGGCGTAATGCTTGCTCCTAATGGCGATATTATGCGTCGTCGTACAGGAAATATAGTAGAAGCTTTTACTGCTGGGGCAAATGAGTTTCAAAGAATTGTCCAGCTTACGGTAAAAGGATTTTGGCAATTGATTAGTAATTTTCAGGAAAATGCTCAACAAGTAGCAGGACCAGTGGCAATTGTCGCAGTCGGTGCAGAACTTGCTCGCAACGATTTGAGTAATCTATTTCAATTTGGTGCGTTGATTAGTATTAACCTGGCAGTGATTAATATTTTGCCTCTTCCAGCATTAGATGGCGGACAATTGGCATTTTTGACCGTAGAAGGAGTGACAGGGAAGCCATTACCTACTAAGTTGCAAGACGGTATTATGCAAACTGGTTTGGTTTTGTTGCTTAGCCTGGGCATATTTATTATTGTGCGCGATACGGTTAATTTGGCGTTTTTCCAGAATTTGTTTCAATAGACGAAGGAAGTTTGTAGCTATCAGCTTTGAGCTTTTATTTAGTCAGTAGTTAGTGATTAGTTGTAACGCTTGCTGCTGACTTTGTTATTTTGTAATTGTCGATCAAATAAAATGCCACAGTTTAAAACTTCTACCAAAACTAAAACTAAAAAAAAGTCGCCTAGTAAAGCATTAAAAGCGCGATCGCTTGATATTTTTAATTTATTGACCGAACTTTATCCTGACGCTACCTGTAGCCTAGATTATCAAACTCCAGTACAGCTTTTGGTAGCCACTATCCTTTCTGCTCAATGTACTGATGAGAGAGTCAATAAAGTAACTCCTGCTTTATTTGCTCGTTTTCCCGATGCGATCGCAATTGCCCAATGCGATCGCGAAGAACTAGAAACCTTAATTCGCTCTACGGGTTTTTATCGCAACAAAGCGAAAAATATTCAGGGTGCTTGTCAAATGATTGTGGCTGATTTTGCCAGAAAAGTCCCTAGCCAAATGGAAGAGTTATTGAAATTGCCAGGAGTTGCTCGTAAAACTGCTAATGTCGTTTCTGCTCATGCTTTTGGTAATATCCAAGGTGTAACAGTAGATACCCACGTTAAACGCTTGAGTAACCGCTGGAAATTGACTAAATCTGATAATCCGATTCAAATCGAAAAAGATTTGATGGCATTATTACCTCAAGCAGAATGGGAAAATTATTCGATTCGTACTATCTTCCACGGTAGGGCAGTTTGCAAAGCTCGCAAACCTCAATGTGAAGTTTGTCAACTAGTCGATCTTTGTCCTTCTGCTCAAGAGTATCTTAAATGAATCAAGAAGCTTTTATTGCAGGAATAGAGGCGTTAACTAAACGCGATCGCGACTTGGCTGCAGTTGTCGCTCGACTAGGATATCCACTACAGTGGCAAAGAGAGCCAGGATTCCCCACTCTAATTAGAATTATTTTAGAACAGCAAGTGTCTTTGGGTTCGGCGAAAGCTGCTTTTGAACGTCTTAATGATGTCGTAGTAGAATTAACTCCAGAAAGCTTTTTAAGTCTGGATGATGCGGAATTGAAAGCAGTTGGTTTTAGTCGCCAAAAAACTCGCTATGGTCGAGAATTAGCCCAGGCTATTGTTAGTAATCAATTGGATTTGGAGAGTTTAGAACAGCTTGACGACGACGAAGTTAGAAAAAAGTTAACCAAAATCAAAGGCATTGGCGACTGGACAACAGATATGTATTTGATGATGGCGTTGCAGCGTCAAAATGTATTTCCCAGTAAAGATTTAGCAGTAAGTGTCGCTATTAAAGAAATTAAAAATTTAGCTACTCGTCCCCAGAAAGAAGTCGCAGAAACAATTGCCGAAGCTTGGCAACCTTATAGAGCGATCGCAACTCAAATTTTGTGGCACTACTACCTTAATTAACCTGAGTTCGGGTCAAAAAGAGAGACTGGGGCACTTATGTAATTAAGTAAGTAGGTCTAATTAATTAGAAGATAGTTAACTTAATAAGTAGCGAGTAGCGAGTAACGAGTAGCGAGTCAAACAAGGATACACTCAATGCGACAAGTACAAGCCAATCACGGATACCGAGCACGCATACAGCGAGTACTTAACCAAAAATGCAACTTTTTTCAATTTTATATTTAATTCTGCCCACTTAGTTGGCAGCAAAATTTAACTTTTCAATAGTGGTAGACATTGATGTAGCCTACAGTCGAGATACAAGGACTGGGGATAATTTACCGCTAGATCTGTAGCCTCCAAAACTATATCAGCATTGCTTTCTTTCGTACAAAAAGAATTAACTCCCAAGGAATATAATAATTCAATTACTTCTGGATGTTGATAGTCGCTCCAGTGAATCAAACTAGTTTGAGGAGAAATTGCCTTAATCAAAGCCAGATTATCTGTGTCCGCTTCTTGTTCAATATCAAAAAACAGAATATCTATATTTACCTGTCCATACATCATTGAAAAAATTTGCTCGGAATTTTCCAACAACATTACTTGAAAATGAGGGCGATGGGTTTTGATTAATTCGCTTAATTGTCTTCCAAAATTCTTATTTGGCTCAATAATTAAAACGTTTTTTACTTTAGACGATGTTTTAGAAGAGAAAATATTGTCCAACATAAAACTATAAGAAATATTCCTTGCGTATATTTATCTACATATTATTCTGTACATTCTGACATTGATTTTTTTGATTATCAAGTGTTTTTACGTAGAGTTAATCAAAAATTGATAAAATCACTATATTTTTAAAATTTATTTAAAGATATTTTTGAGTACTTATACTCTATTTTTATTAAAAATGATTTTAAACGTTTAAATAACTAGGCATGTTCTTAACATTCTGTTACAGTGGTGAACGTAATTTCTTAAAACAGTTAATAAACATAGTGGAAGTTACAGAATTATTGAATTGCTCTTTTATAACTACTTGCTTTGATGATCCCGAACAAATCCCTGAAAACCAATTGTTCTGAGTTAGTTACCGCCCCAGAGTATCAACTCAATATAGCTCCAGTCGTCATAAATACAACCGTAAAATCTACTTCTAGTTTTTCTTTTATTAATGTTAATCAATGGATACTATTACTATTATTAAATAGTATTTGTTTGAGCTTTATTGCTTTTGCTTGTTTATGGATTGATTAATTCAGTAGTGGTAAATCTATACTTTTAAAATAAACAAAGTTGAGTTAAGCCAAGAGCAGAAAATAGTGATCAAGTAAGATTCAAAAATTTTTCTAAAGCTTCAATCATTGTTGGTGGCCAACGACGAATGTTTTCGATCCAGTCCAAATCTTGATAGCGATTATCCAAACCAATAGCTGCAACCCAATTACTTTCAGCTTCACCTTGTCGCCCTTCTACCCACAAAGTTGCTGCTAAGGCTGCTCTCATATCAGAATACATCGGATATTTACGCACTAAATTTCGCATATTGCGAATAGCTTCAGAGCGATCGCCCATTTGATACATAATTAAAGAAGCATTTCCTCTAGGAATGGGAAATTGGGGAGCAAGATCGGCAGCCTTTTGATAGTCTTCTAAAGCATCTTGCCAGTGTTTCTGACCAGCTTTAGCGTTTCCCCGATTATTTAAGGCTACTGGATCTTGAGGACTAATCGCTAATACCCGATTATAGTCAGTGATCGCTTCATCCCATAGCTTTTGAGCTTCATAAGCAATACCACGATTCAGATAAGCGTCTGGATACAGAGGTGCGATTTCAATTGAACGATTAAAATCGGCGATCGCCTCGGTCATCTTATATTGACCAATACGAACATTACCGCGATTACTCCAAACAGCAGGATTGTCAGGAAATTGATTGACCAATTCTGTCCAATAAACTTCTGCTATGTCGAAATTTCCTTTTTCAGCAGCGCGAAATGCTTTTTTCGCTATTTTTTCTCCTTGAGCAATTTCTGATGAACTAAACTGCGCAATTTGAACTGGCGAAGCCATTACAGATTTTAGATTGCAGTTACCAAGCCAAAAAGAAAAAATTAAAAATAAACTTATTAACCAGCGATTCATATACTCAAACCAATTTAGGGCTTTATACCTACGATATATTAATTAGAGCCAAGTCAGAAAAAATTAAATTAATTAATCACTGCCTTGGCATCTACAATTGCCTGTCTCGCCCATCGATCCGCTGCTAAAATATCCTCTAAATTGGGATTACTCGTATTTTTACTAACAAAGCGATCGCAGACAGTTTCAATTAAACGAGGAATGTCCAAAAAATCAATTTTTTCAGCTAAAAACAAAGCAACAGCCTGTTCGTTAGCAGCATTTAATACTGCTGGCATCAATCCTCCTGCACGTCCTGCAGCATAAGCTAGCTGCATACAGGGATACTTTTGATGATCTGGTTGGCGAAAGGTAAGATCTCCTGCTTTAACTAAATCTAGTTGTTCCCAATCAGTATAAATTCTCTCTGGCCAAGACAGAGCATATAGTAGAGGCAAGCGCATATCTGGCCATCCTAACTGCGCTAAGACAGATGTGTCCTGTACTTCAATCAATGAGTGAATAATACTTTGTGGATGAATCACAATATCAATGCGATCATAATCAATATCAAATAGATAATGAGCTTCAATTACCTCTAGTCCCTTATTCATTAAAGTAGCCGAATCTATGGTGATTTTTTGTCCCATAGACCAGTTGGGATGTTTCAAAGCATCTTTGACGGTTACTGAACTTAGTTTCTCTACAGGTAAATCGCGAAATGAACCACCAGAGGCAGTGAGAATAATGCGTTTCAATCCGTTTTCAGGAACTCCCTGAAGACACTGAAAAATTGCTGAATGTTCTGAATCAGCAGGAAGTAATTTTACCTGGTGTTTTTTGACCAAAGGCAGTACTACTGGTGCGCCTGCAATCAAAGTTTCTTTATTAGCTAAGGCAATATCTTTCCCTGCTTCAATAGCTGCAATAGTAGGTAGCAAACCTGCACAGCCAACAATACCTGTCACCACACTTTGGGCATCACCATAACGAGCAACTTCACAAATGCCATCTTGTCCTATCAAAATAGGGGGTGAATTAGGAATATCGGCAATTGCTTCTTGTAACTCAGCTAATTTGTTGCTATTTCCTAAAGCCACTATCTCAGGCTTAAAAGTACGTATTTGCTCTGCTAGAAGAGTAATATTACTTCCTGCTGCTAACCCAACTACGCGAAATTTATCTGGGTTATGAGTAACAATATCAAGAGTTTGCGTCCCAATAGAACCAGTAGACCCTAAAATAGTAATTGCTTTCATAATGTTGTTTAATTTTAATCTGGTGCGATCTATCTCTCATATCACTATATGTTCTTGAGAGGGGTCTAGTTAAGATTTTTTGTTGATGGCTAGGGCGAATCTCTTTTGCTTACAAGTTGACCAAAAAGCGATCGCGATTAGGCTGGCTCTATTTATATAGTCAATTTTTCTCATTCCAGACCCGTAAATAAAAATAAACTAAGATGAAGGCAATAAATAGCAAAATAGTGGCAGCAGCAGCAGCATAACCAAATTCAAAGCGGGAAAATGCCTGTTCATAGATATAGTAAACTAGCAGATTGGTTGAGTTTAGGGGACCACCCCCAGTAATCATATATACCTGCTCAAAACTCCGTAGGGTGAAAATGGCAGTAGTCAAAACAGCAAAGATTAAAGTGGGCTTTAAGCCAGGAATGGTAATGTACCAAAATTTCGCCCAATCGTCTGCTCCGTCTAATTCTGCGGCTTCGTAATGGGATTGGGGAATGATTTGTAACCCAGCTAGAAATACAACCAAATTGAATCCTAACTGCTTCCAGCTACTTAACAAGATTAGTACTGGCATTGCCCAAACAGTACTGCTCAACCAAGAAATCGGCTCTATGCCATATTGCCATAAAAAATCATTGATCGGTCCATCGGTCTGGAATAGCCAGCGAAAAGCCAGTCCTACAGCGACTAAAGAAGTAATAGAAGGAATAAAATAAGCCGTCCGCAAAAATCCCTGTAGAGCAAAAGATTTGTTGAGTAAAACAGCTAATCCTAAAGGAATAATAATAGTCGGAATTACTGTGGCGATCGCAAAATAGGCAGTATTGCCAATTACCTGCCAAAAGTCTCTATCTGTAAACAAGCGTAGATAATTGCGCCAACCAATCCACTGTACCCCTTCGACAGTAAAGCTACCCGTAGTGAAGCTTAAATATAATAAATAGGCAATGGGATAAAACAGAAAAATACTCAGCAAGATTAGTGCAGGAGTAAGAAATAGCCCTGCAGCTATAGCATCACGGTCTAGCAAAGAATCAATAGGGTTTGATTTTGTCATATACGCTGAGAATTTCTGCTCTTTACAGTTAATTTGGTTTCATTATTTTTGAAATATACTACAGACTAATTCTCCTGGGCTGTTGGGTTTGTAGGGGATCGGATACTTGCCTTTACGGGTCAAGGTATGATCGCGACAGTTATAAATTTCTCGATTTGCCTGTTTTTTGCCATCAATACTGACCTTGGCTCGATATTCCCAAAAGTTTTTGGCACTACGCTTTAATTTGAGTACGCACACTCGATGACCATTGCGCTCGCGACACATATCTGCGTGGGCAATCGGCATATAACCAAGCCAAAAAACTAATAATAATATCAATAACTGCTTGCGATTCACCGCTCAAAATACCTTTAACCTTTAATCTTATAATGGGGGTAACTCTAAAGGGATCTCACCCATATTCCCTGTACGAAAATCATACAAGATTTGACGGGCAACTCTTTCTTTATCTCCTTGATAAAAGCGATCGCTAGTATCTTGAATAAAAGCTTCTCCTGTTAGCCCTGTAGGATCGAGATTGAAACGGGATTGCAGTACTTGACCATAGCCTAGTTCTAAAAGTAAATCTACTGCAGAAGCAGCCACCACCTGATTATCATAGGAAGCTTGCCCAATATCTTCGCAAATCGCTAGTTTGACAGCATCGTGTTGATTTTCTAATCGCCAGGGAATAATTCCTGGGGCATCTAACAATTCTATTTCTTTAGATATTTTGACCCAGCGTAGCTGGCGAGTAACTCCTGCCCGACGTTCGCTGACTACAATTTTTTTACCCACCAAACGGTTGATTAAGGCAGATTTACCTACGTTGGGAAAGCCAATTACCACTGCACGAACAGGGCGTGGACGCATTCCGCGATCGCGCCGACGTTGGTTCATGGCTACTCCTGTTTTTTGAGCAGCACTTTTGATGGCTTTGATCCCCTTACCCTGTTTGGCATTGGTAAAAAAAAGTTGTTTTTCTTGTAGTTTGAACCACTTTAGCCAATCTTGTTTGGTAGATTCGGGAATCATATCCATCCGATTTAAAATTATGATTCTTGGCTTGGTGCCAATCCAGTTATCGATTTGCGGATGGTGAGAAGCAATCGGGATTCTGGCATCTAATATTTCTAAGACGACATCAACCTTATTAAGCTGTTCTCTTAACTGTTTTTCAGCCTTGGCGATGTGACCTGGATACCATTGAATAGGAGGAGCAGACATACTTTAAAGGGATTAGGGATTAGGGATTAGGAATAAAGAGCAAACAGTTTTAAACTTTCCATTATTAATTGTTAGCGATCGCAACTTTGTCGCCATCTTTGAGATAAGCTGCTCCTTTTAAAACTATACGATCGCCTGATTCTAACCCTGCAATCACTTCTACCTGTCGATCTGCCAGTATTTCTCCCATCTCTACTGTTTGGGCTTTAACCGTATTATCTTCTTGCACCACAAAAGCGATCGCGCTATTTCCTGACTGGGGTAACAATGCTTCGATTGGTACAGCCTGTCCTTTGTTAGTATTAATATTAATAGCTGCTTGTAAAAACATTCCAGGCTTGAGGTTACTATTGCTGGGTAAGTCTACTTTTACTAAAGCTTGGCGGGAGCTATCATCAATTGTGGGATCGATTTCTCTTACTTGACCATTCAAGTTTAAATTTTGATTGGCGTTAGAATTAATTTGGACTTTTTGTCCTGGTTGAATTTTACCAATTAGAGTTTCGGGGACTTTCAACCTAAGTTCTAAACGTCCATCTTGAATGATGGTAAATAGAGTTTCTGAGGTGGAGGTAATTTGCCCCACTTTGGCATCTCTCGAAGCGATTATGCCCTTGCTTGGAGCAACAATGGTGGTATCTGCCAACTGTACGGAAATTGACTGTAATCTCGCGATCGCTTGCTTTAGTTCTGCTTCTGACTGGGCAATGGTTTCAGGACGAGATCCTGCTTGTAATTGTCGCAGTGCTTGTTGGGCTTCTGCTAGATTAGCTTCTGCTCCTGCTAGGTTTGATTGAGCTACTCTTTCTTGATTGAGAACTTCATCAAGGCGATCGCGAGTAATTGCGCCTTCTGCTTGCAAGGTACGATTGCGCTCTACTCTTTTTTGAGCTAATTCTAAATCGGCTTTTATTTGCGCGATCGTTGAGCGAGCATTATCTACTCTCGATTGGGCTTGAGCAACTTCTTCTACCCTACTTCCTGCCTTTAATTCGTTCAATCTGGCTTGAGCTTGAGCCACGGCAGCTTCTGCTTCATTTTTTTGAGCCATTAAAGCTCGATTGTTTAATTTGGCTAATACCTGACCTTGTTCGACCAAATTTCCTCTGTCTGCCAATACTTCAGTAATCTGCAAACCAGAGGCTTGAGACATAACAGGAGTTCTTTCGTAAGCGGTAACTGTACCAGAAACATCTAAAGTACTATCTATATCTGTGGTGCTTACTTCGGTGACGGTGACTGTCTGTGCGGGAGTAGATTTTGCTACTTCTGCTGTTGCTGGCTGTTGATTGTCTGTGGCGGTTGAAGTTGAAAATAAACGAGTTGCCCCAAATGTTAGTAATATTCCTAAACCCACGCCAATAAATAAAGCTTTCTTGCCTAAAAACAATGATGAACTAGATGAACTACTCTGATTTTTAGCCAGATCTGAACTGGATGCCGTAGCCAGAGAAGTATCAGAAATTGTGTTTGAACTACTCAATTCAATTGGCGTAGCTACGGGAGGCGTATTACTATTGGTATAGTCGACAAAACAGAAATTACCATCAATTTCGGCAATATATAAGGCTTTTTCTGGAGTAATATTTAACGCCTTATTAATATAAGTTAAAGCTGCTACATCCCGCTCGTGATAAGTTTTCTCCAAAAAAATACTATCAAGATCCCCAAGATGTTTTACAGTTTTACTAACTACCGACCTATCTGAATTAAAATTCAGGGGATTTTCTGGATATTTACTGTTGGATGGTTGATTCACAATTTTAATATAAAGTTAAATTTAGTTAGTAAATTTAATATTCTGACTTATTTAGTCTAGTTTAGTATCTATCTGTAGAATAATGATTAAATATTAGGATTGACTTGTAGAAAAAGTGGAAGTTTTTCTTAAATAAGTTCTAAGATATAACATTTTGAAAATTATCAATGCTACTCTATTTAAAGTGACTCCATTGGGAGTTTTTGATTGCCGATCTTGTTGATTGATTCGGAAAATATGGAATCACCACTTAACTGTACTAGTGCCAACTTTGAGCAAGTAGCTCTGAGCAAATTCAAAGCGATCGCTACTTTTTTACCCCAGGATAGCAGGGTTTTTCGCGAACCTTGGGGACGTTCTACTGTATTGTGCATTGATTTTGCTAACTGTCCTCACTTGTTTAGTATCGATCAAGAGCAAGCTCTTTTATTAGGAGAGGCGATCGCTAAACTTGGTTTAGCCAGTTCCGTTATATTCCGCATCGGCAGTAAAATAGTAGGTTGGAAGAAGATGAAGCCTTCTTAAAATTTGTTGTTTACCTAAACAACAAATAAACAACAAAGTAAAAGTCAATAGTGGTATTGCTCGTTAGTACTCCCTACTCGGACTCATACTTTGTATATGTTAACATATAGCTAATTCGGGATGTGGCGCAGCTTGGTAGCGTGCTGCTTTCGGGAAGCAGAAGTCGCAGGTTCAAATCCTGTCATCCCGATTGTTGTACATTGAGTTTTGATCATCTTGAGAAATATGGTAATTTTTCAAGACAATATTTTTCAATGAAGTCTCTCAGCATTATAGACATCTTGACCTAGTCACCTGCCTTAAAGGTGATAATTTAGTGGCGTATTTAAACGAATAGCGACAATAAAATTACCGATTTGCACTACACAATCGGGATCGTCATAGGTTGAAAAGAGTAATATCTACATCAATTCTTTGTGGGTTTTAGTATCTTTTATGGCACTATTAGCTGTTTTCTGTAATCCCTCTAGTCTACTGGTTTTTAGCTCTTAGCTCTTAGCTTTTGAGAAAACTTAGAAATTTAAATTTCTTGGCTAAACGATCTAGAAAAGCTTGTTTTTGGAGAACGTATTTAAAAGGTTTTAAAATTTTTTAATTCACATCAGGCGTTAACTATAAAAATACCTCAGACTACGTTTAGTCTGAGGTATGAGAATCTTGTTCTAACTAACTTTCTTTATATACCTAGAGGCGTAGCAAATTTAAACTAAAGCCGCTGCCGCCGCCTTAGTGCCAGATTTGGGTTCAAAATCGTGTCCCAGTTCGGTTAAGGCAGCTTCGAGACAACCAATAGTCATGATTATATCGCGATCGCTAATAAAACCGAGATGTCCGATCCTAAATATTTTACCCTTGAGGTGATCCTGTCCCCCTGCCAAAGCAATATCGTATTTTTGGCGCATCGTAGTACGAATAGCTTCTGCATCATCAGTACGAATTGCTGTAACCGCAGTACTAGCAGCATCATCAGGTGCAAACAAAGATAAACCCATTGCTATGGCTGCAGCACGAGTAGCCTGAGTAAGACGTTGGTGACGGGCAAAGATATTTTCCAAGCCTTCTCGCTGCATCATTTGTAAGGCTGTTTGCAAGCCAAACATAAGGTTGATCGGGGGAGTAAAGGGGGTACTATTTTTGGCGTTAGCTTTTTTATATTTACCCAAGTCCATGTAGAAGCGGGGAAACTTACTAGTTTCGTAGGCTTTCCATGCTTTATCGCTGACGGAAATAAAGCCCAAACCAGGAGGAATCATATAGCCTTTTTGCGAACCAGAGGCTACCACATCCAAACCCCAGTCATCTACAGGTACGTTGTATGCACCCAAACTAGTTACTGCATCAACAATGATTAACGCTTCGCCATGAGCCTTGACGTATTTATTGATAGTTTCAAGGTCATTAAGTACCCCTGCAGAAGTCTCAGAATGGGTGATGACAACTGCTTTGATCTGTTTATTAGTATCCGCTTCGAGTTTAGTTTTAAACTCATTGGGGTCTAAAGGAGTACCCCAATCAGAAGTAATACGTTCGGTTTCCATGCCAAACACTTCGCAAATTTGCGCCCAGCGATCACCAAACTTACCATTGACACCAACTAAAACGCGATCGCCAGGACTCAAGAAATTAATCATTCCTGCTTCCATCGCTCCCGTACCTGATACGTTGAGGGAAAGTACTTCGTTTTTAGTTTGATGTAGCCATTTTAAATTATCGTTAATTTCGGCAATAATCTTGCTAAAGTCACCGCTACGGTGTCCTATGGGATGCGTACCTAAAGATATTAATACTTTCTCTGGGACTGGAGTAGGCCCAGGAATCATCAGCATATGCTTGTCTTCCATGAAGTCGTCCTTTTAAATTGATGAAGAGTCGAGACGTTCATTTTATCTTATGCCAAGGACTCAAAAACAATGACTAAAAAAATCAGTAAAAATTAATTTTGCTTAGTAATTCAAACTGTTATCAAGAACAATTAAGACAGATACAAATGACTAGCATTTCATGGGAAGATAAAAAACTGCAATTTTTAAGAAATTAACTGAGGTTCAACCAATGGCTCAACTTAGATTAGGCGACACTGCGCCTGATTTTACTCAAGCTTCCAGCATGGGAGAAATTTCCTTTTATGAGTGGGCTGGAGATAGCTGGGTAGTCCTTTTCTCTCACCCTGCTGACTATACTCCTGTTTGTACGACTGAGTTAGGTGAAGTAGCCAAACTTAGATCCGAATTTGACAAACGTAATGTTAAAACTATTGCCCTCAGTGTTGATGACGCAGACTCCCATAAAGGTTGGGTAGGCGATATTGATGAAACTCAAGGTACAAAAGTTGACTATCCCATTTTGGCGGATGCAGACAAAAAGGTTTCTGACCTTTATGATATGATCCACCCCAATGCAGATGCTAAAGTAACTGTGCGATCGGTATTTATTATCGATCCCAACAAAAAATTACGTTTAACTTTAACTTATCCTCCTAGCACTGGACGCAATTTCCCTGAAATCTTGCGCGTAATTGATTCTCTACAACTTACTGATAATTATTCTGTTGCTACTCCTGTCAACTGGAAAGATGGCGAAGACGTTGTAGTTTCTCCTGCTATTCCTACTGAAGAAGCTAAAAAGAAATTTCCCAAAGGTGTTGAAGAGATCAAACCTTATTTGCGGATGACTCCTCAACCTAATAAGTAATTGTCACCCAGATCTCAAGATGCTCCCGCACCTTGAGGGTGATCAATTCGTGAGGCACAATCGGCACGTCATCTTTAGTTTTGGTAACTTTTGGATGTGTATGTTGCTTTCATGGTTCTATTGGATATTGTTGTCTCGATAGACTATGCCATGAAAGCTTTTTTACTTCTCAAACACCCTATATAGTTTTAATTATTAGTAGTTAATTGCTGTTGCTCGCTTTTTTCGGTAAGATCCTCTGCTAGATCTGCCATGAATTTTTGGCGATTGAATTGATAGTCATTACCCAAAAAATCAATAATGCGCTCAGTATCTTCTAAGGCATTTTGCAGACAGGTAGATGCCCCAGGAGAAGGCGTAATATTAAAGATGATCTTATCGCCTAATATTTTAGCCTCTCCCATTTCTAAAGCTTTGGTATTCAGATTGACAATTTGAGGACGCGCTCCACCATAGCCCCTAGCATAACTGAGGTTATGGAGTTTGATTGAAGGAACTATTTTTTTAACTTCTTTGATAAACAAGCGCTTGCCAATTATTGGAAAATCGTAAATAAAATTGAGAGCAATATATTTAAAAATAATCGGATCTGCGAGGATTTTAATAAAGCTAGTAATTGCCTTAATACTTAGCCCCGCAGTTTGAAAGTATTCGATCATGCTAGAGTAATTGTGACGTTCTAACATAGGTAGGACTTTAGCTGTCGGACCAAAACGCGCGATCGAACTATCGTGAACTTCAGGATCGCCATGAATTGCTGCAAAGGGCAATTTCTGCTTTTGTACGGTGTATACTTTGCCATTGAGTAATTGGGGGGCAAAATAAAAACTTCCCGCGACGCTCAACAAAGCATAGTCTAAGCCATAACCCAAGGATTTGGCGAACAACAGACTGTGAGCGCCTGCTGCTACTGCAACAACCTTGGCAGTAATCTGGCTATCCCCTATTTTTACTCGATATAGTTCTGATTCTTGAGTTATTTGCTGAACTTTGGTATTAAATAATAGCTCGATATTTTTATCGGAGCGAACGACAGATTTAGCTAAAAAAGACTGAGCTAAACGATTAAAATCGACGGTATAACCTTCACTCGTAAACAGGGCAATAATATCTTCAGATTCGTTTCTTGATTCTAAAACCTTTGGTTCTTTGTCTGCTATTTCTGACCGATTTAGTAGCTTTAAATTGGGAAAAAGCTGTTTAAATTCTTGATATCTAGTTTTGAGCTTTTCAATTTGTGAATCCCCCACACCCAATACCATTTTATGATATTTGGTATAAATTTCTTGCTCTCGATCTTGGGTTAATAAATAGTTTTTAACTAAAGTCGCTCCTGCATTTACTTTAGTCGCTTTCGCCAAAGTATAGTTAGTTTCAATATCGCCAAAATGTAGAGTTTGACTATTACTATTTGTATAAGAATTAACTAAGGCAACATCTGATTCTTTTTCAATTAGAGCAATATGTTTCAAATTAGTATAATTGCTCAAAGTATAAAGCAAACCCGTCCCGCAAACTCCACCACCAATAATAACAACGTCGTAGATTTGATTGTTCATGATGTATGGACGGTAGATAGACTTCAATAAAATTGAGGTGTAATAACTATTTAACTATAGTATACAAGAACTTATAATTTATCGCCTACAACTAATATTTTAAACCTAACTCATCCCTCGTAAATGTTGCTCAGATACTTCTCGAAAAAAACTTACAGCTTATAACAAAGTGGTTGCTGTAACTGAAGGTAATGGCTGAGAAAATAGATAACCCTGTCCATATTCACATTGTAACTCTAAAAGCTTGGCGCACTGGGATTCCCTTTCAATTCCTTCGGCAACAATATCTAGGTTGAATACTTCGGCTAACTTAATAATAGTTTTAACTAACTCTAGTTGATGGCGATCGCTTTCGAGGCTTTTAATAAAAGAGCGATCAATTTTTATGGTATCTACGGGTAAGGAGTGCAAATAACTCAAAGAGGAATAACCAGTACCAAAATCATCCATAGATAGCTGTACTCCCAGGCTTTTAAGCTTTTGGGCAGTAGCTAAGACAACATTAATGTTTTCGATAATATCGCTTTCGGTAATTTCTAGTTTTAAACAGCGAGGATCTAAGCCAGTTTCTAGCAAAATTTGGGCAATAATATCTCCCGCGTAGGGCTGAGAAAACTGTTTTCCTGCAATATTAACGCTGATAAAAGTTAATTTAGAATCGGGGTATTCTCGTTGCCATATAACCATTTGTTCGCAAGCTGCGCGCAAAACCCACCAACCAATTGGTACGATTAGTCCTGTCTTTTCTGCCAAAGGAATAAAGTCCCCAGGAGAAATCAAGCCTCGCTCGGGATGCTGCCAACGAATCAAAGCCTCAAAACCAATAATTTGACTATTATCTAGTCTGACGATGGGTTGATAGTGCAAAGTAAACTGTTGGAGTTCGATCGCTTTTCTTAATTTAGTTTCCGATTTTAATTTGACAACGCTTTCAAGATAGGCTGCAGATTCAAAAACCATGTTGCAGGCTTTGCCATTATCTTTGGCTTGGTGCATCGCAATTTCCGCATCTTGCAGGAACTTCATCAGACTGTAGGGCGTGTCTAACTCTGAGCGTAAATCAGGCTTAACTAGAGGAGCAATACCAATACTAGTAGTAACGAGGATCGAGCAATTATCAACTTTGATGGGTTCGGAAAAATTTTGTTGTATTTTGCTCGCTATTTCCAAGGGATAGTCTAACTTTTCAAAACCTGACAGCAGAATTGCAAACTCATCTCCTCCCAAACGAGCTAATATATCTTGCCTGTTTAAGCAGGATTTAAGGCGATGAGTAATTTCGACTAACAAGCGATCGCCAAACTGATGACCAAAATTGTCATTGACGTTTTTAAATTGGTCTATATCTAAACATAAAACACCAAATAACTGATGAGATTTGGTGTTCGACTCTAGCTGAGATAGTTTTTTTAGCTGTTCGATAAATGATTGACGGTTGGGGAGATCAGTTAAATGATCGTAGTCGCGATCGTGAACCAATTGAGCTTTAATTTGCTTACGTTCTGTAATATCTATTTGTGAGCCGAGCAAGCTTACAACTTCCCCATTGTCATTGCAAAGCGAACGACATTTGCAATACATGACCCGATACTCTCCGTCTCGATGTAACAGAGAATATTCTATTTCAAATTGACTAACCTCTTTTTGACAACAAGCGGATATATTGCGCTGTAATTTTTCAATATCTGCTTGATGAACCCTAGATAACCATTCGACTGGACTATTTTTAATTTCTTCGTCGTGATAACCTGCAATCGATTTCCAGCGATCAGAATAGCGCATTTGATTAGTAATCAAATTCCATTCCCAAATACCGTCATTTACTAGTTGCAAGACTGTGTCGTATCTTTTTTCAGTCTCTTGGAGAGCTTGTAATAGATCTAGCTGTTGAACTGTTTCTGGCTCGGCAATACAAATCATGGTTTATGGCATAGTGAAAACTCATTATCTATCAAGCAGGGCAGAGCGCAATTCAATAGATAGAGGTTGGTTGATATTGCAGCTATGTTCGCATTTGCTTATGTAGCTGTCAAAAAAGTACTTAAGAATAAAAGCAGATAAAACTTTTTTCATTCTAAACTAATGATAAAAGTGAATCGCCTATTTTAATATTATTTTTAATAAAAAAATTAGATTTGATTGTAACAATACAAATTTTTATCGAAAATAGTTTGTTTTTAGTATAAAAACTATCAAAAACGGTCTTTAGAAAAGCTATTTCGCACTAAAAAATCTTTATGGACATTTAATAAGAACCACTCTTTGGTAATTTGGCTGAATTTTGTTTGAACCATTACTTTAGAGCAAAATATGTAATTTAGATTACATCAAATGCGTAAGTTCAATTACATCTTACTAAAAATCAAGCTAAAGCGATAGCAGAATCGCAAATTTCTAGTAAAATAGCTCAAAATACTTTTGATTAATTAATTTTGGCCGATCTATTTCTGCAATATTTTACGGTCAGAAACGCTATAGTCGCTCGCTAAAGTAGAGACGATATAGCTTGCATAAGGGTACGGCTTTATTTCCTTTAAGTTTAACTAATCCCATGCTTTCTAGTTCATAAGCTGCGATCGCATTTAATTTGACTGGCTCTGTTCCTTGAATAACTTTTTGATAAGCATTTGCCAATTCTGGATATTTACTCAAAGTAACTAAATAACCCCGCAAATGATTACGATAAATTCCCGTTTCGGTAGTTGCATCCTGAAGTAACTTGTCGATGTCATTATCTTGACTAACCAAATGGCACAAAGCAAGGTTTAGCAAATAAGGATGACCGCCAACAATTTGCTGCAGAGACTTCAATTGCTCTAGCCGTAAAGGAGGCTCACTTTTATCTAAACCATAACGCTTAGCCAATTCTTGAGTTTGCTCCCAGCTAAATTCATTTAGACGTAAAGCCAGACCAATATTAAATGGTGACTGATGCAAACATAGGGGAATATAAATCTCTGTCGAGTGAGTAACAATCAGACGAAGTTTTTGCCAAATACGCACGTTATTTGCTTCTTCGTGCCAAAAACGGAGTAAAGGTAAAAACTCTTTAGCGACTTTAGGATAATTAAATAGGCGATTGACTTCATCTATGGCTATTACCAAAGGACTATCTAACTGTCCCAAAACATACCCTTGAAGATAGGTGGTGGTACTAACTTTAAATCCTAAATCTTCATCCCAATAATCATTCAACAAAGATTCTAAACCCAACTGCAGGGTAATGTTAGCGCAAAACCAACGTAGCAATCGCTCCAAATTGCCAATTACATTTTCCTCTGCTTGTAGCAGATTTAATCTAACAGTGCGATATCCTCTGACATGTGCTTGGGCTAAAATTCTCATGACTAAAGAAGTTTTGCCCATTTGTTTAGGTGCTTTGATTCTAATTAAAGCACCAGGTTTGACAATTTCTTCGTAAGCTTGGAATTCACAAGGACGCTGAATATATAAACTGGATTTTAAAGGTACTGGGGTTTCTGGTAGTTCCAAAGCGGTCATTTGACCCCTAATCCTTTTTTTGCCCTCTATTTTACCTGTTCGCTGTCGTAAAATAGAGCGAAAGTTATTTTTGGTAATTTTTTCTTCAAAAGATTCTGAAAGAAGCTGCCAAAGCCGAGAACCAACTACTCTAATATAATCTGGATCGTAGCCAGAAGCAGTTGCTATTTCTTGATAAGTCTTGCCAGACCAGCATTGAGTTAGAATTAGCTCCTGAACAGAATTTAATCTTTCTGGGCTAATAGTATTATCAATTAAATGTAGAGCTTCTTCGATAGTTATCATATTGTGATGGTATTTTTTAAAGGCACTTGCTCTGAACTACAATGTTACTTTTTTGGTAACTTTGCCCGACTTTTAAGACCGAAAAATTTGCCAGTAGTGTTTTTCATCAATGCTTTCCATATATTATTTTGCATAGACTTAACAATATTTCAAAAAATAATTGTGATATATCAGTGTCAGCGTATTGAATTGGTCAATTGAGTTATTTAATCCTCCTATATTGTATTAATTGATTATTTTCACTAACAATGCAATTTTAATGTAACTATTGAACAAAACTATGTATCAACTATAGCTATCCATTAAGCTATAAGCCTTAAAGTGCAGGTAAAGACAACCAGACTTCAAGTCACAAGAGGTTATTAATCGTGTAATACTAATAATCATCAATATCCTTTTTTGACTACAAAAAAGGGAATATCTTATGGCAAAAAATTAAGCGTAGGCAATGAGCAAAAAACGAGTACTATCAGGAATTCAAACCACTGGTAATTTACATTTAGGTAACTATTTAGGCGCAATACGCAACTGGGTAGACATACAGCAAGATTATGATAACTATTTCTTTTTTGCCGATCTTCACGCTATTACAGTACCCCACGATGCTACAGTTCTGGCAGAAAATACCTTTAAATTAGCAGCAGTATATTTAGCTTGCGGGATCGATTTAGAATGCTCGACTATTTTTGTCCAGTCTCATGTTTCTGCTCATAGTGAATTAGCATGGTTGTTCAACTGCGTCACTCCCCTCAACTGGTTAGAAAGAATGATTCAGTTTAAAGAAAAAGCAGTCAAGCAAGGTGAGAATGTTGGTGTTGGGTTGTTGGACTATCCCGTGTTGATGGCGGCAGATATTCTACTCTACGATGCGGATGTTGTTCCTGTTGGGGAAGATCAAAAGCAACACTTGGAGCTAACTAGAGATATTGCCGCTAGAGTAAACGACCAATTTGGCAAAAAAAAGCAACCAGTTCTTAAGGTACCAGAGCCAATGATCCGTAAAGAAGGTGCTAGGGTAATGAGCCTTACAGATGGCACCAAGAAAATGTCTAAGTCCGATCCTTCTGAGTTGAGCCGAATTGATTTATTAGATACTCCCGATGCGATTAAACGAAAAATTAAAAAATGTAAAACCGACCCAGTTAAAGGATTAACTTTCGACGACCCAGAACGTCCCGAATGCAATAATTTGCTTGGTTTATATCAAATTTTAAGTAATCAAACAAAGTCAGAAGTTGCAGCCCAGTGTCAAGATATGGGCTGGGGACAGTTTAAACCGTTATTAACAGAAACTACTATAGAAGCCTTAAAACCAATTCAAGATAAATATCACGAATTAATGGATGATCGCCAGTATCTTAATACAGTATTGCGAGATGGTGCAGCTAAAGCCAGCGTGGTAGCAAACCAAACCTTGACCAGAGTAAAAGATGCTCTGGGATTTTTACCACCCTATATCAATGAAAGTAGTCCCTGAGTGGATACCCGCCCATGGTGAGACAGGTGCTCTACGAGAGAAACCCTCGCATTCGGTACTGTCTCAGCGCAACCCATATAAGAAGTTTTAGGTGCATAAAAGGTAAATGATAGATGATCAATGCTAAATGAAATGACAAGTAATCTTCAACAGGCGGTAGTAAAGCGAGAATTTCTGGTTACGGCAGAAGTTGCTCCCCCTAAGGGAGGAAATCCAGCCAGAATGCTAGAAGTGGCAGCCAAATTAAAAGGCAGAGTTCATGCAGTTAATGTAACCGATGGCAGTCGTGCGGTGTTGAGAATGTCTTCGGTAGCAGCTTCGACAATTCTTTTGAGGCAAGGTATTGAACCAGTATGTCAGGTAGCCTGTCGCGATCGCAACTGTATTGGTTTGCAGGCAGATTTAATGGGGGCATATGCCTTGGGTATCCGTAACGTTTTGGCATTGACGGGCGATCCTGTCAAAGCAGGAGATCATCAGAAATCTAAGGCGGTATTTGAGCTAGAATCTGTCAGGTTACTCAAATTGATCTCTAAACTAAATACGGGAATTGATTTTAACGATAAGAAGATGCCTGATGAGGCTTTAAATTTGTTTCCTGGGGCTGCAGTAGATCCTCAACTCAAGAGTTGGTCTAGTTTGCAAAAAAGATTTGAGAAAAAGCTAGAAGCTGGCGCACAGTTTTTTCAAAGTCAGATGATTACTGATTTTGATAAGCTAGACAAGTTTATGAATCAAATTGCGTTTATCAGCGATAAACCAATTCTAGCGGGGATTTTTTTGTTAAAATCAGCCAAAAATGCCCGATTTATCAATAACTATGTGCCAGGAGTTAACATCCCCGACTCAATAATTCAACGTCTGGCTAATGCAGATCAACCCCTCACTGAAGGAGTCAAAATTGCAGCCGAGCAAGTAAAACTAGCTCAGGATATGTGTCAGGGTGTTCACCTCATGGCAGTCAAACGAGAAGATCTCATTCCCGAAATACTAGATCGTGCTGGGATTTCTCCCGTGGACATTGCATCCTAATTTAGGAACAAAAGACTAAAAGACTCGAAGACGGAGAAAATGATCGATCTTTTTCAAATCTAAGATCATTTCGTAACTAGATGACGCCCTTCCATGATATCTAGTAGCAAACAAACACAATCGGTAACATTATTATTACATTAGGAGCAATCGCCATAAAATTTGCCCTATATAAAGAAATATACCCAATGGTAGTTTAAAAATAGTCAGAAACAGTATATAAATAAAAAGCAAATCAACAACAATGTTGTTCTTATTAAATAAGCTCCAAGTAATTTACGTATGACTCATGTTTATCGAGAACAGCAGTATTCAAATTTATTAGTTTTTGTCTATAGTCTGGGCCCTATTTTAATTAGCGTCTGCCATGTAGGATCTTTTTTACTGTTAGTCACAGGAATATCGTGGCAAGCTTTTTGGTGGGGTTTTATGCTCTACTGGGTTAGAATGCTTGGTATTACTGGGATCTATCATCGTCTAATTATCCACAAATCTTATCAAGCTCCATCAATAGTAAGATGGATTGGCAGTGTAGTTGCTTGTTCTGCTGGACAAATAGGACCAAACTGGTGGAAAGGTCATCATCTTCAAGGACATCATAATCGCTCCGATACTTGTGAAGACAGCCACTCTCCCAATGCACCATATCAAGGTGTACAAGGATTTTTGTGGTCTCAATGTGGCTGGCATGTTTTTGGTAATTTACTCCCTGACAGTCTTCCGGCTGATGTAGAAAGCGACCCCGTGATGAAAGCGATCGATCGCCTGCATTTTCTGCCCTTAATTGCCTTAGGTGTATTATCTTATGAAATTGGTGGATTAAAATTTCTTGGTGCGTTTTTTCTGAGTACAACTATTCTGTTTCATGGAGTTGCTCTGGTAAATTCTTTATCTCATATAGCAGGAGAGCAACCTTTTATCAGTAATGATAATAGTCGCAATAACTGGTTTGTAGCCTTTGCAACTATGGGCGAAGGGTGGCACAATTTACATCATGCTGTTCAGTGGTCGGCTCGTCATGGTTATACGATTCGCAATGGTAAAATCGTTCGTCTTCCAGACCCTACCTATTGGTTTATCAAACTATTAGAAAAATTTAATTTGGCATCGAATATTAAACTTCCTTCTGATGAATATCTACTAGCTAGAGCTAATAATAAACTAATTTAAAATTCATGCTTGGTTATAGCAATAGTAAATATGATAATTGTCATAGGTTCGACATAGTGTTGACAGTAAACGTTTATTCCCCCTCCAAAAAAGCCAGTAAAAATTAGGACAGTGACAAGAGAATTACTATGTTCATTAATTAACTGCTCACACGAAATGGCAATAGAGAAAGATCTTGTCGAGCTATAGCTAAAGTTTTAGCTATGTAAGTTCAAGGATTATTCTGTCTCAAAAACTCTAAAAGCTATGCTTAATAATAATTTTAGAGCTTGGGGTTAATAGCATTGTTGTCAATACGAGTGCAGTAAAAAGAATTTGGATTCAAGTAATCTTTGTAACCATAATTATATTTTTTACCAAGCTCAAGGGAAACTTGACAATATTCTTTCAGATCAATTCCTATTAATGGTGTTATGGTTTCTTTTGGAGATGTTACTTTATATATGCAACCCCAACGATAAACAGGCCATATTTTTGTATTATCTGACATTCTTACAGAAATAGATTCAGTACTCATATTTACATTCATAGGTATCTCTAAAAACTCTTTGGCTTTATTTCTCATACCTTTAGAATTACAAGCTAAATCCATATCTATAATATTTTCACTGTAACCTTCTTTTTCTTCCTCTGTAGGAAATTCATATCCTTGTGGGAGTGGTGGGTATACTGTTTTTTGGGATTTGATTATTGATTGAATACCAAAGTAGGTTAAACCAACACCAGATATGAGACTTGAAAATATCAAAAAATTTGTCAGAGCAGGAGGATAATTATCCACCATGATAGGATTATTTATGTTCTTATACGCCTGCTTAAAAAACTTAAAAACATTATGCTCGTCATCGTCCATATTTTATAAATTTCTCATGGTATTCTTTACAAGAGCATAAGTATATAACTACTTATATGGCTCTTGATATAAAATTTTAATACAGCAAGGTTACTAGGCAAAATCTCCGATAAGAGTCAAAAGGCTCAAACAATTGTAATAAATACTTAGCTAGACATTTGGTAGCATAACGTCATCGTAGCTTAGGTTCTTTTATGGGAAAGCGCCAAATTGCTGTCAGACTTCTAGATAGTTATGTCAAGGACAAGAAGACTTCCAAAACCAATGTAGTCATTGGGTCTTTGGCTCAGTATCTAGATAGCCCTGAGAAGGTACCTCTTGGAGAAAGAATGACTGCTCTAGAGAATAGATTGACCAAAGTTGAAACACGGTTGCAAGGGATTGGATCTAATAACTAATGCAGGAGTGGCTAGCTGGACATGAACTAAAAAATCGTCCCTATGAAATTCAACAGAAAATAGGACAGGGCGGATTTGGCATTACTTATCAAGCTAAAAATCTGAATTTAGATGTACCTGTAGTTATCAAAACTCCCAATAGTAAACTGCAAAGGAATCACGATTCTTCTAAGCATCTAAATAACTTTATAAAAGAAGCAAAACAATTAGCCAAACTAGGGATGAATCCCCATCTTCATATAGTTAGAGTCTTTGACTTTTTTGAGGAAGATAATTTACCCTGTATCGTCATGGACTATATACCAGGAAATAGTCTTTATGATTTGGTACAGATGAATGGTGCTTTGCCAGAAGAACGGGCTTTAGAATACATCAGGCAAGTAGGTTCGGCACTAGAAGTTTGTCACCAGAGAGGCATTATTCATCGTGACGCACATCCTAATAATATTCTGATTCATGCTGATAGTGGCAAGGCAGTCTTAATTGATTTTGGTATATCAGGTTCTACTCAAACCAGTCGTAGTAATAGATTGGGCAATCCAGCTTTTGCTCCTTGGGAACAATTAATTAGTTTTGGAGAACAAAGTAGTAAAACCCCTCAAGTAGATATCTACACACTGGCTGGTAGTTTTTATTATTTAGTAACTGGAGACACTCCTACTCCTAGTTTGGCGAGGAAATACAACAATGATGAGTTGATTGAGCCGAAACAACACAATTCCCAACTCAGCCATCACATTAATAAAGCTATCTTGAAAGGGATGGAGATTGAACCAGGCAATCGTTCTCAGTCAGTAGGAGAATGGTTAGAGTTGTTAAACCAAACAAGAAATTACCCTCCTCCACCAACAGAAAAAGAACTTACTCTAAAAGTATTTGAATTTGAAACAGTTAAAATCAAGCAAATGAGAGTTAGGAAGAAAAATCCAGAAGTTTCATTAATTCGAGAAAAGAATCAAACAACATACTTTGTCGAAGATTTAGGCAATGGTATAACTTTAGAGATGTTGGAGATACCTGGGGGAACATTCATGATGGGTTCGCCAGCAGATAAACGAGAAATATTTAGACGCGCAACCCCACAACACAAAGTTACAGTACCAAGTTTCTATATGGCTAAATTTGAAGTGACCCAAGCGCAATGGAAACAATCAGCAACAATGCCTCAAATAAAAAACGAACTCAAGCCAGATCCATCTAGTTTCAAAGGAGACAATTTACCTGTAGAAAAAGTTAATTGGTATGATGCGGTAGAGTTTTGTGCAAGGCTATCAAAAGTGACAGGAAGAGAATACAGGCTTCCTAGTGAAGCTGAATGGGAATATGCTTGTCGGGCAGGAACGACAACACCATTTCATTTTGGAGAAATGATAGTTACAGATTTGGCTAACTATCGTGGAACAGATTATAAATATGAAGGAGAAGTATATCCAGGAAATTACGCCAATGGGCCAAAAGGAGAATTTAGAGACAAAACTACACCAGTAGGTAGTTTCCCACCTAATGCCTTTGGTCTATATGATATGCACGGGTTAGTTTGGGAGTGGTGTGCAGATACTTACCACGAGAGTTATGAAGGTGCACCAAGTGATGGTAGTGCATGGGTAACTAACAGCAATAGTAATTATATACTACGAGGGGGGGCTTGGAACGTTACCCCTCTAATATGCCATTCAGCTTGTCGTTATAATGATGCACCAGTCAACGACAGCAACTTTATCGGTTTTCGTTGTGTTACGAACAGAATCTGGTAACCCTGTGTCCTAAAACTTTTATTTGTCAAATGTTAAAGCGCCATCTTCGATCGCACTATAACGAAGATTCTTTTTATCCTGTTGATAATTTTGGGAATTGAGCCAGGGATGACGATCGCCTTGTATTGGCAAGAGATGCATCATTCGTTGGAGATAGCCAGAGGAGAAGCCTTCAATAAAGGGACGTGCTGGCATATTTTTATCTTGCGATCGCAAGCGGGGAGTACATTGACGATATCCTTTTTGATCCATCTTATTAATGATACGACAGGTATATTCTGCCATCAGATCTGCCCGTAGAGTCCAAGAGGCGTTGACGTAGCCAAAAATAGAAACTAAATTTGGCACATCAGAATACATAATTCCTTTGTAAGTATAGGTTTGGTTAAAGCCTATAGGTTGGTTGTCGACAAAAAATTCTACTCCACCAAGGATCAGAAGATTTAACCCCGTAGCGGTGACAATTAGATCGGCAGTTAATTCTTGACCCGATTCTAAAAGAATGCCATGCTCGGTAAAGGTATCGATGCGATCGGTGACAATTTCAGCTTTACCCGATTTAATAGCCTCAAACAAATCGCCGTTGGGTACTAAACAAATACGCTGATCCCAAGGATTGTAACGTGGTGTAAAATGAGTCTCCACATCATAATTCGAGCCTAACTGCTGACGTACATTGTCGATTAAAGTATTTTTAACTTTTTCTGGCTTACTACGGGTGAGTTTGTAAAAGAATTGTTGAAAAGTAATGCTTATCTTGCGGGTAATAGCATAAGCGATTTTTTCAGGCAATAGCTTGCGTAACAAATTGGCTGTTTTATCTCGATCACGACGAGATACAATATAGCTTGGCGATCGCTGGAGCATGATTACTTTTTTAGCATCGTCAGCCATGTTAGGAACTAAAGTAACTGCGGTTGCACCAGAACCAATTACAATTACTTCTTTGTTCTGATAATCAATATCTTCAGTCCATTTTTGGGGATGAACTATCTGACCAGCAAAGCGATCGCGCCCCTCAAATTTAGGAGTATAACCTTGGTCATAACGATAGTATCCAGAACACATAATTAAGAAATTACACTTAAGGTTAATAACTTCTCCACTGCTATCGATTTCTAATGTCCAAGCTCGATCATTACTAGACCAACTAGCCTTTTTTACAGCATGACGGTAACGGATCTGCTGACTAATATTGTTTTCTAATGCAGTTTCCTGTATGTAGTTTAAAATAGACTCCCCATCAGCGATCGCTTTGGCTTCTCGCCAGGGTTTAAAGTTGTAGCCGAGAGTGTGCATATCACTATCCGAACGAATCCCAGGATAGCGAAACAGATCCCAAGTCCCTCCCATCGCCTCTCTACTTTCGAGGATGACATAGCTTTTGCCTGGACACTCAGTTTGCAGACGATAAGCTGCGCCGATACCAGAAAGTCCTGCACCGACAATTACAACATCAAAATATTCATGTACGGGCGAACGGTCGTTCGCCCCTAACTCATTACTCATTACTCATTACTCATTGTTGAAGCTAAAAATCGTTCTGTGTAATACAAAGCCAGTTGATTGCTAACCCCAAAAAAAACCGCATCAAAGGCGTGTTCCGCCCAAGGAATTTCGAGATATACCGCCTGATTATTGGTTGCTGTTAATTTATCGTATAGTTGTCTGCCAAATTTTGCCTGTACTAAATGATCTCGTCCTGCATAGATCAATAAAGAAGGGGGTAGATTAGGACGAGGATAATTAATCGGGGAAGCTTGTTCGTATAGTTCTGGTTTTTCTTCGGGAGTACCGCCCAAAAAGTTTTTTAAGATTGTTTGAATATCAATCGGATCGGGCGTGGGGAGGTCGTAATATCCGTCTGTTAGATTAACAGCACCATAATAATTAATTACCGCTTTAAAGGATATGGCATCTTGTTTGTAAGCAGCTAGACTAGCTAAATGTCCTCCTGCGGATCTGCCCAAAATTGCCATTTTATCGGTATCAACTGATAACTCTTCGGCGCGATCGCTAATATACGCTAAAGCAGTTTCTACATCCTCAAGCTGACTGGGAAACTGATACTGGGGTGCATGACGATAATCGATCGCAATTACTGTATAGTTTTGGGCTGCCATATAACAGTTAAACTCTTCATAAGTATCGGGAGAACCTTCCCGCCATGCGCCACCGTAGATAATAATTAAAGTGGGATATTTTCCTGTAGTCAAAGGTCGATAAGTATTAAGCTTAAGATCTACCCCATCAGGACTAGCAAAAACAATTCCCCGCTCGATCCGAACTTCCAGAAGAGGAATACCGCGAAACACATCGGCGATCGCCAAAGGTTTAGAGCGCATCAAAGCTTTTGTCTTTTGGGGAATGTTATCTAAATAATCTGTTCCCAATACTCGCTCCATTTCTACTTTGAAAGCGCGATCAGCAGTAGGGAATTGAGCCAACGGCACTAGACTTAAAATTAAACCCAATAAGCTGCATATAACTATAGTTTTAGTTATCCAACTTTGATAAATCCCCAGGGTCAACAGTAAGGCAATTCCATGAAGGGCAATTAACCACGGACTAACTTCTGGCGCACCTACTCCCAAAGGTAGTAATGACCAAGTAGGTGCTGGAACAATTATCCACAAGCTTAAGAAAAATCCTAACAGACTTAATATTAAAGGCAACAGCCACCACCATTGCCAGATTTCCCACAGGTTCGAGTTCATTATTTATCTGCTAGAGAATAATCTAACAACTAATTCAACAACGCCATGCGGTAATAATCGTAACAGGATTAAGAGGAGTAAAGCGAGTTAGATGAGCGATCGGCGTAGAGCGAGATATTTGTAACTGTAAAAGACGATATTGCCAAGAATTGTTGGTGATATAGTTAACAGCTTGATAATAATGTTCGATAGTAGCAAATGCCATTACCATAATTCCTGTTGGTAATAGTTGTTGTTGGCATACATTCAAAATATCGAGTAAATTGCCACCACTACCGCCAATAAATATGCGATCTGGTTGGGGTAATTTATCTAATTCTTCGGGTGCTTTACCGTTAATATTAGTAAGATTGTTTACCTGAAACCTTTTGCTATTTTTGGCAATTAGACTCGAACCCATACTAGTTTTTTCGATCGCAAATACTTTAGAGGTAGGGCAAAGACGAGCAATTTCAATCGATACTGAACCCGTCCCCGCACCAATATCCCATACTGTTTGATTTGGCTGTAAAGATAGTTCGCCAATAATAGTAATCCGAATTTCTTTTTTGGTAATTAAACTAGGGCGATCGCTAAAGCTCAAAAAACTGCGATCGGGTAATCCTAATATTGGTAGACTGTTAAAATATAACTTTTCTTTTTGTGTCTGGCGGATTAAAACTAAAACATTTAAAACTGCAAAGTCTTCTGGTTCTAAATTACTTAATTCTATTATTTTTTCTGAAGTAAATTGTTGAATATTTTCATCAGCAGATCCTAGATTTTCACAAATATAAAAAGTATATTCAATTGGTAAATCTAAAGCTAAATAAAGACGAGCGATCGCAGCAGGATTGTTATTATTGTCTGTTAATAAGCCAATTTTATCTTTACCTTGTTTAAATAGTTTGATTAACTGATCAGTTTCACGACCATGAACACTCGTTAAACTAGCATCTTGCCAAGGTATTTTGATTTTACTAAAGGCAAGTTGAATTGAACTTATATGAGGATAAAATTCAATTTTTTGGGGACTAAAATTAGCTAATAATAATCTACCTAAACCAAAAAAAAGCGGATCGCCACTAGTCAAAATAACTACGATATGACGCTCCAAATCTAACTGGGAGATCGCATCTATCCCTGCTTGAAGATCTTTAAAATAAATCTTGTCCCCCTGATGTTGGGCAAAATAACTAAGATGACGCTTACTACCTGCCAGGATAGTGGCTTCTTCTACAATTTTTCTGATAGATACAGCTAGTCCATCTGCACCATCTAATCCAATCCCGACTACCGCAATTACCACAGATACAAATTTTTATGGGAGTTAATTTGAACTCGAATCACTAGTAAATAGGCGATAACCAACAAATACTAAAAATCCGATAAAAGCGATACTCAAAACACTACTGACAACGTGCAGCACCGCACCCACAACTGAAAATCCGAACCAAACCCCGCCAATGGCTACCACAGCCTTGCCTACCTGGGGTAGGGTAGCAAACCAAGCCTTACCAGAATCAATCCACCCTTGTATTTGAGGAGAAGGATTAATTTCAACTTGAGGAAAAACAGACTGTGAAGTATTATCTTCCGAATCGACAACAGTTTCTTGTTTTATTTTTGCTTCCATCTCATCGAGCTTGCTTTTTAGATCGCGATTATCAAAACTCATAGCTTTTTACTCTCTGCTGCAGCTAATATCTCTTGTTCTTTCAAGATAGCAAATAAAACCAACAGAAAAAGGTAGAAATATTACTCTATTGGTTTATGTAGTTTCTTGACGACTAAACGGTAAAATCAGAGCTAACCAGACTAGCTATCAATTATCATATACACGATCGCAATTTATGACCGACCAATTAGAAAGACTCAAACTAATGGCTGAAGACGAGCTAACAGTATACAGTACTGATGCTCGCAAAATAGAAAAACTAAGACGTAAAATAGGTATTTCTGTAACTCCTGCCGAACAAAAAGAAGTTAAAGCAGCTTTGCTTGAGGAAATGCCTAAAGGATTTTTGGGAAAATTAATTGAAGAACAACGTCAAACTGTAGCCTTGCCTTTTTGGGGAATTGCAGGATTAGGATTATTGTTCGGTATTTCTTTTCGTCAACCAGTTGATTTTCTTGCTCCCGCTATTGGTATACCCATCGCCTTCAATGTTCAAAAATGGGGTTGGCAACTACAGGCAAAACGTATTCTGCTCAAAACTTTAGAAGAGATTGAAGCAAGAAGCAAACAACCACCTAAAGAATAATTGTTAATTAATATTAATTTGACGATTTAATCCTCGTCAGAGTCTTCTCCTACCCACAATGTCCTCAGTGCCATAGTCGCAAAGCCGATTGCCGCCAAAGATTTTAACAATTTCTCTGGAAGAAACTGCGCTACTGTCCCACCAGCCAAAACCCCTAAAAAACTTGCTAAAATTAAAGCTGCTGTCGAGCCGATAAAAACTGCGCGGGGGTTTTTTGAGCTCCCACCTAAAGCGATCGCCGCCAGCTGACTTTTGTCGCCAATTTCGGCTAAAAACACTGTGGCAAAACTAATGCCAATAAGTTGCCAATCCATATTTACATATCTTGTTGATATTCTTCCAATAAATCTAGTAGGTTAGCCTTACCCTGCATCGGAATTAGTTTATCTAGAGATAATTCGGTTGCACCACCACCTACTTTCACGGAAATACTTTGGAGAATTGAAGTTACCCCATCCTCACTCAAGGAATTATCTTCCAAAAGAGGATAAACTTTTTCTGCTACTGTTGTGTGTAAATGAGCATCGTTGAGATATAGATGCCATTTAGCAATATCGATATAGATGTTTTCGCCAATCTGCGCTGCTAAAGCTTCAATCTCTTGTGTGCTAGCCATTTTAAATTAATTAAGTAATTAGGTTTTTACTGATGTATAGTCGGCGATCGCTTTAATATAAATAAAATGAAGTACTAAAATACCAAACCAAATTCCATTTACCCACAATAACCAAGACCATTGCGTTGATTTGATGATGTGAACAAACCACAAGCCAGAGTTGGTAGCAGCATATATGCCAACATGAACGGCAAAGTTAATTAGATCATCTAAGCGACGATATTCTGGATCGGTTTTACGATTTGGTTCTCTGGGCCAACGAGGAGGCATAAATTACAATTAAAAATTTAAAAATTCAATATATTGTTATTGTATCTGGTTAACTGTTGTTTTTATCTGCAAAATAATCTCCTGATTTACCTCCAGTTTTGCTGAGTAAACCAATCTCTGTAATCTGCATCGACTTTTCTAAAGCTTTTGCCATATCATAAAGAGTTAATGCTGTCACCGAAACTGCCGTTAAAGCCTCCATTTCTACTCCTGTTGTTGCTTTAATAGCTACGGTTGCTTTGATCTCATATCCTGGTAAATTGCGATCGGCAGTAATATCTACCTCAATTTTGTGAATGGGTAGCGGATGACACAAAGGAATTAGATTCGCCGTTTGCTTGGCAGCCATAATCCCCGCTATTTTTGCCGTACCCAACACATCTCCTTTCGGAGCATTACCTGCTTCAATAGTATCTAGGGTATTGACCGACATAATAATTTTGCCGACAGCGATCGCCTGACGACGAGTGACTTTTTTGGCTGAAACATCTACCATTTGCGCTTCCCCGCGATCGTTGAGATGGGACAGGGAACTAGGCTTATTTTTTTCTTGCATTGTTCGACAAACTTCTGCTACTATTAAAAACTGTTGGGTTGAGTTGGCGTTTGCCACTTAACTAAATATTAGGGCGAGTAGCTCAGTGGATTAGAGCATTTGGCTACGAACCAAAAGGTCAGGGGTTCAAATCCCTTCTCGCTCATTGAAAAAAAAAAAATTAAGGCTGACATGTATTATCTGTTAGCCTTTTTTCTTGGTATTACCAATTAACTATTGACAAACTCAGTCAATCTTTTGATTCCTTCTTTGATGGTATCCATGTCTGTGGCATAAGAAAAGCGAATACATTCATCCATACCAAAAGCAACCCCAGGAATGGCAGCAACTTGTTTAGTGTCTAATAATTCATCGCAAAACTCCAAAGATTTTTTGCCCGTCTGGGAAATATCAACAAACAAATAAAAAGCACCAAAAGGTTTAGGGCAACTTAATTTGGGAATATGATTAATTGCCTCGTACATATAGCTTCTACGAAGAGTAAAAGCAGATAACATCTCCTGTACACATTCTTGAGAAGATTCTAAAGCTGCGATCGCACCATATTGAGCAAAGGTGCAAACATTAGAAGTACTATGACCTTGAATTTTTGCCATTGCTTTAAGAATTTCTGATGGCGCAGCAGCATAACCAACACGCCAGCCAGTCATTGAATGGCTTTTGGCAAAACCACTACTAGTAATGGTACGAGCAAAGATTTCATCATTTATTGAACCAATACTAAGATGTACCGCATCATCATAGAGAATTTTTTCATAGATCTCATCTGAGACTACCAAAATATCTCTCTCGACAATAATTTTAGCTAAAGCACGGACTTCATCGGGAGCATAAACTGAACCTGTCGGGTTAGAAGGAGAATTATAAATAAATAATTTAGTTTGGGGAGTAATAGCCTGTTCTAGTTGTTGGGGAGTAATCTTATAATCATTCTCTGCCAAAGTATCTACTATAACTGGTGTACCTCCAGCCAACTTCACCATTTCTGGATAACTCAACCAATAGGGTGCAGGAATAATTACTTCATCTCCTGGTTCAATTAGAGCTTGAGTCAGGTTAAATAAAGAGAATTTACCGCCGTTGGTGACAATAATATCTTCTGCTTGATAATTAAGATTATTATCTTTTTGAAGTTTATTGGCGATCGCCTTTCTCAAGGCTAATTCTCCTACTGCAGCACCATAGCGGGTTTTACCTTCATCCAAAGCAGTTTTAGCAGCTTGGCATATATGTTGGGGGGTCGGAAAATCTGGCTCGCCCGCACTAAAGCTACAGACATCAATTCCTTTGGCTTTCATCGCTTTGGCTTTAGCCGAAATCGCCAAGGTAATGGATGGTGATACTCGATTTACTCTTGCTGCTAATTTCATTTCTTTCAAACCCAAGATGTTCTGTTTTGCGCCGATTAAATTAATTACTCTAGTGTCGCAAAGACTACTGATGTTAGCTGATATCTTGGCACTTTTCTTTATATTTCTCTTTAATTGTCAGCAAAAGATGATTAATTGAGGAAATGCGATCGCTACTAATCAAAATGATGTTGTGTTTCAAAATCAAGTGCTACCATTACTTAGCAAAGCTCAAAATGTCTAGTTTATATAGGTTTTATAGTGGCACAGGTAGTAGTCGAAAATGTCTATAAAAGCTACTCGCGATCGCAAGGAAATCACGCTGATACACCATCAACCCAAAAAATAGATGGTAAATCTGTTAAATCCAAACAGGTTAGTGTCTTGCGGGATATTAATTTTACCGTTGCCGATGGCGAGTTTTTAGTTTTGGTTGGTCCTTCTGGTTGTGGTAAAAGTACCTTACTACGTTTATTAGCAGGATTAGAGGAATTAACAGGAGGTAATATTAAAATTGGCGATCGCACAATCAATAATTTACCACCCAAAGCCAGAGATATTGCGATGGTGTTTCAAAATTACGCTCTCTATCCCCATCTAAATATTTATGACAATATTGCCTTTGGTTTGCGACGCAATTCTAAGACTGGGGGACTAGGAGAAGGGGAAAAAGGACAGTCATTGCTAGATGGTGTCTTGAGTGTAGCAACTCGTCATTTACCTCGCAGCTTGCGGTATCTCTCAGCAAAAGAGAAATCAATTAGAGACAGGGTAAGATATGTAGCTAGTTTATTGCAGATCGAACCTTTGTTATCCCGTTTACCCAAAGAACTTTCAGGAGGGCAAAAACAGCGGGTAGCATTAGGTAGAGCGATCGCTCGTAACCCCCAAGTTTTTTTGATGGATGAGCCATTATCTAACCTTGATGCTAAACTTCGCACCCAAACCCGCGCCCAAATTGTCAAACTCCAACGACAACTAAACACGACTACGATCTATGTCACTCACGATCAGACAGAAGCCATGACTATGGGCGATCGCATTGCGGTTATGAACAATGGGCAAATTCAACAAATTGCTTCTCCATTAGAAATCTATAATCATCCTGCAAATCGCTTCGTTGCCGAGTTTATTGGTTCGCCACCAATGAACTTTTTTCTGATGGATTTAGATGGTAAAAACAAACTAGTTCATCAGTGTTTTGAATTGAATATTTCCTCAAAATGGCATAAAACTCTACAGGCTAATGTAACCAAATCGTTAATTTTAGGTATTCGTCCCCAACATTTGTCTTTGGTGAGTGTGGAATATGCTACTTACGAAGCAGCTTATCTTGGCGATCTACCCAAAGCGTCTGGGGATAACGCGGGGTCTAACTGCTATTCCACCCCCAGTGATTTATCACCAACCCAAAAGAGATCGAGTATACAAATTGAGGTAGATTTAGTAGAGGCATTGGGTAATGAAACCTATATCACTGCTCACTTAGTAGCCGACGATAGCGCAACTTTGACCGTATCTTTACCACCAGAAAAACCGATTGCGATCGGTGATATTCTTTGGCTAGCTATAAATCTTGATAAAATCCATCTTTTTACAGTTGATGATGGTCGGGCGATCGCTCTTTAATAGTTTTAGATAACTAAGATTTTCTGGTGTACTAAAAACTGTACAGATAAGGTATATCTTGTCTCTAAATAGCTAATAAATAATAAAAAATAAGATGATTAAAACACCAGATTGGGTCAAAAACGCGGTTTTTTATCAAATATTTCCCGACCGCTTTGCTAAAAGTACTCCCCCCGTCAAAGGACAATGGCAAGCTTCAAAATATGAAGGCTGGGATGCTACCCCAACTTATCAAGGATATAAAGGGGGCAATCTATGGGGCGTGATTGATAAATTAGATTATTTAGTCGATTTGGGGATCAATGCTATTTATTTTACGCCGATCTTTCAATCCGCATCTAACCACCGCTACCATACCCACGACTATTATCAGGTAGATCCTATGTTGGGAGGTAACGTAGCATTTGATGCCTTGATCAAAGCTGCTCACGAAAAAGAGATTAAAGTAGTATTAGATGGAGTATTTAATCACGCTAGTCGAGGCTTTTTCTTTTTTAGCGATATTTTAGAGAATGGACCTAATTCTCCTTGGCTCGATTGGTTCAAGGTTCACAAATGGCCCGTCTCTGCTTATGATGGCGATAAACCTGCTAACTACGACAGTTGGATCGGCGATCGCGCTTTGCCTGAGTTTAACCACGATAATCCCCAGGTAAAAGAATATATTATGCAGGTGGCAGAATACTGGCTACATCAGGGCATAGATGGTTGGCGCTTAGATGTACCCAACGAAGTCGATACTCCTGGTTTCTGGCAAGAATTTCGCGATCGCGTTAAGGCAGTAAACCCCGAAGCCTATATTGTGGGAGAAATTTGGGGCGATGCTAGCTATTGGCTTGATGGTACACAGTTTGATGGTGTAATGAACTATCGCTTTACCGAGGCGACTATTGCCTTTGCAGGTGGCGAAAATTACGATTCTGAATTTTGCCAAGGGGAGTTGAAACCCTATCCTCCAATTTCAGGTACGGAATATGCCATTCGTATTGATGCTTTACTCAAACTATACGATTGGGAGATCCAGCTGACTCAACTAAACCTATTAGACAGTCACGATACTCCCAGAATGATAACTACTGTGGGGGAAGACAAAGCTATTTTTGAGATTTCTAGTGTATTGTTAATGACTTTCCCAGGCGCACCCAGTATTTTCTATGGCGATGAAGTAGGTTTGCCTGGAGGTAAAGATCCTGATTGTCGTCGCGTTTTCCCCGAAGCAGAAAAATGGGACGTGGAAATTCTCAAAGCTTATAAAGAATTAATTGCTTTACGTCATAAGTATTCTAGTTTACGTACAGGTAGTTATAAAACTCTGTATGCAGATCTCAATGTCTATATCTTTGCTCGAATATTAGATGACGAAGAAGTAATAGTGGCGGTGAATATCGGCAAAGAGCAATCTGAAGTTGATTTTGTAGTAACCGAATTACAGTCTCAGCCCCATGATGTTGTATATGGATCAGGAAGATTAGCTTGGCACAATACCTCAAATGCCAACAAACTAGAGATTACTATTCCTGCCCAAAATAGTCTGATTGTTGCTTAGAACTAGAAACAAAATTATCAATCTCTTTCAAGTTCAAGTTATACTAGGAAACTGTGTGTTTATTATTAATACCAATAAAATTTTATGGCAAAGAAAGGTATGGTAGAGCGCGAAAAAAAGCGCGCTCGTTTAGTAGAAAAATATGCTGATAAAAGAGCAGAATTAAAAGAACGTTTTCGTACAGCAAAATCCGCAGCGGAAAAACTTGATATTCATCGTCAAATTCAAAGATTACCCAGAGATAGCTCTTCTACCCGCAAACGCAACCGTTGCATGGTGACTGGTAGACCAAGAGCATATTATCGCGATTTTGGACTATCTCGTAACGTTTTACGAGAATGGGCTCATGAAGGTTTGCTTCCTGGTGTGGTCAAATCTAGTTGGTAAGCTCTTACGATTAATTACAAACAATCGTTGAAAATAAAGACAAAGTTACTTTATTCTCAACGATTTATTTTTGGCTAACTAAAAAAGGACAGCCTCATCAAAGACTGCCCTTCTATTCATATATTTATCAAATATATTTAAAAAAATTTTGCTTAGTAAAGCTCTTCTTCTTGGTGAGTAGTGATTGTACAATCGGAGCTAGGATATGCAACACAAGTAAGAACGTATCCAGCTTCAATTTGATCGTCATCAAGAAAAGACTGATCGGATTGGTCAACAGTACCAGATGTGATTTTACCAGCACAGGTAGAACAAGCACCCGCACGACAAGAATAAGGTAGGTCTAAACCTTGTTCTTCAGCAACATCAAGAATGTACTCATCATCAGGTACTTCAATGGTTTGCTCGCCATCAGGCATTTTAAGAGTAACGTTAAAACTAGCCATGTATCTATTCCTCTTCTTCAGGTGATATATTAATTTGCGCTTAATTAGAAAAAAGTTGATTCTTAAATAATAGAAATTAACTTTTTCCTTAGCTTAATAAGCCTCATGTTAGATACTAAGGGAAAAATACAAAAAATCGATCGCGCATTAGTAATGAGATTTGTAATTTATCGTAAAATAAGTTTTACTTATATCTATACCGAAAGATAGAGTAGTTATACTGGTGAACTGTAAAATCTTTAGAACGACCATATAGTAACAATTTTTGTCGAGTATAACGATTTCAAAAAAAACTCAATTATCCTTAAAAATAACTATTAATTATAGTTATACCTATCATTGATGATTTGTTCTTAGAGTAAAAAACTAAGCATTATTTATGTTAAAGAAATCTCAAGCTCGACTCCGAGTTGGCATAGTTGGTACGGGATATGCTGCTAAAAAAAGAGCAGAAGCAATCAAAGCCGATCGCCGTGCCGAATTATTGGTGGTTACGGGCAATACTCCCGAACGAATTACTAAATTTTGTCAGGATTTTCAAGTAGAATCTGCTGACTCTTGGAGTAGATTAGTCAACCTACCCAAGCTAGATTTAATTTTTATCTGCACGATTAACCGAGACTGTGGTGCGATCGCTCGTGCAGCAATTATGGCAGGAAAACACGTCGTAGTAGAATATCCCCTGGCTTTAGACGCTAAAGTAGCAGCCGAAGTAATTGAGCTAGCAGCAGTCAACAAGACTTTGCTTCACGTCGAACATATGGAAATCATTGGGGGACTCCACCAATCCCTTAAACAGTCTTTACCTCGAATTGGACGGGTATTTCAGGTGCGATATGCCACGATCAGCCAACAACAACCAGATCTCAATAGTTGGAAATATCATAAAAGTACCTTTGGCTTTCCTTTAGCAGCAGCGTTGTCGCGAATTCACCGTCTGACGGATTTATTGGGGGAGGTAGCAACTGTTAACTGCCACAATCGATATTGGGATACCCTTAATTCAGACTATTTTACCGCCTGTATGTGCAATGCTAGGCTGCATTTTGCTAATGGCGCTATCGGAGAATTAACTTATGGTAAAGGAGATATTTTTCATCGAAGCGAGCGCACCTTAGAAATTTATGGCGAAGCAGGAACAATTGTGTTTAAAGGAGAACAAGGTAAATTAATTCAAAATAAACAAGAGGCGGAAATTGCAGTCACCTCCCGTCGTGGTCTATTTGCTAAAGATACGGCTATGGTCTTAGATTATTTGTTTGAAGGTAAACCTCTTTATATTCAACCTGAAGCCAGTTTATATGCTTTGCAAGTAGCCAATGCAGCGCGAAACTCTTCTTTAACAGGTCAAACAGTTAGGTTAAATTGAATTTAAATTAATCTAATTTAAGTTAATCTATTAATAATTTTTCGTATCACAGATTAACTACACTACCAAATCTCGTCTTTGGCTAACTAGCAAGTAAGCTTTGCTGTACTTGTAGTATGCGCCAAAGTTACATCAATGGCCGATCAAAATCCCACAACCCGAATCAAAGTCAAATCAACACCTAATAGACAGCAAGCTAGTGCCTTAGCATCCTATGGTGTTACCCATCGTCGACCGCCTAAAAAGTCCTCAAGATACTATTTAAAAAACAAAATCATCTTAAGTGCGATCGCGTTAAGTGTTATTCCTACTGCCATTATTAGCGCAGTTGCCTATCAAACCACTCGCACTCAAATTACACAGCAAATCAATCGAGTACAGCAAGAGCGAGCCTATTATCTATCCCATGCATTTGTAGATTTTATTAGCAATCGTATTGGGGAAACAGAAACTCTAGCAGAAAACCCGATCTTTACCAATCCTAACATCAGCAAAACAGTAACTTTTAATCAAAAAAAATCCGCGTTAGATACTTTTCAAGACAAAACGGGGTTTTATGACAGTATCGTTTATTTAGATCTAAAGGGAAATCCTCTATTTCAAAGTCAATCGCAATATCCCTTTAAAAAAAACTATAGCGATCGCGATTATTTTCAACAAGCAATCAAAAACAAACAAACTAGCCTCAATGAAATAGGGATATCTACTTTTACAGGACAACCTAGAATAGAATTTGCCGTACCTGTTAAAGATGCTTGGACGAACAAAGTAATTGGTGTATTGCGATTTAGAATCCCTAGCGAGTATTTAATGCCAATCTTCCAAGAATATGTGGTGAACAACGAAGAATGGCATTTGATTAATACTCAAGATCTAATATTTGCTAGCAGTATCGATAATCTCAACAATCAACCTCTAGCTAATTATTTTCCCGAAATCCAACAGGCTCACCGTAACCAAAAAATTATCAGCGCATTAGTTAAAGATCCTAGTAATGGCGATCGCGAGCAACTAATTAACTATGCACCCGTAAAACTAGCCCCAGCTTATGCTGAAGATCTCAAAATCGGAACGGCGATCGCTCTAAAGCAAGATATTGCCTTTGAGAATCTCAAACCTTTGAAATGGATTTATTTAGGAGGAACCATTGGGACAGCTTTGTTAATCGGTTCGGTAGCTGGTTTTTTTGCCAATCAAATTATCAAACCCCTGCAAAAACTAAACGCTACGGTTGACAAATTAGGTCAAGGAAAATTGAATACGAGGGTCAAATTAGGGCGCAACGACGAACTAGGCATGTTGGGAGATAGCATTAATAAGATGGCGCAACAACTAGACTTTACCCTACAGCGTCAACAGAATATTGCGACAACTTCTGCATTAATAGCCAAAATAGCTCAAGCCCGTAGCTCTAGAGAATTACAGCTACCATTTAGTGCTTTTTTAGCAGAAGTGAGAAATTTCTTGGCTGCCGATCGCGTTGTGTTTTATCAATTCAATTCAGAGTGGTTTGGTACGGTAATTGCCGAATCAGTAGCGCAAAATCTTCCTCGTACTCTAGGAGTGCAGTTTGACGATCCTTGTTTTGCTCAAGAATACGTCCGCAAATACCAGCGGGGAAGAATTCAAGCGGTAACAGATATTTATCAAGCTAATCTTAGCGAGTGTTATCTCCAACAGCTAGAACCATATCAAGTTAGAGCCAGCCTAATAATACCTGTAATGCTAGAGGGTTCGGCAACTCCTGAAGCGGAGAAGCTGATTGGCTTGCTGATTGTGCATCAATGTTCTGCACCTAGAGTATGGCAACAGTCAGACATCGACTATCTACAACAAATTGCATCTCAACTATCGATGATATTGAGAGGATATGTGGGAACTAAAGAAGAAATTTGTCAAAAAGCCGAGCTTCAAAGAAACTTATCAGGAGTTACGAAGCGAATGAAACAGGTTGCTCAGGGCGATTTGAGCAACAAAAACAATAATATTGATGGTAATACTAGCGAGGTAATTAAATCCTTTAATATGGCGATCGCCCAGTTAGGGCAGACTGTAGGTAAAATTAAAGCTCCTAGCCAACAAATAAATCAGCAACTTAAAAACAATCTAGAACGGATCGCCCAGTTAAAAGAGCAAATCGACGCCCAAACCAATCAACTAGCTTTAGTATTTGCTTTCGTGGATCAGCTAATTGCCTCCATATCTGAAGTTGACGAGCAAACCCACAGAACATCGGGGATGGTAAATTCTGTAGTAGAAGATTTAGAATCAGAAAAAGCCAATTTCTATCGAGGGACTGATTTTATGTCCGAACTAGATACCAGTCTGCGCCACAATACAGACAAAGTAATAAATCTCAGTCGTGCATCTCAAAAAATGGGTAAGATGATTGGCTCAATTAGAAAAATTAATTTACGAGCTAGTCTATTGGCAAGCAAACTGAATAACCGTATCCTCCAATTAGATGACTCTGCTTATAGTTTAAAAGAAGAAATTAAATCTATTCAACAGTCAATTGCTGCCACTAAAGAGTTGGAAAATATCGTCCAAGGTATCGATCGCGAAATCGCGGCAGTTTTACAAGAATATAAAGCTAAAGAAAACCAGCTAGAACAAGAAAATTCTTTAATAATCAACAGCGATCGTAATTTATCACAAATCATCAAGACAACTAAGAATAGCCAGCAGCAACTACTGTCTTTGGTCAATCAGACTAAAATACAGCTACAAACTTGTCAGAAAATTAATGGTCTTAAAGATGAGATTGTTACTATTTCTGCCTCTACCTCCAATCTTGGCGAGCGCGCGATCAACTCTTTACAAGAAGCTACCCTTTCTGCTCAAGATTTAGAAAATGCGATCGACTTTTTCCAACTAAAGTCCAATTCTCGCTAATCCTGTGGCAAAGTAATACTTCCAAGCTTATTATCTTACATATCAATTAAATTTAATCGGGAATCTCAATACTATGACAGAGCGAAAGGTAGCTATTATCACAGGAATTACAGGTCAAGATGGTTCTTATTTGAGTGAGTTGCTACTAGACAAAGGCTATGAAGTTCACGGTATTATTCGTCGAACCTCAACTTTTAATACCGATCGCATTGACCATTTATATATAGATCCTCATAGTCCCGAAGCTAGATTATTTCTCCATTACGGCGATCTGACTGATGGAACAACCCTCCGCCGTATTCTCGAAGAAGTCAAGCCAGTAGAAATTTATAATCTGGGGGCTCAGTCTCACGTCCGAGTAAGTTTTGATTCCCCAGAATATACAGTAGATTCAGTAGGAATGGGTACCTTGCGTCTCTTGGAGGCAATACGAGACTATCAAAAGCGTACAAAAATTGAAGTCCGCTATTATCAAGCTGGTTCGTCGGAGATGTTTGGCAAAGTTCAAGAAGTACCTCAAAAAGAAACCACGCCTTTTTATCCCCGCAGTCCCTACGCTTGTGCTAAAGTCTATGCCCACTGGCAAACTATTAACTACCGCGAATCTTACAATCTTTTTGCCTGTAATGGGATTTTGTTCAATCACGAATCCCCTCGTCGTGGTGAAACCTTTGTTACTCGTAAGATTAGCAGAGCAGTAGCCCGTATTGTCGAAGGGACACAGCAAAAACTCTATCTTGGTAACTTAGAGTCTAAAAGAGATTGGGGCTATGCTAAAGACTATGTAAATGCCATGTGGTTGATGTTACAGCAAGAAAAACCCGATGACTACGTAGTTGCTACAGGAGAAACCTATGAGATTAAACAGTTTTTGGACGTAGCTTTTACTCACGTTAATCTAGACTGGCATGATTATGTCGAGTTCGATTCTCGTTATTTACGTCCCACAGAAGTAGATTTGTTAATTGGTGACCCCAGTAAAGCGAAAGCAAAGCTAGGCTGGCAACCGACCATTAGCTTTGAAAAATTAGTAAAATTGATGGTCAATGCAGACTTGATTAATCTTAAGCTGCCTACCCCTGATGGCAGCACAGAGGACGATAGCAGCAGTTTGCGTCGTAGTTTTGCCACTATTGTTGACTAGTTACCACAAATAGAAAAAAAATGTTAGATTTACAAGGCAAAAAAATTCTCGTTACTGGTGGCAACGGTTTCTTGGGCAAAGAGGTAGTAGATCGACTATGTAAAGCAGGGGCTACCATCGATAAAATTAGTACTCCGCGATCGCGAGAATTAGATTTGCGCGATCTATCTAATTGTCAACGGGCTGTAAAAGAACAAGATATTGTCATTCATCTAGCTGCCCACGTTGGCGGTATCGGTCTAAACCGCGAAAAACCCGCTGAGTTGTTTTATGACAACTTGATGATGGGAACACAGCTAATCCATACAGCATACCAAGAAGGCGTAAAAAAGTTTGTTTGTGTCGGTACGATTTGTGCTTATCCCAAGTTTACCCCCGTACCTTTTAAGGAAGACGATCTGTGGAATGGTTATCCAGAAGAAACCAATGCCCCCTACGGTATTGCTAAAAAAGCTCTTTTGGTGCAGTTAGAAGCTTACCGACAGCAGTATGGTTTTAATGGGATCTATCTTTTACCCGTCAATCTTTATGGTCCAGAAGACAACTTCGATCCTCGTAGTTCTCATGTTATTCCTGCCTTAATTCGTAAGGTACATGAAGCACAACAAAAGGGCGATCGAGAATTATTAGCTTGGGGAGATGGTAGCCCTACCCGTGAATTTTTGTATTCTACCGATGCAGCCCAGGGTATTGTAATGGCTACCCAAAAATATGATGAGTCTGCCCCAGTTAACTTGGGTACAAATCAAGAGATCTCAATTAAGGATTTGGTAGAAACAATTTGTGAGCTAATGGAATTTGAGGGGGATATTGTTTGGCAAAGAGATCAACCCAACGGTCAACCACGTCGTTGTTTAGATACGCAACGCGCTCAAGCAAAATTTGGCTTTGTCGCTCAAACCGAATTTCGCCAAGGCTTAAAAAATACGATTGACTGGTATCGTCAACACGCCCAATAACTTACAACTTTTGGGAAGTAGCTAATGGGTCAACCAAAAAAGCGATCGCTTTTCTCGAAACTAAGAACTAAATCATCTAATCAACATCCAAAAGTACTTTTTCTTCTGGAGTTAGTCTTGCCAAAGTAGCCTTGCGGACATACTCTCTTTGATTTAATTGAGGTACTTGGTTTCTGCGAACAAAGTAAGATTGAATGATACGGCGTAGGTTATCAGTTCTATTGAGGGTACCGCCATGCCAAGCATGAGAGTTCATGATTAAAACCGAACCTGCAGGTGCTAGGATTAACTTTTGCTCTGGATGATCTGCCAAACGATCTTTCATTACCTCTTGAGGAATTTGATTGCGCAAATGTGATCCTGGAACAATTCTAGTCGCACCATTATCTTCGGTAAAGTCATCTAAAATCCAAAGAGTATTACAAGCAATATAATTACCTGGAGCAACTGCTTCTTCCCAGTCAGAATGCAAAGGTTGTAGTCCACCATCGGGTTTTGCTGCCCGATAGTTGATCGAGGAAACCTTGATTTGCGTGCCAATTACTTGCTTAACAGCAGCTAAAACTTTGGGATGTTGAAAACAAACATCAAACAAATCATCTTTATTAATCAAATTACAGATGCGTGTTGCTCCTGCTTCAGTAAATGCTGCTGCTGTTAGCATTTCACGAACTTCAATTGTGATCCAGTCAAAAATATTACGAGCCTGTTTACGACCAAATTTTTTGAGTTGGGGCGAACCAAACTCTGGAGAACCAGATCTAGCTCTCAATCGAAGTTTTAGATTAGGATTATATTTAAACAACCAGTTGATTGCTATAGCCTTAACCAGATAAAAAACCAGGTTATAGCAATAAGCTGCAATTCTACCCCACACACTAAGATCATTACGGTTTACTTGAAGTTGGTATGGGGTTTGATCGACTGCACCAGCACTATGACCTTCTAATTGAGTTAATTCATTCAATCTTTGGCGAAAAGTGACGATTTGATCTTTATTTAGTATATTGTGTAAAACTAGATAGCCATTGCGATCGAGGAAATCTTTTTCTTTGGGAGTTAAGGTATCTTGATTAACCTCTAGTCCTAAAAAAACCTCTGGAGTATCAATTAGAGTATCAATAATTTTATGCATTCGTTTTTTATCTATAAACTAGAAATAAATTAAAAAGTTTGTATTATTCAAATATTTCAAACATATTTTTAGTTATAGCTTTTAGAGACGCGAACGCTGCTACTAAAAGTGTCCAGAGGCAAAAAATACAACTCTACTTCATATTCAGTTTCCTCAGTATCTTGGTTTGATTCTTCATGAATTTGGAGATAATTGTGCAATTATCCCGCATAAACGTCGATTATCACACTCAGCATTTTCTCAGCAATGCTTCATTAATTCTTAATAAACTATTGGATTGATGATTTTTCTCTTTTTCTAAATACTGTCGGTAATACTACTAAAGTGAAAGTTTTCTACTTTACAACCAGGAATTACACTGCTGCCACAGCGTTGCGTTTGACTTAGGGCAACTACATTCATGAGCATGTGGGGCAGGCTTTGGTTAAAGCGCAGGTTTTTGATGGGATAGGAAATCTTGCCATTTTCAATCAAAAAAGTACCGTCTCTAGTCATGCCAGTAACTTCTAAAGTACGAGGGTTAACATAACGCACATACCAAGCACGACTAACTAAGATTCCTCTTTCGGTATCAGCAATCAAATCAGCAATGGTTCGATCCCAACCCTGCATAACTATGGGGTACATTGCTCCTGTGGGTACTTTATCTTGTTCTTCTGCCCAATAACGGCTATATGAGAGAGTTTGAGGAATACCATCTTTGACAATGGTTAATTTTTCATTGCTCAAACCATTACCAAAAAATCTCCCTCCCTGTAACAAAGGATGGGCGGAATTACGCTCTATTTGAACAATAGGGTTAAACAACTGCTGACCGACTTTATTGCCGATGGGCTTGCCAGAATCGTCGTTACAAGACATAAACGAACGTCCTTCATTTGCGGCGCGGGCATCCATATTCCAGATTACCCAAGGTAATAAACTAGCAAAGGCAGAAGGTTCAAAAATAACAGTATAGTCCCCTGGAGCGATCGCCTGAGGGTTTTGAGATGCGATCGCTCTTTTGATGACTTTTTGAGTTAACTCAACAATAGGTAAGTCTTCAATACTCCAAGCAGTGCAGCGATTCCAACTAGAGCCATTATTAATTCGGGCAGTGTAGCTAAAATTAGCTTCAGTAGTGCAATCGCAACCCCGCAAACCTGCAGAATTGCCGATCGCATTTAAGCCAACTTTGAAACTAAGAGTTCCCGATCCGTTAATCCCTGCTTCTCTACTTAAAGTACATACCTGTTGAATAATTTCGCCTTTTTTTAGGGGTGACAGGGTAGCAGTAACCGAATCAAAAGCAGGAGTGCGCTCGCTATAGGTTTGCTTGGCTAACAATTCTATCCATTCGGGATCTTCAGGCGCAATCTGAGCCAAATCTTCAGCCCTTTTTACCGTTAGAGCGATCGCCTCGCGCTCTATTTCAGTAGTGGAGGCAGAGGCACTACGCTTACCAAAATAACTAGTTACCGTCAGGCTAAAAGTGTTCTTGCGGACGTTTTGACTAATCTGATTTTCGCTAAAGCGACTGAGGGCGGTTTCACTGGCACTAAGACTAATAAAAATACCATCTGCTGTAGATCTGGCGATCGCAAAATCGATTAAAGCTAGGGCTTCAGACTGAGAAATTAAACTATCAAGGGTTGCTAAAGTCATATTGAACTGACAATTGAAGAGTAATAAGTTACGAGTTTCTGTTACAGCCTAAGATAAAGTTATATGGTAACAATCTGTGAATGATAATATTATTTGTTGGTGACCTAGGATAAATTATTATGGCTGAAACTTTAATGTTTAACGCTTTGAAAGAAGCGACAGACGAAGAAATGGCAAGAGACAAAACTGTCTTCGTCTTGGGTGAAGATGTCGGGCATTATGGTGGTTCATATAAAGTCACCAAGGATTTATACAAGAAATATGGTGATCTGCGTTTATTAGATACTCCTATTGCTGAAAATAGCTTTTGTGGTATGGCTGTTGGGGCTGCTTTGACTGGTTTGCGCCCCGTGATTGAAGGGATGAACATGGGCTTTTTGCTCTTAGCATTCAATCAAATTGCTAATAATGCAGGAATGTTACGTTACACTTCTGGCGGTAACTTTAAAATTCCGATGGTAATTCGTGGTCCTGGTGGTGTCGGTAGACAGCTAGGTGCAGAACACTCTCAAAGACTGGAGGCTTATTTTCATGCTGTACCAGGATTAAAAATTGTGGCTTGTTCTACTGCTCGCAATTCTAAAGGTTTGCTCAAAGCAGCAATCCGCGATGATAACCCAGTACTATTTTTTGAGCACGTATTACTATATAACCATAAAGAAGATTTGCCCGAGGATGAGTACATCCAAGCTTTAGATAAGGCAGAGATGGTGCGCAAAGGAAAAGATGTAACTATCTTGACTTATTCGCGGATGCGTCACCACTGTACTCAAGCTCTCAAACAAATTGAAAAGCAAGGTTACGATCCAGAAATTATTGATTTGATTTCCCTCAAGCCATTTGATATGGAAACTATTAGTAAGTCGGTACGCAAAACTCACAAGGTAATCATTGTCGAAGAGTGCATGAAAACTGGCGGTATTGCTGCAGAATTGTCAGCCCTAATCAACGAACAGTTATTTGATGAATTAGACGCACCCGTGTTGCGTTTATCTTCTCAAGATATTCCTACGCCTTACAACGGTAAGTTGGAATACTTGACCATCGTACAGCCAGAACAAATAGCTGAAGCGGTAGACAAAATGATGCAGGACAAAATATAAAGTAGATTATCTTCAAGGCGATCGCACCTACCCTAAAACCAGAATAATTGTTACTATTATCAAGCAAGTGCGATCGCTAAACCAACTGAATTATCACCGAACTGATTAAATTGCGATCGTAGTTAACTACTTTTAATTCCAATCTATTATTAATAGTAACCTTAATAATAACCCCGAACATTTTTACAGATTGTGAGTTATTTACCTCAGTTGCGTACTTTTATCGAAGCTTATCGCACGGGTTCGATTACCCAAGCAGCAGCTCGCCTGCATCTAACTCAGCCTACAGTATCCGAACACATCAAATCTCTAGAAAGTTTTATTGAAAAAGAGTTATTTATCTTTCATAATCGAGGAATCAAGCCAACTGCAATCGCCGATGATTTAGCCAGATCGATTTCTCCCCGTCTACACAAGCTTGAAACTGAATTTGAGTTAGTGCAGACGTTAATAACCTCAGTAGCAGGTACGATTCATTTAGCATCACCTACGGAATTTTTAGATGCCAAAGTTTTATCCGCAATCGCCTCACTTTTAGAACATGACATCAAAGTCAGAATTCATATTAGCGATCGCGAATCGGCTTATTACTTATTAGAAGATGGTACTTTAGATTTCGCTATTACTACGTCTCATCCCCATCAATTGTCCCTAGGTTTTGCGAAAATTCAACAAGAGAATTTAGTTTTGGTAGCGAGTAAAGATTGGATCAAGCGATCTTTAATGCCGCCATTTGAGCCAGAGCATTTACTGAGTTTACCCATGATTGCTAATGACGAGCATTTGCCTTTAATTAGACAATATTTCGCAGAAGTTTTTCAAATGAAAGTTGATGTTCAGCCAGCAGTAACGGTTAAAGACTTGAGAATAGTGCGATCGCTAATCTGTCTTGATCAAGGCTATACGGTTTTACCTAAATATTTATGCGAGGAAGAATTACAGGCTGGCACTCTTTGTCTTTTGTACGAGACTGAATTAAATCCTCGCAACAATCTTTATTTGGTTTGGCACAAAGGTAATTTGAGGCATCCTAGAGTAATTTATGCCAGAGATCGTCTGTTAGAAATTCTCGGACAAGAAGATGAATTTTAACAGTAAAACCATAATTATTACTGGAGCTTCTCAAGGTATTGGTAAGGCTATAGCGATTAAATTGGCAGCACAAAAGGCAAATTTAGTCTTAACAGCACGAAATCGTTCAAATTTAGAGACAGTCGCTCAAGAATGTATTCAGGCTGGAGGGAAGGCAATTATAGTGCCTACTGACATAACTAATCCAGAAGCTTGTCAAAAGGCGATCTCAGCTAGCATCAATACTTTTGGTGCAATTGATTGTTTGATCAATAATGCTGGAATTACTATGTGGACTAAATTTGATGATATACAAGATTTATCTCTGTTTGAAAAGATAATTCAGGTTAACTATCTTGGCTCAGTTTACTGTACTCACTATGCTTTGCCTTATCTAAAAAAATCTGGTGGCTTGTTAGTAGGTATTTCTTCTCTAACAGGAAAAACAGGTGTACCGACTCGTACTGGTTACGCAGCAAGCAAACATGCTCTACAAGGTTTTTTTGATTCTCTACGAATTGAGCTAAAAGGTACTGGAGTAGATGTTTTGGTGGTTTCTCCTGGTTTTGTCGCTACAGATATTCGTAACTTGGCTTTAGGCGCAACAGCAAGCCCCATTAAAGCTAGTTTGGGTAAGCAGCAAACAGCGATGTCTGTGAATGTCTGTGCGGATCTAATTATTAAAGCTATGACTAAACGTAAGCGAGAATTGGTAATGACTTTTAAAGGAAAATTGGGCTTGTGGTTGAAGTTGTTAGTACCTAGTTTGGTAGATGCGATCGCAGCTAAAGCAGTTAGTTCCCACAGAGTAAGGGAGTAAAAAAAATCAATGAGTAGGATGAGAATTTAAGTTTTTGGGAACTATATTGCTGGTTTCGTAATACATTTTAAGCTCGGTAATCTGTAAGTCTTTAATCGCTTTTTCGATAACTTGAGAATTGGATGATAGCTGTACATAAACCTTGTGATCTTTGATCGCAATTGGGCAGTGATGATTACCTAAAATATGACCGAGATTAACTAACTGAGTTGCTAAATAATTAGTTTTGGTAGCAGAAAAATCTAAGACTAAAAACTCTGGTGACTGTAAGTGAATTAGTAAAAGCTTTTTAGATCTAGTTTGAAATACATCTCCTGACTGCAAAGAGCGATCGCGATCTTTAATAATGCCGACACTCAGCCCAGTATCAGTTTGACTATAGATTCTACCTTTAGTGCGATCGCTTGAAGTTAAATGTACTTTTAAACAAGATTCAATAGGGATTGATTTTGCTAGCTCTAGATTATGATTAATATTTCCCAAATATGTTTGAGCTACTTCTGTCATATTTTTTAATATAAAATATTTAACCTTGATTATTTACAGCGAGATCGCGCCTTCGCTTTGATTAACTATTTTAGATCCAAACACTCACGAAAATAAATGCGATATAGTTGGCAGCTAGGTTCTACTCGGTTATTGATTAATTTTGCCAAACCAATACTTTCTAGTTTATAAGCATTAATCGTAGATATTTTAACTGGTTCGTCAGCCACAACCACTTGTTTGTAGGCTTGAGCCAACTCTGGATATTTTTGCAGGGTAATCAGATGTCCTTGTAAATGATTGCGAAATACACTTGATAAGGTAGAAGCATCTGCTAATAACTGTTCAAAAGTTATATTTTTGGTTGATAAAGCATAGTAAGCTAACCTAGCCAAATAAGGATAGCCACCAATCATTACCATCAAAGACTTAATACTCCAATCCAAATTCTTGACTTTCAATTTAAATTGATGGCGGTAAGCCAAATCTTTCATTTGCTCAAAATTGAATGGAGGTAGAGCAACAAGTAAACCTAAATTAAATGGTGATTGATTAATATCCAAAGGGATATAGACATCTGTAGAATGAACAACTATCAAACGCAACTTCTGCCAAGCTAAGGAATTATTGGCTTCCTCATACCAAAACCTTAATAGAGGTAGAAATTCTTGAGCTATTTCTGGATATTCAAAAAGATGATTAACTTCATCCAACGCTAAAACTAAAGGATTTGATAAATGTTCTAAAATGAAACTCTCAAAGTAGGTAGTGCAACTAACTTTGGCACCTAAGTCTTCATCCCAATAATCCTTTAGTTGCGATTTTATCCCCAATTGCAGAGTGATATTAGCCATCAACCAACGTAAAAACCTGTCTAAAGATGAGAATACAGAAGCTTCTGCTAGCTGAAAATTAATGGTTACGGTGTGGTATCCTTGCGATCGCGCTTGGTCGACAATCCGAATCATTAAGGATGTTTTACCCATGTTTAAAGACGACTTAATTCTAATCAATGCTCCTGGGTTGAGAATTTCTTGGTAAGTTAAAGTTTCATGGGGAGAACGCTCGATATATAAAAGAGAGTTAAGATTTACTTGACCTTCGGGTAATTCTGTAGTGGTAAAAGAAAAATTACCCTGACGAGCCTGCTGTCTGAGAACAGATTTAAAATTGTTTTTAGTTACTTTTTCGGCAAAGGCATGAGAAAGATTTTGCCACAAACGAGAACCAACCACCCGAATATAGTCAGAATCGTAACCAGAGTCTACTGCAATCTCTTGGTAGGTTTTATTCAACCAACATTCTTTTAAAACTAATTCTTCTACAGTATTGAGGCGATCTGGCTCTAATATACGATCGACAATTCTCAAGGCTTGATTGATCTCTATTTCTGTCATGTTCTATTTCCTAGCATTAGTTACTCCCTAGCATTAGTTACTCCCTAGCATTAGTGCATCAGTAAGAAGTCGCAACTATTGTCGGTATTTTGTAGTTACCTATAGATTTTTATTGAATTGCTATTTAAAACCATCGTATTTTTATCTAAAATTGTTCGGTTGGCTCAGATAAAGCTATTAAAAAGGTGCAGCCTTTTAATATATACCAATCTCCAAACCGAAAAATGTTCAACTTCAATCGATCAATTCTCTGCAGGCTCAAGATCGTGTCGAAGAATAACACCATAATCTCCTTTGATCGACTTGGGAAGCTGCTGTGTATCAATCAAATCCCAGGTTTGAGCATTATAGCTGGTATAGGTAAATTGAGATTCGGGTAATTCTAGATCTACTATCGTAATAGTAGGATGAGGAGGTAAATTACTATCGATCAATTGTCTAGCTCCCTGCCCTAATGCTCCAGCATGAAGCAACTGTAGTTCTGCCTTTTTTCCTGGGTAGTAAGCGTGATGGTGTCCACTAATATACATTTGAACTTGATGTTGTTGCAAAAGCGATCGCAATTCCTCCCCCTGAGCTAAGTATTCTCCTGGCTTGTTTTTAGCTTCTACTATGGGATAAAGGGGTAAATGCCCCAGGGCGATTTTGGTTTTTGACTGTCGAGCTATCTTGCTGTTTAAGGCTGTTTTGACCCATTCTAGCTGCGTTTGCTGAAGGTTATGGCTAGAAGCATCCCAAACTAAAAAGAAAATCCCATTTTGCCTAAAGCTATAGTAAAAAGGATAATTTGCGCGATCGATAAAATTTAAGCCTAGCTGCGGTTGATGCTTGAGCCAGTATGCTTGAGCTAAATCTCGCTCCTGCTGGAAAACAAAATTTTGCTCTTTAATAGCACTCGAACCATCATGGTTGCCAATAGTAAAACCAAATGGTATTTTTTCTTGTCGTAACGGCTGGGCAATATGACGATCAAATGACGTCCACATCGCTCTAATTTGGGCTGGAGAAAGAGATGCTTTTTGCCCTGCAATCATATCTCCACCACCTAAAACTAAATCGGGTTGCCACTGACGAATTAAGGCGATCGCCTGTTCTACTTCTGGTTCGTATTCTGTCGAACCATATTGACTATTGAGATCGCTAATTACTACTATCCGAAAATCTTGGCGCTCTGGCAAAGATAAATCACTAGGAACAAATCTATTAGCTGCTGCTACTTGAGATTGTCCTTGGGGTTCTAGTTGTACACCACAGGTAAGACACAAGCTTAAAATTAAGCTGACAGCTATTAACCAAATAAACTTTACCTTATTAATTTAACCTTTCCTCCTTGACCCTTTGATCCTTTTGCCTACAGATTAATAACTACTATTATTTCTTTTTGCTCCTAGAAGATCTTTTTGATATTTTGGGTCGATCGCAACCTGACTGGTATATACTCGATTGACTCCAGTAACTTTTTTGGCAATATTTTCCATTCTTCTCAGAAGTTCTGGATCGGAGATTGTTCCTGTAAGTACAATAGCATCATCTTCTTGAGCTACATAAACTGTAGAAATATCGCTTAATATAGGATCTTGATTAAAAGCTTTATGTACTCTTTCGGCAATTCCATTAAGGCTGAATTCTCCATACATACCAACTCTTTCATTGGGAATTGTCGCAATCTGAATTTTGTTAGTTCTATGGTCTAATTTGTACAAAAAGAAAGAGATCGCAGCAAAACAACCTAAAGACACCAGGCTGATCAACCAAAGATATTTGGTATATTTAGCAAGATTGTGCTTTATTTTGGGTAATTCTTGTTGATTGTAGTCTAAATTATTACGCAATTTAGTAATTTCTGCTTGTTGTTGACGAGTAGCTAACTGCAGACTGGATAAAGTTTTTTGGGGTTGAGGATTACCTGGCTTAGAACCTTCAGTAATTTGTGAATCACGATATACAGTGCCATGAAGCTTACTTAAAACAACACCAGAATCGGTATAAATTAAGAGCCGATCTAAAAGTCCAGGAGCAATTTGAGTATAACCTTGGTAAACGCTGCGAATTGCTCCGGCTAATTCTTCTGTACCATTATTTTTTAGTAAATAACCTTTTGCTCCCATAGCCAAAGATCTAGTAATATACTCATCACTATCGTAGGAAGTAAGAATTAAAACTTTGGTATCAGCAAATTTACTGGTAATTTTTTGAGTTGCACTTGCCCCATCTAGAATTGGCATTTCCATGTTCATGATTACTACATCAGGGTGTAGTTTTTTAACTTGCTCGATAGCAGCGATCCCATTATTGGCAGTACCAACTACTTCTAAATCTTTTTCTGGCTCTAGAGAGATTTTTATTGCTTCTCTAACCATTTTTTGGTCATCAACTAATAAAACGCGAATCATAGAAATTAATTTTTAAAAATTACAAAATAAATTTGCTATATACCAAAAATCTGTAAGTATTTACTGGTAGTAGCTATTACTTATATATAATTACTTACGATTTTTTTGATTGTAAATTCCTTTACTAAAACTTCACTGCCTTATTAAGGCTTTCTTCATAAAGGAAAAGAACCTTTAAAGCTAGAGAGAACAATAAATAGACTATGATTTATTGGACACCAATTCATACTCGGTTACATCAAACATTACGCAACAGATTACTTTTACCACCGAGATCGAGAATTTTAATGGCAGTGTCGGGGGGACAAGATTCTCTATGTTTGGGAAAATTATTATTAGATTTGCGCTCTAAATGGCATTGGCAATTAGCGATCGCTCACTGCGATCATCAATGGTCTACCGATGATGGTATTGCACAACGGGTAAGGGATGTGGCGGATGTTTGGCAGCTACCTTTTTATCTTAAAACAGCCGATGTTCTCAAGGAAACCGAAGCAGCAGCTAGAAAATGGCGTTATCAAGCTTTAGTAGAAATTGCCAAAGAAAATGAGTTTGACTATATTGTTACAGGACATACTAAAAGCGATCGCGCAGAAACTTTTTTGTATAATTTAGTTCGCGGTGCGGGGGCGGATGGATTGGCTGCTTTGACCTGGAAACGTTCATTAAGCCCTGACATCACTCTAGTTCGCCCCATCTTAGAGCTATATCGTCACGAAACTTTACAATTTTGCGATCAGTTTGATTTACCAGTCTGGTTTGATGTGGTTAACCAAGATAGTAAATACGCCCGCAATCGAATTCGTCAAGATCTCATTCCCTATTTACAAAAGAATTTTAATCCCCAGATAGAAAATTCTCTTGCTCAAACATCAGAATTATTACGGGCAGATGTCGAGTATTTAGAAACGACTGCCGACAAATTATTACAACAGGTACAATCGGAATCTAAATTACACCGCCCTGGCTTAAAATCTGCGGATTTAGCCATACAGCGTCGGGCTATTCGCCAGTTTTTGCCGATGGTAATGTCTAGGCAACCCAACTACCAAGAGATAGAAGCAGTGGTGAATTTAATTACCGCCCCAAATAAAAGTCGTACCTCTACTTTACCAGGAGGTGCGATCGCTGAAGTTGTCGGAGAATGGATTGTTTTTTCAATTAATAATTAATTACTAAGAATTGCCAGGATTTAATTTGGGAGAAGTATTTTCTTCTGGTTCATCAATGACTTGTTGTACGGTTTTAATATATCTGGCATCCGTCCCAAAATTCATCGGTTTAGCTACGGCATCTAGTTGGGCTTTGGCTTTGGCTTTTGCCTGTATTTCTAAAATGGAAATCGGAATTACTACTACCCAAAACATTGAGGCGAGCGCAATTACAATCCACGAGGCGCGATCTGTTTTGGAACATTCTCGATCGCTAAACATCTTACATAGTAGAAAGAAACAGTACGCACCCGCACCAGATAAATAAAAAGTCATAATTTAAGATGTATATCGAGTTATCTATAAGATCGATTATCCTAGTTAATATCGTTAACGAAAACAGTATTAATCAGTAAATATTTATGAATTTTGTATGAATTATGATTGAAATGCTGAGAATCTAAAAATGATCAACGACCGCTGGCAAGACTTAACTCAGCCTCAGCTAAAAAATGAAAACCAGTTGGAGAATATCAAGTCCCATTTAGATTTGGTGTTGTTAGCCATAGAAGCGATCGCTAATATTAATTCAGAAGCTATTTTGCTGGCAGCTAAAGATCTAAATTTAGAATCGGTGGTAGGAGATCGTATTACTTTATGGCGGTTAAGATCGTCTAATCCTCAAAGAAAGAGTACTGGTGGTAGAAAGAAACTAGATGTGGAAGAAGCGCGATCGCTTGTACTAATTATTTGTTATTTAGCTCATCAAAATCAAGAATTACTCCGCCGTGCAGTTGGTCTTTTAGAACAGACAACAGCACAAAACAAACCTCCTTATAAAACTGCTTTATTGGGAAACTATCTTGATAATTTTATCGATTTTTATCAATCAAGAATTCAAGTATCTATAGAACATAATAACGATGCTATATCTGATTTAGCCTGGAAGCTGTTAATAGATTTATTGTTTTATAGCGGTAAAAATGGTCATCGTTTGTTGTGGATCGCTATTTTTGATGCCGCAAAAATATCTAAATAACTATTAATTATTAATTTTAAATCAGACCATGTTTAGTAAGATCTATCGTTTCACGCCACCGACCTGTACTTTAGAAATCAAAGGAAAAAAATCTCCTTTATCTCGTTGGCAAAATCGAGACTTATTAGATCGAGTTCAGTTTAAATTAAGCTTTGATGATCCGCGTTTACCGAGCGATCAACAGATAATAATTGAAGGTGACCAACAAGATTTAGAACAATTAAAAATGGTAGTCAATGATTATCTAGAAAATTTATTGCACGCTTCTTTTACTCACAAAGAACGAGTCAACCAAGACTTCAATACTACCAAAAATAATCCATACTTGCGCTCGACAGGACTAGTTAGTCAAGAGCTATTCTTAGGTACTTTAAAAGGCGATCGCGATCGCGATAAAATTGAGCTTAGTACCACTCAATTATTCGACTTGGTAACTGCCTTACAAGCTTACGATACTAAAATTTCTGCTTTATCACAACTAAATCAACGTCGCCAAAAACCATCAATTTTAATTTGGGGTGGCGTTGCTGCGGGGTTAATCTTAGCAGTGGGAATTGCTAAGGTTTTACTTCCAACTTCATCAGTGCAAAATATCGCCGAATCTGCCAAACCAGAATCATCTACATCCATTCGAGAACTAGATCGAGTTGTTCCACCATCGGCACCTCAAAGAGCCAAAAAGACTCTTCAACCCAAACCCAATAACACTCTGTCATCTACCAAAAGGTTACCTCCTCCTCCTGCGGTAGACACTCCCAAACCCAAACCAAACATCCCCGATCCTGCGGATTATCCTTTATCAAAAGTAGCTCGTAACTCGGGGTTTGATTCGCCAACGAAACAAACAGAATCAGTGATTGTAATTCCTCCTAATACAAAACCAGCAGCATCAAATTTCAAAGAACCAAAAAATAATACCAAAATAATACCAGAAGTAAACCAAAAAAATGAGATTCAAAAAGACTTTGCAGAATTATCAAACGATTCAATAATCAACTCTGATAATTCTGTAGAAACTGTTATAAAACCCGCTAAAAAACTTAGTCAAATAGAACAAGTACAGGCTTACTTTAGCTCTAGATGGCAACCACCAGCAGACCTAAAACAAAGTCTAGAATATCGTCTTAAGCTTAATGCTGATGGCTCGATCAAAAAAGTAATTCCCATTGGCAAAGCTGCCAAAATGTACCTCACTCAGACTAATATTCCCGTACAAAGAGAAAAGTTTATCGATCCAGTTACCCAATCTCAATCGACCAAAATCAGATTATTATTAAATCCTGATGGAGGAGTCAAAGTTTTTACAGAGTAATAATTACAATCCGATTTATTAAAAAATCCAACTTAACGTCCTAAACCCAAAAAGTTTTTTAGCCATTCCAAAAAATCACCAACATCTTTAGTAGAAACTTTGAGCAGAGAAAGTATACCTACCACAATTAAAATCGTACCGATCAAAAAATTGTTTTCATACAAAGACAAGCCAATTATCGCCATAAAATAGGGAGATGCAATACGACTAATTTTTTCTACCGTAGAAACTAGTTCATTTTCTTCGACGATATTGTCTTTTTGAAGGAGAGTATCTTGAGGTGCGATCGAACTAACTGGGGGAGGAGGCGAAAGCTTAATATCTTGCAAATCTGACATAGTAGGCTTTTGCGGTTCACGGGGAGACTTTCCAAACATAACTAAACTCACGAGGTAAATCTATCTTGTTATTTTAAGATAGCCTTATTTCTACGAGATATCAGTTACAAGCTGGCACAATTAAGCAAAACTCTATTTCTTAAAAATTCCTTTAGGTTTTATTTTTGAGATAGTGAGTTAATACCAATACAATAAATAATCATCTTTCCCTACTATTAGAGGACAATAATGGTATTCGCAACAGCACCAAATAGTCTCGAAGTATCAACCAATGGTTTGCCGAATATATCAGGTTGGGAATCAGACATCGCCGAAGTAACTAATCACGATCGCTCTATATTTTTAGATCGTAGTACGATTAACTTATCTCAAGTTAAAGCTGGTTTTGCTTGCGCCCTTCATATGCACCAGCCAACTATTCCTGCGGGAGTCAATGGGGAATTGATTAGCAACTTGCACCACATGTTCGATCATCCCCATGATGGAGATAATCATAATGCCGAAGTATTTGCCTGGTGTTACTCTCGCATGGGTGAGTGGATACCCGAATTAGTAAACAACGGCTGCAATCCACGGATTATGCTCGATTATTCGGGTAATTTGCTGTGGGGTTTTCAGCAAATGGGACGTAACGATATCTTAGATAAACTAAAAAAAATTACCTGCGAAGCTCAATATCAGCCTCATGTTGAATGGCTTGGTACTATGTGGAGTCATGCAGTTGTTCCTTCTACACCGATTCCTGATATCAAGCTCCAGATCCAGGCTTGGCAGCACTATTTTGCTGCTATTTTTGGCTTTGAGGCACTAGCAAGAGTAAAAGGCTTTTCTCCCCCAGAAATGCACCTACCCAACAACCCAGATACTCTTTACGAATATATCAAAGCTCTCAAAGAATGCGGTTATCGTTGGTTATTGGTACAGGAACATTCGGTAGAAAGATTGGATGGTTCGGGTTTACATCACGAAGATAAGTATCTTCCTAACCGTTTGGTGGCGCGTAACTCCCAAGGAAAAACAATTAGTATTACTGCTTTAATTAAAACTCAAGGTTCAGATACGAAGCTAGTGGCGCAAATGCAGCCCTACCACGAAGCAAAAGGGATGAACCAACAGCAAATTGGTAATCTCTCTGTACCTAGTTGTGTTTCTCAAATTGCTGATGGTGAGAATGGCGGTGTAATGATGAATGAATACGCCCGTGATTTTCAACCAGTCTGGTATGACATCAAAGATAATTCCTCCGTTGTCGGACTTAACGGTACAGAATATATTGAACTCATTGAAGCTGCTGGGGCAAATCCCGAAGAATATCCCGTCTGTCAAGCAGTAGGACAACATAAAATTTGGCAACAGGTAGATCCTAATCAGGCTACTCCCGAAAAAGTAGCACAGGCGATCGCGCATCTGCAATCAACAGACCATCAGTTTCATATGGATGGGGCATCTTGGACGGACGATCTTAGTTGGGTAAAGGGTTATGAAAACGTCCTCGAACCCATGAATCAATTAAGCGCGATGTTTCACCAAAAGTTTGATGCTGCAGTAGCTCAAGATTCTGCGGTGACTAAAACTAAAGAGTATCAAGAAGCTTTGTTGTACGTCATGTTGGTTGAAACCAGCTGTTTCCGCTATTGGGGACAGGGTACTTGGACTGATTATGCACGGGAGTTGTTTGCCAGGGGAGAGGCTTTATTGAAATAGGCGATTAATATGACGTGAGTTTGCGTGGAAGCTGAAACTCTTGTTACCTCATTATTAATTTAATTTGTTGTTAGAGAAATCCCTATCTGTCTACAGGGTAGGGATGAATCGATCTCAACAGCGAAACTTTACTTTAAACTCTAATTACTTTTGGGAATTAGTATTAGTAGTCACTCATGAGACAAAAACTTTAAGCTCATAAATCCAGTAGCATAGTAGAATCATGGTTGATATAAGATTTAAATTTGCTCGATACTTATGAATACTCAAGATCAGGCTATTTTCTTTTATGATGGAAAATGTGGTTTTTGTAATGCTACGGTAATGTTTTTGCTAGATAGAACATCACCTAACCGTCTGTCGTTTTGTAAACTACAGTCTAAGTATGCCCAAGAGTTTTTTAACCAACATAATTATCCTCAACCTGACTTAACAACCGCTTACCTGTTTTATCGCAGTCGCCTCTTTCAAAAGAGTTCGGCTGTTTTACAAGCGGTTTCTCTGGCAAAAACACCAGCCAGATATTTAGAAATATTTTTAGCCGTTCCTAAATTCATTAGAGATGGAATCTACAACCTCGTATCAAAGCTTCGTAAACATATTAAGATTGGCAAAATGAACTGCCGACTATTGACTCCTAGCCAACGTCAAAGATTTATAGAAATATGAATCAATATCCTAATCTTGCCCTAACACTAGGCTTGGCTTGCCTACTGATCCCCCCGTTTGTCTTAAAAACTTTTCATCCCCCTCTAGAACCTTATCCTGCAATTATTTTACCTGGGGGTTCAGACACTATAAGTATAGAAAATAGTACGGTCAACTTTAAAAAAACTACTGTTTTGGGTAAACAAAATAATCAAACACAATCATGGTCGAAAATAGATACTGAAAAGCTGATTGAACCAATACCAGTCCATTATCTCCAATACATGGCACTCACCTCGTTTGGCTTTAGATCAGAACCTAAAAAAGCTGGTAGTATTTGGAAGCAAAAATACGACAGTTTTATGAGTAACAAAATAACTGCTGAAGAGATAGTCGAAACTAAAAATTGGTTGAAGCAAAAGCTAACAAAACTTGGTTATGTTGCTGATGAATTTATGGTTATTTCCGAAGAAATAACTTTTGATATCAATACTGGCAAAATTGTCTCACGAACCAAAACAGATGAAAAAGCTTTTAAATTGGATTGAGTCACAACTTGCTCGCCTGTGGCAAAGAATTTAAAATTATTGTGAAAATGATGACAAAAGTTTGTCAAGACTTCGTATTATTTACGGAATTTTTATTTTAATATTTTTCAATCCTACTTTTGCCTGGATTGGAGAAATACCCCAAGGTTTGTTTCGTCCCAAATTCTTTAGTTTGAGCAATCTATTTAATGGATTTCCCAGCTACAGTATCTTGCTTACTATTGAAGGATTATTAATTATCTCTGCCTTTTGTCTTCTACTGGGGGTAAAAGCTCGCTTAGCGGGCATTGTCTTTGTGATTGTCTATTTTGTCGGTAATTCGTTTCGCTTTTCTTTTGGGAAAATCGATCACGGAGAGATTATGTTTTTAGTTTTTATTTTGGGACTATCTTTTACCAATTGGGGAGTTAATAATGCTTTAATTCCCGACCGCAGAGTGGACAAAAGTACGCAGAAAAGAATACTTGCTATTCTTGCTGTTATCCTTTGTTTTGCTATGTTTACGGCTGGTTTTGAAAAAGCATTATACTGGGTTGACTTCGATCTTGAAACTGGAGGATTTCTCAGGTGGTTCTACAGTGGTTTTTTTACTCATGGCAGAGATCGTTTATTAGCTCCAGTTGTAATCAGCTTACCACCACAAATATTTGAACTTGCCGATTATTTTGCTGTCATATTTGAGCTTACACCTCTAATAGCTCTTTTTGCAGGTAGAAAATGGTGGTTGATTTGGCTTTTAGTTGCATCTACATTTCATTTAGCCAATACTCTTTTGCTGAATATAAGTTTCACTGCCCACGCTCCAGTGTATTTGAGCTTTGTTACATTATCTTTATTCAACTTAAAAGGTAAATTTAGTTTTTTAACTAAAGTTAGATCTATTTATTTTTTAGCTTCTATAATCGCTGTAATTGGTCTTCATTATCTGCTCTATTTCGCGTCTGTAAGCGCAGTTTACTCTCCAATTAAATATGCAACTCCTCTTTTTGAAAGTGAGGTAGAATTAAGTCTCTATGTCTCTATCTTGATCTGGCTAGTTACTATATTATTAATGGGGCTAGCAATGTTTAAAGAATTTGGCCTTATTGCCAAAGAACATAAAAATAAAATTAGTATTCACTAGTAGTCTAAAGCTAGTTTGCGACCAAAATATTAAGTCAGTAATCTTTAGTTTATTAGTTGGTAACCGTCCCAGTATTTAACGAAAAAAGTGATTTTTAATGGCAATAATGCTTGAAAATCTGTGATTATAGACAGTTTTATAATTCCCAAAAAGTAAAAATAGAAAAGCGCCTAGAGAAATTCTAGACGCTTAAATAATCAATTTTAATTAATCAAAGCTAATAGCTCATAAACTACAGAGCATTAGCACCTGCAACTACTTCCGAAAGTTCTTGAGTAATTGCTGCTTGTCTTGCTTTGTTATAAGACATAGTCAAATCGCCCATCAACTCTGAAGCGTTTTCGCTGGCATTGTTCATTGCAGTCATTCGCGCTGCAAGTTCGCTAGCTGCCGCTTCTTGTAAAGAACGTAAAATTTGGTTGTTCAGATAGAGCGGTAATAAAGCTTCTAAGATTTGTAAGGGATCTTGTTCAAAGATTGTATCTTTAGGATACTCTTCTACCTCTGAAGTTACGTTTTCTCGCTCTACGCCAAACTGACCACCTTTAGTAGTTAGTCGGAAGATCTCATCATCTTTAACTTCTAACCCTTGAGTAGTTAGAGGCATCAAAGTTTGAATTACTGGCTTAGAAGCAATTAGAGAAACAAACTTAGTATAAATAAGTTCTACTTTATCTACTTCTTCCGCTAAGAAAAGAGACAATAACTCATCACCAATTTCTGCTGCTTCTGGTGCAGTAGGAATTTGCTCCAAACCAACAAACTTCTTTTCTATAGGAGCTTGACGAGTTTCATTACCAAAGTATTGAACTGCCTTTTTGCCAACGATGACATAAGTATACTCAACACCTTGAGCCGTCAATTCTTTCGCTCTAATTTCCGCACGACGAATTACGTTAGCGTTATAACCACCGCACAAACCGCGATCTCCACTAACTACTACTAGAGCTACTTTTTTTACTTCTCTTTGTTGAAACAAAGGAAGATCGACATCTTCAAACTGAAGTTTGCCCTGAATATTATAAAGAACCTGCGCCAAACTATCGGCAAAAGGACGAGTAGAGTTTACTTGCTCTTGTGCGCGACGAACTTTAGCAGCAGCCACCAAGCGCATTGCTTCAGTGATTTTTTTGGTATTTTTTACCGATGCGATGCGATCGCGAATCGCTTTTAAATTAGCCATATTTTTTAAAGGATGAAGGATAAAGGATGAAGGATGAGGACTAGAGGGAAAAGGAAAAGAACTTTAATTTAACCCTTTACCTTTAACCTTTGCCCCTTATCCCAAACCAAAATCTGTTAACTCCACCATTATCAATCTGATGAGTGATAACTGATAACTGATAACTGATTTTAAGCCGTTGCCATGAAGGATTGTTTGTATTCGTTAATCGCTTCTTTCAAGAGATTTTCTGCTTCATCGGTTAGTTTCTTCTCAGAATCGATGATTTCTGTATATTTAGGCTTATTAGTGCCGATATAGTCGCGCAATCCTTGAGCAAAGTCACTAGCTTTGTCTACGGGTACTTCATCAAGATAGCCATTCAAACCAGCGTATACCCCTGCTACTTGTTCTGCTACAGACAAAGGAGAGTTTTGGGGTTGCTTGAGGATCTGACGTAGACGTTGACCGCGAGCTAGTTGATTTTGAGTAGCTGCATCAAGATCTGACGCAAACTGAGCAAATGCTTCTAGTTCGGCAAACTGCGCTAATTCTAGCTTGAGTTTACCTGCTACCTGCTTCATTGCTTTGGTTTGAGCAGCAGAACCCACACGAGATACGGATACCCCTGCATTGATTGCAGGACGGAAACCAGCGTTGAATAAGTCAGAAGAGAGGAAGATTTGACCGTCAGTAATTGAAATTACGTTGGTAGGAATATAAGCGGATACGTCACCAGCTTGAGTTTCAATGATAGGTAGAGCAGTCATGCTACCAGCACCTAGCTCATCACTTAGTTTTGCTGCCCGTTCTAGTAGACGAGAGTGCAGATAAAATACATCTCCAGGGTATGCTTCGCGTCCTGGTGGACGACGTAGTAGCAAGGACATTTGACGGTAAGCCTGAGCCTGTTTGGTCAAATCATCATAGACAATCAAAGTTGCTTTGCCTTTATACATGAAGTATTCAGCGATCGCAGCCCCAGTATAAGGAGCAAGATACTGTAGGGTGGCAGGATCATTAGCATTAGCTGCTACCACAACTGTATAGTCCATTGCGCCTTTGGACTCTAGAGTGTTTACTACCTGAGCTACTGTAGAAGCTTTTTGTCCTACAGCAACATAAACACAAATTACATCTTCACCCTGTTGGTTAATGATCGTGTCTACGGCTACTGCGGTTTTACCAGTTTGTCTGTCACCAATAATCAACTCACGCTGACCTCGACCTACGGGAATCATGGCGTCAATCGCAGTGATACCAGTTTGCATTGGTTCGTGTACGGATTTACGTTCGATGATCCCTGGTGCCATCGATTCAATTAGGCGAGTCTCGGAAGTGTTGATGTCGCCTTTACCGTCAAGAGGTTGAGCCAAAGAATCGACAACTCTACCAGCCAAACCATCTCCTACGGGAATAGAAGCGATTTTCCCTGTTGCTTTTACTGTACTGCCTTCTTGGATACCGAAACCGTTACCCATAAGTACGGCACCGACATTATCTTCTTCTAAGTTGAGAGCAATACCTACTGTACCGTCTTCAAATTCTAGAAGCTCCCCTGCCATTGCTTGTTCTAAGCCATAGATTCGAGCGATACCATCTCCTACTTGAAGGACTGTACCAACGTTGGATACTTGTACATCTTGCTCGTAAGATTCGATCTGCTGGCGAATAATGCTGCTAATTTCGTCTGGTCTGATGCTAACCATAGCTTCTTACTTCTTAATTGATTAATTATTCTTGATTTGCTTATTATTTTTACCGACAAAATCGGTATTTTCTTACTTATTGAGGCTGACACTGATGCGACGTAGCTGCCCGCGAAGACTTGCGTCAATGACTTTAGAACCTACTTTGATAATTACCCCACCAATTAGATTGGGATCTACGCTAGTTTTTAGCTCTACATCACGAGCCTCAGTAATTGCTTTGACCTTTTCAACCAAATTGTGTTTCTGGTCGTCATTAAGTTCTGTGGCAGAAGTAACTTCTGCTAGAACAGTCTGGTTGAGTTTACGTAAGAGGTTGAGATATTGCTCCACAATTGGCTCTAGAAAGACAATTCGTCTTTTGTCAACCAACAACATCATGAAGTTAATTAAGTAAGGATTTGTATCGTTACCCATTACTTGCTTCAACACTGCTTTTTTGTCCTCTCCTTTGATGACAGGATTAAGCACAAACTCTCTGAATTCTTGAGACTCCGAGAGCAAAGAACTTAAGGAACGAAAGGTTTCGCCAAACTGTTCGGTTAGGTCGCTTTGCTGTGCTAAGGACATTAATGCCTGAGCATAGGGTTCTCCAACTTCACTATTGATTAGAGTTCCACTCATGATGATTAACCTCCTAATTTAGCAATGCTACTGTCGATTAGTTTGCGCTGTGCTTCATCGTTAAGCATATTTCCCATATTGGAACGCGCTTTTTCTAGAGCTAACGCCACAACACGCTCTCTTAACTGAGCCATCGCTTTTTCTTGTTCGGTGCTGAGGTCTTTGCCAGCAGCTTCCTTGAGGCGTTGAACCTCTTTTTCTCCTTGAGCTAAGATAGTTTCTTTTGCCTTTTGAGCGTTAGTAGTTGCGTCTGAGCGAATTTGCACTGCTGTTTGTTTGGCTTCCTCTAGCTTTTTCTGTTCGTTGGCTAGAGTAACCTCAGCTTGCTTTTTCTTTTGCTCGACTGCTTCAATTTGCTCGGCAATTTTTTCACGTCTTTCACTCAGAATTTTGGTTAGTACTGGTTTACCAAAATAAATTAGTATTCCTACTAAGAGTGTCAGGTTAATTAGGTTTGTTTCGAGAATGTCGAAATTCAACCCAAAACCACCTTCAGACTCCCCATGTGCTTCTGCCAGAAATAATAAAGTCTCTATCATACCCAGATCTTGAGTTTTGTTATTTTTTTCATTTATGACCGCAATTAATTCAGTTTTATTTAACTAATTCGGGGTCGAGTATTTTTTCTAAGATTTGACGAGACAGAGAATCTACCTGCTGCTCTAAACTTGCAAAAGCTGCCGCTTTTTGATCTTCTATTTCTTGAGCTGCTGCTTCTCTTTGAGATTGAACTTCTTGTTGGGCTGCTGCTATTTTTGTAGCAGTGGTTTCTTTAGCTTCTGCTTGAGCTTTTTGTACTATATTTTGAGATTCCCGACGTGCATCGGCTATTTGTCTCTCATATTCTTCAACTATGCTTTGAGCTTTGGCTAATTTATCCTTAGATCCAGTAGCACCGCTACGAAGATAATCTTCCCGTTCGTCTAGCACCTTCATTAATGGCTTGTAAAATACTGCGTTTAACAGTGCTGTTAAGAGCAAAAACTGTATTGCCATCAAAGGCAAAGTCGCATCAAAATCAAACATTTTTTATAGGGCAAATATTGGATTAAACGATCAAATCTGTAGAGATACTAACGAGTATCTCTACAGATCTTAGAAAAATTTATACAAAGGGGTTGGCAAACAATAGTACCAAAGCAACCACTAGACCATAGATAGTCAATGATTCCATAAACGCCAATGTTAAAAGAAGAGTACCGCGAATTTTGCCTTCAGCTTCAGGCTGACGAGCAATACCAGCTACCGCTTGACCAGAAGCATTACCTTGTCCAATACCAGGGCCAATTGCAGCCAAACCAATAGCTAATGCAGCAGCGATAACGGAAGCAGCTTGAATATCCATGAAATTTTACCTACTTTAATTTACTGAAAGAACTTAAAAATGAAGTGAAGCTATAAAAGTAATATGCTTCAATGTCTAAACAAAATTTAGAAGTAATTTTACTTCTAAATTAACCTCTTAGTCATGATGATCTGCCAACGCCTCGTGTATATATGCTCCAGCAAGGGTAGCAAATACTAAGGCTTGAATAGCACTAGTGAATAAACCCAATGCCATCACTGGTAATGGGATAAATAACGGAACTAAAAGTACTAATACAGCAACTACTAGTTCGTCAGCTAAAATATTACCAAAGAGACGGAAACTTAGAGAAAGAGGTTTGGTGAAATCTTCTAAGATTGCGATCGGAAGTAGAATAGGAGTTGGTTCAATATAATGCTTGAAGTATCCTAAACCTTTCTTCTTGATCCCAGCATAAAAATACGCTAAAGAAGTAAGCAATGCTAGAGCCACCGTTGTATTGATGTCATTTGTGGGGGCAGCTAGTTCGCCTGATGGCAACTCAACAAGTTTCCAAGGAACTAACGCACCTGACCAATTTGACACAAAAATGAACAAAAACAAAGTGCCGACAAAAGGCACCCACTCGCGATATTCTTTTTCCCCTATCTGATTTCTCACCAAATCTCGGATAAATTCTAGAACATACTCCATAAAGTTTTGAATACCACTAGGAATTTTTTGAATGTTCCGAGTAGCAGCCAAAGAAGCTATGACTAAAAGACCTATTACTATCCAAGAGTTGAGGAAAACCTGTCCGTGAATTGAAAAATTGCCAATTTTCCAAAGAAAATGTTCGCCAACCTCCAATTCTGCCAGGGTATAAATATTTAGAAAAGTCAAAGCACCTAGAATTTCCATTTACCTAGATTGAGCAAAACGTTAAATTAAAATCCTTCTTGTAGTTTCTTTAAAATTGCTTATTTCAACGATCATTTTCTGTTTCTCTTGCCGACCAATAGATAGACTGCAAGGTGTAGATTACGATCGCTGGCTTATAAGTTAGAAATCCAAGAAAGACGGGAAGAATGTGTAATTGCTGCCATTTACTGGCGACAAGTATGAGAATGACAAAAAGTCCTATTCCCTTAGCACCGATACGTTGTCCTGGTTGACCTAGGTTTTCAACTTCTTTACCTAACATTCTCAAATACACTAAACCGACAATTGCACCCAACAAATAGTTGAAAGCAGTATTGAACGAAGTAAAATATCCTACAGGAATTACAATTATTCCGATTAATATCAGAGTAGTTAACAACAACATTTTCTGAAGTTGATAATACTCTGTCATCGAATCATGAGTAGTAATTTGCTCGTTTGGATTTAGTGGTGGTTCGGGAGATTTATTTGACAAAGTTACGCTATTCGATTGCTGACCCATTCTTCTATATTTGGTTACTGGAATCAGATTGTTTCCTACTAAAAAGTAGTCAGATTAAATTTATTATTCAACATTTAGATGAATAATTTAGACTTAATGGAAAGCAAAGAATTTTGCTTACTTAAAGAATCATCTGGCAATACTACGAACCTTGCAGTAATGCTTCTAAATCCCAGCCCTCAGCGATCATAACATGGTATCGTAAGCAATTATTAAAAATTTCTAAATTAAGCTTCAACCTTGTTTAATCATGAATAATTAACAATATCTAGTTAAAAACCGATCTATAACTAGATATTATCCATAACGATCGCTTTTATTTTTATTTTGCCTCCATCCAATTTTTTCCTGCACTGAGATCCACTACCAGGGGAATGCTCAACTCCACCGCATCTTCCATTGTTGATTTAATAATAGGCTGCAATTGCGGCCATTCTTCGGGGGGTACTTCTAAAACTAGCTCGTCATGTACCTGAATTAATAATCTTGCCTGGTAGTCTTGTAAAATATTTTGAAGTTTGATCATGGCGATCTTAATAATGTCCGCACTCGATCCCTGAATAGGTGAATTGGCTGCAGCACGAAGGGTTTGAGCATCAATATAACTGTATTTTAGACTGTCTAAGGCGATCGCTTGAGGATTCATGCCGTGTAATTGTTTGAGACTGTCAGTGATCAGATTTACGTAACGTCTTCTGCCAAGTATAGTCTCTACGTAGCCCGATGCTACAGCCTGTTGCTTTACCCCTTCTAAATATTCAAATACCTTGGCATATTTTTGTCGATACTTATCAATAAACTGTTTGCCAATATCGGTTTTGAAACCCGACTCCCTAGAAAACCTTTGCGCCCCCATACCATAGATCACGCCAAAGTTAATGATTTTGCCCAATCGTCTTTCTTCGGAGGTAATATCATCTTTATCAAACAGCAATTTGGCAGTCACACTATGAACGTCCTTGCTATTTTGATAGGCATCAAGCAATACTGGTTCTTGACTTAGATGAGCTAGTATTCTTAATTCAATTTGAGAATAATCGGCTGCTACTAGGAACCAACCCTCTTGAGGAATAAAAGCTTGTCTGATTTGGCGAGAAAATTCGGTACGGATCGGAATATTTTGCAGGTTAGGGTTAGAAGAAGATAGTCTGCCTGTAGCTACAACCGTCTGGTTAAAATCTGTATGTATCCTTCGAGTAGATTTTCTAACTAGTGTGGGCAAAGCATCGACATAAGTAGATTTTAGTTTTGCCAAGGTACGATATTCCAACATCTGATCGATAACTGGATGATCTCCTTTGAGCTTTTCTAGTACCTGTTGATTGGTAGAGTAACCTGTTTTAGTTTTACGAGATTTTTTAACGTCTAATCCCAAATTTTCAAACAGAACTATGCTCAATTGTTTGGGAGAATTGAGATTAAATTCCGATCCTGCTGCTTTGTAGGTATCTGTCTCTAATTTTTGCAGATCGCTATTAAGTTTTTCAGAAAACTGTTTTAGATAGTCAACATCTACCTTAATCCCAGTTTCCTCCATGATCGCCAATACTGGTTCTAAAGGTTGTTCTACTTCTAGTAAAAGTTTTTCTAATTTAGGGTAGTTGCTTAGTTCTGCTTTTAACTTGTCTACTAGATAATATGTAGCGTAGCAATCTAGTCCACAATAGTCTGCTACTACAGGAATATCTAAATTAGCAATAGTTTCACCTTTACCAATACCCAAATCTTTGTAGCTTTTTGCTATAATTTCCAACCCATAACGTTCGGATAAATCTCCCAAATTATGAGTGGTTTCGGGATTGAGTACGTAGCTTGCTAGCATGGTATCAAATACTACCCCAGATAGTTTTATTCCCTGGTGATGCAGGATTAGGCGATCAAATTTGGCATTTTGTAAGGTTTTCGGGTATCGATCATTTTCTAGAATGGGTTGGAGACGAGATAGTACTAATGCTTTATCTAACTGTGTCCCCTCTAAATGACTAAGAGGAATATAAGCAATTTCATCATCATTATTTCCCCAACAACATCCTATACCGACTAACTCTGCTTGATCAGTTTCTAAAGAAGTTGTTTCCGTATCCCAAGCAACGGGCTGATTAATGTCCGTTTGTTTTTTTAAAGTTTTGACTAACTGTGTTAATTTGTCTTCAGTATCGATAATCTGAGTATTTAGTTGAGGCGTAAATAATTCAAAGGGTTTTTCTTCTCGCTCAGATTTAGGATGATCGTCAAATAAAGATAATTGTCCGTTATCGGGCTGCTTTTTTCCACTAGGTTTAAGATCAATAACCTTGATTTCTGCTTCGCCACCAAGTCCTAGCTGTAATTTTTTTAGACTACTAATGGTTTTTTTTAGCTCTAGCTGTTTGAGTAAAGGTAATACTTTCTCTTCGGCAAAGCCAATTAATTTGCAGTCATCTAAATTTACTTCAATTGGTGAATCTACTTCAATTTGTGCCAGAAAGCGAGAGTGTAGCGCATCTTCTTTGCCTGTCTCTAATTTTTTTTTGGTTGCCCCTTTTATTTTCTCGATATTCTTATATACTTCTTCCAAAGTGGGGTATTCACTTAATAACTTGACTGCTGTTTTATCACCAATTCCTTTAATACCTGGAATGCAGTCAGACGCATCACCACAAAAAGCCTTATAATCGACAATTTGTTCTGGAGTAACGCCCATTTTATCAATTACTCCATCTCGATTAAATTCCGTATAATTGTGGGCTGTCTTTTTAAAAGTTTGATTATGTAAATATAGAACGCTAATACCTTTTTCGTCGTCAACTAATTGAAATAAATCGCGATCGCCACTAACAATTTTAACTCGATAACCTGCTTTACTAGCTCTAGTCGCCATTGTCCCCAAAACATCATCCGCTTCGTAGCCTGGCAGGGTAGCAATAGTTAAATTAAATGCGGTTAACAACTGTTGAAGATTAATCATATCTGGGATGAAATCTTCAGGTGTTTCTTGGCGATCGCTCTTATAATTAAGATCAGCTTCGTGACGGAAAGTAGGCTTAGATAAATCAAAAGCGATCGCCATATATTGCGGTGACTCTATCTCTAATAGCTGTAATAAAGAATTGAGAAAGCCGAAACAAATACTAGTAGGAATTCCAGTTGAAGTTATTAGTGGCCCTCGACGAGAATTACTAAAGGCGTAATAGGCACGAAAAGCTAAAGAATGTCCATCTACTAAGATCAATAGAGGCTTTTCATCGTTGGAGTTTGCAGATTTAATTACAACAGAAGAAGACATAAAAATTGGTAGTATAGTTAATTATCGACAAAAAAGTATCACAATATCAAGCAAGTATGTCAGCAAATAAATCTGTGTAAACATTAGTAAAGACTCTTGTTTTGTACAGATAACAGTGTTAGCTTATGTACAGGTACAAAAGAAGCACACCAATCTTCTGATTAAAGACGGAGACAACTGCAAGTACCTCCCAGCGGAAGTCTACACAATAGCTTCTAACATCATAGATGTAGGTAACAAAAAGGTGAGTTATTCTTAGTTATTATGACGCACTTAAGTAGTCATTAGTATTAAGAAAAACATAATTTTAGCCAAAATTGGTAAGTTGCCAAATCTAAACATCCAGTATAGTTATTGTGCATAGTTATTAACACACTAGTAAGAACTTTATTTGAACACTTTACTATCAAATTCAAATCTACAAAGTATGACTTTGGGAAGTCTTATTAAATTTGCGAAAAAAGACAGGAGAGGAATTGTTTAAAGGCTAGTTAATTCGATTGTATTTTTCGATTAATGTCTTTAAAAACCAAGGAGGTTTGTTAAATACTAGCCCGATCCTCTCCACCCAATATTCTAAGAATTGATTAGATAATTAAATAACAGATAAATACGATTCATGATCATAGAAATCATGGTCGCTTTTTGATGTTTGTGTAAGATGTTTGTCAAACGTTTAGGCTGATTGCTAAAAAGTCAATAATTGTTGATTATTGAGCAACAAAAATAAAATCCCCCCAAAAATGAAGGGATTGAAACCATAAATAGTTAAATCACTTCAACTATTAATCTGTATTACCTGTTTGCAGAGATTTTTCAGCAACCTTTGTCCATTCAGTATGAGCAAATTCTCCACGAGGACGATCTATTCGTTCATAAGTATGTGCGCCAAAATAATCCCTTTGAGCTTGGGTAAGATTCTGCGGTAGGCTAGCACGACGGTAGCTATCAAAGTAGTCCAAAGACGAACTAAATGCAGGAACAGCAATACCCAACTTATTGGCAGTCGCCAAAACTTCGCGCCATGCAGCCTGACGATCTAGGATCGACTGTTTAAACTCAGGTGCTAACAAAAGATTGGGCAAACTAGGATTTTCTTTAAATGCCTTTTTAATTTTATCCAAGAAACCCGCTTGGATAATGCAGCCTCCTTTCCAAATTCGTGCAATCTCTGCCAGATCGAGGTCAAAATCAAATTCGCTAGATGCTTTACTCAATAGTGCCATTCCTTGAGCATAAGAACACATCTTAGAGCAATATAAAGCATCTCTTACTTTATCGATAAATTCTTGCTTATCTCCCATGAAATCAGCATCAGGTGCCGTAATTTCTTGAGATGCAGCAACTCGTTCTTCTTTATATGCAGACATAACACGAGCATTTACTGCTGCATAAATAGTAGGGATAGGTACACCCAACTCCAAAGAACTTACTACAGTCCAGCGTCCCGTCCCCTTTTGCCCTGCAGCATCTAAAATAGAGTCTACTAGAGGTTTATTGGTCTTAGGGTCGGTATTACTGAAAATATCGGCAGTTATTTCAATTAAAAAGGAATTCAACTCATCAGTATGATTCCATTTACTAAATACTTCTTCTAGCTCATCTCCAGATAGATTGAGGGTATTTCTCATCAAGTCATAGGCTTCAGCAATTAGCTGCATATCCCCATACTCAATTCCGTTGTGTACCATTTTGACATAATGACCAGCACCACCAGGGCCAATATAAGTAACGCAAGGACCATCATCTACCTGGGCTGCTATTTTAGTTAGGATTGGCTCTAAGTCTCGATAACCCGACTCTGTACCTCCAGGCATTAAGCTAGGGCCATTTAATGCGCCTTCTTCTCCACCACTAACACCCATACCAATAAAACCAATTCCTGTAGGCTCTAGGTCTTTGGTACGTCTTTTTGTATCTTCGTACAGGGAGTTTCCACCATCAATGATAGTATCTCCTTTATCTAATAATGGTTTCAACTGCTCAATTACCGCATCAACAGGTTTACCTGCCTTGACCATTACCAATATATTGCGAGGACATTCTAGAGTCTGCACAAATTCTTCAAGAGAATAGGCTGCTTTAATATCTTTGCCCTTAGCTCTTATTGCCATGAATTTTTCAGTTTTAGCAGCAGTACGATTGTACACTGCGATCGGAAAACCACGGCTTTCGACGTTGAGGGCGAGATTTTCACCCATCACCGCTAAACCAATTACACCAAAAGTTCTTTTTGCCATAGTATTCAACTTGCCCCAGAGAGTTCTTTATTTTGTTTAACGTTTGAAATTACAATCTACAAAATGACTATTGCTTTAAGTCTTCATAGAAAAAGGCTAGCGCAATTTTCCCAATTGAGATCTGTTCCTTAATTAACTCTTCTATTTTTTGTAGGGCAAGTAGTATGTTATTGGTCTTGTTACAGTTTTTTATGTATTTACTGATACAAAAGCCACACCAAAATCTATTTTGAAGGTAAAGGAATAGAATTTTTGTCAGTAGAATATACTGTTTCTAACCATAAATTTTTGGCTTTATCGATATTGGTCATTGCCTCATCGATAGTTGCACCTTGGCTCATACAACCAGGTAAATCTCGAATCATGACTGTAAAACCTTGTTTTTCTGGATACAAATCGACTGGGTATTTGAGAGACAAATAATAAAAAAGAGAATCGTGTTGCAGTTCTAATCCTGAATCTATCATTATTTTGCTTGTGTCATAAGAAATAGATGCGATTTTTCGCATTTTTAGTTATAACCGATCTATTTGTGATGTCCAATAAAACTCACAAGTATTTGTAATTAGTGGCAGTTGTTGAATCTCTAAATTTAGATTTTGAGATAGTTGAACACGATGCAGTCACTAATTATGCGAAATTATCGATCGCTCTTTTCCTATTGCCTGTATATGACAATTAAACTGCAAGCTACTTTTATTCTGTATTTGTGACCACAAAGCCTCTACTTCTAGCTGTAGCTGATATAACTTACCTTGTTGTGCTTTGGTTAGCTTATGCTGTAACTCCTGGTTCATGATTTATCACCAAAATATCAGTCTGACAATGTTCGATTAGTTATGATAACCTAACTTTCAATGTTGTCATCTGCTAAACAGACGTTTTATAAAGTGTCTCTAAGAAATGATTGTTTAAAATTAATAATTTATGGCAGATTTAAAGATTATTTTAGATGTATTTATCAGATGCTTAGGTGTGACCCTAATCGCCTGGTTAACAGTTCACTTCAATGGTAAAACTTTAATTGGCATCATAGATTCGGGCTATATCTTAGTTAGCAAATTAAACAATAAATCTTTTAATCTACAGTCAAAATGGTTGCCTATTGCTACAGAGGCAGAAGTAATTACAGTAGGTATTGCTCCTTTGGCAGTTGCATCATTAATTGCTACCTCTGGTGGTAAATGCCTACATAGTGTAGAAGTTTTTCTGGTTAGCGAAGCAATTATTTTAGGTTTGTTTCTCATAAATTTTCAGCAAGCTAATAGTCGAGAAAATTTATTTGGTCGAGATTTTTTTAAGAATAATTATGTAGTATTTATCTTGGCAATTGTTTGGTGTTTGGTTTTTAGCATTTGGGGCTTTTTGGCAATTAATCCTGCCGAAAACTCTGGAGTAGATCGATTATTGGTCAATAGTAATGGGGATATGTGGTTTTATACCAGAAGGTTTGCTGGTTATACCCTAAATAATCTTAGCTTTGATAATTTACCTGCCTGTGAATATCTTCAGGTAAGTCCCAAAAAATTTAGTTCTTTTATTGGCTCAATTATTTTCTATTTTTCGACCAATTCAGTGTTGGGAATTACCTTATTTCAAGGATTGTTTGGTTGTACCCTATTTCTCAGCCTATTTGGTCATTGGCATAACTTTACTTATAACGGTAAAAGGTTATCTCGTAGAGGTACTTTACTCGCCATAATTTGGGGCATTACCTCACCGAGTATTTTTTGGTTAATTATTACTTCATATCAATCCAACCTATTATTTATTACTATTTTTATTCTGGGTTTGACTGCTACTCGTCGAATTTGTCTACATCGCCAGAGATATCCACAGTCAGCTATTCCTGTTGTAATGTTTAGCTTTATTGTAAATATCTTTGCCTTTTATATTGTCTTATTACCCGTTGCTTTGTTTTTCTATTTAGCAACTTTGATTATTTATCAATCTGAAAAATACACTACACCCCGCCTTGCTATTGTCAAATGGCTAAAGTTATTATTGACTGCGGGAATTTGTGTTTTATTATGTGCGATCTTCTTTAACCACCAGGTAAATCTAGAAGAAATTTCAGGCAGCCTGGATGTTACTACAGAACATGGTAAAAATCTAGTACCTCTCAATCCTTGGAGTTTAATTCAGGAAAGACCCAAACCAATGCCGAATCGCCAAGATTTTGGTTTGTGGTTAAATATTGTCGTTGGTACAATATTTTCTGGTTTGGTTCTAAGAACAATTTGTCGTAATTTGTTCCGTCTCAATCGCCAAGGAAAAAATCATACTTATTACTACAAAGATTTAATTGCTGGAATAGCAGTAATAATAATTTATGTGGTTTACCTTTGGGCTTATATACCTTTAGACTTTACTTATCGTTTGGGCAAATTTGCTATTTCTACGATTCATCCTCTAGTTCTTTCAGGATTATTACCAATTATTCTGTGGTATCGCGATCGCTATTATCAAAATAAGTCTACTATTTTTAAATCGGTTTGTTTAGGATTAATCGTCTTACACATTTTTCTACATATAGACAAAATGTTAACCAACGCTGAAGCTAACGGGAAATATCATATCAGATCGACTAATAAACTCAATGAGACTAAAAGTTTGACTATTGTCAAATGTGATATTGCTAAACGTAGCCAAAAATATCAAAATATTGTTGGTTTAGACTTGGCTAAAAAATATCCCAATTTAAAAATAAACGTCATCAGTGAAATCAAGTTTGACCGCACCACTTCCCCAACTGAGACAATTATTAAAGGTAAAAATATACCAGGTAAGGAAGATAGCCTTTGTATTTTTGATATTAAAACTTAAGTAGCTGGCTTGACATGATTTGAGCCGTCTTTGACTACTGGTCTAACTTGAGATAACATTCTTCTAATTTGTCCTTGTCCTTGAACCAGACACCAGGCGACAATTGCCCAAGCTTGCCAGTTTTCCCAAAGTGTAAAACTTTGACTGCCAAAAGCGATCGCGCTGAGAAGAAACATAAAGATTAATAGGCGCAATAATTTTTCTGGTACTTGTTTGGGCCAATTATCTGCATTACCTCCAGAGTAGCGATATACGACATAAAGCACGCTACGAGAAAGAATTTGACTAGATAAAAGACTAGTACCAATCGGATTGGTTGCAGTTACAGCTAAAAATCCATAGTAACGAAAAGATTGTAGTAAGAGATACAACCAAGTGCGAGTATGTTTGTTGAGATGATTGTAAACCCAAAAACACCATCTTAATAAGAGCAAAAATCCCAGCCAATATAAACAAGGTAAGAAAATAGGATCGAGCGTACTAAAGCTAGTTTCTAAAAACTTACTGCTAAATAATAAATTAATTCCTGCCGCTTTATCTAATAAAGCAACTCCCACTACACCAAAAACCAGAGACCAAAACCAAGGATGCCACGTATTCATCATTTCTTTGTAGATATGATAGGTAATAGATAGCTTAGGCTTTTCTTCGTATTGTTCTGCTACATAGTCATTCTCGTAATATCCCAACTCATATACACACCAGAAGGATACGAGCAAAGATATAATGCCAACACCATGTAATAAAGAATGATCTGCCTGCCAAGAAAAAGCAAATAGTAAAATAGGCACATCATCCCAAGCAATTACTCTTAAGGTGTAGTTTTCTCCCACCCGTTTTACTTTTTCGAGATAGAAAAACGGAAGATAAACATTTTTCAAAGGAGGAATATACTTTGCCAATGGCCAAATAACCAAACAAGGTTGTTTGACAACTTGGAGCAAGGGCAGATCGTCAACCGAATCCGTCACGACAATTGCCGATTCAATTGATGATTGCGGTAGCCTTTCTTGTATCATCTTTAGCTTGCCTTTTCCTCGATCTAAAGCACCCTGCCAAAGCCGACAGCCAAGTAATAGATCTTGTCTAATTGGCAAACACCTCAAAATTGGATTGACAATAAAGTTAAAACCCAAAGTTGCCACAACGACCTGAGAGTTAGTATTTTGATTGACAGCCTTAATCAATTCTTGATTGCCATGGTTTTTTGCCAATTGCTTGGCTTTGATTTGCCACAAAAACCATGTCCAGGGAAGAAATATCGTAGGAATAAATACTAAAAACCAATCTCTAACTTGGATACCTTGAAAAGGTTTTGGCAGCCACGACCAAGGTTTTAGCAAACTGATGATTTTAATTAGTAGCAATCCTAGCAAGCGAGGACGCAAATTATCTAAATACTCTGCAGTAGAGTTTCTCAGGAATAAGGTTTCGTCAAAATCGACAATTATACTAACGCTTTGATCTGCTTTTTCAATTGCATCGATCGCTTGGGGTTTGTCGATTAAATAAAGTTTCTTGTTTAAACTTTTTGGCATTGTCCGATTTACAAATAAAAAATATCAATATGATTTGTAATCTAAGTAGTAACCAATATTCTTAATTTTATTATTTAAAACATGAATAATGCTTATCTATTTAATCTATAAATTAAATCAAATAAACATGTTTAGATACTTCTCGGATAACTTCTTCTCTCTTATAGAAAATAAATACCATATATATTCTCTCTAAGTCAAGCTTTATATACTTTACGAATATTTTATATTTATTGAAATATCTAGAAAAAATAGTGCAATTGTCTCGTTAAAAACTCTTTAATATTGTTCCTTGCTCCCTCATCAATCAAAAACTAAGTAAATTGATTTGGAATCGTATATTTGGGTATAATTTTTTATTTTTTGGAAATTTAAGTAATATGTTGGCAAAATAAAAATTAGGTATTGATTTACACAGATTTTTTTTGAGGGACTAAATTAGCTTAAAATTGATTTAAAAGTTTTCTATTATTGAAACTAACTTACTAATGAAAAGTGAATTTTGGGATCGGGTTCTTGATTTTTGTATACAAACCACCGCCCAAGTAAGCGATCGCCTGCTGACAGATTTTGGTAAGATTCAAGCCAGTCAAAAATCAGACGGTAGTCTCGTAACCCAGGCAGATAAGTGGTCAGATCGAGAAATCAGAAATGCGATCGCTCTTGCTTTCCCCGATCATGGAGTACTAACAGAAGAAACAGTTCATGTTTTTCCTGAGAATGATTGGTGCTGGATCGTCGATCCTATAGATGGCACAACTAACTTTACCCGTGGTGTACCCGTATGGGCAATTTCTCTTGGTCTATTTTATCGAGGTAATCCTGTATTTGGTTTTGTTTATGTACCACCTCTCAAACAAGTCTTTCATGGTTATTGGTATGAAAACACTGGTTTATCTGGCTATGAGGGTGCATATCTCAACCACCAGCCCATTCATACTCGCCAAGACGATCCTAGCGGTAGCCAACTGTTCAATCTTTGCGCTAGGAGTAAAGCAATTTTTCAACAGCCTTTTCCCTGCAAAGTCAGAATGATTGGCGTTGCCAGCTACAACTTATTATTGGTTGCTAGTGGAGTAGCTATTGGAGGAGTAGAAGCTACTCCCAAGATTTGGGATATTGCTGCGGTATGGACAATTATTAAGGCTGCAGGTGGAGAATTTGTGTTTTTAGAAGATGATTTTAAGTTTCCCCTTCAGGTTGGTCAAAATTACGGCAATATATCTATTCCCAGTCTGGGAATTGGTCGCCAAGACTTGATTCCCAAATTCAAACCATTGGTACAATGTGTAGTTAATTCTTAGTACAGCATATCCGCTAGCTTTCCTAGACAACCGAAATGATCTCCTTGGGCATAGTCTACTTTCAGGTCGCGCTGACATACTCCTCTGGGTAAACCCAGGAGGATTGATTATAGGATACTGGCGTAGCTTGCGAGTCGAATTGAGAGAATTTTTAAAAGATAATGCCACAGCGACCAATATAATTACAGTAGAGAAAGTATTTACTAGTTAAAATATTATTTATTAATTTAATATAAAACGTGATTAATCGAGTTGTAGAGCCGAATCTAGTTACCAAGATTTTAAATCAAGCAAAACAAAGGGAAGATATCTCCACCGCAGCAGGAATTGAATTAATTCAGCAGCAAGATCCTGTAACTAGAACGCTAATTGCTCGAACAGCAGATCTCCTGCGTCAACAGCAGGTGGGAAATACGGTAACTTATGTCATTAATCGTAACATCAACTTTACTAATATTTGCGAGCAACACTGTAGCTTTTGCGCTTTTCGTCGTGACGCAGAAGAGACTGGTTCATTTTGGCTTGATATACCAGAAATAATTAGTAAAGCCACCGAAGCAGTCAAAATCGGGGCAACAGAAATATGTATGCAAGGTGGATTAAATCCCCAAGCAAAGCTCGATGGAACATCTCTAGCTTATTATCTCAATATCGTTAGAGAACTAAAATCAAATTTTCCTAATCTGCATCTCCATGCTTTTTCTCCCCAAGAAATTCAGTTCATTGCCAGAGAAGATGGTATTGACTACAAAAAAGTGCTATTAGCTCTCAAAGACGCAGGATTAGGTTCGATGCCAGGAACAGCAGCGGAAATACTTGACGATCGCGTGAGGAAGATTATTTGTCCTGAAAAAATTGATAGTGCAACTTGGTTAGAAATAATTAGCCTGGCTCATAGTTTGGCTATACCCACCACCAGTACTATGTTAGCTGGTCATGTTGAAACTGCCCGACAACAAATAGAACATTTAGCCAAGTTGCGATCGCTACAGCAACAAGCAGTAACTAACAATTATCCTGCCAAAATTACCGAATTTATCATTTTACCTTTTGTGGGACAAGAAGCCCCCGCGCCTATTCGTCGTCGAGTAGGGAGAGATCAGCCCAATGTAGCAGATGTCTTACATTTGACAGCGGTTGCTCGGATCTTTTTGGGTAACTGGATCGTTAACCATCAACCAAGCTGGGTCAAAATTGGGCTAGCAGGAGCACAAAAAGCTCTCCAAGGGGGATGCAACGATATTGGGGGAACATTAATGGAAGAACACATTACGACTATGGCAGGGGCAAAAGGAGGTACTTGTATGTCTGTAGCAGATTTACAACAGGCGATCGCCACAATCAACCGCCCTCATCGTCAACGAGGCACTATTTATTAATGATCTGTCTGAAAATATACTTAAAACATATTGGTATGTGATTTATTAAGTAAGTAATTATCCCAAGTGATTATCCCAAAGGTTACGACCTTGGTTTAATATTGAGTCTGAATATAGTCACAAAGCAAATCTAATTACATGAGAGTATTAGTAACTGGCGGTGCTGGTTTTCTTGGTTCCCATCTCATCGATCGCTTAATGAAGCAGGGTCACGATGTGATCTGTCTAGATAATTTTTTTACTGGTCATAAACGTAATATTCGACATTGGATGGATAACCCTTATTTTGAGTTAATTCGTCACGATATTACTGAGCCAATTCGTTTAGAAGTAGATCAAATCTATCATCTCGCCTGTCCTGCCTCTCCAGTTCACTATCAATATAATCCTGTCAAAACCATTAAAACCAATGTTTTGGGTACTCTAAATATGTTGGGGTTAGCCAAGCGAGTTAAAGCAAGATTCTTGCTGGCTTCCACTTCTGAGGTCTATGGCGATCCTGATGTCCATCCTCAACCTGAAGAGTATCGCGGTAATGTTAATACTATTGGTATTCGTAGCTGTTATGACGAAGGTAAAAGAGTTGCCGAAACTTTAGCTTTTGACTATCATCGCCAAAACAATGTCGATGTTCGAGTCATGCGTATTTTTAATACCTATGGCCCTAGAATGTTTGAAAACGATGGTCGTGTAGTTAGTAATTTTATCGTTCAAGCTCTTAAAGGAACACCTTTAACAGTTTATGGTGATGGCTCCCAGACCCGTAGCTTTTGCTACGTTAGCGATCTAATTGAGGGTATGATGCGCTTGATGAATGGCGAACATATCGGTCCAATTAATATTGGTAATCCTGGAGAATATACAATTTTGCAGCTAGCCGAAACTATTCAAAAAATGGTTAACCCAGATGCAGAACTTACATTCAAACCGCTCCCTCAAGACGATCCATTGCAAAGACAGCCTGACATTACCAAAGCTAAAAATCTTTTAGGTTGGGAACCGAAGATTGACTTGGAAGAAGGCTTAAAGATGACTATTGAAGATTTTCGTTCTCGAATCGAACGTGGAGAAGCTTAGGCAATATTAGTCAGCTAGAGAGAAGTATTAGATATCAAATTTTCAATTTTTGCTCTGCTAAATTACAGAAATCCAGCAGGTGTCAAAAATAATTCAAAAAATATTAGAAGAGGTTAAAGAAGTTTATGCGTGTTTGCGTTATTGGTACTGGATATGTCGGTTTGGTTACGGGTGTTTGTTTGTCTCACATCGGACACGATGTTATCTGTGTTGATAACAACGAAGAAAAAGTCAAGTTGATGCAGTCTGGACAATCTCCGATTTACGAACCAGGCTTATCCGAACTTATGAAGTCTTCGGCTGATTCTGGTAAATTAACTTTTACCTCCGACTTAGCAAAAGGCGTCTCTCATGGAGAAATTTTGTATATTGCCGTAGGTACTCCTCCCCTACCTACTGGAGAAAGTGACACTCGTTATGTTGAAGCAGTAGCGCGTGGTATTGGAACCCATTTAAAAGATGACTACAAAGTAATTGTCAATAAATCCACCGTACCTATTGGTTCTGGTGACTGGGTAAGAATGATTGTCTTAGATGGCAACAAAGAATCTGGTAGCAATATCGAGCCAGTATTTGATGTGGTTAGTAATCCTGAGTTCTTGCGGGAAGGTTCGGCAGTATACGATACCTTTAATCCCGATCGCATTGTTCTTGGTGGCAATAGCGATCGAGCGATTGCCATGATGCAAGAACTATACAAACCCCTTGTAACCAGAGAGTTTGCCGAAGAAAAGAATCTGCCGCCCGTACCTGTGGTGGTAACTGACTTGAGTTCGGCAGAAATGATTAAATATGCAGCCAACTCCTTCCTAGCTACGAAAATTAGTTTTATCAATGAAGTCGCTAATATTTGCGATCGCGTTGGTGCAGATGTTACTCAAGTAGCTGCGGGTATTGGTTTAGATTCTCGTATTGGCGGTAAATTCTTGAGTGCGGGTATTGGTTGGGGTGGTTCTTGTTTCCCCAAAGATGTTTCTGCATTGGTGCATACTGCTGAGGACTATGGTTATGAGTCTGAATTACTCAAGGCAGCAATCAACGTCAATCAGCGTCAACGTCTTTTAGCTTTAGAAAAACTCCAAAACGAGCTAAAAATTCTTAAAGGTAAAACTATTGGTTTGTTAGGATTAACCTTTAAACCAGATACCGATGATATGAGAGATGCCCCTGCATTGGATCTGATTGAACAGTTAAATCGTCTTGGCGCGAGAGTTAAAGCTTACGATCCGATTGTTTCTCAATCTGGCTTAAGTCATGGCTTGTCTAACGTAATTATAGAAACCAATGCGGAAATGCTGGCAGATGGTTGCGATGCAGTTGTTTTAGTTACCGACTGGAAAGAGTTTGCCAAGCTTGACTTCACCAAAATGGCTAAGTTGATGCACAATCCTTTGGTAATTGATGGGCGTAATTTTCTAGACCGCGAAAAAGTCGAGGCTGCTGGTTTGCGTTATCTAGGAATGGGCAGATAGATTAGTTATCGCGATTTAAGATCGACTAAGAGCAAAGTGGAAAATTCCGCTTTGCCTTTTTAATTTTTAATAGTAGCTAAACTTCAACTTCTGACCACAAACGCTCTAGCTGCATTTTCCAAGCTGCTAAAAACTGTTCTCTTTGGGCGGGATCTTGATCTACACCCCCCATGACTCCTTCTTGGTAAAAGCGATCTATCGTCTGATAGGTAGCTTCCAAACTCTGTCCTTGAGCTTTAGCTGCTTTAACAATCTGGATAATCTGTTTCTCAATTAACTGATTAAAAGAATAAGATAGACCTTTTTCTTTTAAAGATTGCAAAGATGCGATCGCACTTTCTAAATCTGCTGCGACTAAACTTGCTAAGCGATGGTGAAAGACTCCCCACAAAACATTTTGATTGAGAGCATATCGCACTTCTTGAGTAGCATTAAAGTTATCCTCTAAAATTTGCGGTAGCAAAGATTGTGCTTCGGCAGCTGTGGCAATGGGAGTCAAGAGTCTGATCCAGCTAAGATCTTCTGATAGAAGTACCAATAGGTGAACCTGCGAGTTTTGAATTTGCCAAGCTTCTTCTACATCGTGCTTAATATCTTCAGTATTAAATAATTTTTCTAAAATAATTGAAATTTCTGCTTTTTCCATCTTTGTGTATTGAATATTATTTTATGTCGGTTAATTGGTGATTATTCTAATTGCTTTTCTCAGGCTAACAATCTGCACTTGTATGTATTTCTAAAAAGCTCAAGCAAATGAACAAAAAAAGATCGTCGCCACATCGCAATATAATTCAAACCCTTCTACAACTGAATTATGATAATTATCTGGTTCACTCTCGGTGGATCAAATACTGTACGGAATTAGCGCAAACAGCAGGTGATCTCGGAGAAGTACCCGTAGGTGCAATAATTATAGACAGTCAAGGAAATTTGATTGCTTCAGCTGCTAATTGTAAATATAGACTTCAAGATGCTACTGCTCATGCTGAGATATTAGTGATTCAAAAAGCCAGTAAAATTATTCACAATTGGTGTCTAAACGACTGTACTCTTTATGTTACCCTCGAACCCTGTCCAATGTGTGCGGGGGCAATTATTCAATCTCGTATTGGACTATTGGTTTATGGTGCTGACGATCCAAAAACAGGAGCTATTCGTACCGTGATGAACCTACCCGATAGTGATTGTTCCAATCATCGACTCCAAGTATTGGCGGGTATCCAAGAAGAATCTTGTCGCCAACAGTTGCAATCTTGGTTTCAGAATAAAAGGAATAATTAATTTATCTTAGATTTTACATTGACATCTATACTCCAACCTTCTGGGTTAATCGGAATTGCCAGGTTTTCTTGATCAATGCGATCGCTATAAGATTGCCAATTGTAATCAATAAATGCTTGAGAGCGAAACTCGTTCTTAAACGATGAAATTAAAATTAGGAGCAAAAATATATTTTTCCATTGTGCGTATTTTCCTTGCCAAGCAATTAAAGACCAAGTCAACATTAAGTAGGGAATATAAAAGTATCTTGGTCCATTGCTGGGTATAGTTAGTATTTCTGGGTTACTAATAAATTTATAGAAGGTAGCTAAAATAAAAATAAAATTAATGCTGAGAAAGAAGAAAATATAAATGTTTTTTTGGCGATAAGCAAGCCAAAATAGTAAAAATATTACTACTAGGTACATACAGCTCAAAACATAATGATTTTGATTGTAGGCAATTTTATGACCTAATAAAAAACTTCCCCAAAATTTATGTCCTATAATTTGACTATATGTTTCAAGACTAAAATTTATCTTTGGTGAAGAGGCTGCATTTGAGGTGATAAAACTGAGTTGAATTAAGGTAATTATGCTTACTATAACAGCGATCAGTAAATTATATTTTTTTTTAACTTGAAAATATTTATAGCCAAAAAGAGGGAGTAAAAAAACTATAAAAGGCCCTGTTAATCCGCAAATAATTATAATACTTATATCTAATAAATATTGTAGAGTAAGACTTCCATATTTAGATGCAGGATTTCTTTTTAATAAGACAACAATTAACAAAATAGATAAAATCCATTGTAAGTTAGTAATATTTAAAAAAATTTCATTACCATAATGCGGAATAAGGACAATTGCCAATGCAGCCAACGGTTTATTATTTAGTTCAAATCTAGGGGAAAAAATACTCAAGACGACGAATAGAGTCACCAACAGACTGGAATAATTATAAACTGTTGGAATTAAAGAGTAAGGAAAAAACGAATCAGCAAATAAAGCAATTACTCTAGGAACTAAATGTAAATAGCCTGCATAATCTTTAAATAAAGCAGATACTCCAAATTCATATTGTCCTAAAAAAAATACTGTTCCATCTTCCGCCCAAAATTGAGGATTAATCAAAGCATCTGTTTTTCTAAAAATTAAAATTAATGCTGCCAGGCATAAAACCAGTAAAATAGAATCCCTAGAACTATCATTTAATTTCCTATTGAAGTAACTTTTCATGATTGCGATCGCTCTTTCCTTTATTTTTTTTCTGATACTGTTTACTGTAGTTGGAGTATATGCTGCCACTCAAAAACAGGATACGACTACTGATTATTTACTAGCAGGAAGAAACGTCAATCCATGGGCGATCGCTTTGTCCGCATTATCTACAGGACAAAGTGGCTTTTTATTTACGGGACAAGTAGGCTATGCCTATACTCAAGGGATATCGAGCATTTGGCTGGCAATTGGCTGGGCGATCGGCGATTATCTAGCTTGGACGCTAGTTTTTAAGCGTTTGCGCCAAGCATCAGAAGCTTCTAACTCAGAAACTGTGCCTGCATTTTTGGCTCAAAAGCAACCTGGATCTCGTTCGATTGCTATTGTTTCGGCGTTGATTACTATTTTCTTTTTGGGTACTTATGCTGCTGCACAGCTATTAGCAGGAAGTAAAGCTTTAAATAGTCTGTTTGGTTGGGACTATGCCTGGGGAATTGTGATTGGGGCAATCATCGTTGTTCTTTATTGCTTTAGTGGGGGGATTCGTGCTTCAATTTGGACTGATTCGGTACAAACTATCGTCATGATAGGTGCTTTAATCTTATTGTTTATTTTTACTATGATTGCTGGTGGTGGCGTTGGCAATCTATATAGCAACTTAGGAAAAATAGATCCAAACCTAACCGCATTGTTTCCCTCGGATTTAGCCTGGGGCTTTGTTCCTTTTCTCATCGGCTGGTTAGTAGCAGGATTTGGGGCAGTAGGGCAGCCTCATATTGTAGTTCGGGCTATGGCATTAGATTCAGCAGATAATATGGGCAAAGCGCGAGATATTAGAACTATATGTGGAATTATCACTGCTTTTGCTGCTATATCGATTGGATTGGCAGGACGAGTATTGTTACCCAGTATTAACGATCCTGAATTAGCTTTATTGGATTTATCTCAAGAATTATTGCCAGGCATATTGGTTGGGGTGATGCTAGCTGGCTTGTTTGCTGCGACTATTTCTACCGCAGACTCTCAAATATTATCCTGTTCTGCTGCTTTGACTCAAGATTTATTCCCAGGGTTAGCTAAATCATACAAATACGCCAAAATCGGTACTTTAGTTGTCACGGCGATTGTTTTAGTGATCGCTTTAGCTAACAATGATAGTGTCTTTGGTTTGATTACCTTTGCTTGGTCAATACTAGCTTCAGGTTTGGGGGTATTATTAATTTTACGTAGCTACAACAAACCTGTTTCTACCCCAGTTGCGATCGCCATGATGATATTTGGTATTGCAGTTTCTATGTTTTGGAAATTAGGTTTGGGATTATCTAGTGCAGTTTATGAAGTACTTCCTGGGATGTTGGCTGGTTTTTTAGTTTACTTGATTGGTTCATTACTAATGCCAACCAATCAAACACAAATTAATTCCAAAAATCAGTGACGCTATAGCCGAGTTTTTCAATCATTTGATACAGCAAAGGCAGACTCAAGCCAATAACGTTGCTGTGACAACCTTCAATTCTCTCAACAAACATACCGCCCTTTCCTTCCAAAGCAAAGCTACCAGCACAATGCAAAGGTTCGCCAGTAGCCACATAAGCTTCAATAGTGCGATCGCTGATATCGGCAAAATAAACCTTGGTAATACCACAGCGAATAATTTGCCGTTGCTGTTGGAGATCGAGCAAGGCATGACCAGTATAAAGAATGCCCATTTTACCGCGCATTCCTCGCCAACGAGTGATCGCAATTTGCGGTGATTCTGGTTTGCCATAAATGCGATCGTTTACCGTCAAGACAGAATCGCAGCCCAACACCAAAGCATGATCAAATTTTGGCGCGATCGTTTCTGCTTTGCATTTAGCTAGAGTAGTTACTAGTTCTTCAGCATCTTCGATTTGAATCGTATCTTCATCAAAACCACTTTTGCATACTGTAGGCTCAATTCCTACCATCCGCAATAGCTTTAAGCGTGCGGGAGAAGCAGAAGCTAAAACAAACTTGCCAGATCTATTATTGACACTCATGTAAAATTACTTTTCTCATAAAAAGAATGAAAGACAATAGTTAGTTTTCATCTTTCATTCTCTATTAGGTCTTATTATCCTGAAAAAATTACCGTACCGTAAATGATTTAGCAGCTAATTCAAAGGCATCTTGAACGCTTTCCCAGCGTCTCTGGGGAGTAGACAAACTAAAGGTAAATATCTTTCCTCTGCTTACCGCTACACTAGCAATATTATGTCTTGCTTCTTGGTCGGGTAAATTTTCTTCATACTCTAAAAGATAGTAGGTTTGGTCTTTATTCTCACGAGATTCTGCCCGTAAAAATTCTGCTTCCATATCAGAATTTGGTACTTTGTTGATTGCTTTCAAGAGACGATATCCTACTTCTGAAGGCGTTCCCAAATCTTCTAAACTTTTACCATCAGGAACTTCGTTAATGATTACGCTGAGATTCTCAGTTCTTTCTACGAGATCGCGAAATACCACATCTACACTTTTACGGGCAGATACACCTAAAGTAACAGGTATCCAGCCATTAGGATATAAAAATTCATATCCTTTACTGGTATCAACATAGCTTTGTAATCCACTTACCCCTGCCGAGCAACTCGATACAGCTAGACTAAGAATAATTAGTAATCCAGCAAAGAACGATTTGAACATTTTTATTTTATTACCTCTATAAATTTAATTTTTAATTTTATTAATTTCTTGCCCTATTGTCTCATGATGCCGAAAGAGAAACGACACCCCAAATAAATACCCCGTGTGAAATTAAAAAACACGGGGCAATGTTAGCAAAAATCGTGTGACGAATTGATCTGGTAGGCTAATCACACAAAACCTTAGGCGGCGTTTGAAGCATAAACTGCTACTGCAACAATTCCACTTAATAATACAAACGCCAAAGCACCAAGGATTGCATAGTTCTTTTTCTCACTCGAAGTAGGCTCTTCTGCGGTGTACATTTGGGGTTCTCTGGCAAAATTATTTAGGATACCGCCCTCTTCTTCTGTATATGGCATAAATTTTAATTTCCTCTGATTTCAGATTTACAAACTTTAATAAATAGTAATCTGATTTATCAAATCTCACAACATACCTTGATATTTATTGTTGAAAAAATTTGTTTACCAGCTTATCGAGATGTAAGCTGTAGCTTAATCTTGGTGTCATCAGAAGTAGGAGATATTTCTTGATAGGAAAGCTTGAAAGATAAATTAGGGTTCAGAGAAACTGAACTAGAAGCGACAATACCACTACCGTGATTGCCAGAACCATAACCAAAATCAATCGTCCATAAGTGCTTATTGGGCGAAATTTTTTGGGCAGAGTGCAATTGACTTCCCCAAATAGTAAAGTCTTTTTGCTCATTTTTTGCTTGGCGAGTTTGGTATTTGACAAAGGCAGAACATTGGAAGCCAGTGATATCTGCATCCAATAAATTGAGGTTGATTTGTGAGTCGCTCTTTTTTTGATTGCTGCTATGAGAAAACTTTAAACCGCCAATCTGAGATTTTAATTTCCACTGCAAATTGCGATCTCGATCCATTGCAGCTTTTGCTGAAATAGATAAATATTGAGTATTTACTGCCATATTGATTCCAGTGGTCAAAGAATCATCTTTACTATCGCTTTTAGCCGTAAGAGTCAAACCAGGAATTAGATTGAGATTAGCATCAACTTGGTCTCTTTCCTTTTGGTGATAATAATTTAGCGTTAAGTTTTGAACCGGTTGCAAACGTACATGAGAGCGAAAATCCAGTCCTGATTCTTTGGCCAACAGTGAAACCGTGGTTTTTAAAGGTATTGAATCACTGTCGTAGGTAAGTTGAGTAAAGCCAATGACATAGTCTTCATAAACAAGTCCTACTCCCATAGTCACATGATCGATTATCCCATGATGATAAGTAAAACCCCCTCTAAACTGCTCAAATTCTTGTGAAGTATGAGTTTTGGTCGCGAGATTGTGATTGCCTCCTCCAGAGACAGTTAAGATAGAATTGCCAGTTCTCAGACTAGGAGCTACGTTAGTGTAATTTAATTTGGCTAATTTTAGTTTTTGTTTGGGCTGAGAATTATCCCCCCAATGTTCAATAGTAGTGACACCCCAGTACTTTTGTTGGTGTTGGCTTGGCCAAAAAGTTTTTTGAAAACCCAAAACTACATCAGCTTTTCGATCTCGATGAGTGTAGGGCAAATTACCCAGATTTAAACCTTGGTTTGCTTGAAGATACAGACGAAAAGTATCATCAAAAATTGTCGGTGCATCCGAGTCAATATAAAAGCGATGAGTATCAGACTTGTTGACTGTAAAAATGCGATCGACTAGATTGATGATTTGTGGCACAATCGGCAATGTGTCTGATGACATGCGTTTAGCCGACACAATGGGTGTTGTTGGTACTTCTAACCCTGGTAAGGTCGCGCTTTGAGGACTAGCACAGGCTGAATTAGTCCAACTTAGACAGCCTAAAATGCTGCCAAAGAGGACGTTTGCTACAATGGCTTTCATTCATGTATGGGGGAGATAAAGAAAAAGTTAGTTATGAACTAGAAACTGGTGTTTGCAAGACAGAGATTGTGCCAGAAGTAATTCTGATTCAATATTTCCCCGCACCACTTTGGGCGGTCAAAAACAAAACAAATTTGACTTCTGTATCTAAATGCCTTAACTTTGTAATTTAAAAGAAATTTCCTATATTTCAGAGACTTATCGAGTTTTTTACTTTTTACTATTCTATTGTGATCTATTTTCTTTTGCCAATGATGAAGATCACACAAAGATTGATGGTAAATATGATAAAGATAAGATGAACTTTTAACTCCCAAAAGAGTGATCTAAAATCTGAAACAGGGTGAATACAGTTCAAAATCCCTTTAATTATCTTCAATAAAACTAAATAAATGAAAATATTATTAACTGCAGTAGTTTTAAGTTTGGGAATGGGGTCGGGATTTGCCAGTATTGCTCAAGCAGAAAGTCCCAAAACCGCACCTCAAGAATTAAAAAAGGCGATCGCTGGTATAGAAGCAGCAGCTAACGATCAAGATTTAGATGGAGTACTTGACTATTACAGCGAAGATTTTATCAACACGGATGGTCTGAATACCGAGACTTTAGCTCAAGGATTACAGCAGATGTGGAACAGCTATCCTAACCTTAAATACACTACTAAAATCGAATCTTGGACAGAAGAAGATAATCAATTAGTAGTTAATACAATTACAACTATTAAAGGCGATCAAAAAAATCAGGGTCGAAATATACGACTTGACTCTACCATTAAGTCGCGTCAATATTTTGAAGAGCAGCAGTTGGTTAACCAAGAAATATTAGCAGAACAATCTCGGTTAACTTCAGGAGAAAATCCTCCGCAAGTAGAAATTATTGCACCAGAAACTATTCAAACAGGAGCAAAGTACAATTTTGATTTAATTGTCGATCAGCCTTTGCTAGATCAGGTTTTATTAGGAGCAATTAAAGAAGAAAAAACTGCTAGTAATCTTTATCTTAACTCGACAGCCTTAGAATTAGAACCATTACCTGCAGGAGGAATTTATAAAACTTCTACAGCACCATTATTACCTGATAGTAATTGGGTTTCGGCAATTTTGGTTCGGGGAGATGGCATTACTATGATTACTCATCGAATTAATGTTGAAGAAAAACCAGGAGATAATAAATCTCAAAAATAAAATTGTATCTAACTTTAAAATAACGGTACTTTTGCCACAAGCAATACTATATTATTGGGAACTAAACCATTAAAATGAGTCCTCAATATCGCCAAAATAGTCCACTTTTTGACAACACTTTGAGACGTCCTAATCGTTCACCTAAGCATCATCGGCTACAGCAAAAAACGTGGCTCAGAAGACGTTTTCGTCTGACATACTTAAAGCTATTACGATTACGCGGCAATCCAAAAACAGTAGCAAAAGGCTTAGCAGTGGGAGTGTTTGCTGGATGCTTCCCTTTTTTTGGTCTCCAAAGTTTGGTGGGAATCTTTTTGGCAACAGTTTTTGATGGAAGTAAGGTGGCAGCTATGGCAGCTACCTGGATCAGTAACCCCTTGACTTATGTACCACTTTTTGTATTCAACTACAAAATTGGTAAGTTTTTATTAGGAACAAAAGATACAGAATTCTTGCTCGATCTCAAATCTTTTACTGCTTTTAAAGAATTGGGTCCTGCTTTTGCTATTACCCTTTTAACAGGCTGCGCAATCGTCGGTTTTATCTTAGCTTTTATTACTTATTTTTATAGCCTGGCAATTTTAGAACGCTTAAAAACTCGTCGTAACTCCAAATTTAAAAGATAAACTTTGTACTAGAATATTTTTTAAATCAGGAAAATGCGAATTGTTTTCTTTGTCGATCAATTTCCTTGCTTATCAGAAACTTTTATCTTAAATCAGATTACGGGATTAATCGATCGCGCTCACGAAGTAGATATATATTGCGATCGCCCGACTGACACAGAAAAAATGCACCCAGAAGTAGAACAATACAGGCTTTTGGAGCATAGATACTATCTGCGTATTCGTAGAAATACCCCCCGCACAATTGTCTGGCGTTATCTAAAAGGAATCTACTTACTGTTAGGCAATTTTAATCGAGCACCGCGCATTATTTTAAAATCCTTTAATTTCTTAAAGTATAATCGCGATCGCTATGGAGATCTGGCAGGTTGCTTTAAACCTCTATTTTTGATGCTGCCCATACTCAGGCAAGCTCCCTACGATATTATTCAATGCCACTACGGACGCAATGGTTTAAAAGCAATTTTGCTTAAAGATCTTGGAGTAATTGATAGCAAAATAATTACCACGTTTCACGGTCACGATTTATCTAGTATTTTAGAGCGTGATGGCGATCGCATTTACGATTATTTATTTCAACGAGGGGATCTACTACAGCCAGTTGGCGATCGCTGGGCAAAAAAACTGATTGCTTTGGGCTGTAGCCCGCAAAAAATCAACATTCATCCGATGGGTGTCGATACTAATCAATTTATACCTAGCCTCCAACCTAGTCCTGACTCTGAGCCAATCGTAATTATTAGCATTGCTCGCTTAGTTGAAATGAAAGGCTTATCTTATGGCATTGAGGCAATAGCTCAATTGCTAGTCAACCAGCCTCAGTTGCAGCTAGAATATCGCATTATTGGAGATGGTGTCCTCAAAACAAAACTAGAACGACAAATCAAACAATTACATTTAGAAAAGCAAGTTAAGCTATTGGGCTGGCAAAATTGTGCGGAAGTTCAAAAAATCATGGCTCAAGCAGATCTGGTACTTGCACCTAGTATTACTAGCCAGGCAGGAGATTGTGAAGGTATTCCTGTTTGCTTAATGGAAACAATGGCACAAGGAATTCCAGCGATCGCTAGTGAGAGTGGTGGTATTCCCGAACTAGTCGAAGATGGGGTGACGGGCTATCTCGTCCCAGAAAAATCGGTGGCGATTGTATGCGATCGATTAGAGCGTTTAGTTAATAACTCTCGCTTGCGTCAACAAATGGGACAGGCAGGACGAGACAAAGTCTTGAAAAACTATAATATAAACCTGTTATGCGATCGCCTTGTTGATACTTATCAGCAACTTATTGATCAATAAAAGTCCATCTTGCTTAAACTAACTAAATCCAACTATTTTTAAAAAACGATTGTAAAAATTTGTCTAAAACTAAATCAAAAGACTATTTTAATACAGACCATTTAAAAGCAAATTTAAAACAGCGTTCGGTTCGTGGTGGTGCTATCACCATCGCTGCCCAATCAAGTAAGTTTGGGCTAAAATTCGGCTCGACCATTGTCTTAGCTCGTTTGTTAGTTCCCGAAGACTACGGTTTGATTGGAATGGCAACGGTCGTGATTGGTTTTGTGGAATACTTTAAAGATTTGGGTTTGTCTACTGCGACGATTCAACGTCGAGAAATCAATCACCAACAAATTAGTACTTTATTTTGGATTAATATTGCAGTCGCCTGTTTAGTAGCCTTGATTGTGGCTTTACTAGCTCCTGCAGTAGCATCTTTCTATAATGAACCCCGACTGCAAAAGATTACATTAGTTTTAGCAATTAACTTCATTTTTGGTGGTCTAACGGTACAGCACCAGGCATTGTTAAGACGACAAATGCAGTATGTTAGCCTAGCTAAAGTAGAAATAGCCTCGATGTTTATGGGGGTAGCTACGTCGGTTGTTGCTGCCTACTATGGTCTAAATTATTGGGCATTAGTTTTGATGTTGGTGGCAACTACTTTGACCAATGCGATCGGTGTCTGGCTTGCCTGTAGCTGGCGACCTGGGCTACCCCGACGCAATTGTGATGTTGGGTCAATGTTGGCTTATGGTAGCAATATCACTGGATTTGGTTTGGTCAATTATTTTTCTCGCAATTTGGATAATATTTTAATTGGTCGTCGTTGGGGTTCTCAGGAATTGGGACTATATGCCCAAGCCTATAAACTAGTGCTGCTACCAATTCAGCAAATCAACACCCCAGTTACTAGCGTTGCCCTACCAAGTCTTTCTAGTTTGCAGTCCGAACCTCAAGAGTATTGTCGGTATTATTACAAAGCCATGTTATCAATTGCAGCTTTGGGAATGCCGACGATTGGTTTTTTGTTCGCTTTTGCCGATCAAGTTATTTTGGTAGTGTTGGGAGAACAGTGGTTAGCAACTGTTCCTATTTTTAAACTGTTAATGCCAGCAGCCTTGAATGCTACAGTCGGGGTGGGTTTGGGTTGGGCTTATCAGTCTTTGGGTAATGTCAATCGTCAGCTACGTTGGGGTATCGGCTCTTCTATTGTCAACGCTATTTTGTTTATCATTGGAGTGCGTTGGGGTGCAATGGGTGTGGCAGCAGCATTTGGTTTATCTCGACCCCTATTTTTTTTGGTGGGATTTGCTTACTGCTACGATCAAACTCCTCTCAAATTAACCCAGTTATTAGCTCACCTTCGTTTTCCAGTTATAGCTTCGATGGGAGCGGTGGTTATTTTAACTAGTACCAGTTTATTTACTTTTTTCCTCGATAATCCTTATCTTAGTTTGCTGATCGATTTGGGGTTTTATGTATTATTCTATTTTTTGATTTGGATTTTGTTGCCCAACGGCAAAAAAACTCTTTGGGCTATGTTACGACTAACCAAAATTTTGCGCCCAAAATAACTCAATTATCATTTAAATCTAAATTTTCACTCTTGAGCATCTAAAATAATAATTTAAAATAGCAGCATTGATAGTATGAAAACTTTTTTAGGTAAGGTTTATAGATACGGACTAAACAAACTCAAAAAAGTTGTCAATGCTCCCCAATGGATGATTGACAACCTAACTTTTGCCTATAAGCACAAAGAACTTAAACAACAAGCCAAGATTATTTATAGCTTAACTCCCCCTCCATACCTAAAAAATGTGGGCGATCATGCTCAAGTAATTGCCATTCGTGCTTGGTTAGACAAACACTTTGGCAAACTGCCAATTCTGGAAATGGATAAAGATCGAGGTCATTATTTTTTACCTGCACTACGCTGGCTAGTTAATCAAGAAGATATCTTTTTTCTCCATAGTGGTGGTAATTTAGGCGATCGCGGAATTTGGTCAGAAGGAATGCGTCGTCAAGTGATTGGTAACTTCCCCCAAAATCAGATAGTTAGTTTGCCCCAAACAATTTTCTTTAGTGATACTCCTAAAGGCAAAACCGAACAAGAAACTTCTCGACGGATCTATGGTCAGCATCCTCAGCTAACAGTAATTGGTCGCGATCCTCGTAGTGGGGAATTGGCAGCAGAATTATTTCCCCAAGCTCAAAGCTTTTGTATGCCCGATTTTGTCCTTTCTCTTCCCCCCAGAACTTCAGCAAAGTCCTCAGATACGATCAAAGTTTTACTGTGTTTGCGTTTAGATGATGAATCTGCCTTAACTCCCGAACAACGCCAGGAGATTGGCGATAGTTTACCTTACGACTGCACGTACTACGATACAACTTTAGATAAAGCGATCGAGGTCGATCGCCGTGAAGCAACATTAGATGAAACCTTAGCTAAATTTTTGGCAGCAGATATAGTAGTTACAGATCGTTATCACGGATTGATTTTTACGGTTTTGTGCCAAAAGCCTTGCGTGGTATTACGAACGGTAGATCATAAGTTGACTTCTGCTATTTACTGGTTTAAAGATCTGCCCTCAGTGATGTTTGCTCAAGGTTTAGAAGAAGTTCCAGAATTAGTAGAGCGTGGTCTTAAGATTACTACTAATAAAACTATTGACTGGAGTGCCATGTATTTTGATCAGATTCCCCAGTTGGTCGGTCTTAAATCTGATGGCGATCGCCATTAAATATTTACTTATAAATTATCAATCAAAAACTGAAAGATGTTATCAAAAGATCGCCAGATTGAGACCTTGTTTAATACAGTAGTTGATGGTGGTTACTGTAGCGGTTGTGGTGCTTGCACTGTTGTGGCTGATACCGCTTTAGAAATGAAGTTAGATCCATATGGTCGTCTGCAACCAATAGCTAAATCAGAGACGACAACGGTTGATGCTGAAGTTTTAGCAGTATGCCCTTTTAGCGATCGCAGTGCTAACGAAGACCAAATCGGGAAAGAGCTATTTGCGGACAACTGTACCTATCACGATCGCATTGGCTATAGCGCGGCTACCTATGCAGGATACGTAACCGAATCAAATTTTCGCGATCGCGGTAGTTCTGGAGGTATGGGAACCTGGATTCTACAGGAACTATTCCAGCAAGGATTAGTAGATCGGGTAATTCACGTCAAACAGCATCAACCTGATGAAAATAATCAAGCTTTATTTCAGTTTGAGGTTTCTTCTTCCATCGAAGAAATTCGTGGCGGTGCTAAGTCTCGCTACTATCCTGTAGAAATTTCTCAGGTAATGCAGCAAGTTAAACAACAGCCAGGCAAATATGCGATCGTTGGTATACCCTGCTTTATCAAATCGATTCGTTTGTTGGCAAAACAAGACCCGATTGTGCAAGAACGAATTCGCTTTTGCTTAGGTTTAGTTTGCGGACATCTTAAAACCAGTCATTTTGCCGATATGTTTGCTTGGCAATGTGGTATTGAACCAGGAAATCTCACTGCTATTGATTTTCGTAAAAAGATCCCAAGACAAAATGCTAATAAGTATGGGGTAGAAATGATCGGCAATCAAGACGGTCAAGAAATTAAAGAGATCCGTTCTAATTACGAATTATATGGTTATCTTTGGGGACAAGGATTTTTCAAATATCAAGCCTGTGATTATTGTGATGACGTGGTAGCAGAAACCGCAGATGTCACCGTGGGCGATGCTTGGTTGCCCCAGTATGTTGAAGATAGTCAAGGCACAAATGTAGTAGTAGTACGTAACCCTGCGATTCAAAAGCTAATCGAACAAGGTATGAGATCACGAAGGCTCAAACTAGATTTAATTAGTGCTGATGATGTGGCTCAATCTCAAGATGCGGGTTTACGTCACCGCCGAGAAGGTCTAGCCTATCGCTTACAGCTTAAAGATAAAGCAGGACTATGGCGACCTCAAAAGCGAGTATCTGCCTCATCAAATCAATTTAATTCCAGACTGCAAAAAGTTCATCAGATGAGAGTTGCTATGGCAAATCAAAGTCATACTGCCTTTCTAGCTGCGATGCAAGCTAAAGACTTTAATCTCTTTAAAAATAAGATGCAACCTTTGGTAGAGACTTATAACAAACTATATCAAGCACCTTTGTGGAAACAATTGGCAGTAAAAATAAAAAGACTTTTCTTTAAGACTGTTTGATGAGCTAGTTACTATAGTCGTTTCAAATAGAAACCATAGGAAAAAGCATACTAGTTTTTATTACCTGTTCCCTCTTCCCTCGAAACGATAGATTTGAATCGTAAGGAAATTAATTAGAACGACTATAGTTTATTTGCTAACTTCTGCCAAAGCTGCACTAATAGTAGTGGCATTTGCACCTCTTAGATGGGCATTTTGACTAATATAACGTTTCCAAGCTTTTGTTCCTGGTTGTTCGGCAAATAGCTGTAATAGATGGCGACTGATCGAATTGAGTCTCGTACCTTTACTCGTCCAATGTTCAATATAAGGCAACATGGCTTCGACGATCTGATGGCGAGTTTTGGGAGTGACATCTTCGCCATATATATCTCGATCTACTGTGGCAAAAATATAAGGGCGATCGTAAGCTGCCCTTCCTACCATGACTCCATCGACTAATTTTAGATGAGTTTTGACTTGTGGCAAAGTAGTAATACCGCCGTTGATTTCAATAAATAAATGAGGAAAATCTTGCTTGAGACGATAAACATCTTCATAACGTAACGGGGGGACATTACGGTTTTCCTTGGGACTCAAACCCTGTAGCCAAGCCTTACGGGCATGAACGGTAAAATTATTACAGCCAGCCTCGGCTACAATTCGCACAAAATTTACCATGTCTTGATAGCGATCGCATTGATCTACTCCAATACGATGTTTAATCGTCACGGGTAGATCTACCGCCTGTTTCATTGCCGATACCCCAGCAGCAACCAGTTCTGGTTGGGTCATTAAACAAGCCCCAAAATTACCACTCTGTACTCTAGGACTGGGACAACCTATATTAAGATTAATCGCATCATAACCCCAGTCTGCTCCTATCTTGGCACATTCAGCTAGTAAAACAGGGTCATCGCCTCCAATCTGGAGTACAAGAGGCTTTTCTAAGGGGTCGAAATCCAAAAGCTTAGGGCGATCGCCATGTATAATTGCCTGACTAGTAATCATCTCTGTATATAGCAAAGTATGACGACTAATTTGGCGCATAAAATAGCGATAATGACGATCTGTACGATCCATCATGGGGGCAATACTCAAAGGATTATTAACCATCTAATTCTTTGCTTTTAGCAGATCTCATTCAACGACAATACACCATTCATGTAACTCATAGGTTACGCAATTATTCATAATCAGGGGATCTTGGGCAACGATCTCTTTTGCTTGTTGTAGTGAATCAGCATTAAAGATTAACATTCCTCCTCCTAATTCTCCCCAATACCCACTTTTAGCTTGATGTCCTTGGGCAATTAATCGGCGGACATAGTTTTTATGGTCTAAAACATAGCGATCAAATATTTTTTTATCTACTATTCCTTTTTCAATTTTAACAAATATAGGCATAAGTAAAAACCACTATATTTTGAATCTGTAAGTTATCTTAAATACAATCACAATGTTATATTTGATATATAGTTATTTTTATTTATTTTATTAAAACTTAAATGTTTCTCAAGAACTTAATAGGTATCGGTAAAAAATCCGACTTAAAAGTTTCTATTGTTGGTGGTTCCAACTCAGTAATGAGAAGAGGATATACCAAATATTTAAAGAACGACCTTACAAAAGTAATTAATCAATCTATTAGTATTGATTATTATGCCTTAGGTGGTGTTCCTAATATTTATAGTGTAATTCAGCAAGAAAGACATGATATAGCGGTTAGCAGTGATTTGATATTTTTTGAATATTGTGCTAATGACCGCTATGCAATGGATGATAATCAGTATGATTTGGATTTGTCAGCTAAGTCATTAGAAGGTTTTGTCAGAAAAGTAAGAAAGTCTAATCCTAGATGTATTATTGTTTTGCTTTTGTTTGGTACTAACTTACCTAAATTTTATGCTAGTTCATGTTCTTTTGGCGAACTTTATAAATTGATAGGTAAAGAATATAACTTACCCGTAATCGATTTGACTGAAGTAATAATCCGAGATCGAGGTTTAGATTATTTAGAGTCTTTGTTTAATCAAAAAGATCACGCCCACTATACTCGTCCTCATGGGGTACAGATAGTTTCTCAATCTATTATTCAAGAGCTTGAGACTTGGGGAATTTTACAGCTTTTAAAATCCAAAAAAAAGACATTACAAATTACTAATAGAGTACCCATAGATCCAGATAACTTTGAGGATCTCAAGTATTTTGATCGCTTTGAATCTAATAATTATTTCACATCAGAACCACAAGTATCTGTCTATCAGAATACCGTTTTTCGGGAAAAGAATTTTCAAATATTACCAGGAAACTCGCTTCAATTTTTATTAAAGGGTAGGTTGATGGTTATCGTCATCAAATCTGACGATCGTGATGGCTTTATCAAAATCAAATTTGATGACCAAAGTCTTGTTACTAGCACCTATAATTCCTGGGTACACAAAATTAAGCCTCAAAACGTAATCAATCTGATGGCGTTACCAATGCACAAATTTGAACCATCAGCAGATTTTGCTCCCGTATCAATTTCTATCTGTTCGGAATATCCTCAAGAATTTGAGTTGGGTTATAACAAAATTGTGCCGCTCAAAGATAATCCCGAAAAATGGAAACTAAGTATTATTGGCATAGCTTATCTAGGAGAAATTAAACCGATTAATCATTAATTATGGAGACAATATTGGCTGCGGTGTGGGCTTTATCTCTAGCTTCTGTAGTAGTTTTGCCCTTAGCCAAAGCAACTCCCATACGGCGATAGGGACGAGAATCTGGTTTGCCAAAGAGTTTAATATCTGTATCTACTACCTCTAAAGCTTGAGCCACATTAGCAAATTGAATCCGAGTCGAATGTTTTTCGGCTAAAATAACTGCACTAGCAGAGGGGGCAAAAACCTCAATTTTAGGTATGGGTAAACCCAAAATTGCCCGTAGGTGTAGCTCAAATTCATTGAAGTTTTGGGAAATCAATGTCACCATTCCCGTATCGTGGGGACGAGGGGATAATTCGGAAAAAATTACTTCATCTTTGGTAATAAAAAACTCTACTCCAAAAATACCCGCACCACCTAAAGCATCCGTTACCTTAACGGCAATCTCTTCAGCTTGCTTGGTTTTTTCTGCCGATATACCCGCTGGTTGCCAAGATTCTTGATAGTCTCCTCTTTCTTGACGATGACCGATAGGGGGACAAAATATAGTAGGTGCAGACCATTGTTTAACTGTCATTAGAGTAATTTCAATTTCAAAATCAATAAACTCTTCGACAATAATTTTTTGCGTATCTCCCCGCGCACCTGCGATCGCATATTCCCAGGCTGCTGCTACTTCTTCTGCTGACTTGACGATGGACTGTCCTTTACCCGAAGAAGACATAACGGGTTTAACTACATTAGGAAAACCAATTTCGTTAGAAACGGTAGTTAATTCGCCTAAATTTGTGGCGTAGGCATATCTAGCAGTGCGGACACCCAATTCTTTGGCAGCTAATTCTCGAATGCGATCGCGATTCATCGTATAGTTAGTCGCTGCTGCAGTAGGAATTACGGTAATTCCTCGTTGCTCAAATTCCTTGAGTTTTTCAGTACGAATTGCCTCAATCTCAGGCACAATTAAGTCTGGTTGATATTGGGATACTACTCTTTCTAAATCGTCCCCATTGAGCATAGAAATGACTTCTGCACAATCTGCTACTTGCATTGCTGGGGCATCTTTATAACGATCTACAGCTATGACAAAATTACCCAGACGTTGTGCAGCAATAACAAACTCCTTGCCCAATTCTCCTGCACCCAAGAGCATTATTTTTTGAGGAAGCTGTAGATTTTTCATTGATAATTAATTCCCACGCAACAATACAAAATAGATTGTAGAGCATTTGTTATTTATTGTTGAAGGATATTATGGGAGGTTAATTAATAATTATGAATTAGACGTATTGTAAACATGTCTAAATTATGAAGTATATCTAAATCGTGAAGTTACTGAATAACTTTATTTGAGAGGAAAGTTATACTATGATATTCCTAATATTTATTTAATCTCATCTATCCTAAACCTTATGTCTAAAATTAAAATTAATGAGCTGGAAGTAAACAAATCTCGCCTAGAAGATTTGAATGACCTGGAAACAATTATCATAATTGGAGGTTATGACGAAGAGACAGAATCTTCTAGAGATATGATTCAAAGAGCTATGCAAGAGGCTGTAATGCGTAGCGATATGTCTCGTAATGGTAATCGTGTTTTGAGTAAAGTTTAGTGATTAATACTCATTACAACATCAGACAATATCTAAGGGATTGCCTAGACTAAAAAGCAGTCTCTTTTTTGATGTATTTTAACTAATAATTAATAATTTAAGACTACTAAAAGAAGCAAAAGATACTTTAACCATAAGCACCATGAGGTAAAAAGCCTAATAAAGTTTTTTGTCTGGGACTGGCATTAGCATAGCAATGTTTGGGCATTTGATAATTCATGAAAGGATAATATTTATGTCCGACTAATCTCTTACCATAGGTTACTTGGGTAATATACCTAGCTTGATCTGAAAGATTGGGTGCGCCTCGATGCCACACTTGATTATTAAAACAAACTGCCGAACCCATTGGCGCAGTACAGCTATGAATATTGTATTCATCTAGTTTGAGATGCGGCGGACAGGGTTTTCCAAATAAATGCGAACCTGGAATTACTTGGGTAGGAGCATTTTCTAAAGTTTTGACATCAGTGAGATAAAAGTTAATTGTAAAAGCCAAAACATTCAAACGGACATTTTTAAGAGGTTTCCCATCGAGAGATAGAATGTGCAGACTATCATCCTGATGCCAAGCACTACCCGCTAATCCTTTGTTGTGAGGAGACAGAATAAAAGAATTGTTATGAATAACATGGACAGTATTAGAATAGGGAATTCCCGATTTGATAGTTGAATCACCATCGGTATCGCCAATTAGTTTTTCGGCAAAAGAGATTACTGGCTCTAGATCGAATAGCTCTAAGTTGGCTTGAGAGCGTTCAAACATACGATGGCTAAAAAAGATTTTCTGATTTTTGAAAGGCGATTGTTGAGCAATATCTCGCTCTAAATCTTCCCTTAACCTTTGGCATCTTTCTGGGGTTAAAACATGAGGAATGACTAGGTAACCATGCTCGTGAAAGAAATCAACGCACTTTTGTAAATGTTCTTGATTGGGAGGCGTATTTTCTAGATATTGGGGCATAACTTTAGTTGTAATAACCAAAGGTGGGAAAGAACCCACCCACCTTGGTAATTTTAGCTTAAGCCTTCGCGTAGCTGCTGTTTGGCAGTATCGAGTGCCTCTTCGAGCTTACTGGCATCTCTTCCGCCTGCCTGTGCCAAATTTGGTCTGCCACCACCTCCTCCACCGCAAATTTTGGCAATGCCGCCAATAAATTTACCTGCCTGCATTTTCTTTTCTTTAATTACCTTCTGGCTAAAAGCAGCAACTAAACTTACCTTTCCTTCACTGGGAATAGAAGCTACAACTACCGCAGCCTCTCCTAGTTTTTGCTGTAGTCTTTCTGCTGCTGACTGCAATGATTTAGCATCCATCTCGCCCATATTGGCTACTAGTAATTTATACTCGCCAACTGTTTCAGCCTGAGATAATAAACCGTCAGATTTTGCCAAAGCTAGTTCTTGTTTTGCCGATTCTAATTCCTTTTGAGTAGTTTTAAGTTCTACCTGTAAATTATTAACGCGATCGCTTATTTCTTCGGGCTTTACTTTAAAGCGATCGCTCAATTCTTTAACTACTTTATCTCGCACGTTGAGGTAATCTAAAATAGCAGCCCCCGCTACAGCTTCAATGCGTCTTACCCCTGAAGAAATACCTATTTCAGAGATAATTTTAAACGCGCCAATTTCTGCGGTATTGCTAACGTGAGTACCGCCACAAAGTTCCATAGAAACCCCAGGAAAATCAATTACTCTTACTTCCTCACCGTATTTTTCGCCGAACATAGCGGTTGCCCCCTTAGTTTTAGCTTCTTCTATCGGCATGACATTAACATCTGCTTGGTGTGCTTCAGAGATCCAGCTGTTAACCAGATCTTCCACCTGCTGTACATCTTCGGGAGTTAAAGCGCGGGGAGAATTAAAATCAAATCGCAGGCGATCAAAGTTAACTAAAGATCCTGCTTGAGATACAGAATTATCGACAACTTGCTTTAATGCAGCCTGTAATAAATGAGTTGCAGTATGGTTCGCCTGTATGCGACGACGACAAGCGCGATCTATAGTGGCATTAACCAAGTCTCCCACCTTAACAGTACCGCGATCGACTTTGCCCTGATGCACGAAGACATTACCTTCTTTTTGCACATCTTCGATCCGGATCAAAAAGGTCGCGTCTTCGGAGGTTTCCTCGGAAGCTTGTGACGACCGTACATCATCCCCTGAAAGATAACCGCGATCGCCAATTTGTCCCCCAGACTCGCCATAAAAAGGAGTTGTATCTAATACTATTTGTACCGTATCACCAGCAGTCGCACTCTTGGCATTGTGTGAATTGTCCTCATTGCTAACCACAAGACCCATTACTTGAGATTGGGCTGCTAGCTGACTGTAGCCGATAAAGGCAGTTTCGCTACTTCCTGTGATTATTTCACCCAAAGCATTTTTAGTAGTTAGATCGATTGCTTTATGGTCGCCTTTAGAACGTTTTCTCTGTTCCTCCATTTCCCTTTCAAAGCCTTTGACATCAACACTCAAGCCTTGTTCTTCGGCTATTTCTTGAGTCATTTCCAAAGGAAAACCATAGGTATCATAAAGATCGAAAGCATCTTTACCAGAAACTTGTTGTGCGCCCAAGTTAGCAGCGTTGGCAATAATCTCTGCCAGTAACTTCTCTCCTCGATCCAAAGTTTTGAGAAACAGAGATTCTTCTTGTTGTAATTGTCCTTTAACAAAATCTTCTCTTTCCCTAACATTAGGATAAGCTGATTCTGATAAAGCGATCGCCGTTTCGGCAATCTGATTGATAAAATTTCCTTCAATACCAATTAACCTACCCTGACGCACTACCCGACGAATCAAACGACGCAGAATGTAACCTCTACCTGTATTTTCCCCCGTCACGCCATCGGTAATCATATGAACTACCGCCCGAACATGATCGCCGATTACTTTCAAAGAGGTTTTAGTTTTCTCATCAGCCTTTTGATAATCAACCCCCGCTAGATCAGCAGCAGTGTCGATCAAGGGAAAAATTAAATCGGTTTCATAATTATTGGGTACTTGTTGGAGGATTTGCGCCATTCTTTCCAAACCCAAGCCCGTATCAATATTTTTATTCTCTAACGGTGTAAGATTTCCATCCCCATCGCGGTTATATTGCATAAATACCAAGTTATAAAACTCAATAAATCTGCTGTCATCTTCTAGATCGATATTCTCATCACCCAATTCTGGATGAAAATCATAATATAATTCCGAACAAGGACCACAAGGACCAGTTATGCCAGATTTCCAAAAGTTATCTTCTTCTCCCATGCGGATAATACGATGTTCGGGGATACCTATGCGATCTCGCCAAATCGCAAACGCTTCATCATCTTCTTTGAATACACTAGGTACAATCCGATCTGCTGGTAGTTTATACACTTCAGTAGATAATTCCCACGCCCATTCTATAGCCTGTTCCTTAAAATAATCGCCAAAGCTAAAATTACCCAACATCTCAAAAAAGGTGTGATGTCTGGCTGTTCTACCCACATTCTCAATATCATTGGTACGGATGCACTTTTGAGAAGTAGTAGCACGAGGTTGGGGTGCTTTGCGCTGTCCCAGAAATATCGGCTTAAAAGGAAGCATTCCCGCAATAGTCAGCATTACTGTGGGATCTTCTGGGATTAAAGAGGCGCTGGGTAAAATTTTATGCTGTCGCGATTCGTAAAACTTGAGGAACTTCTTACGAATGTCGCTACCGCTAAGGGATGGGAGATTAACCATAGTAGTTTATTTAATATTTTTTGTGTATTTATTTATTTTTGCATTTTTGGGGATATATTGAGTTTCGCGCCAAGGCACAAAGGAAAGAAGTAAAAATTAATTTAAACAAAAAAGCCCGTCAAGAAAACCTCGACAAGGGCAAGTTTTGCTGTTATGCGATATCAATCAAATCATCAACGACATTATTCTTTCCCTATTTTTAACACTGCCATAAATGCTTCTTGAGGTACATCAACTGTACCAATAGACTTCATACGTTTCTTACCTTTAGCTTGTTTTTGGAGTAGTTTTTTCTTACGAGAAATATCACCGCCATAACATTTTGCTAACACATCTTTACGTAATGCAGGAATATGTTCGCTGGCAATTACTTTTGCCCCAATTGCTGCTTGAATTGGCACTTTGAACTGATGGCGAGGAATTAACTCTTTAAGCTTTTCGGTTAATGCTCGACCAACATAGTAAGCTTTATCTCGATGCACAATAGTTGACAAAGCATCTACGGCATCTTTGTTAACCAAAATGTCTAGCTTAACTAAATGATCGCTGCGGTAGCCAAGCATCTGATACTCCATACTGGCATATCCTTTGGTGCGAGACTTCATCTGATCGAAAAAGTCGGTAACAACTTCAGCTAGAGGTAGTTCGTAAATCAGACAGGTACGATCCTGAGTGAAATACTTCATATTTATGAATACACCCCGTCGAGTTTGGCACAAGTCCATTAAAGTACCTACATAGTTCTCTGGGGTAATAATTTCTACCTTAATAAAAGGTTCTTCAATCTTTTCCCTTTGCTGAGGATCGGGTAACAAACTAGGGTTGTCAATTTCCATTACTTCCCCATCGATGGTAGTAACACGATAAATCACCGAAGGGGCGGTAGTAATTAACTCTAGATTATATTCTCGCTCTAGCCTTTCTTGAACAATTTCCATATGGAGTAAGCCGAGAAAACCACAACGGAAACCAAAACCCATCGCGCTAGAAGTTTCTGGTTCATAAGAAAGGGCTGCATCGTTAAGCTTGAGTTTATCTAAGGCATCTCGCAAATCAGGATATTGATCTGAGTCGGTAGGAAATAAACCGCAAAATACCATCGGCTTGGCTTCGGTATAGCCAGGTAGGGGTTCTGGTGCAGCTTCTTCTACTAAAGTAATAGTGTCTCCCACACGGGCATCCTCTACCGCTTTGATGGCAGCAGCAAAATATCCTACTTCTCCTGCATGGAGTTCATCTACTTCTACTTGAGTGGGTGCGAGAATACCCAATTCGTCAATGACATATTCTTTGCCCGATGCCATCAACCGTACGTTGTCACCTTTTTTGACTTTACCATCCATGACACGGAAATACACTATTACACCGCGATAAGAATCGTAATAGCTATCAAAAATTAAGGCTCGTAAAGGTTGGTCTACGGTATCTGCTGGTGGGGGAACTTTTTGGACAATGGACTCTAGAATATCGTCTACACCCAAACCGATTTTGGCAGAGGCTTGAATAATATCCGTACAGTCCAAACCAACCACTTCTTCAATTTCTTGAGCAACGCGATCGCATTCTGCCCCAGGAAGATCGATTTTATTAAGTACGGGAATAATTTCTAAATCGTTTTCCAATGCAAGATAAACATTGGCTAAAGTCTGGGCTTCTACTCCTTGAGAGGAATCGACAACTAGTAATGCTCCTTCACAAGCTGCTAAAGAACGAGATACTTCATAAGAAAAATCGACGTGACCAGGAGTATCGATTAAATTTAAAACATAATCTTGTCCATCTTTAGCAGTGTAGTTCATTCTAGCTGCTTGTAGCTTAATGGTGATTCCTCGCTCTCGCTCCAAATCCATATTGTCGAGGAATTGTTCTTTCATCTGTCTTTGGGCAACAGTGCCAGTGTCTTGCAACATGCGATCGGCAAGAGTAGATTTACCATGATCAATATGAGCAATGATCGAGAAGTTGCGGATACGAGAGACGGGAACGTCAGTCATAAAAATATAGTTAGATTAATATTCTTTAAAAGTTAGTAATGTTTCAACCATTGTAATGTCCATCTTTACTTATTTTCCAGGAAGATTGTAGAGTGAAATTAATTTTGCCTAAAAATCAGCGTATTGACAGTGCCTAATATGTAATATTTACCGTCGCTCTGGGTTTAAAGCCTGCCCCGTGATTAGGTAAGTAGCTCGTAGTTTTTAAGGGCGACTAGGTGAGGTTGCTTCACATTGATGAGCGCCCGCATTAGTAGGCACGTTAAGTACTAATAACTAATAACTCCCATACCAGAATCCTTGCTCGTGATAGGCGAGGAGGATGTCAACTTACAGTCCCCAATACTCAATTCTTTCTTGTAACCAACCCGACTTTTTCCAGCGATAGATTGCGAGATCGACTTGCGATCGCAACTCTTGATACTGTAGACCTTTGGGCATAACAACCGCCAAGGCAGCCCCAGAAAGTCTGGCTGAAAGCAGTTTATAAGTTGGATGTTCTTGCATCCATCCAATTAGGATCGAGCGATCGCCTGCAAAGGCATCAGCCTGTTTGTTGGCTATTAGTTCTAAAGCTGCTTGATAGGAATCCACACCAACTAAAATTGTGTCAGGTAATTTATGACGCACTACCGCAATTGTTTGAGAATTTTTGAGTATTGCTATTTTTTTACGGGTTAAATCTCGAACGTCCTTAATTTCTGGATTGTTAGTAATAATCGCCGTACCGTCAAGATAATAGTGAGGGCTAAAATCAACTATTCGATTGCGGGAAGCGGTAACACTAACTCTGGCGATCACTATATCTACTCGATCTTCTAAGACCATCTGTAGTCTTTCTTGATTGTCTACGGCTATAAGCTCAATCGCCTGGGGATCTCCTAACAATTCTTCGGCTAACTTACGAGCAAGATCGATTTCCAAACCAACCAAATTCCCCTCTTTGTTAGTAAAACCCAAAGGACGTAGATTATCTTTTACGGCTACTTTTAATTCACCTTTAGCTTCGATTTTAGATAATTCTCTGGCTACTGCAAGCTGAGGCATCGCTACCAATGCTGCGATCGCTAGACTAATCGAAGACATCACCGTAAATAAATTTAAAAGCCTGTGTTTCATTACGTTAGTGCATTTGTTTGCTGAAGCAAATTTAACATTAGATGATAATTTTGCAGCGTAACAAAACTAAATCTGATTGATCTTAATTTCTAATAATTTATTCTGCTTGAGGTGCGATCGCTTTTCATCATTTTATTTGATTACTGCCTGTTTTATCTTTTGTTTACAAACAGTGCCTTGGGTGTCTGGATTAGCAGTAATCTAGAAACATTAGCAAAACAAACAAGATCGAAACTTTTAGGGCTGACAATGCTTAATAAAATTTTATATGCTGATTCTGGTGCAGACAATGCTCAAGATATGCTCAAAATATTGCTGGAACTTCCAGCCACCAAAAACTCTCAGTTATCTATTCTTAAAGTAATTTCTCCAAAAACTACTCAAGAAGAATCTGAAGTAAAAGAACAAGCCAAAACAAAAATCGACGATTTGGTCACCAAGCTAGGAATGGATACTAGCAAAGTAGACATGAGAGTAGAAGAGGGAGAACCTAAAACAACGGTTTTAAAAGTTGCTCAAGAAATTGATGCAGGCTTGATAATTATGGGTTCTCGTGGCTTAGGTAAGCTACAGTCTATTTTGAGCAATTCTGTAAGTCAATATGTCTTTCAACTAACAGATCGTTCAATGCTGTTGATCAAAGATGATATTTATGTCAAAAAGCTGAAGCGCATCATGATAGCAATAGACAAGTCTCCTGCTGCTAATTATGCTCTAGATGTTACCCTCGCTATGCTCCAAGGCTATACCGATGCAGAAATACTCTTAACGCGAGTTAATCCCGACCTAGATCCCAATTTGGCATTATCAAAAGAAGATATGGAGAATAATCCTATCTTAGCTCCTGCGGTCGCTAAAGTGAAAAGAATGGGTCTAGATTATCAATGTTTGGTTACAGGTGGTAGACCAGCTCAAAAGATTTGTAATTTAGCAGAAGCAAGAAATATAGATTTATTAGTTCTTGGTTCTCCCGAACGTCGTCCCTCTATTGCTAAAAACCTGCCTGATGTTGAACGTTTGTTAGGTAGTTCTTTGTCTGACTATATTCGGATCAAAGCTCCTTGCCCTGTTTTGCTAGCTAGACAGGAAGAAGCTTAGTTTTTCAGTTTTGTTAACCCAAACTGAGCTTAAAAATCAGCGATCGCTAATAGCCGATACTAAAGAACTAACGACAATGGGTGCGGTAACTGCTCTGAGAATTCTACTTCCTAGAGATACAGGCTTAAATCCCGAAGCGATCGCTTTTTCTACTTCTTGATCACTCCAGCCACCTTCACAGCCAGTAGCAATGACGATAGATGACGATTCGCTATTGAGCAAGCAATGCCATAAACTTGGGATATCTCCTCTAGCAATACAAATATATTTATCTGATTCTGATTGAATATGATCAATTGCAGCAGTAAACTTAACTGGCTCAAAAATAGTCGGTACGATCTGCCTTTCTGATTGTTCTGCTGCTTCGGTTACAATCTTTCGCCAGCGTTGAATTTTATTATTACTAGGTTTAATAATTGTGCGATCGCTAATTACGGGCATAAAACTGTTAACCCCCAATTCTGTACAGCATCTAATCACTTGTTCATAACCACTACCCTTGGGTAAAGCGGTAATCAAACTGAGAAATATGGGCAATTCTGCATCAACATCAATCAATTCAACTATTTTCGCTGATTTATCAATAATTTCCGCCATCCAAGAATGACCCAAACCATCTAGAGCAATAAAGCGATCGTTATTTCCTAATCGTAATACTCGTAATAGATAGTGTAATTGATGAGAATCTAAATTAATTAGATCTCCCTGTATTTGTTCGGTGGTAACTACTAAACGGTTGATCAATTATCGGGTATTGGTTTAGGGTTATTTTTCTTTAAAATATTATCTCAAGTTGCTCATAATTATCAAACTTAGGGGCGAATAGCCGATCTCAACTCTTGTTACTAAACAAAGCTTTTAACAGGTGATTCCAACGTTTACGAGTAAAGAAAAGTACCACCAGCATTAAAGCGATCAAGTTACCAATGATTTCGCTTGGTTCGGGTACACTTTGGTTGTTACCATTAGTAGTAGGTTTGGCAGCTAATTTTTGAGTCTCTTCTAGTTGCGATCGCTCGATACTATCATTTTCTGCTTTTACAGGTATCTTTTCATCCACGGCTACAAAAGCAGTGTATTTAGAAAGTAGGTTATAGTCCAAAGCTGTCTTAGTTACTGCTTCAATACCTTGAGGGGTTTCCCTGCCATACATTTTGTTCATCAAATCCTTGATACGCGATCGCCCCCAGAGTTGTGCGATCGCATTATTTCCCCCTACCTGTTGGAAATTAACATCTAAGACTTTTTCGTAAGTTTGTCCTCCTGCAACTGTTCCCGTAATTTTGAGCTTACCGCTACTGCCGTCTTCCTTGCGCCCATATAGTACTAAAGGTTGACTGGCAAATAAATCAGGAGATCTGCGAGGATAAATTAGGGGTGCTTCTCCTTTTCCGATCCATTCCATTTCAATATTAGTTACAACTGGCTTATTGATTTCGCGGTAAAACTTATCGGCTACTTTAACTGCATCTTCATTGGGAGACAAAATTGTCACTGTTCCTCTGCCCAATTCTGCCAGACGATTGAGTAAAAAACGATTGGTAGAATTACCAACGCCAAAGCTATATAGTCTGTTACCTGGCTTTAGCTGTTCTCGAATACGAGCGATCGCCTGTTCGTCACCGCCAATTAAACCATCGGAAAGTAAGACAATACTACGCAACCTTCCATCCTCCGCAGCAGGAAAATTGAGTACGGTATTAATGCCATTGATTAATTCTGTACCACCATTAGCATCGATTTTTTCCACGTAAGCCAATGCCTTAGAGCGATTTTCTCTGGTATTGGCTAAAGGTTGATCTGCTAACTTAGTCGTACTGCTAGCAAAATCAATAATATTAAAGGTATCCTCTTGATTTAAACCACTAATAAACTGACGCATTAGTTCTTTAGATTGGGCGATCGCAAATCCTCTTTGTGATCCAGAGGTATCCATTAGAAATACCACATCTTTCGGTACAATCTGTTGTTCGTCATAATCTACGGCGGGTATCAAATAGGTAGCAAAGTGTCCCCCCTGTTGGTTAGATTGACTCAATACTGTAGCTTGAGTATCTGCCCCTGCAATTTGATAGCGCAGGATCAAATCTTGGTTGGGGATAATATCTTTATTTTTTAGGGCGACTTTAGTAGTAGAGTTAGTATTTTGTATGGCGATCGCATGAGAGGGAGACTGTACCCCTGAAATAGCTACTCCTGCATCAATTTCAATCTTGACATCAATATCTTTTCCCGAACGAGTTTTTGGTAAACTATCAGCAAAGGCGGGAGCGATTAAAAGACTTGAGTTATTACTTGTTTTATCTTCTCCATAGCGTGGTGCGACTACCAAAGGAAAGGCAAATTCATAATCACTACCAATAAATTGCAGGGTATTGGTATAGCGAATCACTACCTCTACCCGTTCTCCTGGTTGAATATTAGCTAAGGATTGAGTAAAGATATTATCTTTTTGTTGTTCGAGTAAACCAGCAGTTTTACCTTCTCTTTTTGCCTGTTGATAAATCTGCTGGGCTTCTTGTTTTTGTTTAATATTACCTCGAATAATGCGATCGCCGAGCCGAATTTCCATATCGTCTACTGCTGCATCATCTGGGAGAGGAAATTTATAAATAGCTTCTAGTGGCTTATCACTAGGATTGGTAAAGGTTTGCGTTACTTCTACCCGCGAGAGATTGCCCGCAATTTTGGCGTTGACAGAAGTATTTTCTAAAGGAAATGCTTGTACTTGCCTGCCATCTGTATAGCCGTATAATCCTCCTGGCTGAGAATCAATACGGGGAGTAGGAATAGATTTGGGAGATGGATTTTGTACTGTAGGAGTAGGAGTAGTAACTTGAGGCGTGGAAACTTGTTGCGCTACAGGAGCAACTAAAGCCCTTAACCCAAACAAAGCGAGAATAACTCCTGCACTTACTCCGACTAATTTTTTTCCTACCTTCTTTGCCTCAATAGGTTGGCTGTGTAAATCTTTAAGAATTTCTCCCGCAGACTGATAACGTTGGTTGATTGCCCCTGATAGCATTTTGTCGAGAATGTTACCCAACTCTTTGCTGACTAGCTGACTCAGATAATCTCTCCATTTCCACCTATTCTCCCCACTATCAAACAAACTAAAAGGATGAACTTGAGTTAGGAGATGAACACAAGTAACACCCAAACTATAAATATCGCTGGCAAATACTGCTTTGCCTTTTAATTGCTCTGGTGCAGTATAAGCAGCCGAACCAATCACAGTTCCTGTCTTATTGCCTGTTGCCTCTGTAACTACTTTGGCAGCACCAAAATCAACTAACACCAGAGAGTTATCTTGGCGACGACGGACAATATTTTCGGGTTTAATATCTCGATGGACAACTCGACAATTGTGAATAAATTGAATTAGGGGCAAAATATCTAGTAATAATTGCCGTATTTTAGTTTCATCCCAGGCTTGTTCTAAATTCAGGCGATCGCCATCAATAAATTCTTGGACTAGATACTGTTCTTGGTTTTCTTCAAAGTAATCCCGTAAGGCGGGAATTTGGGGGTGTTCTCCTAATACCTCTAAACGTTTGGCTTCTTGCTCAAATAACTCCGCTGCTTTGGCTTTATTTAAGCTATGGGATTCTACCCAAAACTGTTTAATCGCAATATAACTCGCCGAAGCTTGGGATTCATCTACACCTTTAAAAGTCTTGCCAAAGCCACCTTGACCAATTAATTGTAAAGCTCGGTAGCGATTTTGTAATAATAGATTAGAGCCACAACTAAGACAGGTTGACTCATTTCGGAAATTTTGAGGCTGAGGACAATTGCGATCTAAACAATAACAAGTACTATTCTGGATACTTGCAGACTCTTGCGGTGCTGATTTAACCATTGATAATTTTTTTCTACTTACTACAACAGCTAGTCTGCAACCACTCCTTCATGACTCAGTTTGTGGACTAGCGATCGGACACAAAAACTGTGTTTTTCACATAGTTTTTATTATAGTAATCTTGTAACTGTAAGTAGGACAAGCGGGAAAAGTCGGAAAAAGTAGGGAGTTTAATTGATAGTTAATTTCAAATAAGGCGATCGCACCCTCGACAAAAACCAAATACAAGGTTTAGTGTGAATGCTTGGGTAAATTTAAAATTTAATATTTCTCATACTTCTATTAATCAATTAATTTCCACGCCATAATATCGGAAAATAAAGTTTGATAACCAGATACATTAGGATGTAAGCCATCTGCACTTAATTGAGTATTAATCCAGTCTGTCCCTCTCGATAACCACAGATCGAAAATATCCAAATAGGGAATGTTGCGTTGCTGACAAGCCTGTAACGTTGCTTCTTTATAACGATACTGATCGAAATGATTGTAATAAAGACAGTTGGCAAAAGGCATTTTAGCTTCATCTACAGGAGTCATACCGACAAACAGTACAGGACAAAGATATTGGGCTGCGTCGAGTAAAGTGTTTATTTGCTGTTTAAACTCTTCAAAATCTGTATATAATCTGCCATCAGGCTTACTAATGCGAGAGGAATCATTAACGCCGACAGAAAGCAAAATTAAATCGGGAACGCGCTTGCGTAATTCTCCTCTACAGCTAAATTCTTGCTCTAAACGTTGAAGAACTTGCCCTGTGCGATCGCCTCTAATTCCTAAATTATACAAAACATGACCATCTCCATCGGGAGACATCCACTGACGGCGCAATCTTTCTACCCAACCACCACCAACATAATCGCCATAGCCATAAATTAGACTGTCTCCCAAGGCAATTACCTTGAGGGGTTGTCGAAGTTCTAATTTTTTCTGGATCGGTGAATTTTTATTATTGGTAAAAGTAGAATTAGGAGAAAAAATAGCCTGCATAAACTAAAATATAAAAATATTTTGTAACGTTTTGTTATATTTAGCAATAATAGTACAAAATCGTCATGATTTGATGAAGTTTGAGTATATCCGATCCCCGATCAAAGAGCAGGGGAGTAAGGGAGCAAGGAACTAACTAATAAATATTTGACGTTCAATTTTTAATGATAAGTGTTTAATGTCAGTTTTAAAAAATTAATCTACAACAGCTCCAATGACTGGCTAGAAAATAAAATTTACTTCTGGGAAAACTAGATAAGAATTACGTTTTAGAACGTAAATTGAGATCAAACACTTTCCATCTTTTTTTCTATCGGATATAACAAGTTACGGTTACGTCAAAATAAAAGCATAATTTTAGCTACTTTACAGACGAATATGAGCGAACTTGAATAAGGTCGTCAATTAGTCCGTATTTTATTATTTAAACTTTAGTAACCGTAACCAATATTTTTATATCTTCGATCGTTTTTGAGAGTAAGAAACAATGTTAGTCGAACCCAATAATACAATTGTCGATGCTAGTGACAGTGGAGTCAGTTCGGATAATCAGCGATCGACTATTATTAGTAGCGGTATTAATTTAGCTAATGATATCGACCTATATCAGTTGCAGGCAAACACAGGAGAGGGAATTATTCTCGATCTTGATGCTGACGAGTTAAATTCTGGCTTAGACCCAGTATTACGCTTATTTAATGTCGATGGTGATGAAATCGGAGTCAGTGATGATCGCCCCGCCCCTAAAGAGACTTTTTCTTTAGATTCTTATTTAACTTTTATTACCCAAGAGACGGGAACATATTATGTTGGGGTAAGTAGCGTTGATAATGCAAATTACAATCCCAATATTAATAATGCTCTGGATGGCTCGACTACAGGAGATTATCAATTAGCAATCAATTTGGTTGAAGTTGTTGCCGAAGAAGATTTTGACGATACTATCGCCGAAGCTATAGCGACAGAATTAGATACCCCAGGAACATCTGCTACCTTTACCGATAATATTGATGTTGGCAGAGATATAGATCTTTATCAAGTTCAGTTAGATACAGACGATGGTCTAATTCTCGATATCGATGCAGCAGAATTGGGTTTTAGTTTAGATTCTCAGCTTCGTTTATTTGACAGCGATGGTAATGAATTAGCCAGTAGTGATGACAATCCTAATTTAGGGGAAGAATTTAGCGTTGATTCTTATCTTACCTATATTGCCGAAACTGATGGAGAATATTATATCGGGGTAAGCAATTCTAGTAATGTACGTTACGATCCGATTCATGGTCGCACTAATTTATTGAAAAATAATAGCACCAACAGCGGGGATTATGAACTAAATATCGAGATCGTCGAAATCAAAAAAGATAACGATCCTGATAATACTATAGCCGAAGCAGCTACTAACGAAGTAATTGCCCCAAACCAAGACTTAATTGCGATCGCAGATAGTATTGATCCTCAAGGTGATGTCGATGTATTTGCCTTATCTTTAGATCAAAATGAAACTGCAATCTTTGATATTGATGCAGCTACCTTAAATACAGGTTTAGACTCTACTTTACTTCTCTTCGATGAAGACGGCAATCAATTGGATTTCAATGATGACACTTCTGCACCTGGAGAAGATTTATTAGCAGTTGATTCTTATATCGAATTTACCGCTGAAACAGCAGGAGATTATTACATTGGGGTGAGTGGTTTTCCCAATGTGAAATATGACGTTATTGATGGTGGAAATAATCTTGGTTTTGATGCTGATAATTTTAGCGTGGGCGACTATGAGCTAACAATCAACACCTTAGATAATATTCAAGCAACAAATGACAATGATATTTTGTTGGGAAACTCTACTAGTACTTCAATTCAGGGATTAGAGGGTAACGATGAGCTTACAGGAGGGGGCAACAACGATTACTTCCGTGGCAATAGTGGTAACGATATCTTGAAGGGTAACGATGGGGATGATACATTGATTGGCGGGACTGGTTTTGATTCGCTGTTCGGAGGGGCAGGTGTAGATATACTGCAGGGGGATAATGGCAACAATCAACTCCGTGGTGGCGCAGATGCAGATATTTTCATTTTGATGAAAACCAATCAAACCACAGACACTATCTTAGATTTTGAAGATGGTATCGATCGCATCCTATTAGGAAATGGCTCTCGTTTTAACGATCTAACCGTTGAAGATCTAGCTTTGGAAAATGGAGTATTAATTATCGAAAATAATCACGAGATTGCCAAAATTATTGGCATTCAAGCAGACGCTCTCTCGGAAGCTGATTTTGTAACTAGCATTGCAGCTAGCGCGATCTAATAAAAAGTAGGGGCGATTCGAGAGCGAAGGATTTTTGGTTTCAAATCACCCCTACAAGATATATTTTCCCAACAAAAATATTGTTTATCTAGCAAATAAATTAGAGACTGCCTGTGTAATATTTGCTTGTTTTACTAGAGATTCACCGATTAAGACCGCTTTTGCTCCTGCTGTCTTAACGGTATTAAGATCTTCTTGAGTATGCAAACCAGATTCGCTAACAACTAAAATATTACGTTGTTCTAATATTTCTTTTCTGGCAGCAAAAATATTGGCGGTAGTCTGCAAACTAACAGAAAAGTCTTCTAGATTTCGATTATTAATACCGATTAACTCTACACCATTGATCGCCAATACCCGATCTAATTCCTCTAGGGTGTGAACTTCAATTAGAGGCGTCATACCCAACGCCTTGGTAATTTTGACAAAGTAGTTTAAATCTTTGTCTTCTAAAATAGCAGCAATTAAAAGAATTGCATCTGCACCTTTAGCGCGAGCAAAATAGATTTGATAAGGATAAATAACAAACTCTTTGCACAATAAAGGTAAATTTACTTCTTTACTAACCAAACTCAAGTTATCAAAACTGCCTTGAAAAAACTTAGTATCAGTCAAAACCGATAGACAACTGGCACCACCATCTTCATAAGCTTTGGCGATCGCCACAGGATTAAAATCTGCTCTAATCACCCCTTTAGAAGGAGAAGCTTTTTTTACCTCAGCAATTAAGGCAGGGTTAGTTTTTCCCTGACGTAAAGCCGCCAGAAAGTCCTTGGGAGGAGCAACATCCTGTACCTGCAGGCGTAACTTGGACAGAGGTAAGCGATCGCGCATTTTGTCCACCTCTACTTCTTTGTACCAGACAATCTCTTCTAAAATATTGTTGGGTTCGGAATTAGGAATATCTGACTGATATTCTACTTCTCCTGTATTAATCTTGGGATTGGGGTTTCTTCTTCTAATTTGCATTGTTGATTAAACGGGTTTACTGAAAACTAAAAAATGTTGCTCTGGTAAAAACTCTTTGGTAGTTTGCCATTTTAATCCTACGGCTTTAAGTTCTTTTTTGACCTGCTTTTGACTCATTTTGTGCAGAGGTTTAATCATAATCATTGGGTTTTCCTTACGGTATTCCAACAACACAACTCTGCCACCTGGTTTGAGGGCTTTAACAATTCCCTCCATCATTTCTCTGGGGTAGGCAAATTCATGGTAGGCATCTACCATTAAAGCGAGATCGATACTTTGGGCGGGTAAATTGGGGTTATCTTCCTCTCCTAAAACCGTCTCTACATTATTGATGTGATTTTTTGATTTGAGGAAAGAGAGGGCATCCAACATTTCTGGCTGAATATCTACCGCATATACCTTACCCTCTGGTACTTGTTGCGCCATCCGAAAACTAAAATAACCAGTACCCGCACCAATATCCGCTACAACATCATCGCTTTTTAAGCCCAACTGTTTGACACTCATGTCGGGATTTTCTTGTGTTTCCCTACTATTTCGCTCCAGCCACATCATCGCCTGATGTCCCATAACCTTGGCAATCTCTCGTCTCATGTAGAATTTACCGATGCCATCGGGATTATGAATTACTTTTTCACGGTAATAGGCAGGGAAAGTATCTTGGGCAAAAGCAATCGGAGTATAGGTAAAGTTAATCAGCAAAAAAGCGATCGCGATTAGGCTGGCGCTTAGCCTACGGATTGCTATAGTACCAATTACAGCTAAAGATTTTTGGCTAATTTTCATGATTATTTTAAAAATATTTAAGGAAGTCAGTCTCAAAGTGGAGGTCTTTATGAGTAATATTGCGTACCATTAACTATAGTTATAAAACTTTACTAAAATACATGATTGCTAATCCCTTTGAAAACAAAGGCTTTAAAAAATTTATTCAAGAAAAAATTCTATTTGGCAACAAACCTAGTCCAGAATTGTTTGCCATTCTTACAGTTTATTTTGTTCAAGGCATTTTGGGGCTAGCACGTTTGGCGGTTAGCTTTTTCCTCAAAGACGATCTAGGCTTAACTCCAGCAGAAGTTGCAGCATTGACGGGCATTTCTGCTCTACCTTGGATTGTCAAACCATTATTTGGCTTTATCTCCGATGGCTTGCCAATTTTAGGTTATCGTCGTCGACCTTACCTTATCCTATCAGGCTTTTTGGGTACAATATCTTGGTTAGCTTTAGCCACTTTAGTTAATAATGCTTGGCAGGCAACTTTAGTCATTTTGCTTACTTCTCTCTCTGTTGCCATCAGTGATGTGATTGTAGACTCTCTAATTGTTGAAAGAGCTAGGGAAGAATCTTTATCTCAGTCAGGTTCATTACAGTCTTTGTCTTGGGGATCATCTGCTTTAGGAGGCTTGATCACAGCCTATTTTAGTGGTTTCTTGCTACAGCATCTTAGTAGCAATCAAGTATTTGAAATCACCGCTAGTTTTCCTTTAATCGTCTCTGCTGTAGCTTGGCTAATTGCTGAGAACAAAATTACTAAAGACGATCGAGAATCACAAATTTCTCCTGTCAAGGGTCAAATAACCCAACTATGGGGTGCAATTAAGCAAAAACAGGTATGGCTGCCGATCGCCTTTTTATTTGCATGGCAGGCGACACCTACGGCTGATTCGGCATTTTTCTTTTTTAGCACTAATGAATTAGGATTCGAGCCAGAATTTTTAGGTAGAGTACGTTTGGTTACCAGCTTTGCCTCTTTAATCGGTATTTTCTTGTTCCAACGCTATCTCAAAACCGTTCCCTTTCGGAGTATTTTAGGCTGGAGTACTGTGATTGCAGCAGTTTTGGGTATGACAACCTTATTGTTAGTCACCCACACCAATCGCGCTTTAGGTATTGACGATCGCTGGTTTAGTTTGGGCGATAGTTTAATCTTAACTGTTGTCGGTCAAATTACTTGGATGCCAGTATTAGTATTATCTGCTCGTCTTTGTCCCAAAGGAGTTGAAGCTACCTTATTTGCTTTGCTCATGTCTATTTGGAACTTATCGGGTTTACTGTCTCACGAACTAGGGGCACTGCTGACTTCTTGGCTAGGAGTTACTGAAAGCAATTTTGACAACTTGTGGTTGTTAGTTACAATTACCAATCTCTCTACTTTATTACCTCTACCATTTTTAGGTTGGCTTCCTGCTGGAGATCCCAAACAAAATTATGAGGGTGAATATGCCCCTGGAGAAGCTCCCGTACATAGTTCGGGTGGATTAGCCGAATCAGGAATTACTCCCAATTTAGTACCAGAATTCGCAGTCAATACACCTCAAACTAAAAACCAAGAGTAATTTAAATATCTAGAAGTATTCTCGGTAATAGTGAATTTTAACTTTTTATCGATGCAATCTTCCCTTTTCTTTTATTTAAAAAATAAAGATTTAAGTTTTTACTGGTAATTAAATAAATTCCCGCGATCGCGTAGAGGACAATTAAAATAGAGCTACCAACAATTAAAAAGCTAGATAATTTAGAATGTAGAACCATTATTAATGCTGCTAGTAGCACGATTACCAAACTAAAGATGCCAATTAAAACCCATTTAGCCCATTTCTTTCCTTGTAAAACATAGTACATCACTGCAATGGTGACTATAATACGACCAATTGCCCATAAATCCCGCGATACTGCTACCAATAAGCTATCTAAGATGATTATAGCGATAAACATTCCTAGCAAATTTTTACGGGCTTTAATGGCACAAAGATCTGATTGGGACATAGGTGTTTTTCTAAATCTAGATTCTAATTTCATGATGATACTAAAGTGTACAAGAGCGATCGCATTTTAACCAGAGTTCTTTATGGTATAAGGTTGTAATTGTTTTCTAGTTTTGCTATGGAACTATCCCCTACCAAAAAAGCATTATTGGCATTAAAACAGATGCAGAGCAAATTAGAAGCTCTAGAAAATGCCAAACACGAACCGATCGCAGTAGTGGGGATGGGTTGTCGGTTTCCAGGTGCAGATAACCCAGAGGAGTTTTGGCAATTATTGCACAATGGTAAAGATGCGATTACTACTGTTCCTCAGCAGAGATGGAATATTGATTTAGATGCAGAGATTTGTCCTCGCTACGGTGGGTTTGTACCTAATTTAAAAGAATTTGATCCAGTTTTTTTTCGGATTGCACCCAGAGAAGCAGCTAGCGTCGATCCCCAGCAAAGATTGTTACTAGAAGTCAGTTGGGAAGCCCTAGAAAATGCAGCTATTCCTGCCGATCAGATTCAGGGAAGTCAAACAGGGGTGTTTGTGGGAGTGGCTGCGGTAGACTATTGGCATCAACTATTGAGTAGACAAGAGACAGAGATTGATGCTTACCTAACTACGGGTAACACTCATAGTTTGGCATCGGGCAGAATTTCTCACTTTTTTAACTTTACAGGTACTAGTATTGCTTTAGATACTGCGTGTTCTTCATCTTTGGTAGCAGTACATTTAGCGATTAAAAGTTTGCGCGATCGCGAGTGTAATATGGCATTAGCAGGGGGTGTGAATCGTCTGATTTCTCCTAAGGTAAGTATCAATTTTAATCGAGCAAAAATGCTCTCTCCCGATGGCAGGTGTAAGACTTTTGATGAGAGTGCTAACGGGTTTGTACGCTCGGAGGGGTGTGGAATAGTAGTCTTGAAAAGGCTTAGTGATGCGATCGCCGATCGCGATCGTATTAGAGCAGTTATTTTAGGTTCGGCAACTAATCAGGATGGACGCACTAGTAGTATTACTACCCCTAGCAGTTTATCTCAGCAAGCAGTAATTAAACAGGCTTTAGTTAATAGTAAAGTTGAAGCACAACAAATTAGTTATCTTGAAACTCATGGTACAGGTACATCTTTGGGTGATGCGATCGAATTAGAAGCTTTAACTCAGGTATTTAAAGATAACGATCAATTAATTTTAGGTGCGGTAAAAACTAATATTGGTCATTTGGAATCGGCAGCAGGAATAGCTAGCTTAATTAAAACTGTCTTAATTTTAGAAAATAAAACTATTACTGGTAATTTACATCTTATACAACCGAATAGTAGAGTAGAGTGGCAAAATTTACCTTTTAAACTCCCAGAAAAAGCGATCGCTTGGGAGAATACGGCGCAACCTCACTTTGCTGGTATCAGTTCTTTTGGTTTTAGCGGTACTAATGCTCACTTGATAGTGAAAGAGGCTGATTCTATTACCAAAGAAGAAGAGATAGAAATGCCAAAAAATAGAGGAGATAGCTTTTATTTATTTGCGATTTCTGCTAGAAGTAAAAAGGCTTTAGATGAATTGGCTAATCGCTATTCTCATCATTTAGAAACTAATCACCATCTTGCTATTGAAGATATTTGTTTTACTAGCTGTATCGGGCGATCGCATTTTAATTATCGACTAGCTGTAGGTGTTAGTTCGATTGCAGATTTACAAACTAAATTAACTGAGTATCTTACAGAATCGACACCAAAACAACTATGCCAGGGCAAAGTTAATTCTAGTCAGTCTATAACATTGGCTTTGAGATTGGCAGCAAAAAACGAAGAATTAAGACAACTAATTAAATCTACTATTGGTAGTTCTATAGTTGCTGAAGATTTAGCAGATATTATTTGGCAAATCAGCGATCGATCACGAACATCATGCGAAATATTAGATAATTCCCAATCAGGCATTATTTATTCAGTAATTAATTCTCAATCTAATAATTGGCAACTCTTAATTTTAGGACTGGCACAATTATACATTTTTGGTGTAGATATTAACTGGTATTCATTATGGGCAAATAATAATGCACAAAAAATTAGTTTGCCAACTTATCCTTTTCAAAGATCTGTTTACTGGATTGATTAATCTGATGGCTGGTTCAATTCTTGGAAAAACCTGTTACTTATGGCAAAAAACATCTTATTTTCCCATTTTTTCTCTATTTTTGGTTGATGGGATTACTCAGAGATTAATACATTAATAATGATTACAATTTAATCTCAAATAATATATTGAATATATTATTTGAAATATACCTATATATTGTACTCTTGGTATTTATCCAACAGTAAATATATATATGTCTGCGAATTTCCTAGAAATTATTCCTAGTTTTGCATTGAAATCCAATTACAGGGAATTATCGGAAAAAGCTAAACATTAGACAAGTCTTGATGTTTCTTCAAGCACATTTAATTATGATATTGTCCAGAAAAGGTTCAACAACTGTTCCTTCTGTATTAATCGTAGATGACGATCGAGATAACCTACATTTGGTCGGCTATGTTTTAGAGGCAATGAAACTTGAATATTACGGAGTCAGTGATAGTAGCAGCGTATTAGATTTGGTACTAGACAAAGCACCCGACCTCATTCTCTTGGATATAGTTATGCCTCATTTGTCTGGATTTGACGTTATGAGACAGCTTAAATCAAACTTAATTACTAAAAATATTCCAGTCATTGCGGTAACTGCATTAATTAGTCTTTATCACGAAGCAGAGATGGAAATTGCAGGATTTGATGACTATATCTGCAAACCTTTTATTCTTGAAGAATTAGAAGCCAAAATAGCCGATTATCTAAATTTTAGTTTAATTGAAGCTGCTGCTTGACCTCATAGGAAAAGATGATTTTGTAGCCGATTCAGTTACCAATTTTGTTCCAAACCACGTTTTTTTTAGGAGATCGACTGGTTTTTATTTGAAATGACTATATTTTAAAGCGATCGCAAAGAGAAAAGAGAGATAGCTTTACTCTCAATACTTCTCGTTTAACAAGTGTCGATAACCGATAACCGATAACCCATTACTCAAAACAACCAATCAATAAACAGGCTTAACCGAAAAGTATTGGCTTTACTTTTGTCCTAAAAGCTAATAGCTAAAAGCTGATAGCTAAAAACCATTTGCATCAAGCTCGATTAGCCACAGCAGCATTACAAATCTCGGAAAAGGGGATTGTCGGTGGGAGAAGAATCTGAAGGCAGATCTGGCTCAGATTCTTCTTCATCCTCAAATTCTTCTCGTTGTAATAGCTCCTCTGAAGAACTGTCATTGTCAGTAGTTGTCTCAGGTTCAGTTACCTCAGGTTCAGTTATTTCAGGTTCAGTTGTCTCAGGTTCAGTTACCTCAGGTTCAGTTGTCTCAGGTTCAGTTACCTCAGGTTGAGTTATTTCAGGTTCAGTTACCTCAGGTTCAGTTATTTCAGGTTCAGTTATTTCAGGTTCAGTTACCTCAGGTTCAGTTACCTCAGGTTCAGTTGTCTCAGGTTCAGTTACCTCAGGTTCAGTTGTCTCAGGTTCAGTTACCTCAGGTTCAGTTATTTCAGGTTCAGTTATTTCAGGTTCAGTTATTTCAGGTTGAGTTGTCTCAGGTTCAGTTATTTCAGGTTCAGTTATTTCAGGTTCAGTTACCTCAGGTTCAGTTATTTCAGGTTCAGTTATTTCAGGTTCAGTTGTGGCAATTTCTGCTTCTGCCTGAGAAATAATGGCTTGGGCTTGTTTTTGCCAATATATTGATGGCGATGAATCTTGGACTCTAGTTGCTTGTTCCTTCGCGTATGACCATTGTTCTTCAGTAAGTGCTTTTTCCGCAGTAGTAATAATTGCCTCATTGGTTTCATACTCCGATTTCCAGGCATCTTTAGCTGCGATCGCTCTAGAGCTAACATTACTGTCTTGAGGAATTTGTTTAACCTCATCGATCGCCTGTGACAAATTTCCTTCTTGTTCGTAGAGTTTGGTCGCCCTAATTAATAGCTGTTGTGACCAATCATCTATCTGTTGTGGGATTTGGGCATCGACTGGAGTATCTTTAGGTAAATTTTGAGCGATTTCGATGGCAGCACCATACCTAAAATCTGCTGCTTCTGCTTGAGCTAATCCTAAACCACATTGAGCTTCAAATTCTTGTTGCTGCTCTTGGGACATATTCTGGGAAACAGCTGTATCTTGATCTTGAGCATTGATCGCCACGGCTTGATCATAACAATCTTGATAGTTCTGTTCGTCGAGCAATTTATTAAAATGAGCAACCTGTTCTTCTAGACTATTGTAAGTAGTTTGAGTAGTTTGACGACCTAGTAAATACAATCCACCAGATGAAATTGCACCAACTACTAAAGCTATTCCCAGGGTAGACCAAGTTTTAGATTTTCGAGCATTAGATTTTAAACTTGATGGGCTATGAGATGGTTTTTCTGGTGAATTGGCTCGATTCAATTCATTTATCGATCTTGGCTGTGGAGGGTTTTCTGGTGGCAAATTAATTGGTTCTAATTGAGAGCTAGTGGAATTATCAGGCGTATCCAGAATGGAGCGATCGCTAGATGAAGCTAAAGGATTGCTGGAAGTATTTTGAGGCGTTGTCGAAGAATTTGTTAACTGGCGATCGTCTAATTGAACTGTGGCAGTAGATTGATGTTGAATTACTTCTGTGGGGGAAAACGATGATGGGGATCTGTTGTTTAAACTAGCTAAGGCTGCAATAGTTTCTTGAGCAGAAGAATATCGTTCTTTAAAATGATATTGCGTCATCTTAAAGACAATCATTTTAAGTTGATCGCTACATTGAGCTAGATCTTGCCAAATCATTTCCCCATCATCGTTTTCCTTTAACCTGGTGGGGTGTATACCCGTTAAAGCTTGGATGGCGATAATTCCTAATGCATAGATATCGCTAGTAATTCGGGGTTTGCCTCTGGCTTGCTCAGTTGGCATATAACCCCTTGTCCCCACTGCTACAGTTAGGGGCATTAATTGAGTTTGCTGTTTGATAACCTCTTTGACAGTGCCAAAATCCACCAACACTAGTTTGTTATCTAATTTCCGTCGAATTAAATTGTCGGGTTTGACATCTCGATGAATCACCCCTTGAGCATGAATAAAATCAAGGATACCCAAACAATCCCGAAGCAAGGCGACAACTTGAGCTTCAGACCAAATTTTACCTACAACCAACTCTTTGCTAAGAGTCTGCCCTTCGATATATTGCTGCACTAAATAAAATTTTTCTTCTTCCTCGAAATATGCCAGGAGTTGAGGTATTTGGTCGTGATTTCCCACGGTATTGAGGGTATAAGCCTCCTTTTTAAACATACGTCTGGCTACTTGGATAAAGTTAGCATCGTCAATACTGGGATAAAGCTGCTTGACTACGCATTTGTTTTTACCTGGTAATTGAATATCCTCAGCTAGATAGGTTTTGCCAAATCCACCTTTGGCAATATATTCAATTACCCGATATCGCGAGCTTAAGATAGTTCCCTGCATGACTAAACCAAATTATTAAACTAGTATGTAATCTTATATGCTATAGGTATTTTCCGTCATAAATCTGCAATTATTGTTTGATCTAAATAAATTCTTCTAACTTATCTTGGACTTTGGCAAATAGTTCCACGATTTTTTCAGTTTTTTCGCGATCGCTTTCGAGAGTTTCGAGCAAACGGGATCTTAAAACTTGATCAATTTTGGCGACACCTTCTTGAGTGAAAACATCTGCCAGTTTTTCAGTAAATTCGGCAAACGCTTCTTGTTCGTCGTCAAAACTTGTTTGATATGCTGCACAAATATTAGTAACTTCAATCATTAATTCTTGAGATGCAGCTTTTGATTCTTGACTTAGTCTTTGTACTGCATCGGCAACCGACTGAATAGTTTCGTTTAAACCAGCCTCAAATTCTGTCCCAATCTCCTCTAAACTGGGGGTCACATCGTTACTCATGCCATCGATCAGACTTTCACTACCTTCTTCTAAGTCTGACTCTAATTCTTTAACGGCATTACTAAAATCTTCTGACAATAGTTCTTGAAACTCAGAGCTAGTTTCTGCCACTTCTTCTGTCACACTATTAAATGTTTCTTGCAGGGTTGTCAAAGATTGAGCAGTGGTTTCGCTCTTGGTTTCTAGTTCAGATTGTTGACGATCTATTGCTTCAAAGAAGCTAGTAATTTCAGTTTGAGTTTTTTGCTGCTTGATGTTTAATTGGCTTGCTAAAGAATCAATATTAGTACGAACCTGAATCAAGGTTTGAACCACAAGATTAGCATCAACAGTCATACTTTCTCTAGTAGTGGCTATCTGCTCTAAAAGCCTTTGAGCTTTACCTTCAATTTCTTTCCCTTCCATCTCTATTTGTTGCTCTATCGAAGCTAGTTGCATCTCAAATTCAGCGATTTTAGCGTTAGTTTGCCCCGCGTTTGCCATAGCAGAGTTCAATCTATTTAAGGCTTCGCTCGCTATATGATCGAAGTCGGTCATTTTATTTATCAAAAAGATTAATAATTTTTCTTCGCTCCCAGTCAGCCTTCACCACCTTATTTTAATAATTCCATTCTCTGCGATCGCCAATATCTACATGAACAAAACCGCGATGTTGACCATGTCCAAATCCACCAATACCGAACTCATCTCTACGTTCATAGAGCCACTTGTGGAATTTCATAAGATTGCCGTTAGCAGGACAAATATCTGCTGCTTTACCTAATATGTGTTGACTATTTACTGCTCCTCCTATTTTCGCATTATATTCGCGATCGCGATAGGCAGAAGTAATAACTATGGCACTACCCCATTCATTTCTGATATTTTGGACTAGTTGGGCAACTTTAATCAAATTCTCTTTTTCTTCTGCTGTTTTGGGTGGATTGGAGTTACCAATAAGTTCTCCAACGTTAAAATGGGTGGTGATTTTGTTACTTCGATCGCGCCATTTTAAGTTTTTACTGGTTACTTTTTGAGTCTTATGTTCTAATGAATTCCATTTAGGAAATATCTGAGAAATTTCGTTACGAACATCACCATGATTGTGCTGTCTAGTTTCAATCAAATTGCGATCGAAGACATTAGTAAACTGTTGATATTCTGTATTTACTTTTTGCCATAATTGCTTGCTTTCTCTGGCAAAATTGAAATCGTAATTTTTCTGTGACAGCGATCTTTTTATTTGATTTTTGGCTGCTTGTTTCGCGGTATCGAATGCTTGTCGTCTCTGTTCTTTAGTAGAGCTATGATCATTTTGCGTCGAGGAGATGGAAGTATTTAAAGCTGAAGTATTATGAGTTGCTTGTACGCGAGAAACAATGGCGAGGATGTTGCCTAAACCAGCTAAAGCGGAAAAGATCTCCTTTACGGTACCAAAATCCACCATAGCTGGCTTTTTAGGCGATCGCTTTACCCTCGATTTCATTAAATTTTTAGCCTGAACAAAATTGAAAATATTAATACAATCTTGTAATAGTTCAACAACATCATCTTCTGACCAAGATTGACCAGGGATAATTTCTTGATTAAAGGTCTGATTTTCTCTATATTCTTGTACCAAATAGGATTTTTGGTCTTCTTCAAAGTATGCCAACATCTTGGGTATCTGGTTCTGCTTTTCTAAAGCATTAATCTCTTCTGCTTTGGTTTTGAATAATTTTTGAGCTACTTCTAGAAAATTTGGCTCGTTAACTTGAGGATGAAGCTGCTTGAGTAGACATTTGTCTTTATTTGGTGATTGAATATCTACTGCAAGATAAACTTTACTAAATCCACTTTTGGCAATATATTTAATTATTAGATAGCGCGAGTCTAAAATACTTCCCTGCATAATTTTTAGATAATATTCTTTTTTAAAGAACCTGCTTCTTTGATATTGATCATGCTATCTTGTAGCGGTTCAACATACTCTTCAATATCTTCAAAGATAGATGCCATATTTTCTCTAGTCGTTGCTAAATTCTCTTTTGATTCTTCTAGTTCTTTGCCAAATTCTTGAACTGCTTGCGCTAAATTTTCCGTAGATTGGGTAAGATTTTCTCTAACCTGTTCCCCAATAGTCGATCGCATCTGTTCGATTAACTCTTCTGTTTTGGATTCTAGGATTGTTTCGCTCATTTGGGTAAGCTCGGATTCAAAATCATCTTGAATTGTAGAGAAACGATCTTCTATATCATCAACTTGATTGGCAATCGCTTGTTGTAGTTGTTCCACTTCTATAACAAAGTCTTCTACCTGGTGCTCCATATTGTCTTTTACTATCTCAATAGTTTCTTTGAGGGATTCTACTTCGCCGATAGTAGTATCTACTACTAAATTTAACTCTTGTTGCTGAGATTCTGTAGTTTCTTTGGCAGTCTTTATCCCATAATTTACCTCGTCATTAGTAGTTGCGATCTTATTAGCATTTTGTTCTACTACATCGTCTAATTCTTGAACCTTGGCTTTAGCAGTATCTAACTTTGTACCTATCTCTTCTGCTGCTGTACCAATGGCACTGGCTAAAGATTCGGCACTATTTTCTAGATTAATTAATTCTTCGGCAATTTCTGCCTGATGATTAGCTGCTTCTAACTGTAGTTCGTTCAACTGTACTTGAATTTGTTCGAGCAAAACTCGAACAGTTTCTTGGCGATTATCAAGATTGCGATCGAGGGATTCTATGCGGGTTTTTACAATAGCTGTTGTCTTGACAATAGTTGCTAGCTCTTGGGGTAAGGCTGTTGCTGTATGACTTAAATTGGATAAGACTTGAGTGGATTTTTCGTTCATTTGATTTATAAATAATTTGATTCTGAGGACATCGACTCTGCTTCCTCTATCACTATTTCTATTTCGTTCATCAGGGAAGGAATTTCCTGAATTACATCTGCTCCCTGTTCCATTGTTTCTATAAATTGATCGATTTCTGTATTTAGCTCGGCAATAATTTCTGAATCAATATTGTCAAATGCCTCCTCCATTTTTTCTTTTAAGGTATTTGCAATGTATTCTTTAAGCTGTTGAAATATATCAGTTGCTTGTTCTTGGAAGTTGCTGCCAATCTCTACTACTTTTTGCGAATATTCGTCGATTGCAGCCCTAAGATTATCAATCAAAGACTGTAAATTGTTTACCACATTAGAATCAGCTTCATTTATCTGTTCGTCAAACTTCTGTAGAACATTTCCTAGTTGAGTCATTGATTCTTCGCCAATGGCAGTTGAAAATTCTTCATAGGCAAATTCGACTGTCGATTTTGTCTCTTCTGCTTGACTTGGGAATTCTGCAAATTCTTGCATAAATTCATTTAATACTGATTGGGTTTCCATATCTGCAGTAGCAATTTCTTCCCGTTCTTGTACTGCTGCTATGCTAAATTCTGTTAATCCTTGCTTTAAATTTTCTATATTTGTCGTAAATTCATCAAGATTATTATCAATTTCTGCCGATAAAGTCTCTTGAGAACTTTCAACATCATCAGCGAAACTATCTACATTTTCTTGAGCATCTGTATAAAGTTGTTCCCAAGTATCTATTGCTTCGATAGCTTCTGTTTCTTTTGTCTCTAGATCGACAAGATCTTCTTGTAAAGTTTGAGCAAAATCTTCTAACTTTCCATTAAGATGATGACCAGCATGATCGATAATTTCTATCTCGGTTTGTATTTTTACAACGATAGTAGCTAGCCGATCGCCTGCAATATCTAGAGTATTCAGAAAATTATTTAATACTTGAGTATTTTCTTGAATGTTTGGTAAGCGATCATCTTGATTCATTTGATTATTTAATATTAGTAGTTAGTTAAACTATGAAATTTTCTGATACTTCAAAAATAGGCTTGATTTCTTCGAGACAATCTCTAATTTCTTGATCTCGTTCTAGAACTTTTTCGGTATTTTTAGTCAGTATTTCTCCTACCGATAAACCATCATCAACTAATTCTAAAATAGTATTTTCTACTTCTAAAACCTCTTCTTCTAAATTGGCAACTACTGCTACAAATTGATCACTTTCTGGCTCAATAGATTGCTCAAATAAAGTTTGTAACGGTTTTTCTACTGCTGTAACTTTTGTGCTGACCCGTGTTGCCAAACTATCTGTTGTCTCGTCGATCGCTTGAATAGATCTGCTCATAGTTACGCTAAAACCTGACAGAGATTGAGCTAATGTTGACTGTCGCGTACCGCAGCTTTCTAATAGTTTTTGAATGGCGTTAGCAAACTGTACCGAACCTCGATTAAAATTACCCAAACTACTGTCAATGTTTGTTACTGTTTCCCCGCATTGATCGACTATCGTTTGTAGGTTACTATTCAAGTCACTATGAACTTCTGATAGCTTTGTGTAAAACTCCTGTTGCTGCGCCTGTAACTCTTCAAAATGAGTAAAAGCATTATCTAAGGTGGCTTGAATCCTATCTCCTGTTTGCTGCACCTGCTGCATTAAACCATTCATACTCTCTCTAGCAGCTTCTTGTTGAATTGATAAGTTGTCTTCGGCGATCGCTATTTGTTCGGTCAGGGTTTCAAAACTTTCTTGAGCTTCGTTAGCAGAAGTTTCAATTGTTGAACTGAGATTGTCTACTGTTTCATCGACAGAATCTAAAAGCGCGATCGCGTTATCTGCTTTTAAAATTAAGGATTGCACTTGCATTTTAGTTCTAGCCGACAAACTATCAAAATTTTTAATCATACTTCCTAATTAATTTAAAATAGTTACATTTGCTTGAGTTTTTCTAACTCTTTCAATTCTGTTTTCCAGCTTTTTTGTTGAGCTTTGTATTGCTCGATATTCTGCTTAATTTGATTTTTTTGTTGCTCTATTGCTAGATTGCGATCGCTATATTCTAAATCGACAACTTTTAATCCATCTAAGATCTTTTTATCTTCTAAATCTAAGTTTAAATTTATTTCTTGGACAACTTTATCTAGTAAGTTTTTGCCAAAAGATTGATAGTAGCTAGATAAATCTTTTTTTAGCTTAGATCCAGCTTCATCTAATTTTAGATCGTTCTCATTATTATAAGTAGTAATTAAAAAGAAAATCGCACCACCAATAAACAAACCAAATAGCCAGGGATACTGTTTAAAATAAGTGGATAAAACTTGCATGATGTCTTTTCTGTTCAATCTGGCACCAACTAAACCAGATACTACTGAAATTGCCAGTAATATTTGCATCATTTGGCTGCGTAATTGTTTAACGAGGTACGTACCAATAGACTTTTGCTTGTAGCTGGTTTCACAGCTTGTTCCTGCAAAAGAGATTGCAAATATCTCCTGTACATTAATCTTTTTAAGACTATAAAGAGATTCTGAATTATTGTCAGAGTTGATGTTGGTTTTTTCTTTGAGCCTACGTAATAAAGCCTCTAGACCTCCATTACCATAAACGTGATTCACTTTATAGCATTCTGCTGTAGCCCATTTTTGCAGTATATCGGTACAAAAATCAATTGCACTCAGATTAATATCATCAGAATTTTGTCGAGAATCATCATTTAAGCGCACGACCTTTTTTCCGTTTCTAACTGAGAGTACGGGAGTTAAATTATCTACAAAGTTTTTCACTTTGCACGAAATACTTTTCTTGTTATAAACATCTAAGAAAGCAGCCTTAGATTGATTGATCTCTTGCTTTGTCTGCTTGAAAAACCGATCTTTACTCTGATTAGCTTCGGCGATCGCATTTTTATTGACTGCTTTTAAATTAATTTGAGACAAGGATTCTAGTTTATGTTCCTCTTGAGCTAATTTATCCGCTAATTTTTGTTGCTGCCGAGCTAAAAGAGGTTCGATAGGCGCAACTGTACTAATCACTTTTGCTGCAATTGTTTGAACTAAAATATTTTCTGTCTGACGCTTAATTATATTGCTCAGAGTTTTGATAAACTGTTCTTGTTTCTTTTGTAGTTTAAAATCTACTTGACCTCGATAATCTTCTAGATAAAAAGGTGTTAAATATAGAGGTACGAGTTGAAAATCTTGTTCTTTTAGGTCATTATTGAGCCAACTTTTGATTGAGTTTAGATTACTCTCAATATTTTGAGCCAGTTGGGGTTCTTGTTTCACATCTGGCAAATCGACTAAGAGAAATTGTTGTGCAATATATGTTCGATCCAGATATTTAATAAAGTCTTTTTCTGTTAATGAAAGTTGTTGTCTGCCATCAATTACTATCATTAGTAAATCGCCATCAACTACATCCAAAGATTGATGATTCCCTTCTGTAGGATTGCCAGCTGAAACTGGCACTTGAAAAGCAAATTCGGCAACGTTTTCTCCAGTTTGAGGATAGGCTAAAGTAACCACATCTCCCGAATTTAGTAGTTGAGCATCTTTCACTCGCTGTCCGTTTACAAAAGTACCGTTGGTACTATTGCGATCGCATATTTGCCATTTAGTTTTTCGCTCTCTTTCTACTACAGGTAAAATGGCTGCATGATTTCGCGAAATACCTTGATAAATCTTGCCATCAAAAGTTAGATCGGATTCGGGATCTCTACCGACGGAGTATTTTCGTTCTTGGCTTAATTCAACACACTGGAGTAAATTAGTTCCATTTCGGCGATTGCCCTTAACAATTAGAGTACAACATTCCTTTACTCTAGTTTGCTCCGATTTGCTGGAGATGCCCCCAACCTTTAGCCGAAAAACCTGTTTTAGTTCTGGCTGTGATTCAATTAAATTGAATGTAGCTTTTGCCAGATCTGGTTTTTGGCTGACAATTTGAACCTTAAGTTTTGCTTTAGTCAGGACTTGATTTAGTTTGTTAAGCTGGCGAGCTACATTTACTATCTCCTGACTTTGCTCAGAATTACTGCTTAAAAAAAGCTGTAGATTTTCGATAGTTTTACTTAACTTATCTGTTTTGAATGACATGATGTTTATGCAAAAGGTATGCAAAAATACAAGAATGACAATGATTTTTAAGCTAAATACTTAGAGCTTGTTATTTGTTTTAAATTTAATTTAAAAAATATTAGATCCATACGAAACTTTTGCTATAAAATATGCAGAAAATCGTAGCTTTATTTTGTATAAATGATTACCAGGCATCGTAAAAATTAATTGATTATTTTCGTTTTTTTAAATATATGCTTCACTATTTGGCTCAACAATTTGATTTAAGTAGACTTATAAAAAATAATTTTAACTGACTGTTCAAACTATGTTATTTAATAGAAGTATATTATGCTTAGGAGAAAGTAAAGCTTTAAATTTTTCTAATATTTAAATTGTTAATTTATATTATTAAACTTGACTTTTAGAGTGAATCTTATAAATATGATGTTCAATTTTGGAGAATGAAGGAAAACGCGATCGATAACTATCAGAAAAATTGGGCTACTCTCAGCTTAGAAGCCAGCTCAACAGCTCAACAGCTCAAATATACTTTATCAACGGCAGACAATACTGTTATTGGTCGCTCTCCAGACTGTCAAATTCCTCTAGATCCAGATCGATTTACTACCGTATCTCGCCGTCATGCAGAGATTAAATTGGTAAACGCTAATTGGCAAATAAATGACCTTGGAACTACAAACGGTACTTTCATTAATCATCAAAAGATAGATCGCCCCAAACTCCTAAAATCGGGAGATATCATTACTTTGGGCATCAATGGAGCTAAATTTACTTTTGAATGCTTGAGATCAATTAAGGCTGATATCCCCAAACAATTGCGATCGCCAGCTATAGCTCAAACTAAGCCAGAAAAAAAAAGGGGAAAAGCGGTAATTAACGCAACTATCTCAGAATCAAACATTATCCAACCAGTTAGACAAAGCAACAAAATACCAATCGCTTCATCGACTAAAACTTTTTGGAATCTAATCTCGATCGCCGAGTTATGTCAAATACCAGGACATCCTCACCCAGTATTAGGATTGTCATTTAGTCCCAATGGACAGATGTTGGCAAGCTCGGCTAAAGACAAAACCATCAAACTCTGGAATATTGCCAATCAAACAGAAATCGCCACCCTAACAGGAGATAAATTTGCCCCAAAGGCGATCGCTTTTAGCCCTGATGGTAAAACTCTTGCTAGTGGTGGTGCAGATAAAACCATTAAGCTTTGGAATATTGCAGATCGATCGCCGATTACTTCTTTTGCAGCACACAAGCTAGCCATCAATGCCTTAGCTTTTAGCCCTGATGGTAAAACTCTTGCTAGTGGTGGTGCAGATAAAACTATTAAACTGTGGCAGGTGGATGTTCGAGAAGAAATAGCCTCAATTGTGGGACACAAATTAGCCATTCAATCTTTGGCATTTAGTTCTGACGGGCAAACATTGGGTAGTGGTAGTAAAGATAGAACCATCAAACTCTGGAATATTGCTAGTAAAGAAGAAGTTGCCATATTTACAGGACACAGACAAGGAGTCAATGCCATTGCTTTTAGTCCTGATGGGCAGATAATAGCTAGTGTAGGGGCAGATTATACCATCAAACTCTGGAATAGAAAAGCTCAAGCCGAAATAGCGGCAATCTCTACTCCCAACCAACATACTCCTAGCCGACATAATGGCGCGATCGCGATCGCGCCAGATGGTCAAACTTTGGCAGCTAGTGACGAACAAGGTGCAATTAGACTCTGGCAGATTTAAGCGATCGAGACGACTATTATCAAAACCAGATCCTTACAGTTAAATTTCGTAAATTGCTATAGTATTTATAATTATAAGTATATATTCACATTTACAAGTTCTAATAAGTTGCTAAAAATTGAAAAGTGAGAGATATCGATCGCACTTTAAACTCCACCGCAGCCGAGGGAATAATATTTCACCTTGTTGACGGGACTATTGAAAGTTGCAATGCCAATGCCTGCAAAATTTTAGGCTATAGTTGCGAGCAATTAGTGGGAATTTCTTTCTGGTCATTACCTTGGCAAACAATAGATGAAAAAGATTCGGGATTTCTTTTCCAAAGCGAGCAGTCAATCTCTGCAACGAAAACAGTTCAACCTTGGAATCGGGTATTAATCGGCTTTGACAAACCCCAAGGAGACTTGATTCCCCTGTCAATTAGTACCCTCCCTCTATATAAAGCTGATGATCATCAGCTTTATGGAGTAAAAGTAAGTTTGGTAGATCTTACTCAAGAAGATATTAAAGTTAGTATTGCCCCTAAAGCTATAGCAAACCTAAGGGATGCCAAGCAAGTATTAAATACTTCTAGAAATATAAATAATGATAGACAGAAAAAAACCAGCTTATTAGAAAGCGAACAAAGGTTAAAACTGGCTACAGATGCCTCTGGTATTGGAATGTGGTTTTGGAACTTGGTAGACGATCTAGTAGAGTGGACAGAATTAGGTAAAGCTATCTTTGGATTACCTCTAGATCAAGAACTTGACGTTGAGCGCTGCTTTGAGATAATTCATCCTGAAGATCGAAATATAGTTCAAGCAGCATTAAACGAAGCTTTGGTTAATCAAACCCAATATAGTATTGAATATCGCGTTGTCTGGTCAGATGGTAGCGTTCATTGGATAGCAGCCAAAGGTAGAGGGGTTTATAATCAAAGCGGCGAACCTGTCAGTATGATGGGTACAGTACAAGATATTAGCGATCGCCAGAAAACCGAACAAAAATTAAAAGAAAGCGAACAGTTGTTGCGCTTAGCCTTAAAAAACGCCAAAGCAGGACTATGGGATTGGGATCTAGTAAGTCGGAAGGTTGCTTGGTCACCAGAGAATTATCAATTATACGGTATAGATCCGCAAATAAAGCCCCTGCATTATCAAGACTGGGAGCATACACTTCATCCTGACGATCTTGATGCTAGTAATGCGGAGGTACAAAAAGTCTTATCTGGAAAATCAAAAGAGTTTGGGACAGAATTTCGGATTATTCATCCTCAAAAGGGAACTCGTTGGATGTTGAGTGTTGGTGATGTCACCTGCAACCAAGAGGGCAAACCAATTCGTCTCAGTGGACTCAATATAGACATTACCAGTCTCAAAGAAACAGAAGCAGCTTTTCACCACAGCAAAGAAGCTTTAAAACAGCAAGAATACGAACTCGAACTAATTACCGAGGTGATTCCTCAGCAAATTTGGACAGCAGGAGAAAGTGGTCACATAGACTATATCAATCAACGCTGGCAAAATTATACGGGACTAGATTTGGCGCAAATGCAGGTACAGGGTTGGGCTGCTATCGTTCATCCTGAAGATCTGCCCTCGATCGCCAAAAGTTGGATTCAATCGATCCAAACGGGAGAAAGTTTTGATATAGAAGTCCGCTTGCGTAATGTAGATGGAACTTATGGCTGGTTTCTCTCCAAGGCTAAACCTTTACGAAACGAACAAGGGAAAATTACGAAGTGGTACGGTACTAACACCAAAATTAACCGTATCAAAGAATTAGAAGAGAAGCTACGACAGCAAACCAAAGATTTAATTCAAGCTAACCAACTAAAAGATGATTTTTTGGCAATTGTCTCTCACGAACTACGCACTCCCCTCAACCCAATTTTAGGCTGGTCACAACTACTTGCTAGTGGCAAGTTAGAGGATGATCAAGCAGCCCAAGGGGTAGCCGTCATCGAACGTAATGCCAAGTTACAAGCCCAATTAGTTGACGATCTACTTGATGTTTCTTGTATTCTCAGGGGCAAACTAGAACTTAAAGAAACTTCTTTAAATCTGGAGTTTGTCATTAGGGCGGCATTAACAACGGTGCAGCTAGCAGCAGCAGCTAAATCAATCGCGATTGAGACTATATTTGAATCTAATATCGGTCAAGTTTGGGGGGATGTAGGTCGTTTACAGCAAGTTATCTGGAATTTAGTTACTAATGCCATAAAATTTACTCCTGTAAATGGTCGGGTGTTCGTTAAATTGAAAAGAATTGGTACAGAGGCAATAATTGAAGTTAGGGATACAGGCAGAGGAATTGATCCAGAATTTGCTCCCTATGTATTCGATCGCTTTCGTCAAGAAAATAGTGCTAATACTAGAGAATTTGGCGGATTGGGTTTAGGTTTGGCGATTGTCAAACATTTGACGGAACTACATGGGGGGACAGTAGCCGTATCGAGTCCAGGCTTGGGCAAAGGAGCAACTTTTAGCGTTAAATTACCACTTATGAATTTATCTATATCAGAATTTGAGATCGATCCTGTTGACCAGACAGTACAACCAAATCGCTTCAGCGGTTTAACAATATTAGTAGTAGATGATGAAGCAGATTCTTTAGACATCTTAACTTTGATTTTGCAGCAAGAAGGTGCAGAAGTTATCTCGCTAACATCAGCTTCAGAAGCTTTGTCGGTATTAAGCCAGACAACTCCCAACTTAATCGTCAGCGATATTGGGATGCCCGATGCCGACGGCTACACTTTAATCAAAGAGATACGTAAATTACCTCAATGCCAAAACATACCAGCGATCGCACTTACGGCTTATGCGGGAGAAATTGATATACAGCAAAGTTTTGATGCAGGATTTCAAAAGCATCTGGCTAAACCAGTCAATATTCCTCAGTTAATTGTGACAATTACCGAATTATTGTGAGATTGGAATCGATAGTAAGATCGGGAATTATTTTAGAAGTATTGATTTTTGGTTCGATTATCTGGTTGACTATTAACAGATTAAATCAAAGCGAACGCCAAAAACAGCAGTATTATCAACAACTGCTAGCTAGCGAACAAAGATTTAAAGCGATCTTCGACCAAACTTTTCAATTTACTGGCTTACTCAAGCCCGATGGTACGCTTTTAGAAGCAAATCAAACTGCCCTGGATTTTGCTGGTATTTCTAAATCGGACGTGGTTAATCAACCTTTTTGGGAGGCATACTGGTGGCAAATTTCTCCCCAAACTCAAGCGGATTTGCGTTTGGCGATCGCTCTTGCTAGAACAGGGGAATTTATCCGCTATCCAGTGGAGGTTCAGGGGAAAGGTAAGATCGTGATTACGATTGATTTTTCTCTACGCCCAGTCAAAGATCAAACAGGAGAAGTGATCTTACTGATTCCCGAAGGCAGAGATATTAGCGACAAAGTCCAAGCCGAAAGAGCTTTAAAGGAAAGTAAAGCTAAATATCAGGCAATTATCGAAGAACAAGCCGAATTTATTTGTCGTTATCGTCAAGACGCTACGGTTTCCTATGTTAACGATGCTTTTTGCGCTTTTTTTGGAATTGAAAAAGAAGAAATAATCGATCGCGAATATACCCCCGTTGTTTATCAAGCAGATCGAGCTAAAGTAGCGCAGCTGATTGATACGATGACTCCAGAAAATCCTACTGTTACCGTAGAAAATAGAGTTATAGTACGAGGTGGTGTTCGTTGGACTCAGTGGAATAACCGGATGATTTTTGATGAAGCTGGCAACTTTATTGAATATCAATCTGTAGGGCGCGATATTACCCCCCTCAAAGAAATTGAACTGAAGCTAAGAGAGAGTGAAGAGAAGTTTCGTAGAGCATTTGAAGGTGCTGCTACGGGAGAAGCTTTGGTTGCTCCTGATGGTAAGTTTATTCAGGTTAATCGCTCGCTTTGTGAAATTATCGGCTACGACGAAGCCGAATTAGTTGGTCAAACTTTTCAAGAGATTACTCACCCAGAAGATCTCGATCTCGATCTTAATTATGTTCGGCAAATGTTGGCAGGACAAATACGCACTTACCAAATGGAAAAGCGATACTTCCATAAACTAGGATATATAGTCTGGGTTCTGCTTAGTGTATCGATGGTCAGTGATATTGACGATCAGCCAATATATTTTATTTCTCAAATTCAAGATATTAGTCAACGTAAACTTGCCGAAGCTAGATTGAATACTTTGGTTAAAGAACTAGAACGTAGTAACCAAGAATTAGATGAATTTGCCAGTGTTGTTTCTCACGATTTAATTTCGCCTTTACACAAACAGTTAATGGTAGTGGATCTAGTCAAAGAAGAATATGGTGCTTTTTTGGGTCAAGCAGGATTGAATTATCTCGATCAAATAGTTGGCTACAACTCTCGCATGGACACTTTGGTTCGTAGTTTGTTGACCTATGCTCGCATTACTACTAAAGCACAATCGTTTGTCTTGGTAGATTTAAACGAAATTATTGAAGATATACTTGACGATTTAAAACCAGAAATTGCTCAAGTTCAAGCAGAGATCGAAGTTAGTCGATTACCTACTATTAAAGGCGATGTCTTGCAACTAAATCAATTGTTTCTCAATTTATTGCAAAATGCGCTTAAGTTTCGTAGTCGCGATCGAATACCTAAAATAAAAATCGTACATCATTTACCAAACAACTACCAGCAAATCACTATATCAGACAACGGTATTGGCTTTGAACCCGAACAACAGTCCAAAATTTTTACTCCTTTTCACCGTCTCCATAGCCAAAGTAAATATCAAGGAACAGGTTTGGGTTTGGCTATTTGTGAAAAGATAGTCAAGCGTCATCAAGGTAAAATTACAGCAGAAGGTCAATTGAATCAAGGTGCTTCTTTTACAATTTGGTTTCCCACAATCTAGATTGAAATTTTGCTTCTATGACTTTGGCAAGATTGTAGTACGAGAAAATTTATTTAGAATTAAGAAGTTACTAATTAACTTATGAGAATATCAACAAAGCATTTTTAATTATTTTTTTAATGTTATCTAAAAGCCCCCAAGTTTTATGCTGAGTTCCCCTTGCCAAGTTTTGCTAGTCGAAGATGAATCAGAAGATATAAAGATCGTGACAGGCATGCTTGATGATGCTCGTTCGGCATTTTTTCAACGGGGATTTAAGTTAACCTGTGCTGAAACTTTATCAGAAGCCAAGCAAGCACTTTCAAATCAAGAATTTGATGTGATTCTACTCGACTTAATGTTGCCCGATAGCCGTAATATGGATGGCTTAAAAGAATTACAGAGGCAGGCTTTGAGCACGCCAATAATTGTGCAAACGGCACTAGAAGATGAAATGGTCGCAGTTAAGGCATTAGAGTTAGGTGCTTGTGGTTATCTACCAAAAGTAGCAAGCGATCGCGATTTACTCTTATACGCCATGCGTTCGGCAATTGAACGCCAACAACAGTTAATTGCGGGACAACCCCAGCAGCAGCAAGAACTAGACACATTAGAGAATATAATGAACCATGCTGCCGAATCAAAACCAGATGACTCTCTTAAACAAAGAATGCCAGATATTTTTGCCGAACTAGAAGAAAGATATGGAAAGTTACTCGATCGCTTTGTAGAACAAAGAATTTACAAAGTTGAGTACGAATTATCAGGAGAAACTAATGTCGTGATCGAACAGTTGGGATATCTTCAAGCCACTCCTAGAGATCTGATCGAACTTCACACGGGAATTTTAAAGCAAAAACAAACTATGACTCGAAAAAACAACAAAGCGTTTATGATTGAAGGGCGCTACTTGTTGTTAGAGTTGATGGGTAAATTAGCAGCCTACTATCGTCGGTACTATATCGGCTTAAATAAGCTCAATTTTAATCAGAATTGTCAGGATAGATCCTCTTCTAGCTAGCATAAGTCCATAAAATAAAGCTTTTAATTGAATAATTGTAGGATTTTAATTAATGTGTCAAAAATATTTTTAAAACTATATGTTAGTGGCAACAGTTTACGCAGTAAAAGAGCAATATCTAATTTACGCGAATTTTGCGATCGACAATTAACTCAAGAAAGTAAGATTGAAATTATTGATGTAGCTAAATATCCTGAAATTGCCGAAGCCGAAAAAATTCTCATTACACCTACTCTAGTCAGAGAATTACCTCTACCTCAAGAAAGAATTGTTGGCGATTTATCAGACACCGAAGTATTGGCTTTTGTTTTGAATATAACCTCAAAATTAAACAAAAATAGTTAAACATCGGTGCTAAAGATAATTATTTTTATATTTACCCTATTTACGCCAAATTACTACTTATCATCGATTATAGAAAGTTATCCAGAAGTATTAAATAATGAATCAAGCTCAACAAGATCTGTTGCTTAAAATTCCGACAGGAATTCCAGGTTTTGATACCTTTTCTCAAGGGGGGTTACCAGAAGGAAGAACCACATTAATTTCTGGTACTGCTGGCAGTGGAAAAACTGTATTTGCCTCCCAATTTCTAGCAGAAGGAATTAAGCAGGGACAGAATGGAGTTTTTGTAACTTTTGAAGAATCTCCGAAAATGCAGCGTAAAAATATGCGCGGTTTTGGGTGGGACATTCAACAGTGGGAAACAGAAAAAAAATGGTCTTTTGTTGATGCTTCCCCTTTAGATCGCAGTATTCCTCTAGTTAGTGGCGAATACGACTTAGATCCTCTGATCTCTCGTTTAAAGTATGCAATTGATAAAATTGGGGCAACAAGAGTAGCAATCGATTCCTTGGGAACTATTTTTAGCTATTTGCCAGATAAAAAGGAAGTCAGAAATGTTTTGTTTCAGCTGGCGCAAATATTGCGAGAAATGGAAGTCACCTCCGTTTTAACTTCCGAACGCACGATTGAATATGGAGAAATCAGTCGCTATGGTATCGAAGAATTTGTTGCCGATAATGTGATTATCATGCGTAATGCCCTGGTAGAAGAACGCCGTCGTCGGACAATTGAAATTTTAAAGTTTCGTGGAGTTCCTCATCAACACGGAGAATTCCCCTTTACTATTCTTCCGGATCGAGGAATTGTCGTAATTCCTTTTTCCACAGACGTACTCAAGCGTAAAGCTTCGAGTCAACGTATAACTTCTGGCAATGAAGATCTTGATACTATGTGTGGAGGAGGTTGGTTTAAAGGCTCAATTATCCTCATCTCAGGGGCTACAGGGGCAGGTAAAACTCTGATGGCAACCGAATTTATCGGTGGCGGAATTAAAAACGGCGAGAGATGTCTTTTGTTTGCTTTTGAAGAAAGTCGCGATCAACTTTTACGTAACGCTAAAGGATGGGGTGTAGACTACGAACAAATGGAACAAGAAGGCAAATTTAAAATTATTTGTCGCTATCCCGAAACTACGGGATTAGAATCTCATTTTGTGAAGATGAAAGAAGAGATCGAAAAGTTTCAACCAGCCAGAGTAGCAATTGATAGTATTTCGGCTTTAGAAAGAGTTTCTAATTTTAAAGGATTTCGCGAGTTTCTTCTCACTTTAAATACTTTATTTAAAGAAAAAGGAATTACCACCCTCTGTACGGCTACTACGACTAATTTAGTTGGTAGTGAATCAATTACAGAGTCTAATATTTCGACCAATACCGATCTAATTATTCTGTTGCGCTACGTAGAGGTTTATGGGGAAATTAAACGAGGATTAGCAGTACTAAAAATGCGTGGTTCTGGTCATAATAAAGATATTCGCGAATTTAATATTGATAGTGAGGGAATGCACTTAGGTCAAACTTTTCGCAACGTGATTGGTATTTTAGCGGGCAATCCCACTTTTGTAGATGCTGATGAACTCACTCGCTTGGATAATTTGTTAACAGGTAATTAATTCCTAACAAATTCTAACGAACAAGTTAATCTGTTAAAACTAGTTCAACGCTAAGGAATTTAAAACGAATAGATGACAAATCTGCTGCTCAAAATAGAAGAAACTTTTAAATGATTGAAATACTGATTTTGGCTGATACTTCTTCTGTAAATTCGATCGCATCTATTTTAGAAGGAGCAGATTTACAGTTCAATTGGCAGCAAGTAACTAATTTAGCCGAATATGATAGTGCTTCAGTTAATTTAGACTTAGTTCTTTATGATGCTAACTTCGAGAAAATCACTTTAGATCGAGCGATTTCTTTTTTCTCAACTAGCAATCTGCAAATTCCCGTACTGGTGATCAATGGTGAGTCGAAGATCCCTGCAGCAGTAGCAGCAATTAAGTCTGGGGCAGTAGATTATCTAGCTGATGCTTTGACACAATTGCCTCAGACAATCACCAAAGCTTTATCAAAACCAGATTATCTTTGTCTGCAGTCACAAAGAGAAGCACAAAGCGAACAGCAATTACAAAAACTCATTTCCGAAAATGCCGATGGAATTATAGTTGTGGATGAACGTGGCATAGTACAGTTTGTCAACCCCGCAGCTTTAAAACTACTAGGAAAATCCAGCGCAAAATTAATGGGTGAAGCGTTAGGTTTTCCTGTCGTCAATGGTGACTATTTAGAAGTTGATATCCCTATCAATAAAAATAAAACACTAGTAGCTCAAATGCGAGTCAGCCAAATTCAGTGGCAAGGCACAAAAGCCTATGTAGTATCGCTGCGGGATATTACCCAATTAAAACAAGCTGAAGAAGAAAGAGTAAAGTTATTGGATGAAGCTCAAGCTGCAAATCGTGCCAAAGATGAATTTTTAGCCATTTTATCTCATGAATTAAGAACCCCGTTAAATCCTATTGTTGGTTGGTCACAATTGCTAGTTAGAGGTGGACTTCCCGAAGCACAAATCAAGAAAGGGGCTCAAATTATTCAACGCAACGCCATGTTGCAAACTAAACTAATTAGCGACATTTTAGACATTTCTCGCATTGTTCGAGGTAAGTTTAAATTGCAAATATCTTTGGTAAACTTAGTAAACACGATTAACAATGGTTTAGATACGATTGATTTGGCAGCTCAAGCTAAATCAATCGAGATCCAAACCAATTTAGAGGAAATTGGTTTGGTAAAAGGAGATCCAACTCGACTACAACAGGTAGTTTGGAATTTGCTGACCAACGCTGTCAAATTTACACCTAACGGCGGAACAGTCGAGATTAAACTGAGTTCTAAGCAAGATAAATTCATATCTTATGCCCAGATTCAAGTAATAGATTCGGGCAAGGGAATTGCGCCAGAATTTTTGCCTCATGTTTTTGATTATTTTCGTCAAGCAGAAAGTACCAAAAGTAGAAGTGAAGGGGGACTGGGATTAGGTCTAGCAATCGTCCATCGTTTAATCGAACTACATGGAGGAGATGTTACTGCTAGCAGTAAAGGCTTGGGGAAAGGTGCAACCTTTACAGTTTCTCTACCCATATCTCAATCGTCCAATCAAGACTACTTTTCAGCAAAGTAATACCAATTTTTGAAAGTAATAAGAGACTTGGTGATTTTAACTAGAGTTAATTGTATAACAATCTTTTAAGCAGAAAAATACTAGGGCGCATGTCATCAATTGCTCTTACTTGGAATATTAGCAAATTCTAAAATTGCTTCGGCGGTAATTTGAGGTTGTTCGAGATGGGGAACATGACCGCAGTTATCAATCCAAACGAGCTGATTATTAGGGATATCTTTGGCAAATTGCTCTGCACCTTTAGTTCCGACTATTTTGTCTTGTTTACCCCACACAATTAAAGTATCTTGCTTAATATTAGAAATTCGCTCGGCGAAAGAGCCATAACCGCCGTTTTTGGTAAAGGCAATCAAAGATTTATGCCAATCTGGACAATTTAAATGTAGTGCTGCACAGACTTGAGCATCGTAACTGGCAAAGCTTTTATCAAAATATGCAGCCTGACTGATACTTTGACGTACTTTAGAGTTGCGGAGAAATTCTGTAGCAAAATAATCTATCGGGGGAAACATAAATTTGCCGATACTTGGCTGTTTAGCTAAGCCCGCGCTGTCCAATAAAACTAACTTAGCAACAGCTTCGGGATAAGTTAAAGTAAAATCGATCGCTGCTGCGCCTCCCATAGATGCACCAGCTAAAATTACAGGTTGCTGAATTAAAGTTTTCCAAAAATGATAGAGGTGGGTTTTGATATTTTCAGGATTGAGAGGTATTTCTAAATTGCGTTGAGAGAAACCAAATCCCATTAAGTCTACAGCCCAAGTAGCATGTTTTGGAGCTAATAGAGGTATTAGACGGCGAAACTCCAATAATGAGCTATCAAAGCCATGAATCAATAAAATTGGTGTTCCCTCTTCTCCCTGATGTATATAGGTAGTAGTAATATCGTTTTGACTTAAAGGAGTAGGAATGGATGCCAGCTTTATTTCTTGAGCTAGAGTGATGGATGTAGCTTCAGAAAGAGTAGTAGCTTCAGGAGGAATATAACTAGGAAACATGAATAATAATATTTTTATACAGCCATTAAACAAACTTATCGCAAAATGACATTCAAATATTCACGGCGAGTATATTTAGGAGATACCGATGCAGCAGGAGTGATGTATTTTGCCAAAGGTTTAGAAATCTGCCACGAAGCCTATGAAGAGTCTTTGGCAGCTGCGGAAATTAACCTCAAGCAAATGCTAGAAGAAAAAATAGTTGCTTTACCGATTGTTCATGCCGAAATAGATTTTCTGCGTCCTTTGTTTTGTGGAGATCGCCTTTCGATCAGTCTCAATTGCGATCGCCTTTCTAATAATAAATTTGCCGTAAACTATCGAATATCTACTGTTGATAATTTAGAACAAGTCTCGATCAAAGCTCAAACTCGTCATGTTTGTATTCATCCTCAACGAAGAATTAGGATTGATTTACCATCATCAATCCTTCAGTGGCTACAACTATATAACCTATAACTTATAATTTCCTTGATTGTTACTCTTGATTCCAGTCAGGAATTTCTTTTTGACGCGATCGCGCTACTACCAAGGCATTATCTTTGACATCTTGAGTCACCACAGAACCCGCCGCAACAGTAACGTTTTCTCCTAAGGTAACTGGAGCTACTAAAACGCTATTTGCACCTGTTTTAGTACCTTTTTTGATGGTTGTCTGGTGTTTGTTTTTACCATCGTAGTTAGCGGTAATTGTTCCTGCACCAACATTAACATTTTCTGCTAAAGCTGCGTTTCCTATATAGGATAAGTGAGCTACTTTAGTGTTGTCATCGATAGTGGCTTTTTTGATCTCGACGAAATTACCAACACGACAACCTGCACCCAATTTAATATCGCCTCGTAAATGGGCATAAGGACCAACGGTAGTATTAGCGGATATTTCTGTACCTTTGACCACAGAATAGGCGATCGTGACATTGTTGCTGATAGTGCTATCTTCAACTAGACTACCAGGACCAATACGACTACCTGTAGCAATGCTAGTCTTACCTCGAAGATGGGTTTGGGGTTCGAGGATCACGTCAGGTTCTAACTGTACGGTTTCATCAATGGTAATACTGTCAGGGTTGAGCATCATGACCCCTGCTTTCATCCAGTTATCTTTGATTCTCTCTTGCAAAACATCATAGGCGGCGGAAAGTTGCTGGCGATCGTTAATACCGTTGATTTCGCGATAATCTTCGACATCAACAGCCATTACAGGACTTAGATAATCAACAACCTCGGTAAGATAATATTCTTTTTGATCGTTATTTGTCGATAGCTTAGGCAAAGATTCGGCTAACTTCTCCCAATTGAAACAATAAATCCCTGCATTGACACGACGATTTTGTTTTTGGGCTATATTGCAGTCGCGATCTTCAATAATCTGACTAACCAGATCGTCCTTATTACAGAATACTCTGCCATAACCTTGAGGATTAGGTAAGCTGGCAGTTAATAGAGTAGCAGCATTTTGCTTTGCTTGATGAGTTTCGACGAGCTTTTGCAAAGTTTCTGGACGTAGTAGAGGCGCATCGCCATTTAAGACCAATAAATCTCCCCTATAGCCTTGAAGACTAGACATTACTTGTTGTAATGCATGCCCAGTTCCTAGCTGTTCTGTTTGTTCGACAAATTCTACGTCAGGACGATGACTCAGGGCTTGTTTAACTTTCTCTCCTTGATAGCCAATGATAACGATTTGCTTGTCTAAATCTAATAAACTACAACTATCAATTACTCTTTCTACCAGCGATCGCCCTGATAAAGTATGTAGAACTTTGGGTAAGTCCGATTTCATTCGAGTGCCGCGCCCTGCTGCTAAGATTGCTACCGCTACCATTGTTTGAGATTAATTACTAGAGTTCAATCCGATTGGAGTATAGCTTCTAAAGACTAAAGAGTGCAAAAATTAATTTAGCAATTTATCACAATTATTTAATGCTTAATTTTGAATATTCTAGTTTAATCAATGCACCTGTAGAAAAAGTATGGCAGTTTTACGAGCGATCGGATATTCTGCAGCTTCTTACACCACCTTGGCAGCCTGTAACTGTTGTGCGTCGTGAAGGTGGTCTAGGAGTAGGTGCAGTTAGTGAATTTAGATTGTCTTTAGCAGGTATTCCCATCCGTTGGGTGGCAACTCATATTGAATGTGAGCCTAATCGCTTATTTGTTGATCGCCAAACTGATGGTCCGATGGAATCTTGGGTACATCGTCATGAATTTATTACTGAAAACGGTAAGACCAAATTAGTAGATGCGATCGCCTATGAAATTCCTGGGGGTTGGCTAGCTGAGTTGCTTTTGGGATGGTGGGTAGAGGCTAGATTAACTGATATGTTTTGCTATCGCCATCAAGTAACCCAGCAACAGTGTCAATAACCCAAGATTATCTACAGATGAATCTTTCGGCGTTGTGAAATTAAACCAATTCTAATTCTGGTAAAGCTTTATAAATTGCACCTAACCAATCAATCAAGTCATTTAACTGTCTTTGAGGTTTAAGCACACCCAAACCTCGCACCACTACTTTTTTCGACGCATAAACAAAACGCGATCGCACGTGTTTGGGAAGATTTTCCGCTAGTAAATTCCAAGCAGGCTCACCCATAGGAGTTTCTAAGACAATATTCTGTTTCCCTTCTGGTTTAATCCGAGAGAATCCGATTGCCTTGGCGATTTGTTTTAATTCCATCACCTGTATTAGCTGTTGTGTCGCTGGGGGCATTGCACCATAACGATCTTCCCATTCTGCTGCAATTTGTACCAGTTCTTTTTTTGAAGTAGCAGTGGCGATCGCTCGATAGGCATCCATCTTTTGTTCGGGATCGGCGATATACTTCTCTGGAATAAAGGAAGTAAGTTTGAGATCTACTTGCGTATCATCTACCTTGGGTATTTCTTGTCCTTGAATTTCGTGAATGGCTTCTTGCAACATTTCCATATAAAGATCGAAGCCAACATTGGTTATTTGTCCCGATTGTTCTGCACCCAATAAGCTACCGACACCCCGTATTTCCATATCTCTTGTGGCTAACTGATAACCCGAACCTAATTGACTAAACTCTTGTAACGCGCGGAGTCGTTTGCGGGCTGTCTCTGATAATGTATGTTTACTGGGATATAGTAACCAGGCGTGAGCTTGAGTACCCGATCGCCCAACTCTGCCTCGTAGCTGATAAAGTTGGGATAAGCCAAACTTTTGGGAATCTTCCACCACAATAGTGTTGACGCGAGGAATATCTAAACCCGATTCAATAATCGTGGTGCAGACTAATAAATCTGCTTCTCCGTTGCTAAAAGTTAGCATGGTAGATTCTAAATCCGATTCTCGCATTTGTCCGTGGGCGATCGCAATTTTAATATTAGGAATCATTTCCCGTATTTTGGCACTCACCTCTTCAATTCCTTCTACCCTGGGTACGACATAAAATACTTGTCCTCCGCGATCTAATTCATTACGAATTGCATTGCGAATCACTTCGGGATTATAGGGTGAAAGATGGGTTTTAATTGGGCGACGGGATGGAGGGGGTGTGGTAATTAAACTCATCTCCCTAATACCAGACAATGACATATATAAAGTACGGGGAATGGGTGTGGCGGATAAAGTTAAAACATCTACTTGAGATTTAAAGGCTTTGATTTTCTCTTTTTGATTGACGCCAAAACGCTGTTCTTCATCTACTACCAGCATCCCCAAATCTTTGAATTTGACATCCTTATTTAGTAGTTGCTGCGTACCTACAACCAGATCTAATTCTCCTGTTGTCAACCGCTGCATGATTTCCTTTTTTTCCGAAGCAGTACGAAAACGATTGAGTAAGCCAACATTAATCGGATAGGGGGCAAATCTTTCTTTGAGGGTGTGATAGTGTTGCTGGGTCAAAATAGTTGTCGGTGCGAGAAAGGCTACCTGTTTATTGGCGGTAGTGATTACTTTAAATATTGCTCGAATTGCTACTTCTGTTTTACCAAAACCAACGTCACCACATACCAAACGATCCATCGGGCGATCGCTTTCTAAATCTATTTTGATTTCTTGGGTAGCTTTGAGTTGATCTGGGGTCGGTTGATAGGGAAAAGAATCCTCAAGTTCTTGTTGCCAAGGATTATCTGGGGGATAGGCAAAACCTTCTAGTTTTGATCTTTGAGCATAGATTTTTAATAAATCTACCGCTAACTTCTTAATATTCTTCTTGACTCTAGTTTTCGTTTTAGACCAAGAGACAGCAGCCATTTTATTTAACTCTGGAGGACGCTTACCAACCTGACGAAAACGCGACAGCATATCCAAACAGTCTGCAGGTACTCTTAACGTACCATCTGCATACTTTACTACTAAATATTCCCGATGAACTAAAGTTTCTAAATTTAAAAACTTACCTAAACCATGATGTTTATGAACTACATAATCTCCAGGACGTAATTTATTAATATCTACTTTTTTAGAAGCAGCACGTCGGCGTTTTCTAACGTATCCTGATGTAGCTAGACTTTGTTGTCCAAAGAACTCGCGATCGGTAACTACTACTATCCGATAAGTAGGTAAGATAAACCCTTCTAATTCTGCTAAACCAGAATATTTTAAAGCCACCGCAGTATGTTGAATCTGTGCCTTTTCTATAGCTCTAAAATCATTATTATTAGGAATAAACTGAACTGGTAAATCATGTTCTTGTAACAAAGAAGCGGTACGAGTTGGCTGTGCGGAGATTAACCAAGATTGATACTTATTCAACGTCATCCCGCTATATATTTCTCGCTTACCTCTTAATATTCCTGATATCTTGGCAAATTGATTGGGGGTAGTTGGAATCGGACGTGCTTGTAAATTATGTACGGATAATTTATCTGAATTAACTATATCGATCCGTGCTTTTTCTTCAGCAATTTCTGACAAGTAAATACAGTTAAATTTATCTACTTGACCCATGCAAGATCTAAAATCATCATGAATTTCAGGCAGTTTGTGATCGAGGCTGTTCCATTGAGATTCAGCTAGATCGATCCAGCGATTAGCATGAGCTTGACATTGTTCTAGTTCTTCAATCGCAACCAAAGTATGATCAAATAAATAGTCAATTAGAGAAGCTGGTTTGTCAAAAGCAATTCCTAAAAAACGACCCATTCCTTCGGGAGTATTTCCTTCAAGTAATTCTTCTAATTCTGCATCAGATAAATAGCTCTCAATACTTTTACCCTTTTCTAAAATAGTATTAGCAATAATAGTGCTAAAAGAGGTTGGCGTTAATAATAGTTGCTCCAATTTATCTAAAGATCTTTGGTTAGCAGCATCAAACTCTTTTAATTGTTCCAACTCATCCCCAAACCACTCCAGCCTTACGGGTAATTCTGCCGAAACAGGGAAAATATCAACAATATCGCCTCTTCTACTCCACTGTCCTTCCATTTCTACCAAAGATACTCGCTCGTACCCTAATCTAGCCAAAGATTCATCTAATTCTTTGGAGTTTAATTCCATCCCAGGCTGTAGCGTCAAACAATAAGATGCAAATATTTCTGGCGGTGGTAGATGAGGCTGTAAAGCCTTTTCTGTAGCAACTATCGCCCTGGGTTTTGGATTATCTTCTTTACCAATAGCTGGTAACTGTCCGCCGATAACCGACAATTGTCCCCAAGTTATCTCTGATTCGGAGTCAAAATGACTGTAAGGGCTTGCCTCAGAAGTCGGATAGAAATTCACTGTCTCCCATCCCATCGCCTCTAATTGGGCTGCCCAACGCCCAGCATCCTCTAAAGTAGGACAAATTACTAATAAGTTATTATCTTTTGCCTGTGCCAGACTAGTGCTAACCATCCCTTTGGGTAAGCGAGGAATACCGTTGAGTAATAAAGATTGACCTTTGTCTAGTTTGTTTAATAGCTCTTTGGTTAAAGGAGATTGTGCGATCGCTCGTACTACTGATGCAAAAGCCATATTTTAAGGATTGAGAAAAGAGGAACAAGAATGAGGGAGTACTTTATCCCTCTTAAAAAGATAGCGAATAATGGGGCTGATTAGTGCAGGTATATTAGGGATAGAGTGGTGCGATCGCTATTGACGCTTAAACAGTAAAATTTAATTTCTATGAAAATACTAGTATTGGCTACGATTATTTTATCTACTTAAATATAGGAAAAAAGATAGTTGCTACTCTCTATAATCAAACTGTAAATTGAATATAAATAAAAACTTTGTTGCTAATTAAAGCATCCGTCATTACCAAAAGAAGACTTTTTATAATAAAAAATAATCCTTCTTCTTCATTATCATCGAGATCAACATTATTATAAACTTCTAAATTTTTAAAAGCTTTTTGTATCATTCTTTTTTGTATTTCATATTACTACGCATCAGCCTCAAGCCAAAAATACCTGATGCCATAATTAACCCCAAAGAAGGTGAAAATTCAAAAGGAACTTGCTCAACCAAAAATTCATCGGTTAGTAAAGTGGAGGTGCGCTCGTCTCCATCTACATCCACAACTCCCAAGCCAACTACGTAAGTTCCTGCAGCTAAATTAGTAGAATAAGTACTATAGTCTGCTTGACCATTGCCACCAGTGCTAGTACCTAAAGTAAAGGAAGTATTGCTGCTATTCAAAGTAGAGCTAGCATCAGCTAAAACTTCAATAGTACGATCATCGGCAGCAGAGTTCGTATTATAAATTGTCACAAAACCGTAATCGCGATCGCCATACAAACTATCATTAGCATCATTGGTTAAGAAACTCCAGTTAAAACTGAGGGTAAAATCTTCATCAACCGTAATTGTCTGTCTGATTGCTGAACCTTCTTTTGGGGTACGATTGCCTCCTAGAGTACCGTTTTCACGAGGTATGTGTAAGCTATTTTGACCCACACCTAAAAAGTCTTGTAAGAGATCTGTCGAGAAACTTCCTGTATATCCACTACCATCAGCATTGATTTGTGGTGAGCCAGAAAAGTTGAAATAACTGTCTCCCGAACTTTCACTACCACCAAAACTAGAGCTATCGTCATTTCGCGGAAGGCTAGAATTTTGCTGATTAAAACATCTTCCTGTAGCAGTATTAGGACAGCCAGTACCAATGACAGCCTGGTTGTTATCGTACTGAAGTTGACCATCAAAATTTCCTTGAATGCTAGTATCGCCAATAGTTGTCCAGCTACTGAAGTCATTCTCAAAATCGGCATTATCAAAAGTAACGTTGAATGCTTGGGCAGGATTAGCAAATAACAAACTAGTTAGGCTAATAAAACCAAACAGGCTAGCGGAAGCAGAAATTTTTGGGGTATTGATAAACATTAGATATTGATTGAACATAGTAAAAATAGAATTGGGTTAAAGATTGGAAAAATTGAGAATTAGATACTTCCAAAACAATAAAAAAAAGGCATTGCATTCCAGGTGGGATAATTGAGGCTAAACCTAGAAAATGAAATTGTTAGTAGCAAGAGTATTTTCTACAATATCTCCACCACCTGAAGGGACTACCAAAGCCAGATCTTTAGGTAGCAAACCACCCGTACCATCAAAATCAATTTGTACCATCGTGCCTGTCGTACCATAGTCTTCAAAAGTGACATAACCATCACCAACAGGATCACTACCCGTATAACCCACTTCATCCCGCAGTATTTGAGTTAGGTGAATGCGATCGCCTCCACTACCTACAGTAAAGTTTTCAATAATATCTACACCGTTACTAGTTTCGGCATAACAAAAACTATCGACTCCCTCACCACCAATCAAAGTATCTCTGCCTTTATATCCTGCGATAGTACTACCACCAGCATCAGCCTCAATAGTATCTGCACCAGTAGTACCGCCTTTACCATCACTAACTACGCAGAGATGATAATCTTCTACCTCTCCGTCTGTTAGATTACCAATAGAGTCGCCATCCTCAATCGTATCGAGGGCATCATCAGTACTCAGGCGGAAACGAGCATAGGTTGCACCATCAGAGATAGCAATAGAAGTGGTGTCCCAAGTTAGAGTTTTAGTCTGTTCGTCAGCACTACTAGAAACCGTTACTGTTTCTGCTTCGCTGGCTTCAAACTGACCATTTTGGTTGAAATCAATCCAACCAACTAATTTTGCATCACCGCCAGTACTATTAGTTACATCTACCTCAACGCTATAGTTAGTGTCTCCCTGTTCGAGAATAGAAGTAAAGATGACACCATCTTCATCGTTATTAATATTATTATTGTCAGCAATAGCACTACCATCTTGTAGTGTGCCATCATCTTCGTCTACTAAGTCTCCAATTTGAATACCACCGACAATATCGTGACTAGCACCCCCATTGGCGAGAGTTTCATAATTTCCCGCACCTGTACCGCTTCCAATATCAGGAGCATCACCATAATCTTTTCCACCTTCAACGCTGATTTGATAATCTTCTACCTCTCCGCTATCAAACTCGCCTACAGAATCAGTATCTAACAGAGTACCCAGATCGAGATCGCTATCAGTAGTCAGACGGAAACGAGCATAAGTAGTACCCGCTTTAATTCCCGATAAACTAGTCCAGTCTAAACTAATATTTTGACCGCCAATAGCATTAGAGATAGTTTGAGTAACTGCTTCGCTGGCTTCAAAATTACCATCTTGATTGAAATCAATCCAACCGACTAACTTAGCATCACCACCAGTTTCGTTAGTTACAACCAAATCGACGCTATAATCAGTACTATTTTTACTGAGAGTTTCATTAAAGGTTACGCCATTTTCATCATCACTACCATTATCGTCATCAGCAGTAGCATCAATATTAGTTAAAGTACCGTTATCCGCATCTACCGATCCTCCGAGATAAAGATCGTCGATAATTACATGACTTGCACCATTGTTAGCAGCAGTAGATTGATAGTCTCCCGTACCATTACCTGAAGTTCCATCATCGGGAGCATCACCATAATCAACACCGACAATATCAATTTGATAGTCTTCAACTTCACCATCACCCAAAATCCCCGTAGCATAGCTAGTTGTTAAAGTATCTGTGTCGGTGCTGAGACGGAAACGAGCGTAAGTAGTACCGTCAACAATATCTGAAGGGAAACCATTGTTGTTAGTATCCCAAGTTAGGGTTTGACTGCTGGTAATACCAGTAGAGCCAATAGTTCTAGTAACAGCTTCATCTTCATCAAATGTACCAGAGCGATCGAAGTCAATCCAACCGATTAATTTGGCACTATCACCAGTATCATTAAAGACATCGAGTGTAACGCTATAGCTAGTATCTCCTGTAGCAATGTCAGTTAGAGTAGAAGTTACCCCATCTTCATCGTCAGGAGTGTCTCCATTATTATCATCAGCAGCAGCATTAGTATTTTGTAATGTCCCACTGTCGCTGTCTATTTCTGCACCCAAACGTATATTAGTATCTATTCCGTGGGCAGCCCCACCATTAGCAGATGTCGTTTGATAATCTCCCGCCCCAGTACCACTAGTTGTATCGGGAGCATCACCATAGTCTGCTGCCTCAATGGTAATTTTGTAATCTTCAACTTCTCCACTGCTTAAAGTATCCGTAGAATAGCTAGTAGTTAAAGTTGAGGTATCGTTACTAAGGCGGAAACGAGCATAAGTATCCCCAGGGGCAATATCCGAGGGAATGCTAGACCAAGTTAGGGTTTCGCCAGAGACACTACCAGTAGCACCAGCTAAATCATAGGTAGCAGCTTCGTCTGCATCGAATGTTCCAGATTGGTCGAAATCAATCCAGCCAATTAGTTTGGCATCATTGGTAGTGGTGTTGGTAATGTCAAAAGTAACGCTGTAGGAACTATCAACAACTGTAAGATTATTGGAAATAGTAACTCCATCTTCATCATCAGGAGTATCACCATTAGCATCATCGGAATTTGCTCCCGTGTCGTTATCAGTATCTTGGAGAGTACCGTCATCCGCATCGATGTTAGCACCCAGACTTAAACCGCTGATAATTTGGTGACTTGCACCACCATCATCTTTAGTAGTTTTATAGTTATTTTGACCAGTACCCGTACCTATATCAGGAGCATCCCCATAATCTGATTCGGTAATAGTAAGAGCGTAATCTTCTACCTCTCCACCTTCTCTAGCACCAGTAGAATCTATTATTGCTCCTGTAAACTCAAAATTGAGATCGTCAATACCCGCTTCAATAACATCACCAGATCCTGTTCCATCAGTTGCAATAAATTCGAGATATACTTTTTCTCCTGCCTGGGCATCAAAATTATAAGACTGACTAAATGAAGTCCAACTTGCAGCTTGAGTAACATTGGGTGTATCGGTAACAAAAGTTTGAATAGTAGAGCCATCCGAATCTCTGACTAAACGAGCAATAAACTGATTATCACCACTCGTTGTTACTCCATCGTTATCTACAACACCAAAATAATATTGAAATGATACGTCGTAAGTAACTACTCCAGTATCTTCGTACAAAATAATACTAGGAGAACGTATTGTCGTAGTTCCATTATCAACATCTTGGTTTGCTGACGCTCCAGTTACCAAAGCACCACTACCGCTAAAAGGGGCTAATTGCACATTTGTCGAACTTCTGGTTTCAGATGTTGGGCTACCAAATTCCCACTGACCTTCTGCTGCAGTATCTGCGCCATCCGAGGCTTCTGGATTGATCGACCAACCCGTACTAGTATCTTCAAAATCTTCAGAAATACCAACTTGATTGAGACGGAAGCGAGCATAAGTATCTCCTACTGTAGGAGAAATACCACTCCAAGTAAGAGTTTGCGTACCGCTATTAGAAACAGTAACGCTAGCCTCTTCACTACTATCAAATGTACCTGACTGGTCGAAATCAATCCAACCAGTAAGGGTAGCATCCGTGCCAGTAGTATTTATTACATCGACAGTAACGCTATATTCTGTGTCGGTAGTTTCTAAATTGGATGTGAAAGTAACCCCGTCTTCATCATCTGTATCTGTATTATCATCAGCAGTAGCGGTATCATTAGCTGTCGGAGTTCCGTCATCATCTACAATTAAACCGATATTCAATCCTTCAACGATGCTATGACTCGTTGTTGTGGCTGCATAGCTGTCGCTACCAGCAGTATTGCTAGCATCACCATAATCCGTACCACCTTCAATCACAATTTGATAATCTTCTACTTCACCACTGCTTAGTTCGCCTTCAGCATAATTTTCATTTAAAGTAGTGGTGTCATTGGAGATACGGAAGCGAGCATAAGTCGTACCAGCTTTAATATCATCGGGAATATCTGTACCTGTCCAGGTAAGAGTTTGAGTTCGATCTAATACACTACGGTTAAGAAGTCCACTCGATACTGCTTCGTCCGCATCAAATGTACCAGATTGGTCGAAGTCTATCCAACCAATAATCTCCGCGTCGCTTCTAGTATCGTTAGTAAAATCTACGGTGACGCTATAGTCAGTATCATTAGTAGCATCAGAAACTGAAAGAGTGTTAGCAAAGGTTACGCCATCCTCATCATCATCATCGTTGTTATTGTCATTATCGTCAGCATCAGCAGCCGTGTTTTGTAATGTACCCTGCTCTGCATCTACTGTTTCACCAAGTTTTAAACCATCAACAATCAGATGTCTAGCACCATCATCAGCTAGAGTGGTTTTGTATTCACCTGCACTAGTACCCGTAGCAATATCAGGTGCATCACCATAATCTACCGCTACGATATCGATTTTATAATCTTCAACTTCTCCATCGCTCAATTGTCCCGTAGCAGTATTAATATCTAGATCTTCATCAGTGCTGAGACGAAAACGAGCAGCAGTTATACCATCAGTAATATCTTCTGGAATAGTACCAGTTGCCCAAGAAAGAGTTTGATTGGTCGCATCCGCAGCAAAGGTAGCAGTTGTGGCTTCATCAGCATCGAATGTACCCGACTGATCGAAATCTATCCAACCAATGAGAGTGGCATCTTCACCAGTATCATTATTAATATCTACTGTGACATCGTAGCTAGTGCTATCTGTTCTGAGAGTGTTAGCAATCAGTACTCCGTCTTCGTCAGATCCAGCTAGGATTGAGCCTGGAATATTTTGTCGGGTAATATTAATATTAGGATCGCTAGATTCATATTCTAGGGTTAAACTCTGACCACCAGTAGCTTCAAAAAATTCGACTTCAATGGGGTAGTAACCAGGCTCAGAAAAGGTATAATTTCCAGAGACAGTAGTAGCTCCATGCAGTCCATCATTATTGACTACAAGAGTGTTGTCAATGGAAAGAGTCGAACCATCATCAGAAGTAGTATAAAAAGTATAGGTACCCGCAGTTTCAATATATATATACCCATCGTAACGAATGCCATAGTTGTCCGCATCGCCTTGATTAGCTTGAGTAACTAAATTGGAGTCTGGGTCTAGAGTTCCTTTTATTCCCAAACCCGATTCGGGAATGGCGTCAACAGTATTTTGACCTGAGGGGAGATCGAAGTATTCATAATTAAGAATACCAAGATTGAAACCATCTTTGTCATCGGCGATTGCTTCGGCATTTTGTAATGTGCCATCATCGGCATCGACGAAATTGCCAATACTCAGATCTGGATCGATAATATGACTCGCGCCATTATCTTTAGCAGTAGTGTTATAGTTACTTACTCCAGTGCCAACTTGGGTATCGCGAGCATCACCATAATCTATACCTACCGTGAGTTTATAATCTTCAACTTCACCATCCCCTGCTGCACCTAGAGCATTATCGCCATCAAAGTCTGTATCGGTACTCAGGCGGAAACGGGCATAAGTAGTACCAGGAAGAATCGTAGCTGGTAAATCGCCATTGCCACTTAAGTTACCAGTGGTACTACCAGCAATATTGTCCCAGGTGAGGGTAACATCTCCATCATCAGTGCCATCGGGAACATTTGCTGTTACTGCTTCACTAGATTCAAATTGACCATTTTGATTGAAGTCAATCCAACCAACGAGAGTTGCAAGACTACCAGTATCATTAGTAGCTTTGACTGTGGCAGTGTAACTCGTGTCATCGATTTCTAGATTAGAGGCAAAAGTTACCCCATCTTCGTCATTGGTGTTATCAGTATTATCGGCATCGGCATCGGTATTTTGTAACGTACCATCATCCGCATCAAGATTAGTACCAATAGTTAAATCTTGATCAATAACATGACTTGCACCGCCGTTATCCGCAGTAGTCTGATAATCTCCCTCACCAGTACCATTCGTGGTATCGGGTGCATCACCATAATCTATACCAACGTTAATTTTATAGTCTTCTACTTCACCGTCATCTAATGCTCCTGTAGAATCAAGGGGATTTGGTATATCTACTGAAGTAGTAACATCTTCAGTATAGGTAACATTAATATCATCAATTCCAGCATAAAGAAAATCATTTGGAGTACTATCTTCAGCAATAAATTCCAAATAAACGGATTCATTGGGATAAGTGCTTAAATCGAAGGATTGATTGAATTGTGTCCAAGCTGAAGTTTGATTAACGGTCAATACTTCATTGTTGAAAGTTTCAATAACCTCATCATTAGAGCTTTTTACCAGACGAGTAATAAATTGATTATCAGTGGTTGCAGCGTCACCTGTATCAAAAAATCCTAAATAATATTGAAACGATATATTGTGTAAACCAGAACCACTGGATAAATCAAAATCACGAGAGCGAGCAGTTGTAACCCCATTATCAACATCACTACCATCACCACTTTGACTTGGATCGAGACTTGTTATTAGAGCATTACTATCATTAAAAGCATTTAGTTGATAGGGATCTCCACTGAAAAAATATGGATCGGGATCGCCAATTTCCCATTGACCTTCTGCTGCTGTATCTGCTCCATCATTGTTGTTGGGATTGATTTTCCAATCTGTAGAATCTGTACCAATTGAGGGAATTGTACTAAAATCTTCGGCATATTGGGTAGTAGTTACAGGAGTAGTAATAGTTTCAGTTGTGGTTGTGAAATCTTGACTCAAACGGAAACGAGCATAAGTTGTTCCTGTAGGAATAGTTAGAGAACTTGTATCCCAAGTTAAAGTCTCAGTCCCGCTGACAGAAACAACTGCACTAACTCTTTCGGTAGTATCAAATGTACCCGACTGATCAAAATCAATCCAACCAGTTAATACCGCATCGCTACCAGTACTGTTGGTAACATCGACATCGACACTATAAGAATCATCGTTGGGAGAAAGATTGGTAGTAAAAGTTACTCCATCTTCATCATCACTACCATCGATGTCATCGTTATCCGCATCGGTATTTTCTAAAGTACCGTTATCCGCATCGACAATACTACCAATACTTAAACCTTCAAGAATGCCGTGACTCGCACCTGTATTAGCCGAAGTAGTTTGATAATCTCCCGCAGCAGTACCCCCAGAGGTATCGGGTGCATCACCATAATCTCGACCAACAGTAATTTTGTAATCTTCTACTTCACCATCATCTAATGCACCAGTAGAGAAAGTATCATCTAAATCTGTATCTGTACTGAGGCGGAAACGTGAATAGGTAGTGCCGTCAACAATGCCAGGAAATGAATTCCAAGTGAGAGTTTGCGTACCGCTACTAGTAATATTTGTTGTAGTAACGTCTTCATCATCATCGAATGTACCAGACTGATCGAAGTCGATCCAGCCAACTAAATTTGCTGGATTTACTCCTGGGGCGGTAATTTTAACATTATCTAAATATGCAAAATCAAAATCACCCTGGCTTCTTAGATTGCGCGGTCTAAGAGTAATTGTAGTAGTGCTAGTAAGGAAAGAGAGCGGAATAGTAACACTGTCAAACTCATCAGCTGTTTGATTGGCAGTCGTACCAGGTTCGGTACGTTCAATAGTTTTGACAACAGTTTCAGTTCCACCAAGATTGTCGGAAACAACAATCTCATATCCTTCGTTATCCGCATCAAGGGAAAAATGGGAGTAATTAAAGCTTAAAGTGGCATCTCCAGTAGCATTTGATAAATCGATTTGACGATAAATTTCTGTGTCATCATTTGTGATTTGAAGTATTCCATTTTGGAGAGTAATTTGACCTGTATCTGGATTGCTACTACTTTCTCCCACTTCTGTCCAATCTCCTAGCCAACCCCTACCTTCTGTATAATTACCAGAAGAAAAATTATCGCTGGCAGAAATATTAGTAGGTAAATTAACATCTACATCAACACTGAAAGTGCTATCTGTGGTTTGCAATGTAGAAGGGAAGGTTACGCCATCATCACTATCAGCATCGGCATCGGTATTTTGTAATGTGCCATCATCGGCTGTTACCCCGCTACCGATGGTCAGTCCACTTCCTAAAGTGTGACTCGCACCAGAATTGGTAGCAGTAGTTTGATAGTCACCTTCGTCTGTATCGCTAGTGGTATCAGGAGCATCCCCGTAATCGATTGTAGTAGCGCTGGTTAAACCAAAATCTAGACTGTAATCGTTTTTACCAGATGCACCAGTAGTAAAACTAATAGAAGGAATGCCTCCACTGTCTGCAGCATCAGAATCGATATCATCATTGCTACCAGTGTTTTGCACAGTAGAAGAATAGCCTTCTAAAGCTGCGCCAGAAGTAAAGTTACTGGCAGCTAAACGGACTTCGTAATCAGTAAAAGGATTGAGGTTACTAAAATAATATTTACCATCGGAGGTAGTTGTAGTATCAACTAAAGTTCCATTACTGTTGTAAAGTTCGAGAGTTATCGTGTCGTTGCTACCAGTACCATTGCCATCAAAATCGAAATTAGTTTCTCCAGCATTTTGGATACCGTCTTGATTCGTATCATTCCAAATGCGATCGCCGATGGTAATCTTAGTTGCATCAGCAATAAATTCTAAATCTCCTAGACCATTAGATTTACCAAAAGTACCAGTGTCAGTGTTGCTATTGTAAATATCGAGTCCACTGTCACCATTAGAAGCAAAATGACCTGCAAAACTGCCGTCTTCTGTATTAAACCACTCAAATCCTCCAGTAAAACCATCAATGGGATCTTCTGCGGTAGTGACAACTTCGGTAAACCCAGGTACAACCGTCAGACCACCTTGACCAGATTCACTGTGTAATTCACTACTATCATTAGCATTTCCGTTTTCAAAAAATTCGTTGTCGAATAGTTCTCCGTCAGGATCATTATTACCGTTAATGTTATCGGTAGTAACGTGGGTTTCAATAGTATAGTCACCAGTAGTTTGATCGAAAGTGGCAACCAATAAATCTCCCCCAGCATTTCCCGTTAAATCAGCATTGCCACTACCATCTGGTCTATTTATCTCTTGTCCAGTTTGATCCCCCCATCTATCCCGAAATCCTAGTAGCATATTGCCATCAGGATCAAAATCAATATCACTGAGGATAGGTTGAGTATAAGCTTCTTCTCCCGTACCAGTAATTGTATCTGTAGGGAATGTTCCAACCCAAGGATGCCAATTAGCACTAGGTTCTTCTGCACCTAATGAAGTATTGGAGGCAAAATCCCTCTCGTAATTTAAAGGGATATCAAGAATTTGAGTTGGTGCAGCATTAAGATTATTGGGATCGAAAGTATAGACATAACCTCGAAGATCGGCAGCAGAAGTTGTATCGTCAGTGCCACCAACACCATTGGGCGTACCCTCGTTGCCATCAGCATCATATTGTGCCGTATTGACCATGCCAAAATAAACCAAACCATCTTTGATTGAAAGAGCGAAAGGTCTGATGTTTTGTTCGGGATTTATGCCTAAGTCATCGCCATTGTTGATAATTTGATTGATTAGATCGTAGCTATCAATATCGCCCGCATTAGGAGAAGAGGGAGTCAAAGGATCGCTGCTATCGCCTACTGGAACTTGATAAAGCTTGCGGTCATTAAGATTAACTGCCCACAGGGTTTTGCCATCCTCAGATAGCTCGATATCTCCTAAGCCATATTTGCCGACAGCATCAAATACTGCGTTACCACCAGCAGTATCATTACTAGTTCCTTGGTCAGTATCCCAGCTATAGTTACCACCACCAAAGTTATCTGAATCGATCGCACCACGAGGATCGGTAACATCATCTAAGCGCGCAAATATACTAACGTTACTAGAGGTATTGCTATTACTATTATCTACTGTGTAAATAATGCTGGTGTAAGCTGCACCAGTAGCATCATTACTATCAGCACTAGCATTATTATCGTTAGTATAGTCAATAGTACCTAAGAGAGCAGAATGACGTTTGTAAAAACTTCCTGCAAAGAGAGTTTCGCTTTCGCGATGGTATGCCAAACCATTAACTGAACCGATTTCTTGATAATTGGCTTTTTTTGTATAGGCGTTTTGATTTTGATCATCAAAATCATTATAGTCGTGGATGACAATCGCCGAAGCAGCAGCTGAACCGACACCTTCGACATAACAAACTGTAACTAGCTCAATACTGCTACCATCACCCGTAGTTGCTTCGTGAGGGCGGTGAATGCCTAGATCTACCGTAGTAGTACTATCAACAAATGCCACATTGGCAACAGTCTCAGCACTACCAGGTAAACCTCCGACTACATAACCTTCGGGCAAGCTAAATTCTAACCGAACCGCATCAGAGGTATTAACATTAAGAGTATAAGTACCATCTGTATCTGTAGTAGCTGTACCAACTACGGTTTCTGTGGAATCGTAAGCAGTGACAATTATGCCTTCATAACCAGATTCGTCAGCAAAACCGACACCTCTAGCAGTACCATCATTAACCCCGTCGCTGTCGTAGTCGTTGAACGCAGTACCTGAAACTACATAAGCTAGTATCCCTGCATAGTTATGTTGCGTTGTTTTTGTTATAGCGAGGGTAGTATTGATCGCACTTGTAGCAAAATCTAATTCCCAATTACCTCCTAAGTCTGCATTACCAATGGGAGTAGTGGAAGCCGCAATTTCTGCACCAGTAATCTTATGAAGTTTGGCAATAAATTCCTCGCCAGCATCTCCCGCAGCAACGTTACAACCGTAGATAAGGAGACGGGGAGACGGGGAGAACCAGGTTTTTAGACTTGATTTGTATTGAGCTAAAGTAGCTAAACTCAGTTGGGTATTGCCGAGATACAAACAGCCTGGCGAACCGTGAGAAACTATATGGACTGTAGAGTATGGTTTCTGGTTCAATACTTCGGTTATTTGTTCGATACCATTGCGTTGCGCAGTTATGTCGTTATCCGAAGGTGTGCCCTTTAGGGTAGGTTTATCGCTTTTAAGGACAATTACTTCTGTTCCTGGTACGATCCCCGCCTTCAAAGTATCAAAGTTTTCAACTCGAGAATCTAAAAAAACGATATTTTGGTTAGATAACATGAAATTATATAAAATTTAATAGAGCTATTGTTTCGCTTGAATCAGTAGTAATTTTGATTGAGAAAAATAAAAATAAAATGTTCGTTTGACAAGATTAATTTTGGCAAAGCATCATTAATTAAGTAGTACCCATAGCTGCATATATGTGATTTGAATTACTAATTTCAGATGATTTAATGTATCAATTATTTCAACCAATAGGATACTCTCGAAATTAGCGGTATGGCTTCCGTAAAAAATCTGTAATTGATACTTCCAAAACATACTTTTTGGATCTTTATAAATAAAATTAATTAAATAAATATACTTAGATTTTTTGCATAAAAAAAATATCAAGTATTTAACCATTGACTGAGATTAGGTTAAATACTTGATATTTAATTGTTTTAATTATTTAGCAGCTAACACGAAAACCGAAGCAGTTTTATCCAGCTAACATCGAGTCTTGGATGGCTCTTTTCTTAAGTAGCTTCATTGCTTTATTTTTAATTTGTCTGACTCGTTCGCGACTAATACCACAGACATCACCAATTTGTTCGTAGGTCATAGTTTTACCATCATTTAAACCATAACGTAGGGTAATCACATCCCTTTGTTTAGGAGATAAAGTATGCAGTAAATTCTGGATTTGACTACGAGTTTCTTGACTAGCTATAAAGTCTGAAGGAGAAGCCGAATCATCAGCCAAAATCTGTCCTAATTCGGTTTGATTTTCATCAATAGTAACGTTAAGACTTTTGGGCTTAGTAATTCTAGCCGATCGCGCTAAAGATCTTAACTTTTGCAAGTCCATATCTAATTCGGCAGCGATTTCATGATCGGTTGGCTTTCTACCTAGTTTCTGTGATAGTTTGCGGGTGGTTTTTTTGACTTTATTCAAGTCTTGAGTAATATGAATTGGCAAGCGAATTGTACGAGCATGATTGGCGATCGCTCTAGTCATTGCCTGTCTAATCCACCAGTAACTATAGGTAGAGAATTTGTAACCTTTAGCAGCATCAAATTTTTCTGATGCTCTCATTAAGCCAATACTGCCTTCTTGAATCAAATCGAGCATTGATAAGCCACGATTTTGATATTTTTTAGCAATAGAAACTACTAAGCGTAGATTAGCCTGTACCATTTTTTGCTTGGCTTTTTCCCCGATACGAACAATTAGTTTTTCTTCTGGGGTTAAGTCTTTCTTTTCTATTAGAGGCAACATTGCTTGAATTTGATTAGCGTACTCTACCTCCTGTTCTGGTTTCAATAAAGGAGTACGACCTATTTCTTTTAAATAATCTCTTACGGTGTTGTTGGAATTGTTAGCCACGATTTATTTTACCTGTTATATGATGTCTTAGTTTTTTGGTTTGGCGGTTTTTTGATTACACGATTTATAAAAAGCTATTTATATTGATTTAAAAACTATATTATTCTCCTGCAGACCAAGGTTTAAGAAAATCTGGATAAAGTGTTAAACCACCATCAACAAATAGCGTTTGACCAGTTATGTATGCTGCATCATCAGAAGCTAAAAAAGCTGTAATTGCTGCCATTTCTTCAGATGTACCTACTCTCCCCATCGGAATATGACTTTCTACCTCTTGCTTTTTTTGAGGATCTTCTGTCCAACTGTTGATGGGTGTAGCAGTAGCCCCTGGAGCGATCGCATTAACGCGAATACCTTGGGGTGCATACTCTAAAGCCAAAGTTTTGGTCATATTTTCCATCGCTCCCTTGCTCATGGAATAACTAACGTAAGTAGGACGAGGAATAATCTCATGAACGCTAGAAACATTAATGATAATTCCGCCATTGCCCCGTTCGACAAAGTGCTTGAGAGCTTCCCTGGCGCAAAGATAAGCACCTCGCAGATTAACCTGCATTACTTTATCAAAATCAGCAGTTGATAATTCATGGGATGGGGCAGCGGTTTGAATACCTGCATTATTAATTAGAATGTCTAGACTACCTAGCTGAGTGATTACTTCGCTACACATCCTAGTAATATCTGCTTCTTCTGATACGTCAGCTTCAACTGGTAGTCGTTTATTACTACAGCCTGACTCTAGATCGCACATTTGCTCAATCAATTCTTTGGTAGCATCTAACTTACTGGGATCGTTGCGATAATTAAGAGCAACATTAGCACCTTCTGAAATAAAGTGAGCTGCGATCGCTTGTCCTATTCCCGAAGTTGCTCCCGTCACTAATACGTTTTTACCTCTTAAACCCTTCATCTTTTGATTACTTATATGTGCTTAGGTAATAGTATCTAGCAAATTTAATCTATAGCACATCCCTCCCAGGCTATAAATTGAAGATTTATTTCTTTTATTTTCCTGCACCAAATAACATATCCACGATATCTTTTTCTTGATTAAGAATTAGTTCTTGATAGAGATTATCTTTGTATAGCATTTGCTTGTGCATCTCAACTAGTAGCTCCTGAGCCTCTTGGCGATTTAACTCTCTAACGCGATCGCTAAAGGATCTGTGGCTAAATTCTTGCTCTAAAGAGAGAGTATTTTTTAGATTACTCATAATTGTTTTGTTCCTCAAGCTTTGTTTCTTTATTTATATTGTAAAGAAAATTGAACAAAACTTGACTCTGCTAAAGGTAGTATTATCCGTAGTAATATTATCTACGACGGTTTTTAACCTATAACCTATAACCTATAACCTATAACCTATAACCGATTGGTGATAAGTTAAGGGTCTAAGTTGTTTGTCAAATGGTATGAAAGCTCTTAGCTACAGGAGCGCAATCGCTCAAAGTGCGGAAACCTTCAAGACGTAGTCTTCGCAGCACTTGGAGCTTGCATAGCATTTGACCGAAGACCGCGCTACGCCGCTTTCAGCTTTCAGCTATTAGCTTTTGGGACATTTTAAAGTTGACCTCCTTCTTTAAAGCGATCGCCAGATTTGATCGAACTTAATTTACATCTAGTGTTTGTAAATTAATAAAATACTAAATCTAGTACTTGACTTGATCTCGTTTTTCTTAACTTGTCACGATTGCCTATAACCTATAACTTATTGGTGACAAGTTAAGAGACTACGCTTAGGGTCAATTGGTTTTAACTTTAATAATCTTCTTCCGCGTCGAGCATTCCAGGATCGATTAAAGTAATGTCATAGGGATCGTCAGGGGGAATGGTTGGAAACAAATCGTACTCACGATATTCATAAACTGCTTCTACCTGGGGACCAAAAATTACTTTGTCGCCATTTCTAAGATCGTGAAACCTAATTTTCTTGCCATTAATTAATAGTCCATTAACGCTGGTTTTTCCTTGGGAATCACCATCTATAATTCGATAGTATTGACGCTCCTCTTCTTTTCTCTTGATCAGAGTAGCGTGGTGGCGGGATACAAATTGAGACTGTAATACAATATTACATTGCCCTCCTCTACCCAAAAAATAGGTTTCATCTTTTAGTTGAATTTCTCTACGTCCTTTTCCATCGGTAAGGATCAATACATGCTCTTCGCGATGTTTTACAGGTTTTGCAGTCATGAGCCAAGTTACTTTAATTGTGATATGATACCAAGCGGAAGAATCGAAAGTAACACCTGCTATTGTAACGATCCTAAAGCTTAAAACCCTTATTTAGATTCAACAGTAGAGAATTAGTTACCACAATTAAAGAGCTAGATGCCATAGCGATCGCTGCTAAAACAGGAGATAATAATAAGCCGTATTTAGGTAACAAGATTCCTGCTGCTATAGGAATGGCGAATAAATTATAGGTCAAAGCCCATATTAGGTTTTGTTTGATTTTGCTAACTGTACGACGACTAAGCTCGATCGCAACCGTAATATTTGTTAGTTGACTCTGCATCAAGATAATATCGGCAGTGGCAATTGCCACATCTGTACTGCCTTGAAGAGATATACCCACATCCGCCTGAGCTAAAGCTGGTGCATCATTGATACCATCTCCAATCATAGCTACTGTTCGATCCTGCTGTAAAGATTGAATCACTTTTGCTTTATCTGCGGGTTTGACTTGTGCAAATACTTGAGTAATATTTAGCTGATTGGCAATATTTTGGGCTACTTCGGTGCGATCGCCTGTAAGTAATGCTACGTTCAATCCATTATCTTGTAATTGTTTAATAGTTTGAGCAGCATCAGGGCGAATAGTATCTTCTAGAGCAATCATCCCCTGCAAAGCAATATCTTGAGCTAGATAAATTATAGTTTTGCCAGATTTGGCTAGCAATTGAGCTTTTTCTTGATATTCAGTTGGTATTTTTATACCTAACTGAGTAAAATACAATTCGTTTCCTAGATACACTCGGCGATCTGCTACTATCGCTGATATTCCCTGTCCCACATTAGTATCAAAGTCTTGCGTAGGAATTAAAGATAAATTTTTGACTGCTGCCGAACGAAGGATCGCTTTAGCTAGGGGATGGTTGCTGCCATTCTCTACTGATGCTGCTAACTGTAATAGTTCATTGGCGGTGATCTTGCCCCAGGTTAGACAATCAGTTACTTGAGGTTTACCGATAGTAAGAGTACCTGTTTTATCAAATACTAATGTATCTAATTTTTGAACTCGTTCGAGGATATCTCCACCTTTAATTAAAATACCCTTTTCTGCACCGATGCTCGTACCAACTAGGATCGCCGTGGGAGTAGCTAAACCTAAGGCGCAAGGACAGGCAATTACTAATACTGCGATCGCTAGTTTGAGGCTCAATAACCAAGCAGAAGTTTCGGTTACAGATCCCATCGGCATTGCCATAGAATGACCTGCATTAATTAATACTGAGTCCCAAACCTTTGTGCCATAAAAGTACCAAAAGCAAAAAGTTAAGGTGGCAATAGTCATTACTATATAAGCAAAATAACCAGCAATAGTATCTGCTAGTTTTTGCACTGGTGCTTTACGAGTTTGAGCATCTTCTACGAGGTTGATAATTTTAGCTAGGGTAGTATCTTGACCAATACTCGTTACTTCGACGGTAATTACTCCCGACTGATTGATCGTCCCTGCATAAACTGCATCCGAGCTTGTTTTGGCTACCGCTACTGACTCTCCCGTCAACATCGACTCATCAAGGGTGGTTTCTCCCGTAATAATTGTGCCATCTACGGGGATCTTTTCTCCTGGTAAGACACGCAACCATTCTCCAGACTTGACCCGATCTACAGGAATTTCGATAGTTTCTGTATCATTCTTTTTGCCAATCAAGCGAGCAACGGGGGGTTGGAGGGAGACTAATTTTTCTAAAGCGGTAGATGCGCGATCGCGAGCTTTTCCTTCTAAGGTGCGTCCTAATAAAATAAAGCCTAGAAGCATGACAGGCTCATCAAAAAAGCATTCCCAACCCAACTGAGGGAAAAATAAGGCAAAGCAGCTAGCCAAATAAGCACTAGTTGTTCCCAAACCCACCAAGGTATTCATATTAGGCATCCCGTTGATTAGCGATCGCCAGCCATCGATTAAAAGCGATCGCCCAGGAATGGCTAATGCTAAGGTAGCTAACCCAAAATGAATCCAGATATTACTTAATACTGGGATGTAGGGTAAACCCAGATGGTGTAAATGACCGATGCTTGAAAAGAATAATAAAAATCCAGCAGTTACCAGCTGCTTAAGCTGCTTTTGCGCTTGTTGTTCTCGTTTAGCTTGATTTGATTTTAGAGTTTGGTAAATACTGCGATCGCTCGGTCTTAATTTAGATGGAAAACCTGTTTTGGTCAGCTTATCGGCTAAGGTTTCTGGTGTAATGCTTTGAGCTTCGTATTCTACTACCGCCACTTCTGTAATCAAATTAACGCAAGCAGAAACCACCCCTGTATTTTGCTCTAATTGTCTTTCAACTGCTTTGACGCAACCCGCACATTTCATCCCATTAACGTCGAGGACGATAGTTTCTAACTCTGATTCAGCAGAATTTTGAGGCTCTTTATTGGTGGGAGATGATAAGGACTTAACCATAAATTACTGAATTTGTAAAAGCTGTTTATTTAAATAGATAGAAGTTCGTCAATATTTTGGTGTTAGGCAGGAGGCAGCCAATCGCGGATTAGCTAGCGCGTCAGGGTAGAAGAAAAAAGTTTGTTAGTTGAGTTTTATTCAACTGAAAATCGCTGTAAGTTTACAGCGATTTTTTCGATATTCCAATCCCACCAAGTAATTTCTAATAGCTTTTTAATTGTTTCATCACCAAACCTTTGCTTTATTATTTTAGCTGGATGTTTATCTTTAGGATTTGCGCCGTACAAAATAGCTTCCAGGTTCAATCCAGCGATCGCTTTATAATATTGGTAAAGGCTTTGAGATACAGTGTGAACTATTAGTTGAGTAGAACGAGCAATTCATGCAGGAATTATCCTAACTGGCTACTACATTATTAATAAAAGAGCTTCCGCCACCGCTTTCCGCGGTATTAAACCCTTTAAGCTTAGAGCTATTAGTTTAAAACTTAAAGCTTTTTGATCAAAAAACAACAAATAAGCAACGAAGTAATAGAAGTTTAAGCTTATGCCGAACTCAGATTAATTTTAGTGTTCAAAGTATTCAGTCATAATCAGAACCAGAACTAAATAAAATATAATAGACATAAGGCTTACTGATAATATTCTAAAAACTATCAATAGAGACTAATCATTAGTCGATGAATTGATTAATTGATATAATTTTTAGCTTATTATGGCAAAGTATTTAACCGTATAACTACTTAAATATTAATGTTTATTAAGATACTTTAAGGTTAAGTATCAGCTGACAAAACTCCCAAATCAAAAGGCTTGACATTAGTTTTGAGGCTAGAAATTTATGGGAAACCCTCACCAAAATGAGTAGAAATATTACTCTTTTTGCAAGTGGAGTGATTGCTAGTTTAGATCGATGATTGCTACGACAAACAAAATCTACATACAACAAGGTCTGTAAAAACTCAAATGCAAAATCTTGTATTGTATACTGTATACTAGTTCATCATACTTATCCAGACGTTTAACTAATAGTCTTTAACGAGTCAAAACTCAAACTATGATTTCTATTCAGAGAAGTCAGTCTTTACAAGAGCAAGTATATCAAGCTCTCAAGCAAATTATTCTCAAAGGAGATTTACCTTCAGGAGAACGAATAGTTGAAACTAAATTAGCCCAACAGCTACAAGTTAGTCGTACCCCTATCCGCGAAGCAATTGGTCAGTTAAAACGAGAAAAATTGATAGTGTCTAGGTCGAATGGAGGTTTTAGGGTTGCTACTCTATCGATTCGAGATGCAATTCAACTTTATGATTGCCGTATTGCCTTAGAACAGCTTTCTATTGAGGATGCTTGTAAGCAAATTACCTCAAAACAGTTAAAGAAGTTAGAGAAATATGTACTGCTAGCTGAAAAGCTAATTGATTCATACTCTGGTAGATCCGATAGCTTGAAACTTCTGGAAGTTGATTATCAATTTCATCATCTAATAGCAGAAAGTTCGGGCAATCAATGGCTGCTAACTCTTTTAGAACAAGTTTTCGATCAAATGAGATTGTTGAGGGTTTATACAACTCAGCACAACCCTGAAGTGTTAGAAATTCGTTTGGAACACAGACAAATTTATGATGCGATCGCGCTTAAAGATTCAGATTTAGCTCAAACAACAATTAGAGAACATCTAATTGCTAGCAAAGCCAGAGTTGTACGAGAACTAAAAATTATTAATAATGTTGAAACCACTCTAGATAAATAGGATCATGACAACAGAATCGAGTATTAAGCGCGTTTTTATCTGTGGTTCGGCTTTAAAAGGACAACCAGACCACCAAAATCTTCAGTCGGCAAAGTTCATTAAAACCACCAAAACTCTACCGAATTATCGTCTTCATGCAGCAGAAAAAGGCTGGCATCCTGCTATTTATGCAACCAAAACTAATGGTATTAGTATTCCTGGGGAGGTCTACGAAATGACTAATGAGCAGTATGATTATCTTTTGGCTAATGAACCGCCTCATATGTATCCAGAGAAAGTAAATCTAGAGGGAGGAGAACAGGCGATCGCGATGTTGTATCCTCAAGAGTTAATAGAAAAGTACAACTGGGAAGATATTAGCGATCTTGGCGGTTGGGCAGCTTATAAATCATCGAAAATTGAACATTAAACAATTGTCATTTTATTTTTCCTAATTGAATTAATGTCTGCAACAATATATTTGCTCCCTGGACACATTGTTCGGGGGAAGTATATTCACTGGCATCATGGGAAACTCCCATGAGGCTAGGAACAAAAATCATGCCCATGTTGGTAAATTGAGCCAATTCTTGAGCATCATGACTGGCACGACTAGGTAAATAGGTATAACTTAAATTGAGGTTTTCACAACTTAAAGCGATCGCTTCTTGAATATAGGGTTCGGCTAAAGCTGGTTCGTTATGCAGGCAGGGATTTAAACGGATTTGAGTATTGGTGGCGACGGCAATTTCTTCTAGATGTATGCGTAGCTGTTCTAGTAAACTATCGATATGCAAGCTGGATAAGTCGCGAATATCTAAGCTCATTTCTACCCAGCCTGGAACGACATTGGCAGCATTAGGCAATACTTCCATTTTTCCGACAGTAGCTACTTGTTGACCAGGAGTATTACCAAGTTGATTTACGGCTAAAACAACTTGAGAAGCAGCAACTAAAGCATCGCAGCGCATTTGCATCGGAGTTGTACCTGCATGGTTAGCAACACCTTTAACCGTAATATTGAACCTTCTTTGTCCGACGATACCTTCTACTACGCCAATTTGCTTGCTCATAGATTCCAAAACTGGACCTTGTTCGACGTGAAGTTCGACAAACGCAGATATATCTTCGAGATGACGACGAGCTTGAATAATGTTATTCCAGTTACCACCAACTCTCGTTAAACAGGTTTGAATATTGGTATTATCGGGACGTCGATAATATTCGGGATCTTTGACTACCCTACCTGACATGGCTTTTGAGCCGATCATGCTGCCTTCTTCATCAGTAAAGACGATAACTTCAATCGAGCGCTCTAACTTAATTTGATTTTCTTTGAGTACTCTTACTACTTCCAATCCCGCTAATACTCCATAAGCACCATCATAATGACCACCACAGGGAACAGTATCAATATGCGAACCTGTTGCTAAAGCTGATACTACGGGATTTTTACCTGAATACTTACCAATAATGTTTCCTGCTGCATCTATAGCGATCTCCATTTCTAGCTCTTTCATCCATTGTTGGATGAGATTTCTCGCTTCTAGATCTTCTGTGCTGTAGGCAATCCGTTTTACACCACCATTAGGTAATTGACCAATACTCGCCAAGCTAGCAATACTTTGATTCAGACGATTTCCATTAACCAACAGATCGCCAGTAGTTATTAATTTCATAGATTCAGCAGCAGAAATAAACAGGTATACTGTATACAGTTGCTCTAACCTATCATATTATTTAGTAGCGGTTGGATACTTCCTATACTATTCAAATTAGTAAAACTAAGGTTGAGCTTGAAGATGAAGTCAGCTAAGGAGAAACTCCTAAAGTCTAAACTGCATCCGTACATTACCAACATAGATACCAGGATTATCTTCAAAGTTATTGGGGCTATTTACATAATAAAAGGCAGGAAGAATCGAAAGATTGCTATTAACAGGAAAATTATAAGTAGCCTCAAGATCAAATTGTGTACCGCCATCTCCCAAACCAGAAGCCAAAAACTCCTCGCCGTCTAATACATCAAAAGGAACAACAAAAGATATTGTTCCTAATGCGCCTTCTTTACCCAAGTCGGGAAAAGCTAAACCTGCTTGAAAAGCCTGAGCATTAACTTCGCCATTTTCTAAATCGGAATTTCTTGGTCTAATACTAGTACTACCGTAGTTATAGCGACCAAATATTCCTAACCGCTCAAAAATTTTAAAGTCAACGTTGAGCGCGAAAGTATCAGAAGGGGCATCGCCAATTGTGCCACCAAAACCATCGTCAGCTACTCCATAAATAGGTTCTCCAGTTGCCCCACCAACGCCAAAACCTGTCAAATTACCATCACCATCAAACAGAGGCTGATTATTATCAACAGTGGCTCTAGTATAGAGTAAACGAATATTCGCGCGATCGGCGATCGCAAAATCTAATTCTGCAGTTATAGTTTGAGAGGCACTAAATAATCCATTATTAGGATCGGAAGAAGTATTAAAAAATGCCGAAGGTAAAAACTCTGTATTTTCTGCTAAATACCCTACTTTGAAGCTTAGTAAATCATTGAAATCGTAGGTTAATATTGCACCAGATCCCCTATCGATAGGGTTTACCAAAGTCCCACCGCTAGAGTTAAAACTACTTGCACCTGTAAGGAAAAAAGTATAATTATTGTTATCAAAATAACGATACCAGTTAATCCTCGGACCAATTACTACTCTCAGCTTTTCTCCAATGGGAAAGTCATAAAATATTTCTCTTACCTCAACGCTTCCTGTACCTGATGCTGTACCTGTTTGATCGGTAAATGGAGTTCCAAAAGTATTATATAGTCCTGCTGAAACATAGTTATTGGCAGGAGAGTTGCCGTTCCCTGCAACAAGTTGAATAGCTAAATTATCTTGGCCTGTAAAAGAAGAATTAAAGTTTAGCCAAGTATAGTAGCCAAAAGTAATTTCAGGATCTTCGGTAATATTACTGACGATTGGGTTGTTGTTAGCATCTCGACCTGCACGACGTAGAGCAAACGGCGTATCGAGACTAACTGTTTCAGCTAAGACATCATCGCTAGCTGTTGCTCCTGTAAAGTTAAGAAATAAATTCCCACTAAATTTGGTAGTAGTGGAAAATTGATTGTCTTCTAAAATAGCTACCTGACTTTTAATTTCATCAACTCTACCACCAAGGGTAGTTAATTCTGCCTCAAATTCTTGCCCCAGGCGATTAATAGTATCGATATCTTCTTGTTCTACAGATCCAGTTGAAGCAATGAGACGTTCGATTTGATTGAGACAAGAGTTTAACCCCGCAGCAAATTCATAACGAGACAGAGGCTGATTTCCTCGATAAGTTTGATTGGGAAAACCTGAAATGCAACCATAACGATCTACCAAGCTACGTAATGCTTCATAAGCCCAATCTGTAGGAGCTACATCTCGTAACTGGTTTACGTTGGTAATTTGAGACATTCCGCGATCTTCTTGTGCTCTATTCCAACTTTCTGGCGATCTTAACTGTCGGACATTATTAACTTGAGACATCCCATTTGTATCGTCTAAACCAGAGAATTCTTCTGATGCCGAGGTTTCAATCGTAGAAATTGATAGTAAAGTTACGGGGAAGAATAACCAAACCGAATTTTTGATTAAATGAAAATTCTGAATAAAATCAGGAAACCAACACTTAGTTTTTCTAACTTTCATATCCAAACTCACACCTGTTGATAATAAGCAAAATTATCATTATTAACTCAGTGCGACAGTATTGATGTATACAGTATACAAAAAAATGAAAAAGCTCACTTTTTTAGAGTTGTGCTTTGTTAGATTTTCCTGCATCATTCTGGAAAAAAACGAAGTAGATTAACTACTATTGCTTTTCTGTATATCTCCTAAAAAATAGCTCATTTTTAAATCAAGCAATTAAGATTCAATTTTTAGCTCCAAACCAAATTCCAACGGCTCGTAACCAATATCGATTCCTTCTTGACGAACTAGGTTTCTAGCTTTATCAAACATTTCTAAACCATCAGGACGCAAAATTAGAATTAAATACTCTCGATCTTTATTAGCTTTTAGATTAGCGATGGTTTGGCGAAGACGAGAATTTTCGTCATACAAATCTGCTCTGGGAGCAAATTCTTTGTCTGGATGCAGCACAAAACCATCTTTACGAGCTTCGATATAGATTGGAGTTTTGTTTTTGTTTGCCCCTTTACCATCCTTTTCTACTTTAGCCACTACCACTGCTTCCTGGGGTTCGAGAGCTTGGGTGGTCAAGACAATAATCAATAAAATTAATGTGCCAATAGTACAGGCTAGAACAGAGAGAAACGGAAATAGTTCAACCTCTGTTCGCTGTTTACGATAAATATTACGCCTTGACATATTGTTGTAAATTAACTAATTGATTGAAAGAGATAATTATTCAATGTTAACTGATTACTGATTATGATTATCTTGTTCTACCAAAGTGATAGTACGGGGTTTATTAAGCTGTTTGAGAATTGGCTGAAGTTGAGATAGATTATCTTTAACACCAGCTAAAACATTTTCGAGTTGAGCGGTTTTTTCAAGAGAAGCAAAACTCCGTTCTAAACCTTGCTGTATTTGCTGAAAATCCGACATCTTTTGCGTAGCAATCTCTAGTGAACTTACCCTAGTTTCCAAAATTTGAGCCGCTTTTTCTAACTGTTGGCTAATTCCCTGGGTTTGAGCGTTAAGATCGTTGGCTGCTGCCATATTCTTGCTACGGATCTCTTCGACAATCCCTCTAATTTGCTGTACAAGCTGCTGGTTTGCCTGTTGCTGTTGAGAAAAGAAACTCAAAAATTCCTGGCGATCGCGATTTGTTTGCTGTCTGATATCATTAACCTGAGCAATTACCTGAGAACTAACGTCTTGTACTTTACTAATCTCAGAAATAAATCCTGTAGAGAGACTTTGAGCCGCTTTTTCTGCGTAAGTTCGTGCTGGTTTAACTAAATCCTTGGGATTGGGGAAATGCTCTTTAATTGCCCCTTCTACCGCTTGATTAATAGTTTCGGGATCTAACTGCTCATTTCTCTTTTTCAGACGAGGTAATAGTTTGTCATTGATAAAAACATCAATACCCAAAAGTAATTTAGATTCGTAGCGTTCGACTAATACTAAAGGGATCATCACTACCACACTCAAAAATAGAGCTAACAAAGTAGTGTCAAAAGCTAAACCTAAGTTACTAGTTACCTGTCCGATTCCTTCTTTAATTTGCTCCACATCTCCCGAATTTTCTAAAAATCCAGAGAAACCACTAACTGCACCACTAATACCAATAACCGTACCAATAAAGCCTAAAAGAGGAATTGCCCATACTAGGATACGGGGGACAGAATAAGAAGATTCGGAGGCACTTAAATAAAAAGAAGAATCGTCTAAAGCAAATTCATTAGCTACCGCGCGATCTCCTGTTTGGATATATGCTTTGAGAATCCGTCCGCAACGAAGAGCGATCAAGCTACCATCTTTAATCAGTCTTTCCTGAAAATAAGCTACTTCATGAGCATTAGGTTGATCTAAAGGAATATGATCGGCAATCCAGATTTTACCCAAAGCATCATGCTCGTTGTGCAGAATAATCAACTTTAAGACCGCAGTTGCAATAACTAATGCAGCCAATAAAACTACTATTGCTTGAATAAAACCTCGTTCAAATAACAAGATTCCAATGTAGGACTGTCTAAATACTGGTACAATTCCAATCGTGGCATAAGTAACTATAAAAATAACTGTTGCCAACGCTAAAAGAAAAATTGGTTCTACCTCTAATTCCTGACGTTTAGAATTTCGAGAACGGGGTTTTTTAGGTTTAAGTTTCAGCTTGCTCATATTAGTTTTTGATATTATTAATCGCTATTCTGCCCAGGAAGTTCTTTGTTTGTCAGTAATAGCTTATTCCTTAGTCCCTAGTCAATAATCTATTTAGCAAATGTAGGTAAAAATAGCGAATAAGGTCTACTAAATTAATCCAAACTCAGACAGAGATCTTCAAAAATAACCTAGAAAAATTTTCTAATCAAGGAATAATGAATACACTTCAGTAAATTAAGAGGTAACTTTTTAGCTATTTGTTCTACTTGAGCCGAGTGTAAATAGCTAAAAAGTTATCAATATCTAGATTAAATTGTCAATTACTGAAAAAAAGCGCAATAAATAAAATATACTTATAAGTATCAAAACAGGAATGGTATATCTCATTAAAGATCGTCGAACATAATACAAAAATCAGGTTTTCGATTCTAAATTACCATTTTCATTTCGCCTCCTTTTTAATCCTAAAATTTTTTCAAAATAAGCAATCGCTATTTATCAAAAAAATTACTCAGCGTAACTTATAAACTATGGAAAACGAACACTCTCTCAATAGAAATAGCAATAGGCTAGCCTTTCGTTTAGCTCGCGAAGTTCAGCAATATGTAGAAGCCAATGTCGAAGAATTTGATAGCGATACTTGGGATAATATCCAGTACTGGCGATCGGGAATTCTTTCTCAAGGTGCAATGACCGAGGAAAACTTGTCAGAAATTATTAAATATATTGGAGCAGACAAAATACAAGAGTTAATTACTATAGCTAGTTCCAATTAATTAATCTAGATTTAGTTTAATCAGAACCAGCCATGAATTTTTTCTTAGCATTAGTATTTATTCTCGATTTCGCTCCTTTTTCAACTTTTCTAATTTAAAAGTTGGAGGAATTGTTTCTCTTTGGGGAGGATTGAGCCTAATTTGCCAAATTTTAATTTCATCTTGGGCTGTAGAAAAGCTGTTAGTACCAGAGGGGACTTGGTTGGCAATCTCGATCGCCTCTTCTAAAGAGTTGTTGGAAGCTTCTCTTGCTATCGATAAAATCTCAGCAGCCCAATCATTGACTTGACCTGCTACTTCAGGATAAACAGAACTATTGGGAGAAATTTGTCTGGCGATTCTAATAGCTTGGGCCAAAGATTCGGGACTGCCACGGCGGGCATAAATATTAGCTTCACTAATGTATTTTTGTCCATCAATTTCCTGCTGCCAACGCGCAATTTTAGCTTGAGATTCAGGATACAAAGCTCTACCCGATCTTATTTTTCTAGCTGCCTCAATAGCTGCAGAATAGTTGTTAATATTAGCAAAAGAATCCGCCTCATTCAGAATTGGTTGATCTTCAACCCTTTGTACATTAGCTCGCCAAGTTCGAGCATAATTTTGAGCTTCGCCATAGAGAGGACTACTAGGAGATATTAAGCTTACTTCGGCGATCGCTCTACGCCAAGCATTAACATTGTTGCCATAAGACAATTCTTTGGCTCGATTTAGTATTGGTTGGTCTTCAATAGTCTGAATTTGACCTCGCCATTTAGCGATTTCTTGACTAGCTTCACTATATCGAGGATTAGAGCTAGAAATTAGTCGAGCTTCGGCGATCGCGCCATTAAGATTAGCAATTGTACCGACTCTGGCTAACTCTCTTGCTTTAGACAAATGTTTGACATCATCAATTTCGAGTTTCCAACCGCGAATCAACTCCCGTCCTAATTTATAATATTCGCTACCTTTTTCTAGTTTTTCCGCTTCTTCAATAGCTTCTTCAATACCAAATACCGTATCTAACTGGGCGCTAGCACCAGCATTGGCCAAAATTTGCCAGTCCTTTTTACGTTTTTTTAGTCCCAGACTACGAGGAATACGCGGAGTGACTCTTAATAATTGTTGCCAATCTCGTTTTTCTACTAATTGTTCGACACTGGCAACTAATTTCTCTTTTCCTTCGGCAATAATTTCTTGAGCCTGTTCGTAAGTATAGCTGTTCTTCTTAATATCATCTGCGCGATCGATCGCCACAATTAAGTCTTCAATTTTACCGTTAGTAATTTCGGTTTGAGCTTTTGTCAAGCTCGCATTTTCTTCCTGGGCAACATTGATATTATTGATGCTCTCTTCGTACTTGGTAGTTGCCCAATATTCATTAGGACTATCAGTTAAACGTACTGCCCAATTAAAAGCTCCATTCCAGTCAGCTTGGCGGAGTTTTTCTTCTACCTTGGCATATTGTGTTTCACCTTCAGACCAAACAGATTTCCATTGCTCGGTTTTTTGGTCTACTAGTTCTTTTGAAGATAGGTTAGCGGGGATCTTTTTAGCTGTAGCGATCGCCTGTTCTAATTTTCCTGCCTGAAACTCTGACTCGCCAATGGCTAAAATTCCCGTAGCCCAGCGATCGATATTACGGTCAATTTCAGGTCTAAGGGGATGATTTTTGGGTAATACCGCCACCAAATCGATCGCTGCTAATAATCCTTCAACATTTTTCTCTTCTGCTGAAGTTTGGGCGCAATATAGACGAATAGAAGCAGATGCGATCGGCCAAAAAACTTTAGAACAACTTTGAGTCTTCGGTAATTTTAACAACATATTAGTTGCTCCATACCCAACTCCACCAGAACACAAAACTAATAAAATTCCCCACAATTGCCATCTTTTCCATAGTGGAGTTTTTGGTTTGGGAATCTGAGCGAGCTGTGCTTGCTCAGTCGGAGTAATTGCTAGAGGCTTTTGTGGTGTCAATGGCACAAGGGCATTTTCCTGTATATCTTGTTCAGGTTTTTGATTTGGATGTTTTTGCCGATCTTCAGAAATTTTAGCGTCAGATTCATTTTCACTTGAATCTGAGCCGAAGTTTAGTGGTTCTTCATTAATCGCCATAAATTACCTGATGTATGATACCAGCAAATATATCTTTAGATTTTCCCAAGGTGACGGTTAAATCGTATCCCATCTTATCATTTGATTTTCATCAGTAAAGACATAGTTGACAAATGACCAGTTAGGCTGTGCGATCGTGTGAAAAGAAAAATACTTTTACTTAAATTTATTCTGCCTTGAGATCGGCAATCAACTGAGTTAAATGGGCTTCATTTGCCTGATAGACTTCTCCACAAAACTGACAGATCGCTTCTGCACCTTCATCCTTTTCAATCATATCTTGTAGTTCTGCCTCTCCCAACATTTTGAGCGCGCCCAAAACCCTATTAAACGAGCAGCCACAGTCAAATTTTACTTCATGATATTCAGGGAAAATAAAGAGGTCTAAATCTCCCAATATTTCTTCCATAATTTCTTTAAGAGTTTTACCCGCGCGTAATAAGGGAGTAAAACCAGAAAGTCCGCTGACCCTTGATTCCAATAAATTTATTAATGATTGATCTCTTGCTGCTTTAGGCATTATCTGTAGTAACATCCCTCCTGCAGCAGTAACCCCTGTTTCGCCCACAAATACTCCTACTAAAAGTGCAGAAGGAAGTTGCTCGGAGGTGACTAAATAATTGGCAACATCTTCGCCAACTTCTCCTGAGACTAGCTGCACTGTACTTGAATATGGTTGTCCGTAACCCACATCTCTTACTACATGAAGAGAACCGTTATGACCCACTGCTCTTCCCACATCTAGCTTACCTTTTTCATTGGGAGGTAATTCAATACTGGGATTTTGAACGTATCCTCTAACCGTCCCATCTAATCCAGCATCTGCCAAAATTGTACCTAAAGGCCCATCACCTTTGACATGGATATTAATTCTAGAACCTTCTTTTTTCATACTAGAAACCAGTAATAGTCCCGATGCCATCGCTCGTCCTAAGGCTGCGGTTGCTACATAAGATAGCTGGTGTCTTCCTCTGGCTTCTTCAGTTAAATTGGTCGTAACTACTCCTACTGCCCTAATTCCACCGTCGGCTGCTGTAGCCCGAATTAGTTTATCAACCATTCTAGTTATATGTTTTTCCTATATATTTACTCTTTCTCATACTGTACTGAAATTTGACTATTGGATGCTGCTAAATAAAATATAAGTTTTTTTTATCTTATTTAATTTGCAAACTTTGATTAAAATTTGATATCATTTATACCGTTGGATCGTTAGCTACTGCTACCGATATTGACAAGTCAGAGTAGCTCAGTTGGTTAGAGCATCGGACTCATAAGCCGAGGGTCGGGAGTTCAAGTCTCCCCTCTGACACTTTGGAAAACAAGGCACAGAGTCAATGATAGCAATATTGAGATGGTTTTAAGAGTTTTACAAAAACTCTTAAAATAGTCCAAACAATTAAAAAAAAACTTTAAAATTAGATCAAATATTAGATCAGTTTTAGAACTTGGATAAGTTAAGTAAACTCCTAGATAAAGCCAACAGTAGACTCAAAACCTCAAACTCTGGAATAAAAATATTCAAACGAGGACAAAAATTATCACTGAGAGGAATGCTTCCTCCCAAGAAGGGCAAAGATAAAGCTTCTCAACAGGTTATTAGTCTAGGGACTTATTGTAATGCTGCGGGAATTCAGAGCGCAGAAAAGCAAGCTCAGAAGCTAGCCAGCCAATTGACTTTCAAATCTTTAAACGACTTCTGAATTAAGATGGATAGGTCATAAGTCGTAAAGTTTTTGAGAATAGCTTTTTTGTTTTCATTTGACAATCTTGATAATTACTGCTTTAAAATCTGATTAAACAAATTTTTTGAGAGAATGAATCATCCCACAAGACTTATCAAACAGTACTTCTGCCGTCCCCGTATCTCCATGTCTGGCTTTAGCTAAGATCAACTCTAAAATTCCAGGTTGAGCGGTACGCAAGGGCGAATGCATTCGCCCTGTGCGCCGTCCGCTGCTTGCAGAAGTACTAGGATCGTAATATTCGTCGCGATAAGCAAAGATAATATTATCTGCCACCATTTCCAGAATCCCCGACTGAGAAAGATCTGACATCATTGGACGTTTATTCTGTCTGCCTTCTACTCCCCTGTTGACTTGAGACAAAGCCAAAACTGGAACCTCTAATTCTCCTGCCAGTTGATATAGTCCTCTACCCACATCACCTAATTCATAACTGCGATTACCACCATTATCTGATGCCATCATTTGTAGATAATCTACAATAACTAAACCTAGCTTGCCCTCCCTGGCTTTAACTTGACGAGCCTCAGAAGCAATTCCAGCTACATTAATTCCTCGATTATCATTCATGTATAGAGGTAGATCTACCCTTCTCTTGCTTTAACCTGACGAGCCCCAGAAGCAATACCTAGACGATCAAGGTAATGGTAAAAACTTAGAGCAAATTATTCCTGAATTTAAACAATATTGGCGATCGCAATTAGGTTCGGATACGGATTATGTGGCTACTTTTCTACCTTCGGATTTGGAATGACTGTATGAATGGGAAGAGTTAAGGAAGTCTGGTAAATGTAGTTCTCAGCTAAAAGAATATTGCGATCGCCGTTTGGATTGGGAAATTATCTCAGAACTCAGTCTTAAAAGCTCTTTTGGTAGTTCTTTGGAACAAACGGGGACTTGTGCCATAGGGATTAATCTCGAACAGTTAGATAAAGCTACAGCAGAGATATCAATTAAGCTACAAAACGAATTGGGATTGCATCTAGGCAATGACAAGATACAACAGTTCGTCTTAGGCATTATCCATCACATGAGGCAAAAAGGAGGAATATTACATCCTCTTACCAAGCAGTACATCGAACAGGATGGCAACATTTTCCTCTTACAAAGATCTACTTTTATGCCAAATATGGGATATGGGACCCGCTTCGATTAAACTTAGTTATCCCATAGAAGCTAAAAGCCATCAGCAATTTGAACCAGTCATTATCAAAAACTCTACTTGGTGGGAAAATTGGGCGTTTAAAAACTTCTTCGATACCCAAGATGCTGCTTTAATTGGCGCACAGACACCTGCTATTTATCAACATACATTTAATACCTTAGTTGAGTTTGGTATTTTAAGAGATCGCCATACTAATAAAAATGCCAAAGTTTGGGGTATCGAAACCGCAGCCATACAAGTAGATATAGACACTAAGCATTTATCTTGTTCTTATTGTCAGTACAAGTAGCGAACTATCTTTTTGGCAGGGGATGTCCTGTTTGCAATCTCAATGTTCGGGACATTATCGAGAAACAACAGCCAAACTAAACTTCTACAAAAACCTCTACTCCAAAGGCAATGTCAGACGTATCTTTGCCCAGGAACATACGGGACTTTTAGAAAGGGAAGTTAGAGAAGAACTTGAACGTCGCTTTATTGCCAGTCAACACCGTTCTGACCCCAATTTAGTCTCTGCAACTTCTACCTTGGAAATGGGGATCGACATCGGCGATTTATCTTCGGTTTTACTCTGTTCCATACCTCCCCAACAGGCAAACTATCAACAAAGAATCGGACGGGCGGGAAGAAGAGATGGTAATGCTTTTGTGACAACCATTGCTAACGGTACAAATCACGACCTTTATTTTTGGTCTAATCCTCTCAAGATGATTGCGGGCGGCGTAGAAACTCCAGGCTGCTATTTAGATGCTTCGGCAATTCTCCAGCGACAGCTAAGGGCTTACTGTTTGGACTGTTGGATCGGGAATTCTAGCAATACACCAGATTTACCTGAAGTCTTTAATCGAGTTTTAGCACCAGTACAGCAAGGGGATACAAATCGTTTTCCCTACACTTGGCTAATGATAATTGCGAGGATCGCTGTGCTTTAACTTTGACCAAGCTTGTTGCTTTATCGGCGCGCTACGTTTTTTGGCTATGGCGATTGCGGAGCTAGTCGAAGACATCGCATTTTAGTAATGGGAGTTAATCCAGGACATATCAAAGAAGATATCGCGATCAATCTCAAACGCCCTCGTCATATTGATGACACTCTGACTCCAGAATTCATTCAAATCAGTCGGCAGGTTTTGGCAACTATTCGCGAGGAAACTTTAAAAAGCATGGAATGTTGAATTGATGCAATTGCGATTCTTTGCAATTGTTCAGAAAAACAGTTAAATTAATTTCTTACTGCGCTTTTCACATTAGTAGACCATAGTTATCGAGCCAATTGAAAAAGGCTTAAAGCTTAGAGCTATGAGCTAGTCAATTTAGATGTCCTTGTCTATTCAGCTAAAAACGGCTGTAATTAGCGACAAGAGGCTTAGAGTAGAACAAGTAGCACCCATAAATTAGGCAATAAAATCATGGGAAAAATTATTAGATACGCGATCGCGATTTTCTTACTTCATTTTGTGCTGGTGGCAATACACGGCATTGCTCATCAAATTGTTCCCGTTCCCTTGTCCATACTTCAATATCTATTTGTTATTTTGATAGTCACTGTTGCTCCTATCGTGGCTGTAGTTATGCTACAAAAACAATCTTACGAGCTTGGTATGGCTTTGCTGTTCGGTTCGATGCTAGGATCTCTGTTGTTTGGGGTTTACAATCACTTTATCGTTATTAGTCCAGACCATATTTCGCAAATTCCTGCTACCAACTGGGGAAAAGCGTTTGAAATTAGTGCTTTTGGGTTGATGATTTCGGAAACACTGGGAACTGGAATTGGTTTATGGGGACTGATAGAAAAAGGGAAACTCGAACAAATTTAGTAGAGCGAAAAACATTCATAGTTTGATTAGTTTTGAATTTATCGGCAGCCAGATTCATTCTATTTATTTTGTCAGAAATCCCGACAAGCTCAAACGTATTTTGGCGTTGCTAATTTCAGGGATGACATATCGAGCGTTACTGTTATAGCTATAAGCTTTTGTATTTGAAGCTTCGCTTCTCTGCGTTGTTTCAAAAGTCTTTATTTAAACATTTCTAAGTAATTAGCCCGAAACTTTCTCAATTGATAATTGCGAGGATCGCCGTGCTTTAACTTCGATCGAGCTTGTCACTTTATCGGCGCGCTAAGTTTTTTGGCTATGGCGATTGCGGAACTAGTCGAAGCGCAAAGTTCCGTTGCGCGGGTCTCCCGCGTTGTCCCTAAAGGGATACCGTAAACATAAGGAAACTTTGTAAGAAGACATCGCTTTTAGTTATGGGAGTCAACTCTGGACATATTAAAGAAGATATTGCGATCGCTCTCAAACGTCCTCGTCATATTGATGATACTTCAACCCTAGAGCTTACTCAAATCAGTCGTCAAGTTTTGGCAACTATTCGCGAGGAAACTTTAAAAGTATAGAGTGTTAAATTATTGTCTTACCTCCGTCGGCTACAATTGTGGTGCCGTGAACAAACTGAGCATCATCACTAGCCAAGAATAACGCAACTTTGGCAATTTCTGCGGCAGTACCCAACTTTCCCGCAGGAATAGAGTCAACTGCGGCTTGAGCTTCTAGTTTGGGGTTGGTTGCTAAGTCTAATTCTGCCCGTAGCATTGGGGTGTCAATTGGTCCTGGACAAAGAGCGTTAATCCGAATCCCTTGTTTTACCCATTCAGCCGATAAAGCTCTCGTCATGGCAATTACTGCTCCTTTTGTACCGCAATAGGCACTGTATAAGGGTTGACCGACTAGCCCTAGTTCCGATGCCGTATTAATAATTATTCCTTCTTGCTGGGTTACCATTTGGGTGATCGCATGTTTGCAGCCAAAGAAAACACCTTTAAAGTTAATCCCAATCAAACGATCTAAGTCTGCTTCGGTAATTTCAGTCGTCGGTTTGATAATTGATATTCCTGCGTTGTTGTGCATAATATCCAAGCGACCATAGATTGAAACGGTTTTAGCGATCGCATCTTTTACCTGTACTTCTTGACTTACATCAACTTTGAAAGCCTGACACTTTCCCCCTACTGCCTCAATTAATTCTTGAGTAATTAAGGCTTCTGCTTCATTAATATCCGCAGCAATTACAATTGCCCCTTCTGCTGCAAAACATTGGGCTGTAGCGCGCCCAATACCCGAACCTGCCCCAGTGATCAAAGCAACTTTATTTTTTAGCCTCATTAAAATCTTTTTTTTATTCCCTAACGAAGTGCTTGGAGTACCTGACGTTTATAGTCAATAAACTCCCCTGTAAGTTTAAGATCTAAATCCCGTTGAGTTGGCAGATCGATCTCGATCGACTCTTGAATTCTACCTGGATGTGCTGACATGACATATATTTTTTGTGCCAGAAAGATTGCTTCTTCCACATCATGAGTAATCATCAAGAGGGTAATATGAGTTTTATCCCACAGATCGTAGAGGAACTCTTGCATTTGCTCTTTCGTTTGAGCGTCTAAAGCCCCAAAAGGTTCGTCTAACAGCAATATCTCTGGTTTATTCGCTAAAGCACGGGCAATCGCCACCCGTTGTTTCATGCCCCCTGAAAGCTGTTTGGGATAGGACTTGGCAAACTGAGTCAAACCAATAATTTCCAAATAGTAGCTAATAATTTCACGACGTTCGGCTTTGGATATTTTTTTTAAATCCAGACCAAAGCCAATATTATCGGCAACTGTCAACCAAGGAAATAGGGTGTAATTTTGAAAGACCATACCTCGATTTGCCCCAGGACCTAATAATTCTGTGCCATCGATAGTTACTTTACCTGCCGAGGGGGGCAGCAATCCCGCAATAATGTTGAGTAAAGTTGATTTACCGCAGCCTGAAGCACCAACAATACAGGCAAATTCATTGGGATAGATATCAAGATTAATCTGATCTAAGACTAGTAGCTGCTTGCGACTATTTTGGTTTTTAGCAAAGCTTTTGTCAAGATTGAATACTTGCAATTTTGGCTCAAGGGAATCTAATTCCGCCAAACTCTTTCGACCGTTGGCAACTACTTTATTGGGAAGCAAAGTCATAATAAATTTTTATAGCATTAGCAATATTAAACAGGCTGAACCAAAACCTTTGCAGCATCAATAAATACTTGACTGGAAATTAATGAATTGCGCTGAAGATATTCCATGGCTTTTAAAGCAGCAAAATGGGCATCCCAATCAGAACCAGCACAACAGTCATCAATAACATAGAAGTGATAATCTCTTTGGTGGGCTTCGGCGACGGTATAGTGGACGCAAACATTAGTCAGTGTCCCCATAACGACTAAGGTATCTACTTTTAAGCCCCGCAGTAAAATTTCTAAATCCGTACCAAAAAAGCAACTGTAGCGTCTTTTGGCGATCGCATATTCTCCTTCACGAGGATATAGTTCGGGATAAAAATCTGTACCAGCCCAAGTTTCTAAACAGTGGACTGGTTCTGTCCCATCTAATTCTCTGCCAAAATCTACCATTTCTGGGCGATGAACTTCCTTGGTATGAATAATCGGTAATCCCATTGCTCTGGCTGCTGCTAATACTTGTTTTGCTTTGGGTAAAACAGCATCAGTACCGACTAGCTGTAATGCACCACCATTAAAGACATCAGCCTGAAAATCAATAATTAATAGTGCCGTGCGATCGCGATCTAAATTAAAATTCACCTGAATTTTGCCCTTATTACTCACTACTTACATCTAAAAATCTCAATCCTTACTTTGAAAGATAAATATGATGAGCATTTTTTCATATCTACTAATATTCCAAGCCTTTCCCAGCCCATCAATTCAAAATTGGCAAACATATTAACCCAAATGTTTTGATAGGCGCAAAGCTAAACCTGCAAGGGTACGAACGGGGTTTGCCGCAGTACTAATGGGCATTACTGACATATCGCAAACATAAAGACCAGCACTTCCTCTTACCTTGAGATTTTTATCCACCACTGAATCTGAATTAAAATTACTATTGCGATCTGGTTTCCAGGGCATTCTTAGAGTACCGCAAGCATGATGAACTGTACCCCAACCAAAGGGTAATTGTTTATTATTTCCTCTACCATAATCATGATTGTTTGGGTCGCGTTCTAGACCTTCAAATTCCTTGAAAATGCGATCTCTTGTGCCATTAAGTAAATTGAAAAAATCTTGTTCTGATTTATTCCAGCCTGCTAAAGCAGGGAAACGAGAATTTAATAAGTCGTTTAACATCGAAAAACGTTTAAAACGGATCTCAGGAACATAATCATCGTCAAAACGCGATAAAATACCGTTCTCATCATCAAGACAATTAGCAAAGCTAAACTTAATATCTATGCGGGTTTTGCTCGTATTATCAACAGGCTCTTCGGCAGAAGGATCGTTATTTCTTAGATGCCAGTACTCGTGGTTAACATTCATTTCGATATTAAAAGGAAAAATCACATGACCATTTGCATCTTTATTACCCTTGGAATAAAAAATAATTTTGGCATGATCTTCAAGACTGAGAGAAATATCTCCTAAAGACGAAACGTATGCTCTAGACTCTCCAGTCACGGGATGATCTGTCAAACCAAAGCCAACCAGCTTTTTAACTGAATCGGACATATTCTGATAAACAGCAGAACGATTAATTAATTTAGGGCTTTCAACAGAACCAGCAGCAACAATTACTTTGGGAGCATAGTAACTAACCTGTTCTCCCGTAATGGTGTCGGTGACTATGACTTCATGCCAACCTAAAGGAGTATTATTTACTGCTTCGACAAAACTGTTGAGTTTAATGAAAAGTCCCTGGTTATCTTGATCTGCACCAGGAGTCAAACCCACTTGATTAATCAGTAGTTCGGCTGTATTGAAAACTCCAGTTGGTTCTGTATAAAAGCGATCGCTTGGGGTACCATCAGATTCTAGGTAAGGTTGATGGAGGGCGCGAGGGGTTTCTTTAATTTTAAAATCATCACTCAGTTTGGTCTTATTGGTAAAATATTCTACTAATTTTTTGGCTTTGTCACCCAAGGAAATTGACTGATTCATTTTTTCCCCAGCCGACTTAAGATATTCGGTTCTTAAATCATTGCGAACATCGTTTGGAAAAAATTCTAGTTCCCAATCTTGAATATCTGGAATTAAACCCGACCAGAATACAGAACGCCCACCAAAAGCCAATTGAGGGTTTTCACCAATATAATTAGATTCGCTTTCTGCTCGATTGAAATTATCGACACCAAAATGTTTTGCTACTGCACTGTTAGGCATCCGACAGATATTATAAACATGAGTAGGATAAATAAAAGAGCCAGCATCCAAAACCAAAATACGACTATTTCCCAAGCGATCTGCCAGATCGTCGGCTAAAATTCCTCCTCCCATTCCCGAACCGATAATAATAAAATCAAAATTTTTATTGTCACCGTCATAATCTCGAATCAAACGGGTGTGAGCTTGAGACTTCTCGGTTACTAAATTTGTGTAGTTATTTTGAAATGGCATTTTTACTTCTTATATTTATATTTGGTGTATTAGCTTCTGTTAATAAAATGCAAACCTGTTAGAGAGCTAAAAAACTGTTCTGGAATAACTATTAAGATAAATTGTTATTAATATTTATCAGGGTGTTTATTTTCCATAATCTACTCCGCCCAAGGTAATGCCAGACGATAAAGCAGTTTAAAACTAGAGTCTAGTAATAGGCCGATAATGCCAATAATTAGAATACAAAAGAGAACCTTATCTGTACTCAAAAACCTTTGAGAGTAAATGATCTTAAAACCCAAACCATTCTGGGCTGCGATCAGCTCGGAAATTACCAAAAAGTTCCACGCGCCAGCTACATTAACTCTAAGAGTATCAATAATACTGGGAATGGCAGCAGGTAATATCACCCGAAAGAGTAAATTTCTGCGATTTGCCCCCAAGGTATAGGCAGCATTGAGCATATCATTGGGGATAAACTTTACTGCATCGGCAATCATAATTGCATTGTAGAAAACAATTCCCAGGAAAATAATCAGAATCTTAGATATTTCTCCTAAACCAGCCCAAAGAACAATTAAGGGCATAAAAGCAGCTATGGGCATATAGCGCACCACACCCACAATTGAACCAAATAAGCTTTCCATACTGTGAAAAGTCCCCATCAAAATCCCCAAAGGAATTCCCACGATCGCCGCAACTAAAAAACCAGCCAAAACGCGACCACTACTAGCCGCTATATCGGTAATCAGATCCTCAGATTTGAACATCTCAATCCCTGCTAACAATACTGCTGTGGGTGTAGGCAAAAACTGAGGATTAACTAATTCGTTATAGCTGAGAAACGACCAAATAGTTAGGGGGATAATTAAAGCGATCGCGGTTAGCAATAGTTTTAACCAAGATGGAAAACCCTGGCGAATACTCCAAAAAGTCGAAGGCGGTAGGTAGGGTTTGGATAAAGAATTATTCATAGTAAATTAGTAACTATTTAGTATCCTACTCAGCAGCTTGAATCGATCGAACAAAGCTAGGATCGATATACTCAGCCATGTCAGGAACGGCTTTAATTTGTCCCTGGTCGAGTAGAAAATCTCCCATAGCATTGAGAGAATTTAAGATATAGATATCACTGCTGGCATCGGTTAGCATTTCAATATTGGTTTCTACGTTGGGTAGTCCAATACCTGCCAAGTCAGCATCTAAAGCTTCGGGAGTCACTTCTAAACCTGCTGCTGCGATCGCCACTGCTTGTGATCGGTTAGTTTCAATAAAACCTAGAGCTTTAGCAATACCATCGACAAAAGCCTGTACTGCTTCTGGGTTAGTGTTAATGTAGTCAGTGCTAAAAGTATAAAAATCTGTGATGGCAGAAGGCAACTTAGACGAATCATAGATTATTCTCCCGTCAGCTTGAGCTTCGTTAGCTTGAGATAAGAAAGGTGCATAGCTACTGGCAATATCTACGTTCCCCGCCTGATAAGCAGCAGCAGCGGTGGGAGCATCGGCATTAATAATAGTAATATCGTCACTGCTCAAACCAGCTTCATTTAGCACCTGAAGCAAGAAAAAGTGACCTACACCTCCTTGTTCCACCGCTACTTTCTTACCTTTAAAATCAGCAATATCAGCCACACTATTGCGAGCTAAAATCCCATCAGCACCAGCAGAATTATCTTGGATCATGACAATTTTGAAGTCTTTTCCCTTGTCTGCCATGAGAACGTTTTCTGAAGTAACTGAAGAAATTGCGCCATCAATCCTATTGGCTAAATATGCCGATATATAATCAGTATTAGCACCAAAGATTTGCAAATTAACTTCTAAGCCATTCTGCTCAAAATAGCCTTTCTCTTGAGCAACATAAAATGGAGTTAGTCCCACCCAGGTTACGCCTCCTAATGTCATTTCCATTTCATCAGCTTGAGCTATGGGAGCAGATATTCCTTGTAAAAATATGCTTCCCGCTAATCCTGCCATCATGACAGTTGCCTTTTGAGCTAGAGGAATAGAACTAATATTGATAGTCATAAAAACCTTTTGTAGAAGTTAAAAACTGGATCGGCTTTTTGCTAACCGTTGTTGTCAGAATACTATTGATGATTTGCGTAACAATGTAGCGATTTGAACAAAATTTATAGTTACTTGGTTTTTCCTTATTTCAATGCAATAAAACGAATGTTTAGAGCAAGCTACTTTGAGAAAAACCGAATTCTTTTCAGCACAATTCCTTATCTATTTTCATTGTCAAACTAGAATTAAAATCTAGGAAGGAGTTAATAATGAAACACCAATACCACCAGTGAAAGTTTCCACCCCTGCATTATCTAGTACATCTCCCTGTCCGCCAAATAAGCGATCAATCCGAAAGCGATGATAATTACTAATCAACTTTGGTAATGGTAAAAGATTTTTTGCTTCATCGCCATAAAGACTTTGATGTAATTCGGGCAAACGATACCAAGGGCAGCGCATATCGTGATGGTGAGCATTGTGATAGCCAAAATTGAGATACAGCAGATTTAACCAGGGATATTTAGGTGAAACAAAGTTAGAAAAAGTATTGGCTTGTTCGTAAATGCGATCGCGCTTGGTAATTTCCCCGCCTGTAATAGCATAGTCATAGGTGTGATGGAAAGCATCGGCAAAACGAATTAGGTTGACAAAGCAAACATAAGCAAAGAAATAAAGTACTAGAGCCTGCCAAGAAATCAGAGCTATGGCGACAGCGATGCTGCTGCGATATGCCATGATTCCCAAAGTTTGCCAGCGTAAATGATATTTTTCAGGATTCCTAAATGGTGCAACTATCAATCGCCAACGCATAATAAACTCAAAAGCGGGAAAATACGCCCACTCTAAAGCTACTAATATGGATCGGCTAAACTTGGGCAACTTCTGAACAAATTCAGGGATATCAAAGGGAACGAAATCAGCATGATGTATGTGATGGTTAATATGATGTTCCACCATGTCATCATAGGGCGCATAACAAGCACCATTCAGATGAGTAAATAGCCTGCCAAATAAGCGATTGAGATTCCGTTGTTTAAAAATATTGTCGTGAAGCAGTTCGTGAATTAGGTATGCCGAAAGTACCAAACTATGAACCGTTAGTACGACTCCTACTATATTTAGTCGCCAATCATGAAAAAATAGTAAACCAAATCCCAATAGATAAATTAGAGCGATATATCCTACTACCAAACTATTAAGCAAGGCTGAATTTAACCCTGTTGTTAAAGTATTCGTTTTCATGAAAACCCTATTACTTATTTTTCCTAAGAGCCAATTTCCGACATAGAAGCAGTCAAACTTTGCTGCTGATGATAGCGGGCAATTTCTCCACAGGTAGTTAACCAGACTCCATCAAGCGATCGCATGTACTCGATCAATTTTTCTAACATCAATACCCTAGCTGGTCTACCAATTAGTTCGGGGTGCATGGTCAAAATAAACGCTCCTCCATAGTGATGCATTCCTTCCACCTCTTCTTGCCATAGTTGCAAAGCTTTAGCACAGGTTTCGATCACCCCACTACCAATTTTCGGATCCATATGAAATGCAAACTGTTCCCAATCATCATTTGTCCAGTGAGGAGGGATTTCAATCAAGTCACCTTTAGGAGTGGTGATAGTATAGGGCACATCATCATCCATCAAAGAAGAGTCATAGACCATGCCATGACTTGCCAAAAGTTCGGGAGTGCGATTGTTAACATCCCAAAGTGGCGAGCGATAACCAATTGGTCTGGTGCCTGTAATTTTTTCTAAAATATCGCAGGTTTTAACCAATGCGGTTTCTTCCTGGATTAAATCGAGACTGGATACTTTTTCGTGCAAATAGCCATGTACGCCAATTTCGTGACCTTCATCACTAATTCTTTTGATTAAGTCTGGATATAATTCTGCAGTGTAGCCAGGAATAAAGAAAGTTGCTTTAACATCCTGTTTTTTTAGCATATCGAGGATACGAGGTACACCCGTTTTAGGCCCATAACGCGCCCAGGCGATCGCAGAAAGTCTTTGAGACATTTTCGGATCTTCTGCCAGTATGCCCGATTCTCCATCAACATCAAAGCTAAGAACCGCAGCACAGCGCCGATTCTTTGACCAACTATACGTCATTGTTTATAACCTCTTTAAATCGACACTCTCTGAAAAAACGGAAAACAATTTCGCTTCTAAATACAGCTATTTAATAAATTAGTTAAAAACGTGATTATTAAATGTTATTTTTGCTACTAAGTCAACTCAATCATCATAAGATGGGAAACATTAGAATTCGCTTATTAAAGATCGAATCAATACTCAGAATAATCATAATTTCAATTGGTATTAGTGGTAATGTCAGCGCGCAATCTCTAAACTGATATTGCCTTTCTACAGTAGGTAAAATAGAGACAACGAACAAAACAAACTACAGTATTCGATCCAACCCCACAACTGCCACAATTTATTCGTTCAGTAGAGCATCTTCCCGAACTATACAAGAAGCCTTGTACTAAGTTCTCTCGGTTTTTTTGGGGGAGTTGCGATCATAAAACGATTTATACTAAAATCTATAATAGAAAAAAGTTTTAATAGTAGTTACTTTTTAAACATAATTATATAGTTATAATAGTTATTTACCACTCTTACAAACAGATAATAATAAGGGTCTGTGGTATTTTTCTTCAGCGCATACCAACGGCTCTTTTAGATAATTATTCCGTGATAAAACTTACAACCCTCTTTTGATATAGGGTTTAGCTTCTATTTCTGGTGTTAATACTGAAGATTGGCGCGCACCACTTTTTGTTTTTAAAGAGTAGAGAGGCAAATCCTTAAAACCATATTGACCGCTTATTACAATCAATATGTCAGTGATTTGAGAAATTACTTGCAAAACCTTCAACGATTTGTCATAATGTATATCGGCAAGGAAATAGCACAGCCTACGAAACGTATGTGTTGTGTGTCTCATCAGTTCCCAAAGGGAAATTCGGTGAAATGCGGGTGTAGCTCAGTGGTAGAGCGTCACCTTGCCAAGGTGAATGTCGCGCGTTCGAATCGCGTCACCCGCTTTTTAAAAAAATTATATATTGTGATTGTTTGAAAGTTGATATCAAACTATTTTAGAGCGGTCGCAGGGAAAAATTGATTAATCTTTGAATTTTTTGATTTTTGCGATTTCTCCAAAAAAATAGAGAGAAGATCTTTAAATATAGCTTAAGCTGTTTGCTATTCGATTAAGCTGGTAATAATCTGAGTAGTAGAAAAAGCATTAGATAATCTTCATTCATAATAGATCTATGAATAACAGTGTAGATTTGACTATTATTTATCCCAATATTAAGGCTGCTGCGGCTGCAGTATGTCAAAAATGGTGTACACAACAAGGCTATAGCGATCGCTTTTATCAAGACGGTAGTTGGTGGGCATTTCCTTCAAATAGCGTTATTCCTGTCAAAATTCATGATGTAATCGATTTAAAACATACTTTAGCTTATCGCGTTCGGGTCAAACACTATTCAACAACCCTTTCTATTGCTTTACTTCCAGATGGCTGCATTGCTCCTCACAACCATCGAGAAATTTAGCGATTAGCACCTTGGTTATGATAGCTATGTTGTTGCTGCTGAATTTTTTGTTGGATGACTACTGCTTTTTGATGTGCTTGTTCTCCTTCAATACCTTCAGGACGTACATCCAACTCCACCAAAGCAGTTTTGCGTCCGTAAACAATTAAAACATCCCCAGGATAAATATAAGTATTTCCATAGGGTGCGCCAATATAAATGCGATCGCGTCTTTCAATACCCAAGACAGCAATTCCCTCATCCGTTAACCGTAACTCTTTTAATTTCTTATTTGCCAGCCAATTATCCTCCTCTACTTCAATTTTTGTCACCTGGTATTTATCTTTAAAATGCAAAAGACGAGCATAATCTTGTAAATCTAGATCCGTCCAACGGCGTAAAGCCTTTCGTACTAAACGAGTCAAGATACGATTGAAAGCGCGATTGGTAGCCAACACCCACAAAACTCCAATACCAATTAGCAAGTAAAATAAGCGAGATAGTCCATCTCCAGGGGAAGAAGTGGAAACAAAAGTTAGAACTAGCGAAGAAATAACAGTGATAAAGCCTGCATTCCCTAAAAACATCAGCCACATAATGATACGTCGCCGTAGAGGATGTTGAACAATTGCCTCTGATTCTGCTGTCGCAAATCCTGTACCAGTGAAAGCCGAACGCGCTTGAAATCTAGCAGAGGTTCGAGACAAACCAGTTAAGGCTAATGCCTCTGTAGCAATACGAGTTATGAGTAAAGATAAAGTAATTGCAATTAAAACTGAGATTAAAGCAGCCATTTTTAAAATTGACAGTGGACATTAAACAATTAGAGTAAACTTTTACTCTAATTGTTTATCTTCCCAACTTTTGTCTAATTCTGCTGGTTAACATATCCAATTCAGATATGTGTAACTGAGATGCGATCGCGCCAAAAATAATAATTGCTATTCCACTGGCTATACTCAATTCTATAAACAGCAGTAATAAATCGCCGTTACCAATAGTATTCTCGAAAATCTGACTAATGCCATAACTAGCTAACCCAGCGACAACTGTGGCGAAAAACAAACCTGAAATGCCTTTACTCCACTGCAACAGAGGGAAGCCACCCAAACGACGGTGTAAAATAGCAATAAATATAATCATCGAAATTATATTAACTCCCACCGTAGCCATAATCAATCCTGGCGCACCAAAGCGATCGATTAAGAAGTAATCTAAAATAGCATTGAGTGCGATATTAATAATACTGATTTTGAAGGGAATTTGACCGTCGCCCAAGGCGTAAAATACTCTAATTAGAACGTCTCTACTAATATAGAAAAACATTCCAAAACCACATACAACTAGTAAAGAAGCTACAAACCGAGCATCTTCGAGATCGAATTGTCCTCGTTGGAAAGCGAATCTAACAATAGGTAAGGATAGGGACATAAAAATTGCGGTGAAAGGTAGCATACTAAGCGCACCCAAAAATATGCCTTGACGTATTCTTTCTTTTAATTCTGACCAGTTTTCAGGAGCAGTTAAACGAGAAAAAACGGGATAAAACGGTACTAATATGGCGTTAGAGATAATCCCTAGGGGAGTAATAAACAAAAAAGTAGCACTTTGGATCGCAGCAGCAGCATTGGGAATACCAGAAACAAAATATTGATCGACGTTGAGGTTGATGTAAACCATGCCCGATGACAGGGTAGCAGGAATCATCACGGCAAACACTTCCTTTACCCCTGGAGTATTCCAGTTAAATCGTAGCTTGAGCGTCCCCATTTGCGATCGCCATTGGACAATTAACTGAGCCAACCACTGAAGAATTGCCCCGCTAACAGTAGCAGTAGCTAAAACAATTGCGCCAAATTTGAAATATTGGGATGTATTTAACTGTTCGCCAAATCGCCACAAAGCCCCTGCTACTCCTGTAGTAATTACCGCACTCGAAAATAAAGGACTAATACTAGGGAGTAAATAACTATCTGCTGCATTGAGCGAGCCAAAACCAATCCCAATTAACCCTGCTAAAAGAGCCATCGGAGCCATGATTTGTAACTGTAGAGTTGCTAGCTGTTTGACTTCGGGGACTAATTCTGGTCCTAAAATGTTAATTAGGTTTGATGCAAATATGATTAAGGCTGCGGTGACAATAATTAATAAAATACTAACTAAAGTCGAGACAGTTTCGACAATCGCGGGGGCTTCAGATTTATCTCTTTTGGCTAAGGCACTGACTAAAGCACTATGAAAAGGACCATTAATGCCACCAATTAATACAAAGAGGAAGCCAGGAATAGTATAAGCATAAGTATAGGCATTTCTAACTGAACCAATTCCAAAAGCTGCGTTAACTACTAACTCGCGAACAAAACCAAATAGTTTGCTTATTAAAGTTGCGATCGCCACAATCTTGGCGATATTTCCTACTGAGGGAGGCGATTTTTTATTTGTAGCCACAATATAATATACAGATCTAAGAAATTGGGTTCGATATATTATAGTTACTTAAGTTTTAATATTTACTCTCTATTTTCTAGATCGATCGCAGCTATTTCCTGGGCTGCACTTTGTAGCTGCAAAATATTTGTGGCTTGTTTGAGAAGATAGATAGGTAAGCAGATCATAATTAATAACTGCCAGATACTCAAAGTCCAATTATTGATCGCCAAACTAAAGCTGACTAGATAAAAATTGAGATAGAGCAAAATATAAAATAATTCATTACCCAGAATCAAAACATCCATCAAGGTTTTGTTGCCATAGTAAAGTTGCATCAGTTTACTATTACTCCACTCTGCAGAATCTTTGTGACTGGCTTTGCCCAATATCCCCGTGGCATAAATTAAATAGTAGTGACTACTAACATCAAGGGCGATCGCAACTATAAAAAACAATAAATACTGAGGATACAGTTGCGCCAGGATCAAACAGAATCCTGCCGTAGCAGAGCGATCTGCAACCATATCTAAGGCGGCACCAAAGTTACTGCTTTGGTTATAAGCGCGAGCAGCCCGCCCGTCAAATTCATCTAAAATAAAGGCGATCGCATAAAAGCTAATACACAGTTGCCAGTTGCCTAGACTATGGCAGATAAAACTTATTAAATAAAAGAAAAATCTAAAATAGCCAATAATATTAGGAATAAATATAAATACCTTATTTATGGACATATTTTCCCCAGCTACTCAATTAACCATATAACGATAAATTCAAGGCATTATTTATTGTGCAAGAAAATGCAGGATATTCGCAACTATATAATATCTACTGAGCTACTAGAAATAGCTGAAGAAGAAGCCAGAGGCTCGCCAAAATCGGCATCTTGTTTGTAAATTCCGAACCAACCACCTTCAATCGCTTCTGTGTTAACTAAATGATAATCGAGATCGCGATACTCTTCAATTTCTGCAGTAAAATCATCTATGTCTGCATGAATTCTAGGAGAATGAATACTTTCACCCGACAATTCTTTACTATAAATACCAATAAGATCGCCATCTACGTATTCAACATTAGTCAGTTCGAGTCCTCGATTTCTTTGTAGTTCATTTTCTTCTATGAATTCGCTAGGACTTCCACTTATAGCATAAGTAGCATCTCCCGCAATATAATTGGCAACTGCCACCCATTGACCTTCAGCATATTCAATATCGACGATTTGATAGTCTAGACTAAAACTAGAGTTTAGATCCTGCAAATCTAGAAGCTGACTTTTCATATCTGCCTCTGTATCTGCCACGATTAGTTTACTGTCAAGATCATTGGTAGCGTATATGCTATGCCAATAACCATTTTCATACTCAAGATCGGTTAATTCATAGCCATAATCTTGTCTTTCTGTAATTCTTTCTCTTAAGTTAGACGGGCTTGTATTAACATAAACGTCAGTAGTACTGACAAAAAAGTCTGATTTACCAATATTTTTGCCATAGGCAGCTATGTAATACCCATCATTGTATTTAAGATCGATTAGATCAAATCCTTGGTTGTCTTTAATTGAAAAATCTTGTAAGAATTCATCTGTAGTTTCACCTTTGAAATAAGCTGATTTCATTTTCCTTTTCAAATTATGGTTAGAGCTATGTAATTAAAAACTGATTATACAATCCTGATAGTAGACACAGTATTAATAATTAAGATTTAAGACTCATTTCCTCAATCCGAATCCAGGTTAATTAGCTTTCTTCTTCAATCCATTCTTTAATTATTGACACCACTGATTCAATAGGTAGATCTTGAGATTCTTTAGTTGCTCGTTTGACCACTTCTACTTTGCCATCTGAAAGCGAGCGCCCTGTAACTACTCGATAGGGAATACCTACTAGTTCACTATCTTTGAATTTAACTCCTGCTCTTTCTTTGCGATCATCGAGTAGTACTTCTATCCCTGCTTGTTTGAACTCTTTGTATAGTTTTTCGCCCGCAGCCATTTTTTCTGCGTCAGAGATATTGGGGACAATTACTACTACATGATAGGGTGCGATCGCCACGGGCCAAATAATGCCGTCTTTGTCGTAAGATTGTTCTACTGCTGCCTGTGCCAAACGAGAGACACCAATACCATAGCAACCCATCCATAGGGGTTCTGTTTTACCCTGTTCGTTGGTAAAGTTGGCGCCCATTGCTTCGGAGTATTTTGTTCCTAACTGGAAAATATGCCCCGCCTCAATACCCCGCGCACTAATTAAAGTTTGACTAGGATCGTGAATAGCGCGATCGCCTGCTTTGGCTTCTTGGATATCTACTTCTAGTTTGGGTAGGGTAAAGTTTTCGCCCCAGTTAGCCCCGACCACATGATAGCCTACTTCATTTGCCCCTGTAACAAAGTTTTTGGCATCAACTATTGTTTTATCTGCTAGGCGCAAGAAGCCTTTTGCCACATTTTTGGAGACGCTAATATAGTCATCATCAAGATCGGGGGCAATATAGCCCAATGGTAAGGATTTTGCTGCCCATTTTTTCTGGGCGGTAGCATCGGGTACTGTCAAAGAGATAATTGTCTTAGCTTTGTACTGAGGTGCAAGTTTGGTAAGTTCGTTGGTAAGTTTGGTTTGATTAACATCGCGATCGCCACGAATATTAATCAGAACTAATACTGTAATGCCATTATCGTAAATTGCTTCATACAAGACGTTTTTAACAATTACTGTAGGAGAACACTTTACCGTCTCGGCTAGAAGGGCGATAGTTTCGGTATTGGGTGTTGCAATTTTTTCAAAACTAGTAAAAGGCGACTCTACTACATCAGGAGGTAAGGATACAGCCTTCTCGGTATTAGCTGCATAATTACCATCTTCGGTATATAAAATTTCATCTTCTCCTGCTTCCGCCAGAATCATAAACTCTTGGGAACCAGAGCCGCCAATAGCCCCCGAATCTGCATCTACAGGGCGAAATTCTAAACCACAACGAGTCATAATATTACGGTATGCCAGATCCATTGCTTGATAAGTCTCTTTTAAACTCTCTTCATCAGTGTGAAAGGAATAGGCATCTTTCATAATGAATTCTCGACCCCGCATCAAGCCAAAACGAGGACGAATTTCGTCGCGGAATTTAGTTTGAATTTGATATAAGTTAAGGGGTAATTGACGATAAGAACGAATGGTTTCGCGAGCAATAGTGGTAATAATTTCTTCATGGGTTGGTCCTAAACCCAATTCGCGATCGCCGCGATCGCTCAGGGAAAACATGATTCCTTCGGCTTTGGTATAGGTATCCCATCGCCCCGACTCTTGCCATAATCCAGAAGGCTGTAACTGAGGTAATAAGCATTCCTGCGCCCCTGTTGCATCCATTTCTTCACGCACGATCCGAGAAACTTTTTGCAACACCCGCCACATCAAGGGCATATAAGCATAGATACCGCTACCAATACGACGAATATAGCCACCACGTAGTAACAACTGATGGCTAGGTATTTCTGCCTCGGCTGGAGTTTCTCGCAGTGTTACAAACAGCATCTCGTTTAATCGCATGGTTATTTCCTTCGGTAAAATTCCAGACTTTTTATTCTATCAGTCATCATAGGTGTGTTTGAAGTATTAGTTAGATTAAATGTCTCAAACTCCTCCACAGTTACGTGAGCCTTGGGGGATTACATCGTTATATCTGTTACTAGCTGTCAAAATAATCTCACCAGACTTAGTTAACTTAACGCCTCTAGCAGGTTGTATTTTACCTTGACTAGTTTCGATGGGTTTAGGAACGACTGAAGTAGAATTGGTTTGACCATCAATTGAAATATTTAGAGAATTTAGAGGTAATCCAGGTTCGGCTTGAATACCTCCTTTCCCTTGAATACTTAATCCATTTTTGGCTGCTGTTTCTCGGTTGTTTTGACAAACTTGTTGAGCGATCGCTTCAGGCTCAACTACTTTACTAGGTAGTTTGGTAGCATCTTGAACTGGATTAATATCGGGAGTTGTGATCGAAATATTGCCATCTAAGCCTTGGACTTCTGAAGTCGCATTGATGTCATTGGTTTGTAAGTCTAAAGGACGTTCGACAATCCCAAATACTGATTGAGCATCAATGGTAATATTTCCACCCTGCCCTTGATCTGCATTTGCCAAAATATCATTATTACCGTTGGGAAAAGCCACAATAAAGTTTGTATCGATAGTAATGTTGCCTCCGCTGCCAAATCCTGCTGCTTCTGCCGAAATCAAACTATTATTGCGCAGAAAAATAGTCTCCTTAACGTTTAAAAATACATTACCCCCCGTACCAGTTGCAGTTGTTGCTGAGATTGAACCATTACTAGCTAACTCTAGCGAACCAGTGTTGACTTCTATATTTCCCCCATTACCCGTTCCCGCAACAGTACTAGAGAATAACCCCGACTCTGAAGCTGTGTCGATCAAAATATCTTCAAAAAAAGGTACTGTTGTTGGTGGATTATCGTTACGAATAGTCAGAGTATCAGCAACATTAATTTTAATACTACCAGCATTGCCGTCGCGATCGCCCGACGTAACAATTTTACCGCCATTACTCAAATTAACCTGATTTGCATTGACATTTATACTGCCACCATCAAAGTTATTTTCGGTCAAAGCATCGATTACCGAACCATTATCTAAGTTAAGGGTATCAACGTTAAGGAAGATATCACCAGTCGAACCCACAGATCCTTGCTTGACATTAGTAGAAATTAAACCAAAATTAGTTAGAGAAAGTTGGGGTGTCGTAATAGTAATATCCCCCGCATCACCAACTACGTCATTTTGTACCTGTGATAAAATCGCGCTCAAACTTTGCCCTAAATCTGACCCGCCACCATTAATAAATACTGAATCAGAAGCATTAATTGTAATATTTCCAGCATCTCCTGCCGATACATTATCAGCTAATATAAATGAGAATTTTTCATTGATGGCGAAAGTTCCCGTATTAATACTAATGTCTCCTACATTTCCTTCTCCCCCCCTAAGTACCTGAGATTGAATATTAGAACCTTCATTGAGAACAATATTTTCTGTATTGTTAATAATTACATCGCCTACATCGCCTACTCCTTCAAATAGTAAACTAGCGATCGCACCTCCGTTAATCGTAATATTGTCAGTATTGAAGATGAGATTGCCACTATTTCCGCGATCGTAGCTATTGGCTGTAATTCGGGCTTGATCGCTAATTTCTAATAAACTGGTGTTAATAATTATATTTCCACCGTTACCCACCGCATTACTAGTATCGTCACGACTATCTCTACGATTCGTTGCTGTTCCGACATGATTGTTGATTTCTGTTCCTAACCCAATAGGACTAGGATTTGTTCCCAATATTTTGACCGAATCATCCGCATTAATGGTAATATCTCCTGCCTGAGAGTCGCTGCTGCCACTACCCTCTGCTATACCCGCAAATAGTTTACTTCTTTGTGACAGTTGAAGATTAGCAGAGTTAATATTAACCGCGCCTTCATTGTCGCCACGAACATCGACTTGACTATCTTCTGTCAAGGAAACATCACTTTTAGCTATATTGTCTGGATAAGTCAGACTGCCATCATTGTTTAAAGTAACCGTTCCTGCTTTAGCTAAACCTCCCAATTCTACTATTCCTCCTGGTGCGGTAATACCCGTTTGATTTTCTAGCAAGATGTCTCCACCAATTAAGGCGATCGTTTCTCCAGAATCTACTTCTAACCCAACAGTATTAAAGGCAGTAAAGTTTTCTTCGGCAAAGCTATCGTCAAAATTTCCATTGAGAATTCTGGTTCTTGTGCCGAAGTTGGAACGATTGATAATATTTCCTGGTTCATCGCGAAAACTTAAACCAATAGGGGCATTAACTGTTAGTAATGGTAGATTCTCTAAATCTACTGCGCTAAATTCACCATCTTCAAACAAGATACTGCTAGAACTGCTGCCATAAAATGAACCACCGATATCAAGTCTGGCGTTATTGCCAAAAATAATTCCTGCAGGATTGATTAGAAATAAATTAGCATTACCATTTGCTCGAATTGCACCATCTATATTTGATATATTTCCCCCCGTCACGCGACTAAATATATTGGAAGTGTCACTAGCATTGTTGAAAAAAGCCTCGTTTCCTGTTCCTACAGAGAAGTCATCGAAACTATGAAATAGATTACTACCTCTAGTTTGTCCTCCCGTTATTTCTGCTACGTTCCCAGTTTGATCAACCTGAGTATTGATCGAGGTATTATCTGGAGTAACTTGGGCGATGGCGATCTTAGTTGAAGCGTAAAGATATCCAGTGATACACAAGATAATTTGTAAAAATGACCATGAGACTTTGTTCATAATGTCTACAAAATAGAAAAGCTAAAAAATAAATATGTTTAATACTACAGCTTTGAATGTTATTAAATTACCCAATTTAACTTGTTGGAGTAATATCTATCTATTCATCACTCTATTTTCAATCTCTATTTTTTGTTTTCTCGATCTTGTTATCATCTTCAACTCTAGTTTGCAAGAGCTATGCTTGACAATACGATTGTATTGTTGTGTTGTTCATTAGGTATTTTCAGACTAACATCACGTATTTCAATATTTTTTATTCGAGTAGTACTTCAGAAGTTTTGTTCTCTTCCTGATTATTTTTTTGTAATTCTTTATGTTTTAAATTAATTTCATTTTGGCGATCGCAATCTTCGACGTATCCACGATCCAAAATCACTTCTCTTAGTTTGTATACTTCTTGCTCTAATTTTGCTAAGTGCTGCTTTAATTTCTGATTTTCTAAAGTAAGTTTAACGTTATTCGCTTGTAGCTGTTTTACCGAACTATCGCTACTGATTATACTTTCTATACTACTATTTAGAATATTTATTTCTTTAGTTAATTCTGCTTTTTCTTGCTTTAGATTATCAATTAATTGATTGTATTTATTCGGTGGTAATAGTAAATCCTGAACTTGGTATTTTTGCTGCTCTCTTAAAGTCTGAATTTGATAAGCTAATTCAGGATATTTGTAAATATAACTAGTAGATACTCTGGCTAATTTTGCCACAGAACTAATAGTTATTTTCTGCTTATTTTCAATCAAATTATCAATAGCTTCTTTTGTCCTTTGTAGCGCTTGTTCTTTCTTTTTTTTAGCCGATATTTTTAATCCTTCTGTCTTTCTATGTGCCATGATAATCTTTCCCAGCAAATAAAATGATTAACGTTGTGGACGTTGTTGGTATTTTTACCTCTACTTCCGATAATTACTGTTATCGGAAGTAGGGATTTACTATATTTTGCAATACTTGTAGCCTTTTATATAAAACCATTGTCCTACCCTAAATTATTGTCACTATGACGAATATATAAATCTCTTCGTGGAAAGGGAATTTTGATTTTATGATGGGCTAACGCTTTCCAAATAGTTCGGTAGAGATCGCTTTTAACAGTCAATTGAACTTCAGGATTATTGATAAAAACAGAGAGACGATAATCTACACTAGAATCACCATATCCCATTAAGTGGACATAGGGTTTAGGGTGAGTTTGAACCAAAGGATGTCGCCGAGCTAAGTCTAATAAAATATTAATTACTTTCTCTGGATCGCATTGATAATTAACTCTAACTGGAACTATGACACGAACAACCCGATCTGACCCGGTATATGTCGTGACAACCGAGGTAAAAAAGTGTTGGTTTGGGACTATTTTTTCAATATTGTCGAAGGTTCTGACAGTTGCAGCACGAATGCCGACTTTTTCAACGATGGTCACTTCTCCTTCAACTTGCACCAGATCACCAGGACGCAAAGACCCCTCAAACAGAAGACCAATCCCGCTAATAAAGTTACTGATAAATTCCTGCAAACCAAATCCAACACCCACCGATAGTCCGCCACTAATAGCTGCTAAAACAGTTGGATTAAAGCCTATGTAACCGAAAAACAAGACAATTCCAATGCCAATCAAAAAACATCGAAGCAAAATGGAAGTTGCTTGTGCTGCCCCAGTTTTTTGTTTACCTGTGAGAAAAAAAATGTAAAAGAATATTTGTTCGACTAGAGATATACCGATTACCCAAAAATAAATTCCCACCGTCATTAAGAAAATAGTTCCTATTGTCACTGGGGTATCAAACAGTCGAATAATTTCTACTTGAGATAGTTCTTTTATATCTGTCAGTAGATTGAATATAGTGCCGATCGCAAATAAGAAAAATAGGGGTGCAAAAAATTGGCGGCGATAAAACCCGATCTCAGTAGAAGGAAAAATTTTATAGCAGATTAGTAAAAAGCTACGATAAAAAATAAAAGTCCACAAAATATTAATAGTAACTGTGAATATTCCGGCTCTCCAACCTAATTGGACAAAACAAAATCGGACACAGCTAACTAATATCAAACTGAGAACTGGAGTGAGTGCAAAACGAAGCAGGTCGATTGTAAAATATTTGGAGAATAGTTTTTCACTATTCAGTTTCCCTTGATCAAACGTTGGAAATTGGCTTCGCCACTGAATCAGAATTCTTTGAGAAATTAACCACGTAAAAGTCAGGATAATAATAATTCCCAACAACTGAATTTGGATTACAGGTCTTTTTAAAGCATGTAAGAATTGCCAAATTAGTTCATAAACAAGGATTATATTAGAATTAGCTAGTTCTTTCATCCATTTCTTTTACTAAGGTTCTTCAAATTGAGAATTAATAGTTTTACTGAGTTGATTAGCAGCTTGAGTGGCTGAAATTTCTCCTGCCATCACCCTAGTATATAGATCTCCACCATAGTCAACGGTGGCATTAATTTTTTTGGTTTCATCTAAACTAAATGCGGTAACCTTTTGAGATTGCTTTTGTAAAATAGCTTGAATAGGAAACAAGCGAGGATCGATAACTGCATATTTATTTGCTGGGATAATCGATCGCAAATTGACGGCACTTTCTGTTTGCTGCGGGGTATTAGCTAAGAACTGAGTAAATCTCAAGGCAATTTGAGTTTGAGTCATACTTGAGTTAGAACCGAACAACAAACTATCTACAATCAAAGGTGGTGCTGCTTGTTGATTTTCTTCTTCAGGTAAGAGAGTGACTCCAAATTTATTGACACCCAATGACTCCCTCAAAACGGGGATTTGAGATGACCAACAAACAATATAGGCTAACTGTTCCTCAATAAAAGCATTTTGTAAAACCAAGGAGTCTTTATTGAGAATAAAATTAGGCTCTTTTTTAGCATCTTTGAGCCATTCCATCCATCTAGCCCATCCCCCTCCTCGATCTAAAATTACACGCCCTCGAGCATCTAATAATTGACCCCCAAAAATCTGAGTTCCCCAAAAAGTATTCTCAAAACCAGATAACATCCCAACTGAATATCCTTTTCTAGCTTGAGAAATCAATTCTGATAAGGTTTTTGGTAATTCTTCGACTTTGTTCTTGTTGTAACATAAGACTTGAGTAATTAAGTCTAGAGGCACTCCATATAATGTGTCTTGGTATAAAACTTGATCGAGAGCTTCAGAACGAAATTGATTGAGATTGAGGGAATTTTTATTAATAGGAAGTAATGCTTTTACTTTAATTAGAGGAAGAATATGGATAGATTGAGTATAAATAAGATCTGGTCCTAGTCCCTTTTCTGTTTCGCGCTCTAACTTTTCAATGATTTCATCATCGGTTATATACTCTGTAACGATCTTGACCCTAGGATAGAGCTCGGTAAACTTTTTAATATACTCAGCAAAAACTTCGTTGTATTGAGAAATTAAGGATTTTGTAAAGTAACTCTGAGGAAAGCTTTGCCAAAACACGATTGTTCCAGAAAGATTACTTTTAGTCTGATGACGATTATCGGCGACTTCTGTGTTTGTATGACAAGCCAAAAGTAACTGAACAACAAGGATAATTGGCAAAATCCTTTTCAACCAATTCAACCAAACAAATACCAACATGATGATTGAGATCGATGCACTAGCACCTGGCACGCTTTTGAGGAAACAAGCAGGTATTAAGCTTTGCTACTTGAGAACAAAATTATCATACGATGTCTGAAGCTGATGATATATAAAGAGATTATAAGTTGCTTATTAACTAGTTTATTAACGCTCTTACTATTGTGGGGCTATCCATCCCACAACCTATTACGCGATCGCGGTAAATTTCGCTCGTTTTGTTTGTATTAACTTAAAATTATTGTCTACCAGGCGTTGTGAACTAGATTACTCTAATTAAAATAATAGGATTGCACAATCCTTGCCCTCAATTAGACGTTTTGCAGCCTGGTTTGATGTTTGGTATTAGATAGAGATAAGGCGGGTAATATCGTCGGAAAAGCGGGGATAATGAGTATTGTTGTGACTAGTGGGAAAGTGAACTTAGGCGATCGCATTGAAGTAGAATTTCCCCTCAAACCTTACAGATTGCTCGAACAAATTTAATTTTGTGTCATAGTTTTAAATATGACACTTTTTTGACAGTTTCGCGCTCTGTTAATTAAATTTTCGGATCATCTTGAAAGAACTTCCTCCAGCATGATTAATAGTCTCACTTTCAGGTACCTTAACAAATCGAGATCCCTCGTATAATCTCAAAACGGGATTATTAGCCCTAACGCTAAGACTAACAGCAGGAAAGCGATCTGCTGCCCACAACAAAGTCTGTTCTAATAAAAAAGTACCAATATTTAGCCCTCGATAAACTGGTGTTACTGCGATCGCTTTTGGTGTTAATTTTTTGTCTTGTTTCAATTATTTAATTTTGACACAAACAAAGAATTTAATATTAGATGGCGATCGCCAACAGATCCATGCGTGCTGCAATTTTTCATTCAAATACAGAGTTAACAAAAATTTGTCCGATTACTATTCATGATCTCGAAACATCTCATAGTAGGGAATATTCTGCTTAACCGCATAGTCAGTTTTAGAAGAATAAAAATTACCTTCTTTGTCGTGAAAAGCCCAGGTAGTAGGAAACTGAATGATTGCACCCATAGTTAGAGGAACACCAGATTCTTTCAAAGCCTTGATACGTCGATGCAAAGTACTTCTAGATAAACCTGTTTCTTCTATTAATTGGCGATAACTGTATTTTTGACCATCAATTAGCATTTTTATAAAACTCAAGCAAATGTGTCAGGTTTTTGATTTTGACACATAAATTAGATTTTTTAACGGAAATATAAAAAATGTATCTGAGCGATTTTTTGTTTCATTGTTTTAACTTTGACACACTACTGTTAGTAACTATATACTCAAAAATACCATAATCCCTATTTTTTTAAACTCAAAAAAATGCCTTTACCACGAATTAAAGTAGCTCAAGATAAAGCAGAATTAGTTCAAAAACTACTAGAAAATAAGGGAACAACAGGTACATTTCAAACCTATGCAGATATTGTGGCATTTGCTGCTAGCCTGGGAGCAAAAATAAATAAGCAAGTCAAGTTTGACGAAGTATCTCAAAGCGAACCTGCGCCGATTAGTCTAGAAGTTTTTATCTCTCGCGGTTACGATCGCCTAATTAAATTAATTGCGGTTACCCATACCCAAGATATTAAAATTTTAGCGGTTCAAGACCCGATAATAGAAACCAAACGAGTTAAAATTTTTGAAGAATATGCTAATGGTGGCTTAGAGCATTTGAGAAACGAACTTAGGGGTGCGGTAGATTACACAGAGAGACTAGTTTTGATCCTCAATGCAGAAAGATATGCCCCCGAAAGCAATAGTGAAGAGTTCGATTTAAGTAGATTTTTGTAGATTTTCCAATCTACTCAAACTTTTAACCCAAGCTAATAAGTATCAACACCTTAATTTTTGTTTCATTATTTTATTTTTGACACAAGTCACGGTAACAAAGGATACAAAACTTTATGAAGAAAAATAGAAAAACTTAAGAAATACCGTAAAAAACATTAAGTAAATCTATAGATAATAAGGTAATATAGATAAAATTTACGGTCAGAAAACCTGAGCTTTACTTATTCTTTACAAAAAATCTGAGGTTTTTAAAAATTTCATAAAGATGTTTTTTTTAGACGAAGATTTGCATAAACCAAGTGTAAACTTCGTACATGAGGTATGAAAAGGCAACTATCAAGTTTGCGTAGAGGAACAAAAAATAACTTAACAATACAAAAGCATCCAAATTTAAGTATCAATACGTACTAATAAAAGTTGAAAGAAAGAATGAAATCGAAGTTGACTAGCCAATGAATTTTGAAATCAATCTATCAATACCTGGTTTTGAAAAAACTAGGCAGAATCATCTTTTATCGTGCCAGCTACTTAATTAGAAAATTTTGTACCATGCAAACTGCAGTAGTAACTGTGATGTAATCACAATTACCAAACTGAGAAATAGCATGAAGTTGAAAAAAGTTTTTGTTTCAATTGCAAACAGGAAAATTGTTTGAGGAAATATCTACATTATGTATAAACAATCTCAATTTCAAAGCTTCCAGACCAACTTTTCAGCACCTCTGGCTGATAGCGAAACCAATTTACTTTCGCCATTTCAGCAAAAACTACTAAAAGAAAAACTAAAGACCAATTTGCGAGCAGAATATCGTCGCAGAATTGAAATCATGCTGCTAGCAGACAAAGGGCATTCCCAAACTCAAATTTGTGCTGCTTTAAATTGTTCCCATGAAACAGCTAGGTATTGGACACATATAGCTGTTTCAGGAGATGCCCATAAGTGGAAAGACTTACCAATAGGCAGACCCAAAACCGTTAATGAAAAATACATGAATAGACTACGGGATTTGGTGAGTCAAAGTCCTCGCGATTTTGGCTATGCTTTTCGACGCTGGACAGCAAACTGGTTGAGCAAACATTTAGCCAAAGAGTTGGGCATAGAAGTAAGCGAGCGTCACGTCAATCGTTTACTCAAGCAAATGGGTTTATCTACTCGTGGAGCAAAACCTGAAGCCAATTCTACTCAAGGAACAGTAGAACAAAAATCGAACGCCCAAAAACGTTCTAATATTGTGATTCGTAATCTTCAAGGCGATAAACAGGCAGTGATAACTAGCTTTAGCCCATTTCATTTCACTTAAAAAACTTTACTTTTTTAAAACAGACCAATAAACAACAATAATAAATGCTGTTAGTCATAAATCATGTATACAGATTCGCGATCGCAAGCTACTTTACAAAAACAGCTACAACAACAATTACAACAAACTCTAGGTAGATCGTTATCTGAGGCAGAATTAAGTCAATATTTACCCCAGATACAGTTAGTTGAACCCTCGACAGGAAAGCAATTTTGGGATTCTGCTCAATCTACTCCAGGAATCTACCTGATTTTGAGAGGAAAGGTCAGATTATTTAATACTTATGGTCAACTACTCACCTCTTTAGAAGGAGGAAGTTCTTTCGGTGAGTTGACCCTATTTCCTGGAGAATCATTTCGCTCGTATGTAGCCAGAGCATCTTTTAAATTACAGCTAGGATTTATTCCTGGCACTTTATTACAACAACTAATTAAACAAGAACCCCAACTGGGAGAACATCTCAAACAACAGGCTCTATTTCAAGAGTTGTTGTTATTGTGTCGTCAAACATCCCAGCTGAAAAGTATTTCTTTAGAAAAACTCAAGCCAGTTATTCCCAGGCTACAGCCTCATCGTCTTAACCAAGGTCAATTAGTTTCTGCAGGTCTATCAGAGCAGTATTTTTGGTTGGTCAGATCGGGAGAAATAGAAGGAGAAGGAGGACAAAAACTAGCAGCAGGAAGTCTTTATTTTCCCGATCGCTCTGGTCAATTTTGGCAGGTTAATCAATCTACCGAAATCTATACCCTGAGTCATGAAGATCGCGATGCGGTACAGCTATACTCTTCCCAGTTAAGCAAATTTACCACTGCCGATGGCGGTATCCCTGCTAACCAAGCCATAATTCCCGTTCCCATCGCTAAACAGCCAGTACAGGCGATCGATTTACCCGTTACCAATCTCGATGAGAAGGAAACTTCTAAATTTGAATCCAAAGATTATTTTCCTTCTCCCAAACAAAAAGTAGGACACTTTTGGCAGCGGATCACCAAAAAATATCCCTACTACGCTCAACAGAGTATGAGTGATTGTGGTGCAGCCTGTTTGTTGATGATTGGACAATATTGGGGTAAAAACTTTAGCCTCAATCGCTTGCGAGATTTAGCCAATGTCAATCGTAATGGTTCGACTTTGAGAGGTTTGGCTTTTGCAGCCGAAACCATTGGTTTTATCACCAGACCAATTAAAGCAACTCTAGACAAACTGACCGAACAACAACTACCCGCGATCGCTCACTGGGAAGGAAATCACTATATTGTGGTTTACGAAATCAACAGTAAAGAAGTAATCGTGGGCGATCCTGCTATGGGACAGCGGATTTTGAGTCATCGAGAATTTCAGGCTGGCTGGACTGGTTTTGCTCTTTTGTTAGAACCTACGGTTTGGTTAGATGAAGGCAAAGGTTCGTCTTTTCCGATCTGGCGATTTATAGAATTATTAAAACCCCATAAAGTAGTACTTACAGAAGTTTTTATTGCTTCGGTAGTGATTCAACTGTTTGGCTTGGTAACTCCTTTATTAACTCAACTATTATTAGACCGAGTCGTAGTCCAACGTAGTAGCTTGACCCTAATGGCAGTGGGGATGGGATTGCTCATCTTTGGTCTGTTTGGGGTGGCAATGTCGGGATTGCGCCAATATTTATTAGATCACGTCTCGCAAAAGGTTAACGTTTCGTTAATTGTGGGTTTTGTCAGGCACAGTTTTAAATTACCCCTGAGCTTTTTTGAGTCTCGTTATGTGGGGGATATTGTGGCTCGCCTACAAGAAAACCAAAAGATTCAGAACTTTTTGACGGGAGAAGCTTTATCAATCTTTTTAGATTTTCTCACTATATTTGTTTATGTCGGTCTAATGTTCTGGTATAGCTGGCCCATGGCTTTACTAACATTGGTGATTGTACCTCCTTTCTTTATTTTGGCTTTAATTGCTACGCCATTCCTGCAAAAAATCTCGCGGGATATCTTTACCGCTTCGGCAAAAGAACAGAGTTATGTGATTGAGGCATTTTCGGGTATTGCTACCGTCAAATCAATGGCAGTAGAACACCGCGTCCGTTGGCGTTGGGAAGAATATCTAAACAAAGCAGTTAACAAAGGTTTTAGCGGTCAGGTAATTGGCAACAAAGTCCAAGTGATGAGTTCGACGATTCAAGTAATTGCTACTACAGCAGTATTGTGGTTTGGTGCTTGGCAGGTAATTCAAGAACAGTTGACCATCGGACAGTTAATTGCTTTTAATATGCTTTTGGGTAACGTAATTAGTCCTTTCCAGCGTTTGGCTGTATTGTGGAATCAACTCCAAGAAGTAATTATTTCCGTCGAACGAATTAATGATGTTTTAGAAGCAGAACCAGAAGAAGACTGGAAGACTCATCCCCGACAGTTGTTGCCACCAATTAACGGTGCAATTCGTTTTCAGGATGTAAGCTTTCGCTATCACCCCGATGATAAGAGTAATGTCATTGAAAGCTTGAGCTTTGATGTCGAGCCAGGACAAACTATTGCCCTAGTAGGACGAAGTGGTTCGGGTAAAAGTACTCTGGCCAAACTCATTTTGGCATTGTATTCGCCCAATGAAGGCAAAATATTTATTGACGGTAATGATATGGCTAACATATCCTCCGCATCTTTGCGTCAACAGGTAGGAGTAGTAGACCAAGCCAACTTCTTGTTTGGGGGAACAATTCGCGAAAATCTCAGCGTCAAACACCCAGAAGCAACAGTAGAAGAGATTCGAGAAGCAGCAGAACAAGCAGGTGCGGATGAATTTATCCAAAAGCTGCCGTTAAAATACGAAACTCTAGTGGGCGAACGAGGAGGATCTTTATCTGGAGGTCAATGTCAAAGACTAGCGATCGCTCGTGCTTTGTTAGGTGACCCTAGATTATTAATTTTAGATGAAGCCACTAGCAGTTTAGATGCAGAATCTGAAAGAATAATACAAAACAACCTCAATACGATTATTAGAGATCGGACGACAATTATTATTGCTCACCGTTTATCGACAATTCGCCAAGCAGATCAAATTCTGGTTCTAGACAAAGGGGTGTTAGTAGAACAAGGTACACACGACGAACTAATGCAAAAACAAGGACACTACTTCTATCTAAATCAACAACAACTAGCAGTATCACAACAATTTTAAAAATAATTTTCAGATAAGCCCATGTCATATTCAAATTCAGGATCGGCTATTACCGTCGCTAGTAGTGATGGGCGAGCGCCTACTCGAATCCTTATCGTTGATAACCAAAGTTTAAGTAGCGAACTCCTTAGAAGTCAGCTTAAACCAGAACCTAATATCGTTATTATTGGTACGGCTTATACCGAAAAAGCCACTTTTAAAGTAATCGACAACCACACTCCTGATGTGGTGATTATTGATTTTGATGTTCCCGAACTAAATGGTTTTGCTTTAGTTAAAAGAATTACTGATAATTATCCCCAAGTTAAAAGCTTAGTTTTTACCAGTGAGAATCAGCTAACGAAAGTCAACCGAGCTATTGCTTTGGGGGCAAAGGGGTTTTTGATCAAAAATTCCCAAACCGATGAAGTTAAAAGCGTTCTACGGACTGTAACCAGCGATCGCTCTAGCGATACCAAACTACAACTTCCTGTGGCAGTAGACCCCCAAGCCACAGTTCTAGTTAGCAATGAACCTATTTTAGAAGCTCAACTAGAACCTCCACTAGAACCTCAATTTGAACCAGATAGCTCGGCAATTGTTCGGGCAACAGAAGCTCCTTTACCCGCAATAATTGCCGAGCGAGAAGATTGGTCAGTAGCTACCAAAGACTTGATGGATGCTCTACCTAGAGTCTGGACAAGGGGTTTACTTTACTTCTTGATTGTTGGCACAGGGATTTTATTGCCCTGGTCGGTTTTGACCAAAGTAGATCAGACTGGTACAGCTAGAGGTAGGCTAGAACCTAAAAATAAGGTAGTTCAACTAGATGCTCCTGTTGCAGCCAAAATCAAAGCAATTAATGTTAAAGAAGGAGAAGAAGTTAAAAAAGGAGCAATTTTAGCCGAACTGGGTGCAGAAGTGGTTAGTTCAGAATTAGAACAGCTTCAAGATAAGCGATCAGGTTTAGTACAAAGGTTAAATCAGCTCGAACTGATGAAAAACCAACGAGAAACCGCGCTAATCAATAAAGATAACGAAAATAGTTCGAGAAACAACCAAACGCGATCGCAAATTGCTCAAGCTCGACAAAATTTGAATACTCTCAATGCTTTGTATGAGTCTCAAAAAAGCGAAAAACAAGCTCAAATTGACCAGGCAAAACAAGCCATTGAATCTAGCGACGCTGCTCGTAAAGAGGCACAGTTAGCTCTTTCGGGAGCGCAAGAAAAAGCCAGTCGCTATGAAGCAGCATACCAAGAAGGTGTAATCGCTCAAGACCGCTTTTTAGATATTCAACAACAGGCAAAAGAAAACCAAGAACGTCTAGCTCAAGCAACTTCTGCAGTGGCTCAAAGTCGTTCGCGACTTAAAGAACAAGAAAGTAGCTACGAAAATCTAGTCAAAAATTCCCAATCGGAAATCGCTCAAGCTAAACTGAGGATAGAAGAGCTAGAAAGTGGCGGACAAGGGGATGATGCTGCTCGTAAAAACGAACAAATTCAAGTTAGAGCGCAAATTCAAGAATTAGAGTCTCAAATAGCGGAAACGAAAACTGAGATTGCTCAAACCGATAAACAAATTAAGTCTGGTCAATTTGAAATAAAACAACGACTAGTCATTGCCCCTGCTGATGGTACGGTGTTCGACATTCCCACTCGCGGCGCAGGCTCAGTAGTCCAGCCAGGAGAAAACATGATCAAAATTGCACCGCAAGATTCTAATCTGATTCTTAAAGCACAAATTCCACCTACCGACAGTGGTTTTCTCAAAAAAGGAATGCCAGTTAAGGTTAAGTTTGATGCCTATCCCTTCCAAGATTATGGGGTAAGCGAGGGCACGTTAATTTCGATTTCCCCCGACTCGAAAGTAACCGAAACTCCTCAAGGACCACAAGAAACTTATGAGCTTAAAGTAGAGCTAGACGAGCCTTTTATTATGGATGAAGGGAAAAAGGTTCAGCTAACTCCTGGTCAAACTGCTACTGCAGAGATTGTTATTCGTCAACGTCGCGTGATCGATTTCTTTATCGATCCCTTTAAAAAGCTACAAAAAGATGGAGTAAAACTATAAATATTTATTAGATAACTAGAAAAAACAGGTCAACCGCTTCTTGTCTTGGATAAGACAGAGAACGGTTGACCATATTGCGCGGGATATAGATTATAGATTACGGCTGATTGCTGTGTCTTCTCTTTCCTGTTTATAAAAACTAGCAACTTTAATCAAGCCAATTAAATTGAGCGAATTTTATGAAAAAAATTTTACGAATTAATCAAACAGCAATTGTCAATCATTTAAAATTATCTAGTCAGTTAAACAGAGCTTTAGAAGGAATAGCTACCTGTAAAATTATTGAAGCTAAAGCAGCAGAGTTGAAATTAGAAATTACTGATAGCGAAATTCAACAAGCAGCAGATGAATTTCGTCTTGCTCACAATCTACACAATATTGAAGCGACTTGGCAGTGGTTAAAAAATAACCATTTATCAATGGATGATTTTGAAGCGTTAATCACTACTAACTCTATGACTAAAAAACTCGCTCATACTATGTTTGGCGATCGCGTTAAATCTTTTTTCTTTCAAAATCAGCTAAACTACGCAGGTGCAGCGATGTATGAAGTAGTTTTAGACGATCAAGATATGGCAATTGAGCTTTTTTGCGCTCTCCAAGAAGGTGAGATGAGTTTTCATGATGTAGCCAGGACTTATGAATCTAATCCGGCACGTCGTCGTTCTGGAGGGTATTGTGGAGTGCTACAACGGCAAAATTTGAAACCTGAAATATCAGCCGCTGTATTTGCTGCATCTCCACCTCAACTGTTGAAACCGATCGTTACCTCAATAGGAGTTCATCTAATCTTAGTTGAAGAGATTATTCAGCCCCAACTAGACGAAGAACTATATAATCAAATTATGTCAAGTTTATTTTCCGAGTGGTTACAACAACAGCTCGAAGAAGTTCAAATAGTTACTGAGTTCTCAGGAATAAATAACCAGCAGTCCTTGAGCAATAGCATCTAAAATAAATTTTCTAGGTAGATGTAACCTTGTCTTCGCTATCAATAATTATCTTTTCTTGATAAATAAAAATGGTTAAAGCTATAATTCAAAGGCTTTGACCATTTATTTTTTTAAATCGAAAGAAAAACAAACTCGGTAATTGTAGTCGACTACTGCACTTGCAATAGGGACAAGTAAAATTTCTTAGCCTTGGAACGCACCAGCATTGTTACGTAGATTAGCAACGTTGAAGTTGTCGCCATTGAACGCTATTTGAACGTTGATGTTGTTGTTAACTTGAACAATAGTAGCAATGTTGATTTTATTGATTACTTCGTTACGGTAGTTTCTGTAATAGTCATATCCACCAACTACAGTACCAGTTTCACTTTCGTTAAGAGTGCTTAATTCGGACTGAGTAGCTTGTAGTTCGTTAAATTGAATTTTAGACATTATTATTTACTCCTGTTGAGATTTGAATTTTAGACTGTGTGTAAATGAAAATAAGATAAGGGCGATCGCTACTACTAACTTTAGCTATTAACTAAATATAGTAAGAAGCGATCTTACGTTATCTAGTATTGATATACAGTAACGTTGTTAGTTTGATAACCACCGTTCTTGCCACTACTAGCTGCACCAATAATATGGTAGAAACCACTACCTAATGCAATTTGAGCATTTTTGTTGAGGTTAATCTGTTTGACAGCAGCAGTTTTGGAACTAAATTTAGTATTAAAACTAAAGGAGAAACCAGGATAAGAATAGTGGTAGTTGTATCCACCAATAACTTGGCTAGTTTCTTGATTGTTTAGAGTAGTTAACTCTGAAGCACGAGAACAAAGTTCTTTAATCTGAATTTTAGACATTTTCGCTTCCCTTATTTAAATATAATCCCCAAAATTATTGGGGACTGATGATTACTAACTACTAAACCTTACTGGTAGATGTTAGCGCTGTTGTTTTGGTGGTTGCTGTTGTAGTTACTAGTGTTGGATTTGTATCCGCCACCGAAAGCAGCTTGAGCGTTGGAATTGTAGTTACCCTGACTTACAACAGCAGTTTTGCTGGAGTAGCTTTTGTAAACGCTCTTGTAGTAGCCACCGTAGTAACCGTACCATCCACCAACAACTTCTGCAGTTGCTTCAGTGTTTAGAACTTCTAATTCGGAAGTGTTTAGTTCGTTGAATTGAATCTTGGACATTTTAGTTCTCCTAAAAAATATGTGTGTTAGTAATCTACAGAATTAACAATTACTGATAAATGTTGGCACTGTTGTTTTGGTAGTTGCTGTTGTAGTTGCTAGTGTTGGATTTGTATCCGCCACCAAAAGCAGCTTGAGCGTTGGAATTGTAGTTTTTCTGGTCTACAACAGCAGTTTTGCTGGAGTAGCTTTTGTAAACGCTCTTGTAGTAGCCACCGTAGTAACCGTACCATCCACCAACAACTTCTGCAGTTGCTTCAGTGTTTAGAACTTCTAATTCGGAAGTGTTTAGTTCGTTGAATTGAATCTTGGACATTTTAGTTCTCCTAAAAAATATGTGTGTTAGTAATCTACAGAATCAACAATTACTGATAAATGTTGGCACTGTTGTTTTGGTAGTTGCTGTTGTAGTTGCTAGTGTTGGAGTATTTTCCGCCACCGAAAGCAGCTTGGTTGTTGGAATTGTAGTTTCCTTGTTGTACTGCAGCGAATTTACTGGAATAGCTTTTGTAAACGCTCTTGTAGTAACCATAACCGTAGTAACCACCAACAACTTCACCAGTTGCTTCAGTGTTTAGAACTTCTAGTTCGGAAGTGTTTAGTTCGTTGAACTGAATTTTAGACATTTTAGTTCTCCTAAAAGGCTGATATGTTTTGTCTGTACGTATGCTTCGGAAAAAATATGCAGTTTTTGCGTTTGAGATAGCTAAAAGAATTTAATTTACCTTTCTAATAACTATCTTTTTAGCAGCTATTAAGCCCAAAACTTACTGGTAGATGTTAGCGCTGTTGTTTTGGTGGTTGCTGTTGTAGTTGCTAGTGTTGGAGTATTTTCCGCCACCGAAAGCAGCTTGAGCGTTGGAGTTGTAGTTAGACTGTTGTACAGCAGCGAATTTATCAGAAACTTTGTAGGTGTAGCTCTTGTAGTAGCCACCGTAGTAACCGTACCATCCACCAACAACTTCTGCAGTTGCTTCAGTGTTTAGAACTTCTAATTCGGAAGTGTTTAGTTCGTTGAATTGAATCTTAGACATTCTAGTTCTCCTAAATGTTAGAAATAACGTTTGAATTTTTAATTCGAGATTTAAAAACTTAATTTATTTGTTTTCCCTCGATGAATACATTGTGCAACAAGGAAATTAGAATAACAACCATTTCGGACATCCTATTTAGACACAACTATCAGAGTTTTGTCCGTTTTAAAACAAGTACAAAAACCAGAGGTTTTAGCTAATAAATAAAAAATGTATATTCATGGCTTTTAAATACATTAATAGTCTTTTTTAAGCTCTAAAGAATCTAAAATAGAAAAACAAAATATGAGCTAATCAATTTTTACCTCTTTATAAAAGGTGTTTTACTAATTACCATGTCATTCAATAACGCGGACAAAAGACCAATAATAATTTTGTCCTTTAGTAAAATATCGGATTATCTGATAAATGTTAAGACATATTAAGAGGAGTTGTGTGTCTTTTAAGTGCAGTAACAAGCTAAAAATTTAGTTTTATTTCTCCAAAAAACGCCTAGTAAAGTACTTTAGTACTAATACTTTTGTTACAAAGGGAAATAATCTCATAGATTTCCGACACGAATCAAATAACTGATTACTGACAAAAATCTCGATCTGATTGTTGTTGAAGAGGATTGGTTTTGAGATAGTCTTCAATCCAGTTGCAGCCATATTGAAGATAATTTAGGTTGAGAATGCGTTGTAGATCCCAAAGTTTGACTAACTTATCTTCAGAAACGCTAACTAATTGCTGTCCGTTGGGACTAAAGTCCAAATTCCAAACTCGTCCAGAATGTCCTTGTAGAGTTGTGAGTAATTTCCCTTCAATATCCCAAACCTTAACTGTGGTATCGGCACTAGCTGAAGCTATTTGTTTACCGTTTGGACTAAACTCGACATCTAAAATAGTTGCTTGATGACCTTTAATTGTCCGAATCAACTCTCCTTGAGGATTCCACAACTTAATACTTTGTTCTTTACCAACTGTAGCGATAGTTTTAGCATCGGGACTAATGGCAACAGATTTTAGACCAATGCTATCTGCGACAATAGCACGCATCAAATTACCATTACCTTGCCAAAGTTTTAGATAGCGATCGTTACTTACCGATGCGATAAGTTGATTATCTTGACTAATATCAAGATCGGTAATAATCGCTTGGTGGGCAAAAATAGTCTGTTGCAAAATTGTTTCAATTTGGTTATCTGAGGATTTCAATTGCCAAAAGCGAATTGTCTTATCATGTCCGCTAGAAAGCAAAGCAGAATTATTGATAAAAAAATCAACGTCAGTGACGGGGGCATTATGCCCTTTAGAAGTAAAGATCAAACTACCATCAAGATGCCATAGTTTAATCGTGCGATCGAGACTGGCAGATGCGACAAATTCACCGTCCGTACTAAAAACTACTTCGTAGACTTCTGCACTATGCTGGGCAAAATTAGTAGCCAGAGTGCCATCAAGATTCCATAATTTGACAGTGCGATCGTCAGAAGCAGTAGCAATTAACTTACCCTGGGGGTGAAAAGCAACACTGAGAACGCTAGCAGTGTGTCCGTAAAAAGTAGTTACCAAAGAATCTTTGACTTGCCATAACTTGATCACACTATCCCAACCTGCAGTAGCAATAGTCGAACCATCAGGAGACCATGCCAACCTCCAAACCCTTCCCTGGTGTCCCTTAAGGTCTGAGTGTAGAGTGCCATCAGAGTGCCACAGTTTGATAGTTTTGTCCCAACTGCTAGTGGCAATAATTGTGCCATCAGGAGAAAACTTAGCTCCCGTTACTGAGGCATCATATCCTGCCAAGGTTTTAACTAGCTTGCCATGGGATCGCCAGATTTTAGCAACATTATCATCACCACCTGTAACTAGTGTTTGACCATCAGGACTAAAATCGATCGCCCGAATTGGGAGTTGATGCGCGCTTAGAGTTTTGATTACCTTCCCCTGACGATTCCACAATTTAAGAATGCCTGCGCGGTCACCTGTAGCAATAGTTTGACCATCGGGGGAAAAAGCAACAGCTAGGATCTCTTGTTCGTGTCCTGTTAAAATATTAATTAAATTACCTTGAGGACTCCAAAGTCTTACGGTTCGATCTCCACTAGCAGATGCCAGAAGATCTCCCTGGGGACTATAAACTACCCGATGTACGCTACCTCGATGTCCACTTAAAGTCGTTTGTAGTTCGCCTTGAAGATTCCAAAGCTTGATAGTATTATCTTCACTAGCAGATGCCAGAAGATCTCCTTGGGGATTAAAAGCAACGTCAATTACAGAATCTTGGTGTCCTGAGATAGTTTCAACCAGCTTGCCACGGGATTGCCAAATTTTAATCGTGTTATCCGAACTAGCAGAGGCAATTAATTGACCATCAGGACTATAGCTAATGCTATTAACCACGTCTTGATGACCGACAAAAGTATTTTTTTCCACTGCATTATCAACAGCTTGCTGGAGTGCCAAATCAACCTTTAATTGAGTCTCACTGTCGCTTTGTCGTTGAGACAGATCCTGTTTGGCTGCGATCGCTTTTACTAGGGAATCAAAATGCTGTCCCGAATCAAATAAGCTTTTTGCAGAGGTTACAAGAGCCTGTAATTTGCTATTTTCAGCTTTAATTTCGTTACTTTTTGCCTGTTGATAGTTAGCATAGGTAGTAATTCCTAAAACAGAAGCGATCGCCAAGGCTGCCCCCACAGTACTCAGTAAATATCTTTGAGTTCGGGCTAATTTTTGTTCTTGAATTAAACGAGTTTCTACTTCTTGGAGTCGCTCAAATTCCAAAGCTTGACGAATCTGAGCTTGTTGTTGTTGAGCAGAAGCATTAAGAAACTGATATTCTTGTTGACTGATATTGTGATTGTTAGCCCAAATTTGAGCATCTTTTAAAGCCTGACCCCGTAAAAGGCGAGAATTATCCTGACACCCCGAAGCAATCCAAAACTTGACCTCTCGATTGTAGGGACACAATTTATCCGACTGTCGATATAGCCAATCGAGATTAAAAATCTGTTGATAGATCCGATTGCGAATCACTAATTCGTTACCAGACTTCACTGTCAAATTAGTTAATGACAATAGTCTTTGGGCGGGACTATCGTCGGCAGGAATCGAACCTTGAATTAATATCTGTTCGGTTAATCCTAACAGTAAACTAGTAGTTGATTCGTCTTTTACCAAGCGATCGCGTACTGTTTTAAGATGTTCTGGCTCATCTTGTTCTTCCCAATTAATAATAATTTTTGACTGAGCAATTTCGGCGATCGCTTCGAGATCGTATCCTGGTAAAGGACAATGAGGCTGAATTTGTTGGGATTCGATAACTAGCTGGCAAAATCTTTGAGTTAAAAAAGGTTGTCCTCCTGTCCACTGTAAAATCTCCGCCAAGATTGCCCTAGGATTTTTAAACCAGCCTGTCAATTTCCTAGCTAGAGGTTGAGCCTCTTCTAGCGTAAATCCCGTTAACTCGATCGCCTTACCAATATTGAACGGAGTACGAGCAGAATCTTTAATTAGTTCACTAGGAGTAGCCACCCCAAATAAAGCAAATCCTAAACGGTGAAGATTGGGGTTTTCAGCACGAGCATTATAGAAATAGCGAATCAAAGCAAAAAAATCGTCAGTCGCAAAATCTAAGCCAATAACACTGTCAATCTCATCAATAAAGATAAAAATTTTATCCGCTTCAACTTCAGCTAAAACTACATGAACAATAAATAGATATAAACGCTGTACGGGAGAGAGATCCTCACGCTCTTTCCACCAAGCCTTGAGAGATACTCGCCCCATCAAATTTAAACCGCGCCAAATCTCCGATGCCAAACTCTTGTACCATTGCATTGGTGCAATCTCCTGACTGCCAATATTGGTCATATCTAGAGATACACAGGCAAATCCTTGTTGTTCTAGGTAATTTTTGGCACGAACCCTCAGACTAGATTTACCCATCTGACGGCAGTTGAACACATAACAAAATTCCCCACTCAATAACCCTTGGGTTAGTTCTCGATCTCCTCGGCGCGTTACATAAGTACAAGCATCAACACCTAGGCTACCTCCCACTTGGTAATCAGTCATCTATGATTAAGCATTAAATATCGCAAATATCTTGATAAGTCTGTTGGTCTTGAGAATTATTACTAATCAATTCTAAGCGTACTTTAATATTGCCCTGAGAATTAGAGTTAACAATTTTAGTTAATAACTCTTGTGCAGTTTGTAGAGAAACAAACTGACTATGAACTTGATAAATATCTTCAGTATTACCTAGCTCATCAAATCCAATCCCATTAACTGTGTTTGTTCCTAAGTCTACTTCGGTTATTAGTTCGGGGTTAGTTCCCGATTTTTCCACAATTAGCTTTTCACGGCGTATGGGAAGGTGTATCATTCTAGTTTCTATTTTTTTACGAACAATTACTTCTCCTACTTTTCGTTTGCTACGTTTTACAACTAATTTCTCTTCTAATAAAGTAAGATTGTGCTTCTCTACCAAACCCTCTTCTGTGGCATTGGCATTGTTGGTTTGTAGATTATTGTTATTTAAAGAAGTGTTTTCCATGATTTTTAGAATATTTTTTTAAGAAAGTCTCATATTTTAATTAGTATTAATTAGTACCAAGCATTCGATCCCAAAAAGTAAAATACAGTCCATAATGACGGGTATAAATACGGTGATGCAGAGAATGATGGTTAGAACTGATTAACCATTTTCCCAACCAGCGATCGGGAAAACTAGGAAATACTTCAAAACCAAGATGGTTAACTAATGCCCAGATTGTCATCGTCATGAGAAGCAAAGTTAAAACATAAATATGCAAAGGGACAACAAACACTATGATCACCAAAAACAATCCTTGAACTAAAGCTTCGGGGAAATCAAGGGCAAAAGATGTCCAGGGTGTTGGATGTTTAGAACGATGGTGTCCGCGATGAAACCATCTATATAGCAAAGGATGATGAAATAAACGATGAAAGAAATAGAAGCAGGTATCTTGTAGCAAGATTATACCCAAGAAGCTCAAGACCAAATAAACAATTCCGTATTGATCGAGAGAGTTATATAATTGGGTCGCACCAGAATCGTATACAGTCATTACTAATGCAGCACAAATGGCTAAGGCTACAGTGGTATAAACTGAAAGAATAATATCTTTTTTAATTGCCTGATGATTGGGAGATGCGATCGCTTCTGAGGGTCTATTTTCTCTGGGGAATCTACGATTAGAATAAAACAACCAATAAGCTCCTCCCGCTATTAGAAAATAACGGATCAGAATAATACCAAAAAAAGCGCAGAGATAATACAGCCAAAGTTTAATCATTGATAGTGGTTGATACTACTGTTTTTATTTAATGTTGGCTATTTGGGTACGATCTAGTTGTCGAACATCTTTGAGGGCAGAGGCAGAACTCTCATCAATATTTTGCAAAACGCTAAAGCTGCCATCGGTTTCTAAAATGACGGCATCTGCATTTTCGATCGCCGAAATCCCACTAGCACGCAATGCTGCTAAGATTTCTCCCTCTGCTATGCGTTCTTGCTTCATCACATCGTGATACATCTGTCCTTTATACAGCAGCAAAGAGGGTTCAGACTTAATCAGTTTTTGTACTGCAGAAGAACGTACTGCAATCCAAGTAATAACGTATTGAAATAGTACGAGCAAAGCAAAAGCAAAAATAGCTTTACCGAAAGTATCCTTGTTTGATAGTAACGCACTTGCTAAAACCGAACCAAAACCAATAGTAACTACAAAGTCAAAAGAATTCCATTTTGCCAAAGTACGTTTTCCCGATACCCTGAGGAAAATGATAACTGCTATATATGCAATGATTCCTGTAACTGTAGTTTCTAAAAACGGATTCATATTGCTAAACATGGTAATTTGTCCAAAAGCACGCTGAAAATATGACTTAAAATTTGCAGCGTGCTTTTAGACTTAATAACTAACTAAATTATTATAGTTGATTGTTTACCCGAAGTTGAGCTGATAGCTACAACCTAAGCTGGTTTAAGACTCAGTAGGTACAATCTTTACCTGCTCCATATTGATGCTATTAATTCCAGTGATCTCATTGGCTAAAGACTCAATAGTAGAGTATTCTTTTTCACTGGGAACAGTTCCAATAATCACCACGTCACCGTTTTCTGCATCTACAGTCAATTGAGAACGAGGTATATTAGCTTCCAATTTTGCTCTAACTTCACTCTCTAAATCAGAGTCAGCTCGTACTTCTTGATCGCCTGCAATATCGTTGCGTTGTTCTCTGGCACGAATATCAGAATCTAACTGCTCTTGACGAATTTCACTGTTGCCATCTTCGATAGTTTCCTCTACCTGTGCGGGTTCTTCCACCCCTTCATCCAAAGAATCTGGTGCATTTGAACTAGTTCTGGCTACATCACAACCTACTGCGCCAAAAAGTAAAGTACTACCTAATAAAAGTGTTGCTAGTTTATTCATTACGTTTTTTCCTTGCTCGTTAAATAATTAAATAATTGATTTATTTGAATGGACATTAAACTTTAAATGCCCATTTGATTTGACAATGCCTATCGTTCGATTACATCGCCTTCTGCTTCTACATCCAATTCTTCACGACGGATAGTTTCGCTAGCACTTACAGTTTCAGTTTCCACTTCTTTGCGAACGCTAACCTCTTCGCGAACAAAAGCTTGCTTGCCGATATTAGCTTTTTCTTCGTAGACTTCTACTTCAGCTACAGTGCCACCTGCAAAATTAGCTGTTCCAGGAGTTACGGCAGTACCAGTAGTAGCATCTGTGCGTTCAATGACTACACGTTCTCTTTCTACGGGAACAGCGACACTAGCGGTTTCAGTTTCAACACGCTTACCAATACTAACGTCACCGGCTTTGGTGCGCTGTTTGTTTACCAATAGACGTTCTTCGTATAGTCTAATTTTCTCGTCGTCGGCAATGTCAGTTCTGGTTCTAATATCTTCGTCTACCGCAGTAACTGCAGTAGGCGTAGCATTGGGAACATCATAAATGCCGAACTCTTCAACACCATTACGTTCCATAATTGCTTTAGCGCGGGCTACCTCTGCGGTGTTACCGTTAACTATGACCAAGAAACTACCACCTTTAACGCGATCGTTATAGATTCTGGCTTTTTCTTCGGGAATACCCAAACCAATCAAAGCACCAATCAAACCACCAGCAGCAGCACCAATACCTGCACCTGCTAGGGTAGTTGCGATCGCTGTAGCTTCAGCACCAGCTAATAAAATTGGTCCAATTCCAGGAATGGCTAATGCACCCAAGCCAACTAATAAACCAGTAATACCACCTAAAGCACCCCCTGTTACTGCACCAGCAGCAGCACCATCATCAGCTTTATTACCTACTTCATCAGTAGTTTCATGTCCATCTAGTTTATCTGCATCTCTAGCAATCACAGATACTCGATCCATATCATAGCCATCGTGTTTGAGAGCGCGTACGGCTGCTTCTGCTTCATCGCGACTATAAAATAATCCTGTGGCGCGTTTGTAAAAATTATCCTTCGTATTATCCATAAAATCTCCTTTAACTATTTGTAAGAAAGTTATTGCTAACCATCAAAAAGCTTATTTGGCTTTTAAACAAGTTAGTTAATATACACTTTTGTTTGTTCAATAATATTCACATTTTTTCCCACAAAAAGAATCCATCTATAGAACAATATTTATCAGAGTACTGCTAGGATTAAAGCCCCAAAATCTAGTTCTTTTTATATAATAAGCAATACTATTTTTGGGAAACCACCTATGACTAAAGATAGATAAAATCAATAATTAGTAGTTAACAACTATGGTTACCATAGAAAAGCTTAAAGCTTTTGATAAATCTCCCTTCGACGGTGACTTAGGTAATACTCTCCCTCGACTCTACCCAAGCCCACTACCGAAGGGTAAATAGTTTCTCTATTCTGGTATTGCAGAAGGATAAACTTGATCAACTACCAATACTGGTCTTTCGGAATAATCAGCCTCTAATTGCTTCTGTACATCTAAATCCCATGTCAAATCGTAATCTGTTTCAAATTCAGCAGTCACAAAAGGACGTAGTTCTCCAGTTACTGCCACTGTTTCTCCATCTTCTATAGGTGCAACTATTGGGTTAGTTACTATTACTAGTAAATCTTCTCCACCAAATAGCTGATCTTCGTCTAGGGTAAAACTATTATCGCTATATATAGCTTCGATCTCTCCTGTCACTGCTAAAATTTGACCATAGTATTGAGAAGGATCTGCAGCAATTTCTCCAGGTTCGGGGGCAGCAGCTAATGATTGAGCAATAATAGCAGGTTTTCCTTCATAATCTACATAGAGATCTGGATCTAAACCTAGGTCGTATTCTGATTCGATATCTGCAAGAACAAGATTAACAACTTCTCCTGTAACCTGAACTTCAGTATCATCTTCGGGCAATTCAAATATCTCCCCGCTAGCATTTATAATCAAAATTTCCTCGCCACCAAAAAATGATTGATCGCCAACAATGAAACTAGTTGGTTCTACTATTTCTAAAGCATCACTTCTAATGGTTACAGTTTGACCAATCAATTCATCAAAGTTTTCGCTAACTTCTTCTGTAGTTACGTTTTCTGTCTCTTGAGGAAGATCTTCTTCTAAAACATCTTCTTCCAAAATAATTTCGTCTTCTACAGCACCTTCTACCTCAGATTGACCTGTTGGTTCTGCTTGAGCAACTACATTATTTGATATTTTTGATTGACTACTGGTATTAACTTTTGATTCTGCATTTATTTTGCCATTGTAAGCAGTTAGGGATGCAGTTATTAATAATATAAATGCTGATTTGGAAAATAGTTTATTCATACCCATGGTTTTTATTAATTCTATTTTTAGTAGTAAAATACTTTAATTTTTAAATATACAGCTATCTTTTTTATCTGTAATTCAAAATTATTTAAATTTAATAGTAAATGATTAAATCTAAGTAATGTATCTATCTATAGTAGTAAAACATTAAATTCTACACGATCTTTGAATATAAAATATAAGTTTCTTACTAAACTTAGACTTGTATTTTATAAATAAAACTAAACTATTTAAAAATACGTTTATTTAAGATTCTTTTGACTTTAAGGTAAAGAAAGTAATTTCAGGAGCGCAATTAATTCTAATAGGAATATCGCTAAAGCCAATACCTCGGTTAACATACATTTTGTTCCCTGCATTACCGTAGTCTTGTTCTACCCATTCGTCAGCAACCACTTTATCGTCTTTAGCAAAAGATAGCCATGACCACTGTGGTAGATAAGGTAATCGAATTTGTCCACCATGAGTATGTCCTGCCATAGCAAAAGGTGCGGTGTTAGCGGGGAAAGCTAAAAATGAATCAGGATTGTGCATCAAGACTATTCTAGGACTATTATCTGATAATTGAGTCAAGGCAGAATCAACGCGATCGCTTTTTGCCCAATGAGAATCAATACCAATTGCGTATAAATCTGATTCCTCATTTTGCAGGGGTATGGTCACTGCTTCATTACTCAATACATCGATATTGATATCTTCTAGTGACTGTTTTAATTGCGCTGCTAGTTGGCGATCTGGCTCTATTCCTTTGTTGTTGATGCCATAGTCATGGTTGCCTAATACTGCATAGGTAGGAATATTTGCCTCAGTTAAGGGACGCAACAAGTTTACTACTTCATTAATCTCCGCTTCAGGATTGGGATTAGCATGATAAATAAAGTCTCCCGTAATAAATACTGCTGCGGATTTTTCTTCAATAATTTTATTAACGCTGTGAGCTATTGTGTCAACATTATCCCACCACATTCCCACTTGAAAATCAGATACTTGCGCTACTTTTTTGCCCTCCCAGGCTGAAGGAAGATTGGGGATGATTGCATCCTCTTGTTCATCGTCTAGAAGATAGGGTTCGATTAAACCCCACGCAACTAAAGCGACTAATATTAAGGGAATTGCAGCTATTCCCCACAACCATTTACGATTATTAGAGCGTGTCATCAATTTCTTAATATTTATTTTGAATATTTATCGGTATCGGTAGAGTCTGTACCGCTGTCTGTTTTTTGAAGCGAAAAGTTTTGATACTCTGTTGCGATAAATATTGTAGCTACGCCCAATAATATTATGGTGCATTGGTTGATTAATAAATAATACTTCTGCATTCTCTCTATCACTATTTCTTTAGTAAGACTTTGAACTACACTAATAATCTCAGATTTTTTAGGTAGATTCATCTATCTCTCGAACTATGGATTTGTGATATGAGGTAATCCAAATGACATATTTATTTGTTGGTTGGTACAGTCTACAATCTACTTATGGTTGATAGCATCCATCAAAGCAGTAGGACGACTCAAATGAAAACCCTGAGCATAGTCCACATTCAAATCGCGGACGCTATTTAAAATATGTTCGTTCTCTACATATTCGGCTACAGTCTTTAAACCGATCCCTTCGGCGATGTGATTGATCGCCTCTACCATCACTTTAGATGCAGGATTAACATTTAACTCTTTGATGAAAGAACCATCTATTTTAAGATAATCAACAGGCAAACTTTTAAGATAGGTCAAAGAAGATACACCTTTACCAAAATCATCTAGAGCAAAACTACAGCCAATCTTTTTCAGGGAATGAATAAATTTGACTATTCTGTTTAAATTAGATACTGCTACAGATTCAGTAATTTCAAAACAAAATAGTTCGGGAGGAAGAGAACATTGGGTCAATCTTTGTTTGAGAAACTGTAAAAAAGATTCGTTGTTGAGAGAAGATCCAGATAAGTTAACGGAAAAACGGTGATTGTCCCAACAAACACGATCGGCTTTCTCTAGAGTAGTGAATAAATTATTCACCACCCAAGTATCAATATCCTTCATCAGAAAATTACGCTCGGCAATATCCATAAAGACACCAGGAAGAATTACTCGATCTGAACGATCTTTGAGGCGTAACAAGATCTCAAATGATTTACGGGAGTCATTTCCCTTGAGAGGTGTAATGGATTGAGCATAAAGACTAAACAAATTGTTGTGTAGTGCTTTACGCAGACGTTTTACCCAACGTATTTTTAATTCTTGTCGGTCTTTAGACTGAGAGATCGATTCTGGATAGACGCTAACGCAATCACGACCGCGATTTTTAGACTGATACAAAGCAAGATCGGCTGCTTCAATCAAAAGCTGAGGATTATCTTCAGAGCTAGGGATAGTGCTAGCAACTCCTAAACTAACGGTGACCACAGAATCAACTAAAGAATTATGATGGGGAATCTGTAATGACTTGACGGCATTCCTAATAGATTCAGCAACTTTTGCTGCTCCTAATTCGGGAGTTTGAGGTAAAATGATCACAAATTCTTCTCCTCCATAGCGAGCGAGAATATCTCCTGGTCTTTTGAGTGCAGATGATACAGCTTTAGCAACCTGTTGCAAACATCGATCGCCCTGCTGATGCCCATAAACATCGTTATAAATTTTGAAGCAGTCCACATCACACATAACTAAAGATAGAGATGAAGATATACGCTTGAGTCTTCCCCATTCTCTCTTTAGCTGGCGGTCAAAAAAGCGACGATTATAAAGACGAGTTAGAGAATCGAGTAAAGCAAGCTCAGATAATTGCTTGTGCAACAATCCTTGCTTAATAGCGATCGCTAAGGAAGTCGCTAATTCTCTGAGCAAATCGATCTCTGATTTTGGCCAAGGACAATCGGAATAATAGCGATCGACGATTAACCAGCCATACAAGATATTGGTACTAAATATTGTATTTTCAGCACAGGAGAAAAAACCTGATGTATAGTTGGTATCTTTAATCAAGATTGGTACGAGCGCTCTGGCTAAAGAATTGCCTAATGGTGCTATTTCGGCAGAATTATGAGAATCTTCTGGTTTGACAACTTCAATATGTCCTTTAAGATACGAATTGTACTTATCTTCTGTAGGACAAAAATAGTTATAATCACTTAACTTTTGACGATTTATTTCTGTTGTTTGGGTTGGGGCATCAGCTTTGATGATAATTTTCTGCTTTTGGCGATTTAGAGCAACTATACCGACAAAATCGCAATTCAGCAGAGTTTTAATTTCTGTGGCGGCAGTTTTGAGAATTACCTTGAGATCTAGGGATTGGCGGATGCGATCGCTGGTTTCAAATAGTAGTTTGCGTCGAGCAGTATCCTCAAGAGAATTTCGATATAGATGATGCAGAGCAAGATGGGTCTTAACCCTTGCTAATAACTCTTCTTCTTCCACTGGCTTGGTAATATAGTCTACAGCTCCGAATTTGAAACCCCGTACTTTGTCTTTAGTTTCTGCTAGGGCAGTCATAAAAACGATCGGAATATCTTGGGTGATTGGCTCGCTCTTGAGATGTCGGCAGACCTCAAACCCATTCATTCCAGGCATCATTATATCCAATAGAATCAAGTCTGGCTGTAAGGCTTTTGCTGTAGCGATCGCTTTATTGCCATCCTGGGCAATCAAAGTTTTATAATTGGCATCATCTAAATATTTGGATAAAAGCTGCAAATTATTGGTTTTATCATCCACTATCAAAATAGTTTTGGTAATTAAAGCTTCTTTTGATATAACCATTTTTTCAATTATTAAAATAATATGTAGTGTCAATACATGCATTATTTATAACCAAAGAAGCAATAGTTAGTAATCAGTTAAACCACTAATGAAAATGTTGTATTCCAACTGAAGTTTACCAGCTTTTAATCCGTTATTTTACGGAGTACGATTCAAAATTTAAAATGTATTTTGAACACCTAGTGACAGCTAACTATTCTTGTTCTATTAGCTGTTCTAACAATTTTTGCAGTTTGTTTTGCTCATAATTATCGGCAAGTTGACGAACTTTACGGGCAAAGTAAATATACTGAGAATCAGTTTCTTCTAATGACTCGATCTGTTGTCTCAGCTTTTTCATCTTACCCAAAGTTACCGACTCTAGCAGTTTAACTAGCTTGTCTGCAGCAGGGTAAATCAACTCGATCTCTTCGTTAGTGTCATCGAGATTTGACTCCTCTGTAAAGGTTTGCCAATTTAACGGTAGATGTTCTTCTAGTAGTTCTAATAATCGTTCCAAGTCGATCGGCTTGGCGAGAAAACCATCACACTTAATGTCAGAGAAATCGATAATAGAGGAAATGTTAGCCGAAACTATGAAGATCTTCGTATCCTTAATTAGCTCCTCTTGCCCAATGGCTACAATCATTTCCTTGCCATTCATAACAGGCATCATCAAATCAGCCACAATCACGTCTGGCTGAAAATCAAGTGCGATCGCAATTCCTTCTTGACCGTTTTTGGCTTCAGTTGTCGTAAATCCCAAACCTTGTAAATAATCAGTTAATAAAAATCGATTATCGGTATTATCATCAACCACCAAAACTTTGCAGGGTGTAGCTAATTTATGAGCTATTTTCACTAGAGATAAATTCTCTAAAGGAAGACTAACATCGTGTTCCAATACTTCTTGAACCTGCAGATCGAACCAAAAATGACTACCTTGACCTACTTTACTGTCTAAATATAGCTCACTATCCATCAAATTAAGGATGTTTTGACAAATAGGTAGTCCCAAACCAGTTCCTTCCCCATCGTTGTTTTTTTGGTCTAACTGTCCAAAGGGTGCAAAGATAATATCGTATTGATTTTCAGGAATCCCTATTCCTGTATCTTCTACTTCAAAGCGGACTGTCTTCATACTAGAATCAGCAGAACTAACAATATCATTAACTGAAAAGGTAATACCACCACCAATTGAAGTGAACTTTACTGCATTACTCAAAAGATTAAACAACACCTGACGTAATTTAGTTTCATCAGTGCTAACCACCACGGGAATATTCTTTGATGTATGGGTAAAAAAGCTTATGCCTTTTTCTTGGGCGCGAATCTCAAAAATGTTAACAATGTTGTATATAAAGTGATTTAAATCAAAGTCATTATATTGCAGTTCTAGCTTATTGGCATTCAGCTTAGACAAATCCAAAACATCGTTGATCAAAGTTAGAAGGTGTTGTCCTGATTGATTGATTAGGTCGATCGATTTTAGCTGTTCGGGAATTAGGCGAGAATCTTTCTTGAGGATGTGGCTAAAGCCGATAATACTGTTTAAAGGAGTACGTAGTTCGTGGCTCATGTGAGCAATAAAGTTATCTTTGGCGCGATTTGCTTCTTCTAGTTTTTCTTTTTGCCTTTGTTCGGTAATGTCTACTATTACTGCTAAGGAACGGACTATCTTCCCGTTTTGCATGTCACTGATGGCAGATAATAAACCATCAATAATACTGCCATCTTTACGCACCCATTGATAAAAGACATTATGACAACTGCCAGTACGGTAAAACTCAGGTAATATTTTTTTAGCGTATTCCTGAGACTCAAGAGTGAGAAATTCAGTAGATTGTCTGCCAATAACTTCTTTTTGGGAGTAACCCATATGTTGTAGCCAATAGTTGCTCGCGCTCAAAATCTTGCCCTGACTATCAACTGAATGGAGCATTACAGGAGTATTTTCATAGAGGTAACGATACTTTTTTTCACTTTCAACTAAAGATCGTTGCATCTCCAGGCGATCGCTAATATTTTGACAGACACAAATCAAATCCCCTGTCTGAGAAAAATTTAGAGTCAATTCTTCATCAAAAATATGTCCATCTTTATGTTTGGCTTGAACTACTCCTTGCCACTTACCTTTATCCTGTAATACGGGTAAAATTTCTTGGTCAAACTCAGCTAGACGTTTGGGTTGATAAAGTATGCGCCAAGATTGTCCGAGTAATTCTTCTGGCTGGCTATAGCCAAATATATCTAGATAAGCCTGATTAACATAGATAAATTTATCTTCGTTGAGAATACCAATACCGTCAGTAGCAGTTTCCATAGCTGCCAACTGGCGATTTTGTAATTCCTGAGTCAACTTTTGCTGGGTTAAGTCATGAGCAGTAGCATAAGTTAATCCTTTGTAAGAAGTTGCCATCCATTTCAACCAACGGTAAGAACCATCTTGACAGCGATAGCGATTTTCAAAACCCGTAACCTTTTTTCCTAAAGATAGATTTTCTCCTGCTTTGAGAGTGGCTTCGACATCATCGGGATGAACAAAATCAATGAACGGCTTATTCAGTAATTCTTGGTTGCTATAGCCTAAAATACTTTGAAAACTAGGATTTATTCGTTTGAAATAACCGTCCTGATGAGCAACACACATTATTTCTAGAGATAGCTCAAAAAAGTTGCTGATTTCTGTTTCCTTACTTTGGAGTTCGGTTAAAGTGTTTTCCAATTGAAGTTGAACTTGCTTGACTTCATTAATGCCAACAAAACTAATAACCAATCCATCATATTGTCCTTCTCCAGTCTGATAAGGATTGATCCGCATTAAGAGATAAGCACTATTATTTTTAAGCTGAACTTCCCGTTCGATGGTAGTATGATTTAGCTTGACTGCTGCAAGTAATTTCTCTAGATCCTCACAATCAATCTTGAGTTTAAGTTCTGACAAAGGACGTTGTAAATCTGTATTTCGTAGTGAAACCGCGATCGTCGCAGCAGGAGTAAACTTACGAATATTAAACTCCGAATCAAGAAAGATCACTCCAATATCGGTGCTGATCAGCAGATTATCAATATCATTGTTGAGTTGGATTAGTTCGCTAATTTTAGATTGATACTCAACATTAACAGTATGCAGTTCTTCATTAACTGAATGTAGTTCTTCGTTAGTACTTTGCAACTCTTCATTAGAGGCTGTAAGTTCTTCATTAGAAGCTTGCTGTTCTTCATTAGTAGTTTCCAATTCTTCAACTAGTGCCTGAAGATTTTCTCGGGTATGTTGCAGTTCGTTTTCTAGGGCAAAAACACGTCTTTGTTCATCACTACTGACTTGAAACTGTTCTGAAGATGTTTCTGTAGAGAGTGCAACAGCCTTAATCTTAATTTCAACTAGATAGAAATCCGAATCATCGTGATTAGAGTCTGGAGGAACAACAGTTAAATTCCCTTGATAATTCTCTGATGATTGTTTAAATTTAATGTTGGTATACTCGATAGACTTGCGCTCTTTCTTAGCGCGATTAAGGGCAGCGTTGAGAGGTAACTGCAAAGGTTTTTTGACCATCTGAGTCACATCCGTCATGATTTTACCTTGTTGGGGCTTTAAGACTTGGCTAGAATCGCCATATAGATGCAGCAATCTATTGTTATGACTAACAATTAAAACCACAGAATTTGATTGACCTAATAGTCGCTTGAGACTAAGTTCCGCAATTGGTTTGGTCTGAGGAGCTAAGGGAGGATTGTAATTGCGTATTATAGAATTGTCAGAATATTTGGTTAAATTGTAATTAGTAACAGGCAGTCTAATATTCCGTAGCTTTTGGAAGATCTTCCATTTCTTGTCTAGGGTGGTAAATTCTGATTCATATTCCCCCATTGATTCGGCTTCTCCCAGAAATAGTACCCCTTGAGGTTGCAAGGAAAAATGAAAGTTGCGTAAGATCTGTAGCTGTAGATTTGGCTGCATATAAATCAAGACATTACGACAGCTAGCAAAATGGAGACGGGTAAACACCGGATCTTTAGCTAGATTGTGGCATGAGAAAATCAGTAGTTCTCGGATCTTTTTCGTAATTTGGTAATTGTTATCGTTGAGGACAAAATACTTTTGTAGACGTTCGGCAGAGATATCTTTAGCAATTGAGCGGGGATAAATACCCACGGAGGCAATTTCTAGGGCAGTGCGATCGATGTCGGTAGCAAATATTTTTACTTTCAACTGCTTAAGATCCTTTTGTAGAGCTTCATGCACCAAAATTGCCAAAGAGTAGGCTTCTTGACCCGTAGAACAGCCAGCTATCCAAAATCTTAGTTCTGTATTTGGTTGTGCTTTTTTAATTATGCCTGGTAAAACTTTATTCTCAATAACTTTCCAGGCAAAGCGATCGCGAAAAAAATGAGTGACGTTAATTAACAGATCCGAACACAATATTCTTCGTTCTTCTCTCGAGTCTTTCAGCACTTGAATGTAGCTACTAATATCTTGGAAGTTGTTAATCAAACGGCGACGATGAATACGCCGTGAGATCGTGCTAATTTTGTATTGAGAAAAATCAATTTTTTCGGAGTTCAATAAGATTGACGCGATCGTTTTTAAACTTGAGGAGGTCAAAAGAGCGTCTTGGCTAGATTCTGCCTCTGAAAAATAATTGGGTGAAGCGATACACTGATGTATTAATTTAGCTAATTCTGGAACGGGTAAAATCTGATTGACTACTCCTGTGGCGACTGCACTTAAAGGCATTCCATCAAACTGCGCTGTGGCAGGTTCTTGGACTAGAGCAATCCCCCCCGCTTCATTAATCGATCGCAACCCATGAGTACCATCGCTACCCGAACCTGATAGGATGACCCCGATCGCTCTTTCCTGGTAGTTTTTAGCGAGGGAAGTTAAAAACAGATCGATGGGGAAATTGATTTCGTTTTTGATTTTCTTGCGTTCTTGTAACTTGAGAATATTGGCTTCAACAATAAGATTTTTCCCAGGAGGAATCAGGAATACTGAATTGGGTTTTAGCTCCATTCCGTCAGTAACGCGATATACCTCCATTTGTGTATGTCGCTCTAGCAATTCCTTCATCAAGCTCTTAAAATCGGGAGACAGATGTTGAATAACTACAAATGCTGCCCCGCTATCAGCCCGAAGATGGGAAAATAATTCTTCTAAAGCGCTCAATCCCCCTGCGGATGCACCAATGCCCACCACAAAGAGGTTGTTATCTAGTAAATCTCGATCTACGGAATTTTGGGGCGGTTCGGGGGTTGAGCTTGATGACATATCTCACCGATAAAAGAAAAAATCAAGATAATTAACGTTCTTTTTAACATGTTTTTTCTCTAGCCCCCACAATCCAAGTGACTTGTAATTGTTAAATCAAAAACTCAAAATCGCTTTATATTAAAGAAGTATTTAGCAAGAGAGTGAATATTACAGTGTCTCGTTTTATTTCAATTGTTTTCAGTTTAATTATTACCCTGTCGGGTAGTTTGATTTTTGCGAGTCCTAGTTTAGCTGCGATCGGTCTTAATCATGGTCAACTATCATCTTGTCCCGAATCTCCCAACTGTGTTGTCAGTCAAAATGGCGATGAGGATCACGCGATCGCACCTATCCCCTACACAGGCGATCGCACTGCCGCCAAAGAAACTTTATTAAAAGTATTATCAGTTGTTCCCCGCACTGAGGTTATTGAAAATACTGATGACTATATTCATACTGAATCTACTAGTCGTTTGTTTAAGTTTGTTGATGATGCGGAGTTTTATTTTCCTGAAGATGAAAACGTTATTCACGTTAGATCTGCTTCTCGCGTGGGAGAATCTGACTTAGGAGTTAATCGCCGACGCATCGAACAAATACGCCTAGCAATCAAAGATCTTGGTGCTTAATAATTGATCATTAATACTAAATACTTAAATAGTTAATAGTTTTATGAAAACATCCACCCCTGCCCAGCATATTACCAAAGTTGGTAAACTGCGTCGTATTAGTCGCATACTAGACAATGCTATAACCATACCTGGGACTAAACTAAGCTTTGGACTAGACCCGATTTTAGGTTTGCTTCCTGGGGGTGGCGATACTATCACTGGGGGAATATCTGCTTATATTGTGGTCGAAGCTGCCAGAATGGGTATTCCTCGCGAAATTTTGGGTAAAATGGTAGCGAATATTGTCTTAGATTCTGTTGCAGGCACTATTCCTGTATTGGGAGATCTGTTTGATGTTGGCTGGAAGTCTAATGTTAAAAACATTGAACTATTGGAAAAACATCTAGAAATTGCCGAATCTGGCAAAACAGATACATTATTTATCCTCGGTCTAATTTTATTGTTAGCAGTTATTGTTCTGGGATTTGCCACCATCACTTTCTTTTCTGTGAGATTCTTCTGGAGTCTAATTACTCAATAAAAAAAATTAAAAACTAAGTATGCTAAGATATTGCCTAAATTAGGCTGATAAATTCATGCTAGCTACTAATGATTCATCACAACAAGTTAGTAACCTGACAACTACCAACCTATTAGTAGTATTTGCGGAGTTTCTGGATATAGATGTTAGTGCGGGGGATGCTGCTGCTGATACTCTCAAAACCTATACCCGTCAACTACAGCAATTTTTGCGCTGGTGCGATCGCAACTATATCGATCCAGTAACTATTACTAAAGATGAAATTAAAAAATATCGTCGTTGGATGATTGATCGCCAAAAATATAAGCCAGCCACCATCTCTCTCAAGCTTGCGGTGGTGCGCCGTTTTTATCAAGCTGCGGTCGAAAAGGGTTTACTCTCAATCAATCCTGCTGCGGGAGTCAAGCCACCGAGGGATAAATTCGATCCTGCCGAAAAGATTACTTATTTAGAAAGGATGGAGGTAGAGACTCTCCTGGGCAGTATCCCCCAAGATGGTACGTTAAGATCGGCTAGAGATCGAGCCATGTTAGCAATTATGGCATTAGAAGGAACCAGGACGGTAGAACTCCACCGCGCTGATATTTCGTGTTTGGTAAGACAGGGGCAAAACCTGGGTGTGAGAGTGGAAGGTAAAAGAAAAGTTCGAGTCGTACCTCTGACTCCTGATATTGCCAGTATGTTGGTGGAATATCTACATCTGCGAGAAACCCAAGGGGAAGTACTAAAACCTGCTAGACCACTATTTACGGGAGTGGGTAACAATTCACGGGGGAAAAGAATATCTCGTCGCGGAATTAGAACAATTGTCGATAAATATCTTAAGCAAACTTCTCTCAAACATATTCCTGGTAGAACCATTTCTGCCCACAGCCTCAGACATACTGCTGGTACATTAGCATTGCGATCGGGTGCAGATTTGCGCCAGGTACAAGATTTATTGGGACATAGCGATCCACGTACTACCTCTATCTATACTCATGTAGGCGATCGCTGGGAAAATAATCCCGCGCTCAAACTTAATATTAATATTCCATCAGTTTGATTAATTCTTTAAATAATTAAACTGATTGGCTATCATAAAAATAGAATTATTAAATCGTTCATCTTTACTCGGTTTGTTTGAGAAAAGACGGAAGTAAGGAATAAATTTAGCATCCTGAAGGAACGCACCTCACAACAATATTGCAGTAGAGGTGAAGCTCATGAAACTAATTTATCGAGGAATAGCGTATCGGGAAGAAAGTAAACATTCTCTAGCTTTAAATGCAGTAAGAAGCAATAAAGAGATTATTTACCGAGGTAAATCTTCTAAAGGGAAAATAAATCCCAAATTTCCTTGGTTGAAATATATCAAACAGCTATTTCATCAGTCTGAATTAGATTATACTTTAGATCCGATCACATTTTGGTATGACCATAAGCGAGAATTTATCGAAGATTGCTGGGATTTAGGCGATCTAGAAAAATTGAATCTCGCTTGGGATTTAACGATCCAAATGGAACTAGCTAAAGCTTTAAAATCCAAGCAGAAAACCCAATTAAAATATCGTGGCGTTACTTATTATAAATAAGATACAGCGATCGCTTTAAATTATTGTAGTCAATTAGCTATCAAATACCTGAAAGGCGATCGCCATAATTTTAACGGCGATACATTTGTGTTTCTCTTGCTTGAGAACCCGTTGTTCTTCTCGTATTATTGTTTCCTTTTGTCAGTAGGGAAATAATAATAAATGCAGCTAATCCTATTAAGGGACTTATCAGAGTAGGGAAGCCATCAAAGTCTGCTGTAAAAATACCGTTGGGAATATAGAGTAAGGTATTGTCGATCCCAAAGGTAGTAGGCATCAAGACAAAGAAAATCAGTCGAGTTAGAGAACCCAGAATAATACAGGACAGTGCGCCTTGCCAAGTAGCTTTATTCCAATAAAGACCCCCAGCTAAGGGTACAATTAACCCAGCAAAACTGAGATCGAAGGCTAGTAGTAGTAAAACCCCAGTTTGCGGAACCTTAAGGGCAAAAATCACCCCCAAAACAGTAATTACAAACGCCATGACGCGAGTAAGTAATAACAATCTGTCCCCTGCTGCGTTGTGGTCATTGGCACGAATGCCAATTATATTATGGGCGATGACGGAAGAAGTCCCCAAAATTGCCCCATCCGCAGTGGAAAGAGAAGCAGAAAGTATTGCCACAATAACTATTAATCCCAGTAGAGGAGGCACTACACTATCAATCAAAGCATAGAGAACTGGACCATCAGGAGTAATCCCTGCATCAGCAAAAATTTGGGGAGCAGAAAGAGCAATCAAAGAAAAAGGAACGCCAATAATTAACGTACCAGCACTACCGATAAAACAAGCTCTCTGTGCGGTTTCAGGGCTGTCAGCTGCGAAGATACGTGCCATAAAATCGATCGCCGCGATATTTCCCAAGCCCAAGGCTAACAAAGTTGCCCAGTTAATTACCGCCCCAGCAGCAGGATCGCTTAGTTGTTCTAAAGCTAATGGTCCAGTATCGGCAGCAATATTAATCCCAAAATTGCTAGCAATAAAAGCAACTAAACCCAAAGAACCAACCAAAGCAATTCCCACTTGGATTGCATCAGTATATGCTACGGCAAATAACCCACCACTAGCCGTATAGATGAAAACCACAATTGCCAATAGTATGACTCCAGCGGTATAGGTTGTGCCAAGAAAAGCCTCAAACATATATCCTCCTGCTACTAAGTTACCCGCTAGCAAAAAGGAGAAGCTCAACACCATCAACAAAGATGCCACTACTTCGGTGAGATGATTGTATTTAACTCGGTAAAAGTCTGGTATGGTAATCAAACCCATACGGTTGAGTGGTTTAGCAAAAAACAGTGCCGTTAAGAATAAACATAATGCTAGCCCAATAGGCAACGATGCCCCCGCCCAGAAACCAAACTCGGCAGTTAAATCTGTATTTCCCAGCGTCGCGTTAGAATCGACTGACTGTGCCATCAAGGTTGCTGCTGCTAAGGGCAATACTAATCCTCGTCCAGCAACCAGATAGTTTTCACTATCCCCATCAACTTGCTTGGCTGCCCACATCCCAATTGCTAAAGTAGCAACTAAAAATATGATAATTCCCCAAAAAAGAAGCTTTTCTGTCATAATAACCCCTGGTCAATTTTGACCATATAACACATTTGGTCTTTTGATCTTTGTAGGGGTGAAGTACCAGTTCACCCCTACTTTTTTAAACTTGTGCAGCTAATTGACTTCCTTGATTGGCAATAATCAAATCGCCCACCCAATCGAACCACTGCTGCAAACCCTCCCCTGTTTTTCCTGAAAGGTAGATAATCGTTACCTTGGGGTTCATTTGCCGTACATTATTAGCAATGCGATCGAGGTCGATATCTAAATAGGGTGCTAAATCGGTTTTAGTAATTAATAGGCAGTCTGCTTGCTGAAACATTACGGGATACTTTAAAGGTTTATCTTCTCCCTCAGTAACGCTAAGTAAAGCCACCTTAGCGTGTTCTCCGACTTCAAATTCGGCGGGACAAACTAAGTTACCGACGTTTTCAACTAAAGCCAAATCAAAATCACTAGGATTATATTGATGTTGAAGAGTGTGAATTGCCCCTGCAACCATCTTGGAATCCAAATGACAAGAACGTCCCGTATTAATTGGAATTACAGGAACATCGTATTTACGAAGGCGATCGGCATCTAATTCGGTGGTCATATCTCCCTCGATGACTACCATCTTGAATTTAGCTTTTAAAGCTTTTAAAGTTTGTTCGAGAAGAACAGTTTTACCCGCCCCAGGACTACTCATAATATTGAGACAAGTAATGCCCCAGCGATCGAAGTGTTCTCGATTATGGTCTGCGCCTTCTTGGTTGGCGTGGAGTAAATTTAGTTCAATAGCAGCGTCAAATGTTTGGTGCATAATTTTGTTAGTTATTTATTATTTGTAGGGACGAACGGCTGTTCGTCCTTACAGGTATTTATTGAAGAATATTCAATGCGATCGATTTTTAGTTCGCGTCCAGATCTGATATCTTCCATTGGCGATTTACAGTCAGGACAACTGTACTGTAATCCAATTTCAGGTTTGTATTCTTGCTGGCAGCTGTGACAAAAAGCAATTAAAGGAATATCTCGAATAGCTAGTTCGACTCCTGCTAAAAATGTGTTACGGGTTTGAACTTCAAAGGCAAATTGCAAACCCAGAGGTTCGACACAGGTAAACTGTCCCACCACAAGATGAATTTTGTCTATTTTGGGCTGTTCGGCTTGAGCGTAATACCAATCTTTAACCGTTAAGATTAAAGCCTTAGTCATATCAGTTTCATGCATAATCTTTAGTCAACAGTTATCAGTTATAGAAATATGTTTGGGTTGAGATTTAATTCGTTGAAACCAGGCATTGATAGCAGTAAATTGAGTTAAGTCAAATCCGCCTTCTTCGGCAACATGGGTATAGGCATAAAGACCGATATCGGCAATAGTGTATTTATTTGCCACCAAAAAATCATAGTTTTTTAAATGCTGTTCCATAACCTCTAAAGCTTGGTAACCTAGTTTTCGCTTTTGTTGGATCTGTTCTCGATATTTGTCGGCTTGTTTGAGTTGGGTAATCCAATATCGAGGCGTGGCAATATTCGGTTCGTGACTAGATTGCTCAAAGAATAGCCACTGCATTACTTGTGCTTGTTGGTATTTATCTGAAGGAAAGTATTTTGTTCCTTGACTTAGGTAATATAAAATGGCATTGGATTCAGAAATAAAAGTATCTGGAGCAATTTCTAGTAACGGAATTTTACCGTTAAGGTTTTTGGCTAAAAAATCAGAAGTTCGAGTTGCCCCGTTGACAATATTTAGCTCAACTCTTTCAAAAGGAATCTGTAATTGCGTTAGTAGTAAACGAACTTTGTAGCCATTGCCAGAAGGCAGAAAGTCATAAAGTTTGTACATGATTTGTCTCTATTACCGAATTTAATGAATAAACCTGTTAAAACTCAAAAAAGTTCGGTAAATGTTAGCTTGCGATCGCAATTTTTTGCTACTTTTAAAACGAAATATCCTAATATTCATGCTCTTTACGTCACAATAAACATTATTGGTATTTGGAGTGGTGCAGTATTAATTTCAGATTCTTGGGCGCAAGGGATAAATTTAATGGTTGAACCTATTCCCAAATTCTCTTTCGTAACTTTTATGCATCATTGGGCTTTGTTAATGTTAGGTCTTTTCTTGTTATTCCTCGACGATCTATCTGTTAAAGAACTAATATTATTGATGACTTAAAACTCGATGAATTATAGGTTTTACATCTTTTACAAGCGATCAATAAATCAACTCCAGGGTTCATCTACTACCTGGGCTTCTTCGTGAATATAATCAGGCTTTTCTTGGCGTGGTAACTGCCCCGATACAATTAAATGCGCCATCGTATCGCAAATAACGCGAGTCGCCATTAATGCTGTCATATCGCTAACGTCATAGGGTGGAGAAACTTCTACTACTTCTATTCCACACACAGTAGTTTCCTGCACAATTCTTTTGAGCAAATATAAAACTTCACGGGGCAGTAAACCACCAGGTTCGGGCCAACCAGTACCAGGGACAAAGCCCGCATCGATGCAGTCAATATCGAAACTGATCCAAACACAATCTGTACCATCGGTTGCCTTTTCTATAGCAAAATCAGCAGCAGCATCTAGACCCATTTCGCAAATGTCAGTAACGGTCAAAATATTAGTCGCTCTTTCTCGACATACCTTGACTCCTGGGCGGGGTACTTGCCAGCCTCCTATACCCATTTGCACCAGATTTTTGGCAGGAGCGTTTGCCATATTAGTCGCATGAAACCAAGGACAGGTGTGCATCCTTTCATCCAAGTCAGTCTCTTGAGTATCTGCATGACGATCAAAGTGAATAATTCCGACTTTCTTATCCCCTAAATGACGACATACTGCCCTGACAGTCGGAAAACCAATGGAATGATCTCCCCCCAAAATAATTGGAAACGCTCCAGATTTGAAGACATGAGCGACACCTTTAGAAATTTGATCAAAAGACTTTTCATTGTTGGCAGGAATAGTAAAGATATCTCCCACATCACAAAGGCTAATTTGTTCTCGCAAATCTACCCCTAATTCAAAGTTATAGGGTGTATACAAAGCCGAAATCTTACGAATACCTTGAGGACCAAAACGAGTACCAGGACGATAGGTAGTACCAGAATCGTGGGGAACGCCAATAATTGCTACGTCGTAATTACCTACTTGATTAACATTCTCCAGATAAGGAGCTTTCATGAAGGTATTAATCCCTGCATAGTGGGGTAATTCTCCCCGTGAAAAAGTAGAAATAGTTCGGTCATTAATACTTTGGGCAGCTTCTAAACCGTATTCTAATCCTTGATCCACTTCCTGCTGCCAGCCTGTTAGGGGTAGCTGACGTTCTTTGTCTAAAGCTCGTTGCGCTTCGCTACTAGACTCATTTTCCTCGTTGCTTGGTGGTTGAAATGAAGATTGTTCGCTCATCCAATTATTCCTTTTTAAATATACCTTAAAATGCAAAAAACCCAGGAAAATCAACGCTTTATTGGCAGCGTCAAATTCTCCCGGGCTTTTATCCCGCCGTGGAGTTACCTAGTAATTGCTAAGTACTTTACTAGATAACCTGCTTCTCTCGGACCAGCACCGATCAGCATTGTGATTAAGTCGGAACCCTAGAAGCTATCTTAAATTTCTAATGAAGCTTATCTTACTGCCTTACGATCGCGAAAAATGTATATCTTGTTACCTTCTACTTCTACCTAACAATTTATCCCGTAATTTCAAAATGCGATCGCGATATTTGGCAGCCTCTTCAAACTCTAAGTTTTTAGCAGCTTCTTTCATTTTTGCTTCTAATTGTTCAATTAATGCAGGAACTTTTTCTAGAGGTAGTTCATCGGACTTTTCATAAATTTCTTCTAGCTGTTCGGAGTTGAGACGGCGAGATATATCTAGGAAAGCCAAAATGGAATTTTCCTCATTCTTAATAATGGGTTTGGGAGTGATATTATGACGTTTGTTATAAGCCACCTGGATATTGCGTCTGCGTTCGGTTTCCTCGATCGCCCTAGCCATACTTTTGGTTAAATTATCGGCATACAAGATCGCCTGTCCCTCTATATGTCTTGCTGCCCTCCCAATAGTTTGAATAATTGAACTTTCCGATCGCAAAAACCCTTCTTTGTCTGCATCTAAAATTGCCACTAAAGATACTTCGGGTAAATCTAAACCTTCCCGCAATAGGTTGACTCCAATTAAAACATCAAACTCCCCTTTTCTCAGGGACTGCAAAATTTCGATCCGTTCGATTGATTTAATCTCTGAATGTAAATACTGCACCTTGACATCCCTCTCGGCAAAGTATTCGCTGAGATCTTCTGCCATCTTTTTAGTCAGGGTAGTAATTAAAACTCTTTCCCCTTTAGTAACTCGTTCGTGAATTTCCCCAAGCAAGTCATCTACCTGTCCCTCGGTGGGGCGAACTAGAATTTCAGGATCGATTACTCCTGTCGGACGAATAATTTGCTGGGCTATGCGATCTTCTGACTGTTCTAGTTCCCATTTAGCAGGAGTAGCCGAAACAAAGATGCATTGATTAACCTTTTGCCAAAATTCATCAGCTTTGAGGGGACGATTATCCGCAGCCGAAGGCAATCTAAACCCATGTTCGATCAGAGTTTTTTTACGGGCGCGATCGCCATTATACATTCCCCGCAGTTGGGGTACGGTAACGTGAGATTCATCAATTACCAATAACCAATCATCGGGGAAATAATCTACCAAACATTCTGGAGGATCGCCAGGGTTTTTGCCAGCTAAATGGCGCGAATAGTTTTCCACCCCATTACAGTATCCAACTTCCTCTAAGAGTTCTAAATCGTAGCGACAGCGTTGTTCTAGTCGTTGAGCTTCTAATAATTTATCTTGACTTTCTAATTCAATTAAACGCCCTTCTAATTCTTGTCTAATATTTAAACAAGCAGCCTCCAATCTTTCTTGGGGAGTAACAAAGTGACGGGCGGGATAAATACTAATGCTGTTCATACTTTGCAAGATCTCCCCCGTAACAGGATCGACATAGCGCAAAGCTTCAATCTCATCGCCAAAAAACTCGATCCGAATTACTCGATCCTCATATGCTGGGACAATTTCTAAGACATCACCTTTAACCCGAAACCTGCCCCTTTCTAATTCAATATCATTACGAGAATACTGTACTGTCACTAAATCTCGCAGTAATTCCCGTTGATCGACTTCCATGCCCAATTTTAAAGGTACGGCTGCTTTAAGATATTCGGCAGGCATCCCCAAACCATAAATACAGCTAATCGAGGCTACTACTATGACATCTTTACGTTCAAAAAGCGATCGCGTTGCCGAGTGGCGCAACATATCAATTTCATCATTAATCGAAGCAGTTTTCTCAATATAAGTATCGCTGACAGGAATATAAGCCTCTGGTTGATAATAGTCGTAATAACTGACAAAATACTCTACCGCATTGTCAGGGAAAAACTGACGTAATTCATTGCACAATTGGGCTGCTAAAGTTTTATTGTGCGCCAATACTAAAGTCGGCTTTTGCACGTTAGTAATGACATTGGCGATGGAAAATGTTTTCCCCGTACCCGTTGCCCCTAGTAAAGTCTGAAAACGATTCTGTGACTGGAGTGATTCTGTTAATTGCGCGATCGCACTAGGCTGATCTCCCTGAGGTTCAAAAGGCGACTGTAGATTGAACAAGCTCATTTAATATTAGGTATTCTAATAGTCTGAACTTTTAAAATAGCGCAAATACAGCTTATAGTTATTATATTTTAACCACATAATCTCTGCCAAATAAGACGCGATCTGATAACCACAATATTGTAGTCGCCATGATGATCTGGTTATGTCTTTGCTTTATCTAACATAAATAATTTAAGATTACATTAATAATTTCATGAGATCCTAAATGTTATTTTCAGTTACGAGTAAAGTCATTAAAAATCAGCTTGCAGCTTAAAAAGATATTACTTGAGACAAAAAATAGTTTAAAGCATTATTTTTGTTGATATAATTTAAAGCCAAAAAATAATCAAATAATTACAATAAATTTAGAACAGAATGATCACAACTTTAAATTGGCTGAAAAACAAGCTAATTAAGAGAGAAAATGGAATTATTTTAGACAAAAGTGATTCTGATAGTTTTGATGCTATTCAAAACTTTATCAACAACAAAGATCGCCCTTTCCAAACTCCCGTAATTTACTACGAGGCCTTTCCTGAGGAAAGTGCAGTCGACTTTTTACAAACTTTAAAAGTAGAATTAACTTCTAAATTAAACAAACCAGAATTAGAGTCACTAGAAATGTTGGGGCAGATTATTGAAGCGGCAGAACTACAAATGATTATTATCGATCGCTGTTATCTCCAACCCCTTGACACCCTAAAACACTTACTAAAATTATTTGATAGCTATAATGTAGCGATCATTTTAGTTGGTTCTCAAGCAAAAATGGCGATCGCACAAATATTAAACCTCCCGACAGTTTCTCAGTGGGATAAATTAGTAGTTGACAATGAATTTCACAATAAGACAACGCCAAAATCAAACTGGCAAAATTAAACCGCATCGGCTTTGAAATTAGGATTTTTTCAAGCCAACTGTTCGAGAAAGTATTGAGTAGGTAGGAGACGGTTCGCGAACCGCCCTTAAGTGAGTAGCAAGTGTAGACAAGATTTAAATGAAATGAAATGAAATGAAATTAAGTTTGACTTCATCAGTTTCTTGAAAAGATTTCATGAATTCCTCAGTGAAAATTAAGTTTTGCCCAGCAGACTAGTAAGAGTAGATTTAAAGAGGAAAAATCCATGAAACGTTTATCTTTTGGTGTAATTTTGGCTTTAGTATTAGGTGTATCTGCTACTGCTAATGCCGACAGCTTAAATAAGTATCAATTTTCATCTCCACAAACAACAACCAATAGTTCGCTGGTAGCTGCCAAACCAATACAAGGTAGCTTTGTTGGAGTTGAACATCCCACTCAAGGACAGGTTAGTATTATTGAAGAGGATGGGGTAAAATATTTACAAGTAGGTGCAGACTTTCAAAGCGATCGCGGCCCTGCCCTTAGAGTAATTTTACACAAATCTACTACTGTTGATGCCAAGGTACAAGAGGGAGATTATCTTAGCCTCGGTGAATTACAATCATTCAATGGTGCGCAACGCTATCAAATTCCTAATGATGCCGATCTAAGTCAATATCAATCAGTAGCGATTTGGTGTGAAGAATTCAACGCTACCTTTGGCTATGCAACTTTAAATTAGGTTGTTAACAAATATCTAACCAAAAATTAAATAGATCTAAACAATAAGATTCCCTAGCAATTTTGATTGGTATTGTTCAGATTAAAGCATTATCACAAAATATATGTTGAGTAGTCTCGGTAAAATAAATAACCCTATACTTAGAAGTATCACTGCTGCTAGTACAGCACTAGCAATGGCAACCTTAATTTCAGCAGTAGCTATTGGTCTAACTAACCCCAAAGATAAATCTGCTAATAAAATCGGCGTTTACGCTTCGTTATTAGCCTTTGTCGCTGGTGCGGGTATTGGTTTGGTAGTCAAAGATAACTCTCCTGCTAAAACTCGGCAGGTCAAATCCAGTAATGTACAAGATAATACCTGGAAAGATTGGCGCGATTTTAAAATCATTAAAAAAGAAACAGAAAGCCAAGAAATTACCTCATTTTATTTACAGCCTGTTGATGGCAGAAAGTTACCCAACTTTAAACCAGGTCAATTTTTAACCATCAAATTAGACATCCCCGAACAAGATCGCCCCGTAATTCGGACTTACTCCCTTTCAGATTATCCCCAATCTCAAGATTACTATCGTCTCTCAATTAAGCGAGAGAAATCGCCCAAGGATTTAGACGTTCCTCCTGGTGTGGCTTCCAACTTTATGCACGATCGCATTACCGCAGGTTCTGTCATTCCCTGCAAGCCTCCTAGCGGTAAGTTTTATTTGGAGTTAGATAAGTCAACTCCTGCAGTACTGATTAGTAACGGGGTGGGCATCACACCGATGATTAGTATGGCAAAGGCAGTAGCCCAAAAAAATCCCCAACGTCATGTCTGGTTTATTCATGGGGCGCGTAATGGGGAATATCACGCCTGTCGTAAAGAGGTTAACCGCATTACTCAATCTCATCCCAACCTTCATATATATTACTGCTATAGTCGTCCTCGTCCTGAAGATGAAGGCAAGTATCACACCCAAGGCTACGCAGACAAGCAGTTATTAGCAAATACCGTTATTCCTAAGATCAAGAATACCCACAATGGTTCGTCTGAAGCAGAATATTTCTTGTGTGGTTCTCCTGCCTTTATGGATTCTCTGCGAGAAGGATTAGATGAGTTAAATGTACCTGAAGATCGAGTCTTTTTTGAATCTTTTGGTGGAGGGAAAACCAAGGGTAAAGCGAAAGATGCTAGTAGTGATGAGGGCAGCATAGACAGTGCAGAAGTAGTTTTTGCTCAATCTAACCAAACTTTAACCTGGACACCAGCAGATGGTACTCTTTTAGAATTTGCTGAAGCAAATAACCTCAATCCTGAATATAGCTGTCGTCAGGGAGTATGTCTTACCTGTATGTGTCAGCTAGAGGAAGGGGAAGTTGAATATACCGAAGATCCTGCTGGCGAACCCGATGAAGGTGCGGTTTTGATTTGTGTTTCTAAACCTAAGACTAAGAGAATTGTATTGGATCTTTGATTTGTTAAGAAACAAATTGAATTTAGTCGGATTTAGGAACAAGATTAAACTCTTATTACCTCGTTGCTCATTTATGTTTTGTGAACAAACCACAGAGAGGTCAGACCCCGCGTTATGCAGAGCGGCTTGAACTTACCGCACGCTCGTGTATCCTTGTTTGACGCCGTAAGGGAACGCTGACCTAACGGAGGACACAGTTCTAAAGCGATTGTCTTAAATGTCAAATTTAATTTTCTTTCAGGCGATCGCCGAGTGAGTGAGTCGCGATAATACTTGATGGGATTTTGTTCTCATTTGTCAGTCAAGCGTCGATGCCTTGTGCTTTGTAGCTACTTAGCCATCTTGAGACTGTGACTCTATGTTTTCCAATTAAGTTCGCGATCGCATTTATGAATTATGAACAGAAATGCGATCGCGCGCCTCATTATTATTCATTCCCTTCAATGGGTGCAAAACCTTGACGTTGAATGTTTTCTGTAACCACGCGAGGATCGAGGAATTGCAACAAATAATCTGGTCCTCCTGCTTTTGAACCGACTCCAGAAAGTTTGAAACCGCCAAAGGGTTGACGAGCCACAATCGCCCCAGTAATATTACGGTTGATATAGAGGTTGCCAACTTCAAACTCTGCCGAAGCGCGATCAATATGGCTAGGAGTACGAGAGTATAAACCACCAGTGAGGGCATAATCAGTACCGTTAGCAATATCCAAAGCAGCATCAAAATTATCTGCCTTGATTACGGCTAATACAGGGCCAAAGATTTCTTCTTGGGCAATAGTATGGTCTGGTTCGACTCCTGCAAAAATAGTCGGGGGAATATAATAACCACCTTCAGGAGTAGACATTTCTAATACTAGTTGGCTTTGTTGTTTGCCTTGTTCGATGTATTCTAAAATGCGATCGCGTGCAGAAGCATCGATTACCGAACTCATTTGCACACTAGGATCGTCTGATGTTCCTAGATTAAGAGATTTGGTAGCTTCAACCAACCTTTCTAAGAAAACATCGTGAATAGTAGATAAAACAATTACCCTAGAACAAGCAGAACACTTTTGACCGCTATAGCCAAAGGCTGACTGAACGACTCCTACTACCGCTTGATCGAGATCGGCACTTTCATCAACGATAATCGCATTCTTACCACCCATCTCCGCAATGACTCGCTTAAGATGTTTTTGTCCTGGCTTTAGTTTGGCGGCTTCTGCATAGATACGACAGCCTACTTCTCTTGATCCTGTAAAGGCAATGACATGAGTATCTTTGTGTTCGACTAAATATGACCCCACTTGCGAACCCTTGCCAGGGACATATTGAAATACTCCTTGAGGAATACCAGCATCAAGGAGTATTTCAGTTAACTTAGCAGCAATTACCGAAGAAGTAGCAGCAGGTTTAAGTAGGGTACAGTTACCTGCTACCAAAGCAGCAACGGTCATGCCCGTGGCGATCGCAAAAGGAAAGTTCCAGGGTGAAATAACTACTGCAATACCTTTTGGTTGATAGAAGTAACGGTTATTTTCTCCTGCAATATCGTAGTTGTACGCAGAATTGCCAGAACCTAAACCCCTCATTTCCTCAGCATAATAGCGACAAAAATCGATCGCCTCGCTAACTTCTCCATCAGCCTGGGGAATTATTTTACCTACCTCTAAACAGATCCAAGCGTTTAATTCATGTCGTCGCTGTTCCATGAGATCGGCAGCGCGATCGAGGATTTTTGCTCTTTCTCTGATAGGAGTTGCTTTCCAAGATTTAAAGGCAGTTTTGGCTGTATTCATCGCTTTTTCTGCCTGTTCTACCGAAATTTGTCCGACTTTACCAACTAACTCTGTCTCTCTAGAAGGATTAATCGAGTCGAGATAATTAGCGGTTTCTAGATATTCACCGTCAATTAAAGGTAAATAGGTTTTCCCTAATTCTTGTTTTACCTGTTTTAATGCCTGTTCTGCTTTGATACGTTTATCTATGTCTGCATAGTCAGTATCTGGCGCATTTTGGAATTCTGCTTGGGCGAACGACCGTTCGCCCCTACTATTATTATCAACAACGGGTGGTTCAATTAATTCTTCTATGGGTTTTTCTGACTGATTTTGTTTGATAAAAGAGCTATTTGCCGTATTTTCCAACAATCTACGAATTAGATAAGCCATTCCTGGTAAAAGTTCACCATAGGGGGAATATACCCTGACTCGATGCCCCCGCTTAACTAAAGCCTGAGCTAGTTTATCTCCCATACCGTATAGTACCTGCATTTCAAAGCGACGAGGAGGAATATCGAGAGTTTCGGCGATCGCACAAGCAAGAGCCTGAGAGCGAACATTATGGCTACCAATTGCAGCATAAAGATATTCGTTATTTTCTAACAACAATTGCGTCATACGCTCGTAGTTGATATCTGTTGCAGCTTTGTTGTTATATACAGGCTGTTGCCAATGATTTTGCTCAGATTTGATGGTTTCTTGATCCCAATATGCCCCCTTAACCAATCTAACTGTTAAAGGATTTCCTCTTCCTTTTGCCCATTCAATCAAACCTTGCAAGTCTTCGTAAGAATCTCTCAGATAAGCTTGGAGGGTCATTCCCAAATCTGTACGACTACGAAACTCATCTTCGATCAACAACTCTTTAAGAATCTGGAGAGTCAGATCTTTATAGCGATACTGTTCCATATCAAAATGAATTGCTGCACCGAGTTCTGCTGCTTTACGTAATAAAACCCGAATGCGATCGCAAACTATTTCTTTACTACCTACAGGATTTAAAGGATCGAACTGGGAATAGAAAGCTGTAAGCTTAACCGATACCTGTACCTGGGGTAATTCTTTCCCATCAGCTAGATCGATTCCTTCTTGACGTTTCCATCCCTTAGCCTGTTGGCTTAATTGTTCGATCAAATCTAAATAGCGTTGCAGATAACCTTGGGCTTCGGTTTCAGTAATGACCGCTTCGCCTAACAAGTCGATCGAATAAGTCATACCATCTTTCCGCAAACGGGCGATGGTTTTCATCACCTCATTGATATTTTCCCCAGCAATATATTTATAAGCCAGGGTTTCTACTGCCTTAGTAATTGTCGCTGCTGCGGTTTGTGCTGGTAAAGAATCAGCATTGCTAAAATTAATCATTCCCTTGAGTGCGCTAGGTAACTCTACTTCTTCTGCACTTAGATACTGCTGGAAGTGGTTGGCGATTTCCGCTTTACTCTGAAGAGAGGGAATAGTATCGATAAAGCGAAACATCTGTACTCGTAACCCAGGATTGCTCATAGTCCAGTCCAAGACTTTATCATCCCAACGCATACTATCGCGCATCTTGCTAAAGATATTGCTCTTATCCCTAGTGCTTTTAATTAATTCCTTAGCAATCTCTTGGGTTTTTGCTTCATAGCGATCGCTTATTTCAACTTTATTTGCTTGGACTACCACTATCTCATTAACTCCCTAGTAATAATTATCGACCGTTATTGGTGGGCAAGATCGAGATTATTAATTTTTTGGTCAACAAGGATTTTTCTTGCATCAAACTATACGGCACAAGCCCACCCCACAGTTAACTTTTGACTTAAAGATCCTAATACAATTTTTGGACAAATAAGAACCTCTATACTTTTACAGTCGATAAATGTCTGCGATCGATGACATTTATCGAGGAGGTTTTGGCGATCGCACTACAGATATTAACAGGAAAATATCTTTAAATTCGATAATCAATTCCAATTATCCATAAAAGAACCCTGACTAATTCCTGTAAGACGACGATATTGTAAAACTGCCTCTGCTTCGCTTAATCCAGCAATAATATCTACTGCCATGCGAATTTTTTCTTGATTCATCTCTGTGTTTCCATAATTTTCTTCAATTTCTAAAAATTCTTTGACAAAACGGGAAGGAATAAAGCTAAGATCGCGATCGCCAATTGCCTCTAGATAAATTTCAAATAGAGTTTTGACAATTCTTTTTTGTCCGTATCTCTGGGTGGCTAAACGAGGATTGGAGATTACATAAGACCAAACAATACGCTGAAGGAACTTTAATTCTTCTTCGCGATTGCGGTTGTATTTCAGGTAGCCACGATTGCCGTATTCGGTACTCAACTGTACAGATTTAATGTAAGTTTGAATTAATTGGGAACTAATGCGTTTAATTTGAGCTTTTTGTTCAAATGAACCAGGGCGATATTGTCCCTTAAGGTTGTAGGTAGCATCCAGAAAGTTTTGGAAGCGACTAGGATTAGCTTTGACTATTTTTGCCACATAGTTATGAGGAGATTCCCGTAGCCATTCGGTAGTAAAGCGATCTAATTCATCCCAGTCTGTAGCTAGTAATTCCAAAGGAATTAAGCCAGCTAAATAAAAGTCCTCTAAATCATGGACACTGTAGGTAATATCATCAGCAAAGTCCATAATACTAGCTTCAATAGACTGAGTATTGTCTCTTTCTGGTTTAACAAATTTAAAAGCTCGATCATCTAAACTATAAATAGAATACTTGCGGTGTTTTTTACTACTAGGATCCGATGATCGTAACCAGGGATATTTTAAGACTGCATTCAAAGTAGCCTTAGTTAAATTTAGACCATAATAATCAATACGATGAATAGCTAGCCGAGTTAAAATCCGAAACGATTGGGCATTACCTTCAAAACCATCAGATAAACCCGCTGCTATCGCACAGGCATCTAATTGTTCTTCTGCAGTATGACCAAAAGGAGGATGTCCTAAATCATGAGATAGGGCAGCAGCTTCTACCACGTCGGGATTGACACCACCGATTGCTTCTGCTACTTCTGATTGCTCACAGACTAGTCTTTCTGCCAGTCTACGGGCTACTTGAGCCACCTTTAAAGAATGAGTCAAACGATTGTGAAAGACATGACCTTCTTGGGCAGTTACTACCTGGGTAATCTGGGCTAAACGTCGAAATGCCGAAGAATACAAAATGCGATCGCGATCAACTTGAAATGATTTGCGACTATCTCCTGGTTTGTCTCCACGATTGCCAAAGGGATTATGCTGTCTTTGGTGTCTGTCGGACATATAACTGTTTAAATAAATATTTAAAAAGACGTACTGTCTTCTCGATGGTACGCCCTAACAAATTATTTAGCTTTAATTTCGATCGAGCAATTACAAAATTTCTAAATTCCAAGTAGAATTAAATTTGATTTTTCCTTCTTCAACCAATCGCCAGGCAGCCTCTTTGAGAGTTCGATGGGAAAATTCAGTTTCTCTACTCAGATTTAGTCCCAGTTCTTGCAGACTCATGGGGGTTTGATGCTTGTGAAGCTCAGTTAAGACCAACTCTCTAGCCTTTTCTACTTGTTCTACAGCAGATAGTTTCATGTATTCTTACTAGTGTAAAATAAAATATGGTGGCAATATACTATATATAGCGTTTAATAATGTATATTATGCTATAGTACTCTACTGATAGTGCCGTTTTTTATTATGCAACAATATTGCTCAATCGGCGAAAAATTTTGAGATTTTTTTGATTATGTCCTGAATTTCAAGCGATCGCTATTAAGAAAAATTACTTAAAATAAATTCCCAGAGCGAAAATTAAAGATAGGAAAACTGAATTTTAACTGAGGTTCAATCGCGATCGATCCGTTTATAATCGAAGGCGAATATTTGGTTAATTAATCAGCATGATTACTCAGTGCCTTAATCCAGATTGTCTTCATGTTAATCTTGAAGCCACAAAGTTCTGCCAAAGATGCAATTCTAAATTGTTGTTGGTAGACAGATATCGTGCAATTAGTCTTCTGGGTCAAGGTGGTTTTGGCAGAACTTTTTTGGCAATTGACGAACTAAAACCTTCTAAGCCTCGTTGTGTCATCAAGCAGTTTTTACCAGAGGTAAAAGGGCAAAAAGCAATTAGAAAAGCTACACAATTGTTTGAAAGGGAAGCTACTCGTCTAGATGAACTAGGCAAGCACGAACAAATTCCCGAATTACTAGCATTTTTTAATCAAGAAGATCGCAAGTATCTAATTCAAGAATATATAGATGGTGACGATCTATTTAAGGAACTAAAGACAACTGGAGTATTCGATTACCAAAAAATCACAGAATTACTCCAGGATTTACTATCAGTATTGGATTTTGTTCACGAAAATAACGTTATTCATCGCGATATTAAACCAGAAAATATTATTAGAAGAAAACAAGACGGTAAATTAGTCTTAGTTGACTTTGGTGCAGCTAAAGAAAGTGTGGGTGGTAATACTTCTGCTGTAGGAACAATTATTGGTTCGGCTGCCTACATCGCTCCCGAACAAGCGGTCGGCAAAGCTCAGTTTGCTAGCGATCTTTATAGTTTGGGTGCAACCTGTCTCCATCTATTAACTGATATTGAACCGACAGAACTATTTGATGTTGCAGAAGGGGAATGGATGTGGCGTAACTATCTACAAGATAATGATATTGACTATGAGTTGAGCCATGTATTAGATAAATTAGTAGAAGGCGCAACCAACAGACGTTTTCAATCTGTTTCTGAAGTACTGGCAGTTTTAGGAGGAAATACCAACCCCAACGCTATACATCAACAGATCTCTACACCTGTTCAATCCCGTCATAATTATCGCTCATCAACTAAAAATAAGAATAAAACTACCAAAACTAAGCAGCGAATTCGCAAACTAGATCTTAAGATTGTGGAATACGAATATAAAACCATCACCAATGATGCTTGTTTAATTCTTGGTAAAAAATCTAGCTTACCGACTCGATCGCATCGCGGAAAAGCTAAATACATAAGCGTAAACTTGAATCAAGAGATCGCTTTAGATTTAATTGGTATTCCTAAAGGAGAATTTTTGATGGGTTCTCCCAAAAATGAATTAGAGCGTGAAGCAGAAGAAAGTCCGCAACATATAGTTTCGGTACGTCCTTTTTTAATTGCGAAATACCCGATTACTCAGGCTCAATGGCAAGCAGTAATGGATAGTAACCCTGCTAAATTTGTCGCTCAAAATCTGAGTCAGAGTAACAGACCTATTGAGCGAGTATCTTGGTTCGACTGTCAACTATTTTGCCAAAAACTATCCGAGTTGACGGGTCGAGAATTTAGATTACCTACAGAGGCGGAATGGGAATATGCTTGTAGAGGTAAAACTACCACGCCTTTTCATTATGGTGCGACCATTGGTACAGAACTAGCCAATTATAATGGTGAAGATGTTTATGGTTCGGGGTTTGAAGGAGAAAATCGCCACGAAACCACTCCAGTAGATTACTTTCCACCCAATCGTTTTGGGCTGTACGATCTTCATGGTAACGTGGCAGAGTGGTGCGCCGATAGCTGGCACGATAGCTATAAAAATGCTCCTGTAGACGGTAGTGCCTGGACGAGTAACAATCCTCAAGATCTGCGAGTTCTTCGAGGGGGTTCGTGGTTACACCTACCTGGGTCTTGTCGTTCTGCCCAACGTATCAAGTCCGCTTCTAAAAACAAATCTGATGCTTTTGGCTTCCGTATTGCTGCCAGCATTTAATTATCGATAAATTATTGATCGATCTTAAAATCCCACAATAACTTGCCACATTCCCACAGTTAAAATAATCGTAGCCAAGTGCTGAGGCAGAAGATATTTAATTGGCTGACGAGTTATTTTTTGGGTCAAGAGAATGGAGAATAAAATCCCAGACATCAGACAAGAGCCTTGTAAAAAAGCAATCACTGCAGGATGAGCCACTAAAATCGGTAGACGTAGATTATTAAGACCAAAGGTAGCCATAGTTACGGGAAGTATTTTTCCTCCTTCTCCTAAACCCAGACGTAGATAGTGAGCCAAGTTACCTGCTAATACTAAGGGTAGATATCCATAGGCTAATTCAATAAATCTGCGAGGTTTGTAGCTATTATTTATTTTGCCTACAAGCTGAATAACGGTTTGAGCCAGTAAAGGTATGGCTATCGGTAAAGCTAAAGCCATAACTGAGACTGCAGCATGATTAGTAAAGCGTTCTAAATGTAAATCTAAACCTAACCTAGTAGATATTTCTGGCAAACGATGTAAAAAGACCACATTTAATAGCAAAAACAACAAGGCTACTTCATAACTATGGGGAGTGTGAGTAGTCCACAATTCAATCCCAGGGGGTCGGAGATTAAATTCCACCGAGCGATGGGGACAGGCTTTAAGACAGGTCATACACAATACACAGTCGCGGTTATCAGTAAGCTGTGCGGGATGAGAATAGAGAGGACAGCCATTAGTTTCTTGTCCTTCTCCTTTAGCTGGACCACCTTTATAGCATTGATAGGTAGTACATTCAGCCGAGCAAGTACCCTGTTGCGCTCGTAATTCAGTCATGGAAAGTTTGGCAAATAAACCATTCATGCCGCCAATTGGACATAGATAGCGACACCAAAAACGACGTTCAAAAATAGCGGAACAAATCATTGCTCCTGCAGTAATTATTAACAGCAGCCAAGCGGAAAGATAGGCGGTATTTTCGAGATCCCATAATTCTTCCCATAATAGGATTAAGGCAAACATCCCAAACAAAAACCAGCCTCCCCACTGTTCGGCGGTATTTCTCGGCCATTTTTTAAGCTGCCGTGGAAATAAAATCAGTGATAATTTTTGGGTAACTTCGCCATAGATCATAAAAGGACATACTGCACACCAAAGTCTTCCCACAAAGGGAAAGGCAATTAAGATTCCTGGCCACCACCAAGCCCAAAATAAATTGAGGGCAAAGTTTGATTCACGGTTTTGGGGAGCCAGAAATAAGACTAAAACTATGAAGGCAAAAAAGCCGAGGGTAAAGCCATAATTTATCTTGTCAGGAAACCAATCGCTACGTAGAAAGCGACGTAACTGAGGATATTTGTTGAGTAAATTTAAACGATATTGTTTCTTTTTACTTTTACCCTGCCAAACAATTTCTTCGGTAAGTTCGTCACAACCCTGTAATTGAGCTAAGGCTCGTTCGATAATACTTTCTAATTCTCTTAAATTGTTAGGAAAGTCATAAGACTGTAAATTTCTAATTGCTTCAGGAGTAATCTTGGTTTTTCTAGAAAATTTATCGCGACTAATCAGGTTTAGATAATAATTAATCTGTTCGTCTATATCCGCTTTTCTAACTCTTAAAGGAGGAATTTTGATTAAGTTATCTATTACCGAATCGATCGCGGGCATTTTTTGTTCGGAAATAGCGATGATTCTCGCCTGGGAAGTCTTTACTTCTGACGATTTTCCCCCTGGACGTACAATGGGAGTGTAAGTATTAGTTTTAATTAAAGTTGCGATCGCCTCAACTAATTCTTTGGGTAATAAATGGATATTATTTAAAATTAAAGTGCCAGATTCTAAGCTAGCAATCAATCCTGGTTTACCACCACTACGCCCAAATAATTCTGCACCACTAGTTTGCAATTTATCACAATCGACCATAATAATAGGTTGCCGACGTAAAGACGAGCCAAAATGAATTAGTGCTGCTAAGTTATCTTTTTCTAATCCTGGTTCGCCAAATAACAATAATGATTCTTTAGTTTGGGATGCTTGTTTGATTTGCGATCGCAACCTTACTGCATAGCGACTTTTACCAATTACACCTCTTTTTGCTTTACTAACTAAGTAGGGTCTTAAGATTACCTGTCTTTCTTGTTCAAACTCTAGTTTTTCTGATAATTCTTTGACTTCTGTTGCTAAATTTTCAGCAAAAGATTGACTGATTTCAGGATATTTGTCAATCAATTGTTCTACTCGATCGCGATCGACAAACCAAGCTTTAGTTTCGGTAATAGTTTTGACAGTATATTGAGTCTGTCGCTCTAATAATAAGGCATATAAATTTAAGACCGTACCCGACAATAAGCTACTTTGACGAGACTGTGATTTACTAGTGCTAGATAGTTTTCCTGCTTGAATAATATATAAACCTTCAGGTTCTTCTTCTTCTTTAATTAAAGTTTGTTTAGCAGCAATAGTTTGTTCTGATAATGTAGACGCGATCGCATTTAGTATTTCTGTTGATAAATTACCCAAACAAGTCTTTTGTTGCAGAAAAGTAATTAGGTCAGTCTCATTCATATTTTGTCATCCGATATGAACTGTCTGTATTTATACTAAGCTTTAGTCATTAATCTCTAATCTCTAGATTTTAAATCTTTACGTGATCAATCTCAGAAATATTAAATTTAAAGTAAAACAATTCTAGGCTGAAAATAGCCAACTTTCTCAATTAAAAAACAAAATAACAACTTGCAATAAACCAACTACAAAACCTAATATTCCACCCAAATTAACGATCGCCTGAAGTTCATTTTTAACTATACCTTGGACTGCGGTTTCTAATTCTTTAGGGGAGGTATCAGAAACGCGATCGATAATTACTTGGTCGATCGATAAAATAGGAATAGCTTGCGCCACTAGTTTTTCTAAATCTTTTTCGAGATAGCGATCTAAAACTAGAGCTAATTCTTGACTAATTACTTCTAACGAATCATTAACAGTAGGGGAAGACTGAAGACGTTTTAAAATCACCGATGACAAATTTTCCCATTCTACCGAGTCTCCCAGACGGTTAATAATATCTCCTCCTTTATCCTTAACATAGTTGCGTACTGCTTCGCGAACGGTTTTACGCAGTTGTCTGACAGTAGAGACTGGCAAATTTTGTAAAGAAAGATTGGTTAACCAAATTTTAATGCGATCGCGAATTTGCAAAGAGTAGGTTAATTCTTGTAGTCTAGCGTTGGTAATTTCTGGCTCGTCGATACAAAAAGAACGTAGTCTAACTAAACTATTACTCAAACCAAACAGATTTGCTACTACCCAATAAGTACCGCTAGTTTTTTCGCGGAAACCTTCATCAATAATTTGAATATTGCGATCGCTCAAAAAATCGATAATTGCTCGACGTAGAACATCGGGAGGAATTACTGCCCCTAATAGCCAGTTAGCAAACTTTTTCCCTTGACTATCTTTTAGCTTAAAATTGAGCAGAATTTGCTCGAAGATTTGGTTAATTTGGGCTTCTAAGAAATCTTCTCTTCTGGCTAGTACCTTTAACAGTCTGGGTAATGATTGACTAAAAAGATCGTGCAGTATATTTGCCAAGATTTTGGCAGTTTTTTGTTCGCGATCCGATTTTACTTGGTCTAAAGCCAGCTTTAATAACCATAAGATTGCACTTTCAATTCGTTCGGTAGCTAGAAGCCTTTGAGCTAGTTTTTGAAGCTCACCAGGGGTCAACAACGAACCCATAATGGTATCGGAGACCTTTTGAGCCAAACGCTCTTGATTGCTGGGAATTAAGCCAGGGGTAAAGGGTAGCTTGCGCTTACCAATATAAATAGCTTTATAAGGGCGAAAAAGCATTTTGATTGCTATATCATTGGTGAAATAGCCGATAATGCTTCCCGCTACGGGGGGTACGAAAAATATCCAGAGATTCGCTAGTGCCAAGGCAGTATATTGAATCGATAATAAAGAAAAAAGCAGTAGAGAATTAATTCTATATCTATTTTATTTAGTTAGCACTAATATCCCCATCATGCCACCCATTAGAGGATAGTGAATAGCTGACTCAAAACCTGCTGCTTGTGCTAGTCTAACCTGTTCTTTCCCTAAGGGAAATCTAGCTACACTCGGATTAATATAGGCATATTCATCTTTCAACCCCATGTCTTGAGCCGTTGGTACAACTACGTTTGCTAGATACCATTCTTGGAATATCTGCATCGGTTTGGTACTAGGACGATGAAAGTCCAACACGGCTGCTTTTGCTTTGGGTTTGAGGACGCGATGTAGTTCTCGCAAACAACGAGGAATATTTGTTACATTCCTTAATCCATAGCCCATGGTGGCACAGTCAAACCGATTACTATCAAAGGGTAGACTCATGGCATCTCCTTCTAGCCATTGCATTGAGATAGTAGGACATTGAATCGCCTGTCGCGATCGCGCGATCGCTAGTTGTTCGCAGGCAAAATCTAACCCCGTCACCTTACCAGAGTTACCGATTTTTTTCGCTAATAATAAAGCTAGATCGCCACTACCACAGCAAACGTCGAGAGCATCATCACCTTCTTTGGCTTCACTCCATTTTACTGCCATCAGCTTCCAAATTCGATGGTGTCCCATACTCAGGCGATCATTTAATTCATCGTACACAGGAGCAATACGATCGAATATAGCTTTTATTTCTGTAGATGGGGGCGAAGAAGTTGAAGTCATCAATTTATGGTCAGGGACTAATTTTTATCATCATAAAATAGACCCTAAGCCCAAAATTATTTAAGGACAAAATCTTAATGAAAAACAATAGCTGATGAGATCGTAGTTCTTAACTCAATAGGGTTTTTGAAGCACTCTTACCTATTGCCCGATCGCTATTCCCTAACTAAAGTAGATATTACAAGTTATGAGAGACCTGTTGCGTTTCATGAATATTCAATTAACCTAATCTATAAATTGCCTAAATTGTTATATCTATATTTTTATGAATCCGATAACGTTTTTAACATTAGTGGCGGGATTAGTATTATTGGTAATTGGTGCAGAATTTTTGGTTAAGGGGGCATCCAAAATCGCTGCAATTTTACAAATTTCTCCTCTCATTATCGGACTAACAATTGTCGCCTACGGTACCAGCGCGCCCGAAATGTCGGTCAGTATTATGTCTACCTATTCTAATCAGGGTGACATTGCCGTAGGTAATGTAGTTGGCAGCAATATCTGTAATATTTTACTAGTATTGGGAATGTCTTCCGTAGTTGCCCCTTTACTCGTCACTAAGCAGATTATTCGCTCGGATGTGCCAATTATGATTGGCGTTTCTCTACTGTTATTAATGTTTGGTTTAGATGGTCAAATCAGTAGGGTAGATGGCATTATTTTGTTTGTTGGTGCTGCGCTGTATACCCTGTCGCTGATTTATCAAAGCAGCAAGCAAGGTGCAGAACAAGACGAATTTACCGAGGAATATGGTTTTTCCGGAGAAGTCACCAGCGCACTATGGCTCAAAAATATAGTGTTTGTGATTGGTGGCTCTATTTTATTAGTTTTGGGTTCGCGTTTTTTAGTTAAATCGGCGGTAGAGATCGCCACTAGTTTTGGCGTTAGCGAATTACTAATTGGTTTGACTATTGTAGCCTTTGGCACCTCATTACCAGAGTTAGCGACTTCGGTAGTAGCTAGTTTTCGTGGCGAAACAGATATTGCCGTAGGAAATGTCTTGGGAAGTAACATTTTTAATATTTTGGCAGTTTTAGGAGTTGCAGGAGCTTTATCTCCAACAGGAATTACTGTCGCTAAAAGTATAATACACTTCGATCTTCTTGTAGCGATCGCGGTAGCTCTTGTTTGTTTACCGATTTTTTATTCTGGTAAGCGAATTGATCGCTGGGAAGGTTTATTATTTCTTTTCTATTATCTAGCATACAATGGCTACCTAATTCTCAACGCGGTAGATTCGCAAATTTTGCCTACCTATAAGGCGATCGTACTTTATGTGGTGATACCTTTAACTATTATTGGTGTGATTGTTGCAGCTATTCTCGAAAAACAAGCAGAGAATAAAAGAAAAGGAATTTAAAAGTTGTAGGTTAGAGATATCAGTTATAAATTAATCACATCTCCCATTAAACAGGCAGTAATAACTAACAATAAAATCGCTACAGATAGATCGAGAGTTTTGGGTGTTAGCTTTTTTGATAGCCAGTAGCCAATTGAAACTCCAATTAAGCTAGTTGCAATTAACGCTAATGCTGCCCCCGTAAATACAACCCAGGGTGCTTGAGACTCAGCAGCCATCAACAAAGTAACTAGTTGGGTTTTGTCACCCATTTCTGCCAAAAATATTGTAATAAAAGTAGAACTAAAGACTACCCAAAAATTATTTTGTTTATTTTGCTGTAGATCTGGTTTTATCTCTGATGCTTGAATAGCTACATCTGATTCAATAGCTTGAGGATCGCTAGTTTCCATGAGGATGTGTAATTTAATTTCTGCAATTTTACGTGAGATAATATTACTCTACAAGGCTAGAAGCTACCAACTAACTTTTTAATCTACATCAAGCATATTTATGCCTTTTTTCCATCAAGACGAACAGTTAGCAAGCATTGCTCAAGATATTTTACAAACAACCAATGAAAAGTTCCCAACTTTAACCAGAGATAAAATTGCCTTGACTTGGATTGTCTACCAAGAACCAGTCATAGTCAATACTGGAGGTGCTTTGTCTCCTGCTGAATTTTGGAAATATCCAATTGAAGGTTTTAGCTATCGGGGAGTAGAAAGAATTTATCCTGCTAGTATAGTTAAGCTGTTTTATTTAGTTGCAATTCAAGAATGGTTTAACGGCAACATGGTAGCTGAGTCGTTAGAACTAGATCGAGCAATTCGCGATGCAATTGTCGAGTCGAGCAATGATGCTACTAGCTTAATTATGGATGTTTTGACAGGGACAACTAGTGGTCCCCAATTACCTGCTCAACCTTTTGAAACGTGGCAAAAACAACGCAACATAGTCAATCGTTATTTTCAATCTTTAGGTTGGTCAGAATTAGAAAGTATTAACGTCAATCAAAAAACCTGGTGTGACGGTGCCTATGGTCGAGAGCGAGCATTTTTGGGAGAATTTATGGAAAATCGCAATATGCTGACTACCAATGCCGTATCTAGACTATTACACAGTATTATTGGTGGTGTGGCTGTCTCAGCAGAGCGATCGCAAAAAATGATGCAGCTACTCAAACGCAGTCTCGATCCCAATGATTTTATTGATTGTGATGGGGAAAATCAGATTACAGGCTTTATTGGTGAAGGTTTACCCGCTGATGCTCAAATATGGTCAAAGGCAGGGTGGATGAGTCGTGTACGTCATGACTGTGCTTACGTAGAAATTCCCAATCTATCACCTTATCTATTAACAATTTTCACTGAAGGAAAAGAAAATGCTCGCAACAAAAAAATCATTCCTTTTATTTCTAACGCGATCGCCCAAGCAGTAAAATTATTACTGAAGTAGGGACAAACGGCTGTTCGTCTGTCCCTACCAGATATATCGATCAAAATAATAACTAAAGCAATAACTGTAGCAAGACAGATCCCACACTACCCATAAACTTACCTACATGACCTAACCCGCCTTCTTTTTTCGCTTCGTTTTCCTCAGCTTTTTGAATTAGAGCCATTTTTTGCTGAAAGTCTTTGGCTGTCTTGTGACCAAACTCATGTTCTTGTTTTTTAAACAACTTGGCTGCTATTTTAGTATTGTTTTGTGCCTGAACTCGGCGATCGAAGTTATATTGAATAATGCCTAAACCAAGGTATGCAGGGGCAAATTCAGGATCGAGTTTAATCGCTCGATTATAGTGAGCCACGGCTGCATTATAATTACCGTTTTCTGCTTCTCTAACTCCCCAACGATGAAATTGTTCGGCTGTGGCAGCAGTTTCGTCTACGCCTTTAATACCCTCAACACGAGCAATATCTAAATCGACTCCATCTAACTTGGCATTAGCTAAATAAGCATTACGTAAATCAGTCCCCGTGAGATTAACCCCTGTGAGATTTGCCCCTGTCAAATTCGCACCATGCAAGGATGCACCCGTTAGATTTGCACCCGTTAGATTTGCACCCGTTAAATTAGCTTGGGAAAGATTTGCACCCGTTAAATTAGCTTGGGAAAGATTTGCACCAACTAAATTAGCTTGGACTAAACCAGAATTACTGAGATCGCATTGAGAACATTGTTTGGTATTCAAAAGTTGAGTCAGATCGCTCAAACTTTCACTGTATATCGGTGTAGCAATAGCAATAGTAGATAAAGTTACCATCGCACTTAATAGTGGCAGTTTCATATACTTAAAAATAGAGCATTAAGATTCCGCCATTTTAGCCTCGATTATTTTATTTAGCCTCTACAAAACTAGCTTTTAGGATCGAAAGCATCCCGCAATCCATCACCAATATAATTAATACTTAATACAGTTAAAAATATTGCCATCCCAGGAAAAAAAGCCATGTAAGGAGAAGAGGTCAAAAAGTCTTTGGCTTCAAATAACATTCTGCCCCAGGTAGGTACATCGGGAGGAAATCCTAAGCCCAGAAAACTTAGGGTAGACTCAGTAATAATTGCGTTACCAACTGCTAAAGTAGCTGCCACGATAACGACGCTCAAAACATTAGGAAATAAATGTATCCAAATAAGTCTACTAGGTTTGGCACCGATCGCTTTAGCTGCACTAACAAACTCCATTTCTCTTAGCTTGAGAAAATTTGCCCTAACTAATCTAGCTACCGACATCCAATTTAAACCGCCAATTAATAATACAATTAAAATAAATACACCTAATTCTGCTCCTGCGACTTGCTTGATCGCATCGCGGAATAAATAAACAATTAATAGTAGTAGGGGTAGCTGGGGTAAAGCTAAAAACAAGTCGGTAATTCGCATTAATATATTATCAATAATGCCACCATAAAAACCAGCGATCGCACCCACGACAGTACCTAATAAAATTGCAACTAGCATTGAAGCGATACCCACAGTTAGTGATACTCTACCTCCCTGTAAGATTCGTGCTAATTGATCTTGTCCTAAGTCATTTGTGCCAAAAAAATGCTGCCCACTAGGAGGACTAGAAGCAGCTAAAAAATCTATTTTCTCAGCAGAAACTTGATAAAAGAAAGGCAGAAAAATAATTAACAAGGTAATTATCAAAATAATAATTAATCCTAATACCGCAGTGCGATCGCGCTTAAATCTGCGCCAGCTATCTAGCCACAAACTACTATCAACTGACTGATTACTTTTATTCATAACTTGCTACTCGCTACTCGCTACTCGCTACTCACTACTCCCTATATGCGTGCTCGGTATCCTTGTTTGACTCCCTACTCGCGTACGGGCGGTTCGCGAACCGCACCCTACCTACTCCCTACTCATTACAAAGAAGGTTCGACCAGATTACCTATAAACAGAATACTATTAGTAATGTCATCGCGGATGGCAAAAAAGAATGGACGATTAACGTTCATTTTAAAGGGTATATTCTCAGGTTCAACCGAAGTAACGCGAATGCCAATAGAGGTAACCGCTGCTGCTTCTGTACCTTCTTCATTTACTTCAATTACTGTTTTGTGCTTAATCCTATCTACCGCTACTTTTTGATCGCTCATGGCTGAAAAATCAGCTTGAGAAGCACTGAAGAGAGACTTAATTCCTAATGCAGATAAAACATCTTGGAGATCGCTTTCGTACTCCAATTCAAAACGAGGGATCGTAATATTACCTGGGCGCGATCGCATTTGACTCAGCCACTCTTGCCAGTTATTAAGATTTAGTTGTTGGTTAAATGTCTGGAGATCGCTAGTTTCTTGGGGCAGAAAAATATACATTCCCAACTCTTGCTTCTTGCCGTAGGGTATTCTGACCGCTTGAAAGCGATCGTTTTCATAATAACGATAATCCCCCTGTTGATTCATCATCTGGTGGGGTTGGGAGGAATCGGGATCGCTATAAAATGGTGCTTCGGTAGTAGCTTCTGGATCGAATTTATTCGACCAACTACCCTTAAAATAAATGGCGTTGATTAAATATAGAACGTCTTCGGCGGAGAGAGAATCAACAATTTGAGGAATTTTATCATTGGTGTTTTTAGCTACCCACTGATTGATAATATTGACTGCTTGAGAATCGCCAAAGTCTAAATTACTAACTTCTGCTAGATAAAACTGCTTGGCATCATTAATAAATTCTTCTTTGAGAGTAAAATCCTGATCTACCCAAAGAGAATTAGCGATCGCCAGTTTGACATTAGGATCGGCATTTTGGAGGGTTTCAATTAGTTTTAGATAATTAGCATCAATGCTACTAGAATCTAAGCTATCCAATTCTAAAGCCGTAGTCATTTCTGCTAGAGTTTCGCCATTAGTACCTCGGCGCGCCATCGCTAAAGCGATCGCAATACTGTTGGGGGAGATCGCTATATTTTCTGCTGGCTCGTTAGTTTGAATCTGACTAAACAAATTAAAGCCAAAACGATTATTGGCATTAGCAAGCTGGCTCACTTGAGTTTTGGTAGTTTCGCGATCGGCTACAGACTCCTCTACTTTAGCACTGGGTAAAGTAGAGTTTGATGAACTAATTTCCTGTTGAGAAACCAATCCCGCTAGCACTAAAAGCAAGCTGACTCCTAAAGTTCCTAATATAGTATTACGATTCATTCGCTACAGAAAATAGATGGCATAGGTTAGAGCTTAAGACACAATCTATTGATTGTAAGTTCCCAAACAAGCCCCATACTACATTATTATTCCACTCCCTTGTTGAATTGATACTTGCTCCTTACTACTTTTTAGATTGGTCGCTAAAAACTATTTACTATGTTATTTATGTCTATAAAGATTTAAACAATAAAGCTGTAATAACTTAAACTGTTTGAAAACTACTTTTAAATCAAAATGTTACTGGAGGTAATTAACTACCGTGAATTTTCTGGAAATTATTGAAAAAGGTGGTATATCAATGTATCCCTTACTGTTGCTTTCAGTATTGTCCATTGCCACTATTTTAGATCGGCTATGGTTTTGGTCGCGAGTAGTTTTTAAAGAAAAAAAAATATTTAACCGCATTATGGAAGCTGCGGAGAGAAACTGGGATTTGGTGGGCAAAATCGCTCAAGAGTATATCAATCATCCTCTGGGTAATTTTGTTTATTCCCCTTTTAGATTATCTAACCCCGATCCCGATATGTTTCATCTTGCTTTAGAATCGGCAGCAGAAGAACAATTAGCTCGGATGCGTAAGGGAGATAAAGTATTAGAGGCGATTATTGCCCTTTCTCCCCTATTAGGTTTGTTTGGGACAGTTTGGGGGCTAATTCAAGCCTTGAGTTCGATTAAAATTAGCGATTTGGGGACAGCAGATTCATCTGGGGTAACATTGGGTATTGGTGAATCTCTGATTTCTACTGCCGTCGGGCTACTAGTTGCAATTATCAGCTTGAGCTTTTATCGTTTATTTCAGGCTTTTTGGTCAAATCAAATTCGGATCTTGCGTCGTACAGGAAGTCGCTTAGAAGTAATGTATCGCGATCGCTGGATGCGGTTAGAAGAAGATACAACAGAAGTGGGAATACCCGAAAACGACGATTATTCTTTCGTTGAGATCAAACCACCTAATCAATAAAGGACTTCGCCCTAGCTTTTAGCTCTGAGCTTTTAGATAAAATAATTAATAACTAGTAACTAATACTGTGAGTCGTAGAAAAAAATATAGATCCAAACCCATACAATCTTTGAAGCTTTGGCAAGATGATAGTCAGTCTAGCGGAGCTAATATTGAAATTTTGCCTTTGATTGATGTAATTTTCTGTATTTTGACCTTTTTCATTTTGGCAGCAGTTAATTTTTCTCGTCAACAAGCAATTAGTTTAGATCTTCCTCAAGCAAAAACAGGTACGCCTCAGCTACAAAATATTTTAATTGTGACCATTGATGATCTTGGTCAATTATATGTAGATCAAGAACTAGTCAGTCGTAGCGATCTGGCTTGGGAAATCAAAAAATATAATCAAGCTAACCCCGATGGCTTGATGACTTTGTATGCAGCCAAAAACTCAACCTATCGAGAAGTAGTCGAAGTATTAGATATCCTCAGAGAAGTAGGAGGTAATCGCGTTGCTCTGGCAACCCTACCAGAAGGCTCTCAAACACCTACTGCTCCAGCAACACCAGGAGTTAACCCCGCTCTCCCTGGACTTCCTGGTAGCATAGATCCTGTCAATCCTCCTAGCCCACCAGCACCTTAATAAAGCTTAAGAAGTGTTTGTCACTCGGCAGGAATCGAAGAGTAAATCGGTAGCTACCTCTGGCGCCAGAGAAGGGCTCCAAAAATAACCTTGACCCAACTGGCAATTATGTTTTTGTAGCCATTGAAGTGACTCAATGTTTTCAATTCCTTCGGCGATCAAGGTTAAATTCATTTGCTGACTCATAAAAATAATGCTGCGTACAATATGACCCGAACGTTCATTTTGGAATAGAGATAAAACAAAAGAACAATCTATTTTAATAATGTCTAATGGGAAACGATGTAGGTGAGAAAGAGAAGAAAAACCAGTGCCAAAATCATCTAAAGCAATTTTTATGCCTCTTGATCGCAGTTGTTTTAAAATATTTTCTACAGTCTCTGAATTGTAAATTAAAGCAGTTTCTGTAAGTTCGAGAGTCAAATATTGAGTTATGGTTTGTTTGCCATCTAAAATCTCATCAAGATAATCTAAAAAATTACCGCTAGCCAGTAGCAGAGGAGAAATATTGATACCCAAACTAAAATCGGGGCTAATTTCAAATTGCTCCTTCCATTGGTATAGTTGCTCGCAAGCTTGCTTTATAATCCAGCGTTCTAATTGAAACAATAGAGACGAATCTTGAAGAAGCGGTAAAAATGAATCTGGATAGATTACACTCTGTCCTGGATAAATCCAGCGTACCAAAGCTTCAAATCCCTGGAGTGTTTCATCTTTCAACCCAAAAACAGGCTGGTAGTGTAGCACGAATTCTTGGCGATCAAAAGCTAGGGAGAGTTGATTTTTCATCTTCATCGTTGCTGCAGCGGATTCGCGCATCTGAGGTGAAAAAATCTCAGTTTCTGCTATACCTCTTCGTTTGGCACGATACATTGCCATATCGGCATTTTCCATCAAAGTTTCGATGCTACCTGAAAGATCATCTTTCTGGGAATGAATGGCAACGCCAATACTGGTAGAAATTGTTACTTGCCGAGATTCAATTGTAAAACAGCGAGCCAAAGTTTTATGGATACGCGAAGAAATTTCTAGAGATTGTTCAGGACTATTTATCTCTTCGAGAAGGATGGCAAATTCATCTCCTCCTAATCGAGAAACAGCGTCGTTAGAACGTACTACTTCATTCAATCTGTGTCCGACTTCAATCAATAACAGATCTCCTGCTGAATGTCCCAAACTATCATTTACTTCTTTAAAACCATTGAGATCGAGATATAAAACAGCTAAAAACTGCGAGTCTTGACGGGATAAACGATGGAGAGCGTGTTGGAGTTTTTCTTTGAACAGTAGGCGATTGGGTAATCGGGTTAGAGAGTCGTAAAATGCTTGGTAGCTGAGAGTTTGTTCGGCTTGTTTGCGATCGCTAATATCGACAAAAGTCAGAATTACACCTTCACAAGTTTGAGTCACAGATTCAGTCACAGGTTCACCGCGGAAGGCGGTTGAGTCAGGACTACATGCGGGCATATGCGAAGCGGTATCCTTTAGGAAGCCCTTTGTTTCGCCACGCGAGTTGGAGATCCGCGATCGATCCGACTTTAAATAATCGTGCTGTTGAGAGTCCACACGACAGTAATGCAGCTTCATTAAAAGAATTTCTTTAGTTTGAAGATTTTTTACCTCTAACTTTTCGGGACATTCAGTTTGCAGAAACTGCTCTAAAATTTCGACAAAGTTGGTACAGTCTAAGTTGTGCTTTAAGTCTTTGATCGGTCGCCCAATATCTGTAACTCTAAAATTAATAATTTTTTGAGCCGAAGAGTTGTATTTGTGAATCTTAAGCTGGCGATCGAGAAAAATTACACCAATGTCAATACTACGAAGTAAATTTTCTAAATCACCATTAAGTTCTTTTAAGATTTCAATCTGCGAAGCGCGAGCTTGATTAATTGAATAAAGTTCTTGATTAATCTCTTTAATATTAGTATTAGCAGTTATTACTCCTTGATTAATTTCTTCAATTATGGTTGATTCTTGTTGTAATTTATCAGTAATATTTTGCCAATTTGTTTGTGTCGATTCTAATTTTGATTCTAAATCTTTTAGTTTATAGATTGCTGAGTTGATTTTCGGATATTGTAAGTGAAATTTATTGAGTGTTATTTTTGGAAAAAACTTATTTTTACTGGCTAGACAAGACTCATCAGAAACTTGTTTTTGAAAAATCATACCAGGAGAATCTAGTCTAGTTAAATCATCATTTTTTTCTAAAAGTTCGTTGTTACCCAAAACCAAAAATCCTTGGGGTACAAGAGAATTCATTAGGGTCAAAAGCGCTTTTTTTTTGTACTGAGGCTTGAAATAAATTAAAGTATTACGGCAACAAATTAGATCGATGTTGGTAAATCCAATCGGTCTGATTAAACTGTGAGGCACAAAGCTAACTAATTTATGTAATTTGTAGTTAACTAAAAAACTACTGTTTTGCTTGGTAAAATATCGCTCAAGTCTCTCTTGCCCCAAAACATTAGCAATACGATGGTGATAAACACCCTTGACCGCAGCTTTTAGAGCAGTACTACTAATATCGGTTGCTATAATCTTAACTTTGCGATCGGGAGTTTTAGCTAAAATTGTTTCATCTAAAAGCATTGCTAGAGAGTATGCTTCTTCTCCCGTACCACAGCCAGCTACCCAACAGCTTATTTCTTCTGTCGGTGGTTTGACTGCCATTAATTGTGGAATCACACTTTGCTCTAAAAATTGCCAAGTTTCTGGATTGAGAAAAAATTGTGATCTTGTAGGTATCAAAAGATCGTATAAAATATCTTTTTCCTCAGTTGAATTTTCTAACAATCGTAAATAATCATCAAATGTATCTAAATTAGTTAACAAAAATCTGTGAGTAATACTTTGTTTAAAAGTATTTAGTTGGTAGATTTCAGAAAAATTATTTTGCTTATATCTATGCAAAATTTGTATAGCTTTATTCCAGTCATTAGCCGTAACTAATAGGTTGTTTGTGGAAGATAAGTAATTGGTGTGATTACTACTGAAATTATCACGGTTATCTTCTGACATTGTATTTTTCGGTGATTTTTCAAGCTAAATAAACTTTATAAACTATTTTAACTGGTTATTCGGTACGAAATCTTGCTTAAGCATAAATGTAATTTGTCTTATAAAAGAATTGAGAAAAGTCAATTTTGATGTTGTTTGTCTAAGCACAGAACTATTGGTGACAAGTTAAGCAAAAAATCAAAAAGCGATTTGGTAGATCAATAATAAATGTTTGATAATAAATATTGAGTGATAAATGCTTAATGTTAAATGTTTACTATGAATTTTACTGTTGCATTGCCTACTTTTGTCGTTACCCTGCGAGAAGGATTTGAAGCTGCTTTAGTTGTGGGTATTGTGATGGCTTGTCTGAAGAAGGCAAAGCAAACAGAACTATACAGATGGGTTTATTTAGGGATCTTGGGGGGAATTATTGCTAGTGTGGCTGTGGGCTTTCTACTAGCTGGTGTGATTACTGGTGTGGAAACGGTTGGGGGAATTTATGCCCCTGTAGTTAAACAGTTATTAGAAGGTATCTTTGGCTTAGTGGCGATCGCTATGTTGAGTTGGATGTTACTCTGGATGACTAAACAGGCGAAATCTCTTAAAGGAGAGGTTGAAGGGGCAATTAGTACTGCGCTAGACAATGATAATGCAGGTAAGGCAGTATTTGTTTTGATCTTTATTGCGGTGGTACGGGAAGGATTTGAAACGGTATTGTTTATCTTGGCAAAGTTTCAGCAGGATTGGACACTGCCCGCCGTGGGTGCAGTAGCAGGTTTAATTTTAGCTAGCTTGATGGGAGTCGCTTTATTTTCTCTGGGAATAAGAATTAATATTCGCCTTTTCTTTCAAGTAATGGGAATATTTTTGTTATTAATTGTCGGTGGTTTGGTAATGGGTGCCTTGAAGCATTTTGATTCTGCACTGGTTTTATTAAATCAACTAACCCTCACTCAACTTTGTCTATTTAATAACGGATCTTGTATTCTGGGTACACAGGTATGGGATGGATCGAGTTTGTTGAGCGATCGCGAATTTCCTGGTATTGTACTGAAAGCTCTATTTGGCTATCGACAAACTTTGTATTTGGGTCAAATTATTGCTTACCTCTCTTTTTTAGCTATTATTGGTACTACTTATTTCCAAAGCCTAGGTATCAAAATTGGTGGTGGTAATGCTGAAAAATCTGCTAGCTAGTTTTTATTTAACTGATGTTACATCCGCTTTCGATTTGTGAAGGTTAGGTAGTGGGTAGTAAGTAGTAGGTAAAAGTAACGATTTTCGTTCTTCTTGCGCAACATCAGCGTCCCAAAAATTTGGATTTATAATGTCTAAAAAAAACAATTACCCTTTACCCCTTTCCCTTTAACCTTTGACCAGTCTTAGCAGATTAATTTATTTCTTGAAAGTTATTTAATTATCTTCTTTGAGTAACCAAAAAGCGGTATTTGTCATGCCAGAATCGTCTGGTTGAATTAGGAGAAAATGTAGTCCTGCTACTGCTTGCTTTTTCTGTTCGTAGCTTCTGGCAATGCCCGCAGCTTCTTCTGATTCAAAAGTATTAAATACCCATCGATCTACCAAACTAGTTTCTAGAATGAAGCCTCCAGATTTACCGATTTCGGTGGGAATATAGTTGATATAAGCAGGATTTTGTTGCTCGATCCAGGTGGCAAGCTGCATTGATTTTCTACCACCATAAACTACGATACCAGGAATAAAAACATCAGAAGCAATACCTAAATTAATAGGAAAAAACATTTCTGGTAGACGACAGATAGGTATCGGGCGATCGCGAAATAGATCGACAATTTGCCCTGCTTTAATATTGGCTATTTGCCATTTGTCTCCCCACAAATCTTCGGATAATGCTTGAGGTACGGGTCTTTCTAATTTTATAGGATCGTAGTTAGGATATTTTTCTCGATAACGTTGGGTCAATACTTTTTTGATCACAGGAGTATTTCTGGTAGCTTCGATCACAATTCCTAATTGTTGAGCAGCAGTAGTTAATAATCCTAAAGTTTGTGGACGAAAAACCTGAATCTTATCAGGTAAATTATCACCAGCAATTTGTTTGATTTGTTCTGTTAACCATTGAGTATTTGCTTGGCTAGATTCGCCTTGAACACTATAAACTTTATACTGTCTTTTCTCTTGAGTAGAATCAAAATATTCACAGACAACTAATTCCCATATTTTTGTTTCTTTTGGTTGCCAGGGAAGATAATAAAAATCAGCTTGCCAAGTATTCATAGTTGTTAGTTATTAGTTAATTTATTTTTTAAAAATTCTTGGATAGTTTGATAGTTAAGTTTACCGCGGTTGTTACGGGGTAAACGATCAATTGAAATCCAATACTTTGGCTGCTTGTATTTAGCTAGCTGAGATGCGATCGCGGTTTTAATTAATTCTAAGTCAGGCTGAGTTGCTAAAGGTACGTAGACTGCGGTTACTGCTTGACCCCAATAGCGATCGCTTGTACCGACAATACAGACATCTTTAACTAAGTTAGTCGCTAAAATGACTTCTTCTATTTCAGTAGGATAAACATTCTCCCCTCCTGTAATAATCTTATGGCTATTTCTGCCAATTAAATATAGATAACCGCGATCGTCAAAATAGCCCAAATCATCTGTAGCAAATACGCACTTTTTATCAAAAAACTGTGGATAATATCCCCAACAAAGGGAATCAGACTTGATTTGAATTAAACCAATATTTCTATTATTTTCTTGGGAGTTTATTTTAGTATTGATCGTGATTTGTGCATGGGACAAAACTTGACCGCTACTATTATTTTTATCTAAAAATTCTTCTGGCTTTAAAGTTACTATTCCAGATGCAGTTTCTGTCATACCGTAGGTAAGTGCTAGGGGTATTTGATACCTTCTAGCTTGTTCTAAAAGCGATCGCGTTGCTGGCGCACCACCTAATAATACTGTTTTAAACTTTGCTAACCAATCAGGTACTAAATCAATTAAAAGCTGTAATTGAGTTGGCACTAAAGAAATAAAATAGTCCGGTAGATTAATAATTTGTTGCTTGTCCTTAAGTATTTTATAAGGACATATAATTATTTTTCCTGAGGTGATCAAAGAACGCATAAATTGCATTAATCCACTTACATGATATAGAGGTAAAGTACAAAATGAATTAATCTTTTGGCAGCCAAAATAAGTTTGAAAACCCTTCACCGATGCGCTTAAGCTAGACCAACTGTGAATGGCAAATTTAATTTTACCCGAAGTACCTCCCGTCGGAATCATAATTAAACCTCGTACAGTAAAATTATGATTTTGTATAGCAAGCTTCGGAGTTAAATTTTTGATTGTTCGACCAAATACTAAATCTGGTCGAACAATATCTGCTACCTGTTGCCACTCTTGTTGCTGCCAATCAGGGTCGCATAAAAATACGTCCGCTTCAATTATTACTCCTGCCAAAAAAGTAGCTAAAAATTCTAGAGGTTGAGCTTCAGCAATAACTATTTTAAGTCGTTTATTATTATCTTTTTTTATAGATAATATTTGTTCTATTCTTCGTTTAGTTAACCAAGATAAATCTGCTGAATAATTTTTTATATCATTTATTTGACCGCTTACATTAGCTTTTTGAAATGAATCAAAATACCATAGCCAATCTTGATCGCTAAGTAGTTCCAAACGAGATAATATATCAAATCTCATTAAATATAGTTAAGAGTAAACAACTAAAAATATATAGATACACCGATATCATATTAAGCTACTAGCTCAATATTTATGTAAAAAAACTAATGGCAAAATACTTAATTTATCAGACAATTAAATAAAATCATCAAAGTTATTTAACCTAACTTTATAACTATGTTTGAACGAGCAACTATCTTTTCTGCTATCTTCATTTTTATCTTTTTTGGCATAGTAGGCGTTAAATACTTAAGTTTTATAAAAAGTAGAGAACAAGCTACCAAAATATCATTTGTTGTTAATCAGAAATTAGTAACTAGTAGGCGTGGGCTGAAGGGTCGTAACCATTTGTTTGACTTGTAATCAATTAAGACTCTCAAATCGAAGATTATAAAAAGGGACTTAAACCCGTAGTGCGCTAATAACTAATAACTAATAACTATCGCGAAGCGGTTAAAACGTTACTACACTACGAATAGATTCTCCTTTGTGCATCAAATCAAAAGCCTCATTAATACGCTCTATGGGCATAGTATGAGTAACAAGGTCATCGATATTGATTTTACCCTCCATATATAGATCGACTATCTTAGGTACGTCCGTACGACCTCTTGCACCACCAAAAGCCGAACCTTGCCATACTCTACCTGTTACCAACTGAAAAGGACGAGTACTAATTTCTTCTCCTGCGCCCGCTACTCCAATAACCGTCGAAACACCCCAACCTTTGTGACAGCATTCTAAAGCCTGTCGCATCACTTCTACATTACCGATACATTCAAAACTATAGTCTGCACCACCGCCTGTTAACTCTACCAAATAGGAAACCAGATCGCCGTCGATTTCTTGAGGATTCACAAAATCTGTCATGCCATAAAGTTCTGCCATCGCTCGTTTATCGGGGTTAATATCCACACCGACGATTTTGCTAGCACCAACCATTTTCGCTCCTTGAATGACATTCAAGCCAATACCACCCAAACCAAATACCACTACGTTCGATCCTGGCTCAACTTTCGCAGTATTAGTTACCGCACCCAAGCCAGTAGTCACCCCGCAGCCAATCAGACATACTTTATCTAAAGGTGCATCATCACGAATCTTGGCTACCGCAATCTCAGGTAAAACAGTATAGTTAGCAAAGGTGGATGTTCCCATGTAGTGATAGAGTTTTTCCCCACCAAGAGAAAATCGACTCGTACCATTGGGCATTACTCCTTTTCCCTGAGTCGAGCGAATTGCCTGACAGAGATTAGTTTTTTGGCTCAAGCAATACTCGCATTCTCGACATTCAGGAGTATAAAGTGGAATTACTTTGTCTCCAGGTTTAAGGCTTTTTACCCCTTCTCCTATTTCGGCGACGATTCCTGCCCCTTCATGACCCAAAATAGTAGGGAAAAGACCTTCTGGATCTGCTCCTGAGAGGGTATAAGCATCAGTATGGCAAACTCCAGTGGCTTTGATTTCGATTAGGACTTCCCCTGGTTGTGGTGCTTCGAGTTGCACAGTTTCGATACTTAGAGGTTGACCCGAACCAAAAGCTACCGCAGCTTTAACATCCATGCTCATTATTATGCCTGTTTAATTAAATATAGTCAGGAAAATTTTAGCGTATAAAAGATTACGAAATTATTTCAAGTTTTTGACTAAAGTTTGCGACTTGTAAATAAATGTATTTAAGGTTTTCAATTTTTAGGAAATTGAATCTAAGGTTTTGAAGGAACATAGGAATTTGTAATTACTCAATTAAGACTTTTATCGATGTCAACTTTTTCTTCATCCGACAGTAACCAGGATAGTCAAAATTTAAGATTAGAAATTGATTATCTATTAGATACCAGTGCCCTAGAAAAAGATGATATCATTGAAGCGATCGCCCGATTGAAAGGTACGCCTAAATCGATTTCCGCCCGTTATTTTTACGATCGCGCTGGTTCGCAGTTATTTGAGCAGATCTGTCAACTACCTGAATATTATCCTACCCGTACTGAAGCTAGTATTTTGAAACAGTATGCAGTAGAAATAGTTAATCAAACTGAGGCAGTAGAATTAGTAGAATTGGGCAGCGGAAGCTCTACTAAAACTCGTTTACTCTTAGATGCGTACAAAGCAAGCGCTCGCCCTTTATATTACACTCCTGTAGACGTTAGCGATAGCATCCTCAAGCTAAGTGCCAAAGATCTTTTGGTTGATTATCCCCAATTAAAAATACAGGGCAAAGTCGCTACCTATAGCCAAGCCCTAGAACAGCTATCTACCTACTCTTTTGGTAGAAGAATGATTATTTTCTTGGGGAGTAGCATTGGTAACTTTACTCCCCGCCAATGCGATCGCTTTATTGCTCAACTTACTAATGCTTTAAATCCAGGGGATTATTTTTTGTTAGGTATAGATCTACAAAAATCTTCTGATATTTTACATGCTGCTTATAATGATGCATCGGGAACTACCGCAGCTTTTAACCTCAATATGCTGCAACATCTTAACAATCGATTTGAAGGTGATTTCGATCTCAATTTATTCAGACATCAGGCTATTTACAATATCGCTCTAAATCAAATTGAAATGTATCTAATTAGTCAGCAATCCCAATCTGTAAGACTTAACCAGCTAGATCTGAACATTAATTTGGACAAGGGAGAAGCGATCTTGACCGAAATCTCCCGTAAGTTCAATCTTACCCAAATGGAACAGTATTTAGGCGATCGCAACCTAAATCTCATTCAAACCTATACCGATTCACAACAGTGGTTTGGTTTGTTGTTGTGTCAAATGCAATAATGCTGAATATTTTTAAATATTTAAGGCAAAAATGCCTTCTTGCCAACCTGAAGGTCCTAATTGGGTAGCATAATAAACAGAATCGCGATCGAGATTTAATTTCCCGCCCTTGCCCGAAGGAATAACTATAGGGTAGTCTGCTTGCTCTAACATAGGGAGATCGTTAGGACTATCCCCCAAAGCAATAATCTTGACTGTTTCTGGTGCGGTGGGTGCATAGTGTTTTCTGAGCAAAGGAAAGCAACTGGCTTTATTAAAAATCCCCATAACATGATGAAATCTACCTCCTTTGACACACTGTAAGTTCAGTTTCTTAAGTTCTTGACGTAGTTTGACTAATGCAGCATCAGAATCCTGCCACAACAAAGGCTCGGTAGCCGATCTTTGCATTGCTTTTTCGGCATTATCTTGAGTGAGTCCCGTCCACTGCACGATATCATCTACCTCCCCATCGGCAAATCCTTGATATTGTAGCTGAAGCTGTTTTTTGAGCGATCGCAACTGGGGTAAAAACTGTTCTCTAGGGGTTGCTAAATAACGAACATCTCCCATACCTACTATAATTCCCCCATTTTCACAGACAAAAGGTTCTTGATTATCAAGTTGCTCTCGAATGCTGGCTATTTCTGCCTGAGTTTTGCTGGAGTTGAGAATAATTGGTATTCCTCGTTTGTCTAATTCATCAATAGCATCCAAGGCTGGAGTATATTCGTAAGTCTGATGATCTAATAACGTTCCATCTAAATCAGTAACAACAATGTATTTCATAAACTTGAGTTAAGGCTACGTTTTTGATTAGGGCGTGTCATCAATTAGAAAATTGTTGAAAAAATTATAAGCGAAAAGGCTTTGGCGTCGAATTGAAGGCAGGTTAAACTATTGAATAATTCAAGATGCCAAAAAATACTCGCATCAGTATCCACTCTTTATTTATTAGTTTTCCAGTCAATATACAGAGCATGGTTGCCAGTCAAAATCGTCCTTCTATTCAAGCACAAGCCTCTCATTCTGAACCTAATGATTGGACAAAGATCCGCCATTACGAATACCCCGACTATACGAGATCGCCCTTAGAAATTTCCCCGACAGCCAAAGACAAAATATACCAACGTCTTTGCTTTCTATATGGCGAAGCAGAAGCCCAAGAATATTTGCCCGAACTAGAACGAGTTCTTAAGGTTTATTCTGCTTATAAACCACCAACTCGACTTGAAGCAGAACAAAAGCTGATTTCTCGCGATCGCTTTACCGAACAAGATGTAATTCTCATTACCTACGGAGATTTGCTACGGAGTGAAACATCATCACCCCTAGCTAGTCTAGTTCATATTCTCGAACAAGTCCCTGGCTTCAAAAAAGCAATCAACACCCTGCATATTTTGCCCTTTTTTCCCTATTCAAGCGATCGCGGATTTTCCGTAACAGATTTTCGTAATGTAGATCCCAAACTAGGTTCGTGGCAAGATATTGCCAAAATTGGCGATCGTTATCAATTAATGTTTGATGCGGTGTGCAACCATACCTCTTCTAAAAGTAAAGCGTTTCAAAAACTCTTGAGTGGCAACCCAGAATATAAGGATATTGCTACAGTTTATCTCGATCCCGATCAGTTGACTCCCGAAGATCGTCAGTTAATTGTCCGTCCCCGCACTAGCGATGTGCTAACCAAATTTCAAAGTATTAATGGTCCAATTTGGGTTTGGACAACCTTTTCAGCAGATCAAATCGACCTCAATTACCGTAACCCCAAAGTATTATTGTGGATTATCGAAACACTTTTGCTATATGTGCGTCGTGGGGCAAATTTGATTCGTTTGGATGCAGTAACTTATTTGTGGCAAATTCCTGGGACAAGCTGCGCCAACCTCGAACAAACTCACGAAACAATTAAACTCTTTCACGATATTTTTGAAATTGTTGCCCCAGGAGTAGCCTTAATTACAGAAACCAATATTCCTCATCAGCAAAACATTGCTTATTTTGGTAATGGTAGTGATGAAGCCCAAATGGTTTATAACTTTGCCCTACCTCCTTTGGTACTCCATACCTTTTATCGAGAAGATACGACTGCTTTGGCGCAATGGGCAAGCAGCTTAGAGTTTCCCGCAGATACCTGCACCTATCTTAATATTTTAGATACTCATGATGGTATTGGTTTGATGGGGGTCAAAAACATTCTGACTAGGGACGATATTGATTATCTCATTGGTAGAGCGAGAGAACATGGAGCATTTATTTCTTATAAAACAGGTGCAGGGGGCAAAGATGAACCTTACGAGATTAATACTACTTGGTTTAGTGCTTTAAATTTGGATAGTGGCAACGAACCTTTAGCAATTCAAATCAAGCGTTTTGTCGCTTCTCGCAGTATTGCGCTGGTTTTAAAAGGCGTACCAGGAATTTATTTGCATGGTTTGATCGGCACTAGCAATGATGTCGATACAGTAATCAAAACCAAATCTAAACGAGATATTAACCGACCAATAATTTCAGAAACTACCCTAGATCAAGAATTAAAGCTGCCAAACTCCAAGCTATCTCAACTGACTCAAGCTTTGGGCAAACTATTGGAAAATCGAGTGCGACAAAAAGCATTTCATCCCCAAGGAAGTCAACAAATACTAAATATCAGCAATCTTTGTTTCGTAGTACTAAGAATTTCTCCCGATGGTAAGGAACATGTTTTAACCATAACTAATACCTCTAACCAAACCTGTCAACTAGAAATCCCTGTAGATCGTCTAGAGTTAAATAATTCTGATGCTATTAAAGACAACACTCAAGATCGCACCTACTGGTATGACTTGATTGGGAATAGAGGAGTACGAGTCCAACAGCAAAAAATATTTTTGGCTTTACATCCTTATGATGTAGTGTGGTTAGTACCATATAAAGAGTTGGAACGAAATATCGAAAAATCTGACTAATAAAACTTGAACGTTGGCAAAATGCAATAACAATATCAGCAATTATGCGCTTAAATCTTCAATGACAAAGCTTAAAAATGTATCGGTTAAGCAGCTAACATTGGCTCAACAAGAAGCTCTAGATCAACTAAAATCATTCGTTGAAAGTGACAAGAGCTTCTTTCGTTTGGGAGGATACGCTGGATCTGGAAAAAGCTTTTTGATCTGTCATTTGATGGAGTGGTTAACAGAGCGCGAATTTACTTTTGTCGCAGCAGCACCGACTAATAAAGCAGCGAAGAATTTGAAGCAGGTAGCCCTAACTACAGGAGTTGACATCGATGTTAAAACTATCGCTCAACTACTTGGTCAACAGCCAGAGATTAACGAAGAAACGGGCTTAGAAGAATTTACTACTAATAACGATGCTCAATTTGATGATTATGAAGTAATTGTCATTGATGAGTTTTCCATGATTAGTCGCGGTAATTTTGATGCCATAGTTGATGCTGTAGCCATGACCATTGATACTAAGGTTATTTTTGTCGGCGATTCGGCACAATTACCGCCAGTTAAAGAAGATAATTCGATAGTCGCCACTTCTGAATATATTGACAGCACAGCTACTCTAGATGAGATTGTCCGCTATGAGGGAGAAATAGCAGTAGTAGCCGAGAAAATAAGAACCGAAGACAAGTATCAGAAAACTCTTTACCCTTTTCAAACTAGTGAAGACGAAACAATTGTCACTCAGCCTAGAAAAGAATGGTTAGAAACAGTAATAGAATACTTCTCTTGTGACGAATATAAAGCCAATGCCGACTATACCAGATTGTTAGTTTGGAAAAACAAGACTGCTTTGGCTGCTAATAAATTCGTGCGATCGCGTTTGTGGGGTAAAGATGCACCGACTTATGTACCTGGAGATAGATTAATCGCTAAAAAACCGATATTTCGTCCTCGCCCAGGGAGAAAGGGTAAAAATAAATGGGGCGTTTTGATTAATAATTCTGAAGAATGTACCGTAAGTGAACCGCCACTGATCAAACAGCTTACCTTTGACAAGGAAATATATACTTGTTTTTCCCTGCCAGTAGTAACAGATAATGGAACTCCCTTCGACCTTTCTGTTTTGACAGAAGAAAGCGAACAATTTAGAAGCGAAAAGATTAAATACTATGTTGAAAAAAAGCAGTGGAATCGTTATTTTGACTTATCAAGGATGTTTGATGATGTTTCCTATGCTTATGCTTTGACGGTTCATAAAGCCCAAGGTTCTAGTATTGATTATGTTTTTTTGGATACAGAAGATATGCAGTATTGTCCCGATCTTCAAAAGATGCTCTACACTGCTTTAACTCGTACCAAAATTAGAGCTTTTATTCCTGTTTGAAATAATGACCTGACTCGAAGCTCAAGGTATTTATCGCGATCGAGTCAGGTCAAGTCATAGTCACTTTACTAATGTTATTGGTTAAAATTTCGTGGGCAAAAAAGATTTGGGGATTGTTGAACAGGAAATCTTACTTTTCTTAGGCAAAAAACAAACTCATTAAACCTTCATCTCTTTAACTTTTTGGTGTTCCAACCAAGATGTTAGATCTCGATTTAAAAACTCTGAAAGTTCTTCATTTTGAGAATTGAATTTTGCTTTTAGTAAAGCACTCAAATCTTCATCGAGATTTTTATCGCGCACACGAGAACCCAAAAATACGGAAAATTTGCGATAAAAATCTCTTACTTCTACTGGTAACTTTTCAACAAAACGAGAAAATAATTTATTTTGGCTAGCTATTTTTTTCAGATAGAGATCGACAGAGTTTAGAGATCGAGTCGTTCTTTGTGGTTTTAAGTCGGGCTTAAAATTACGATCTACATCTAAAAAGTCTAATATTTCTTGATAGACTTCCAATACATTAGACTTGAAATCATCAAAAATAATTACTTTAACTGCATCGCGTCCAAAATATTGAAAATAACGTTCGATTTGTGGTTTAAAATTGACAATCTCAGTATAGATTAGGCAATTCGGAAGACGAGTATTGGTGGGAACACATTGACCTAGTTTTCTTTGAGGTTCAAGCTTGATCGCTTGTTTAAGATCTAAAATATCTTCATTTCCTTGATTGATTAGCTCTAAGTGTAAAGAATTGATCAGATCTACAGGATTACGAAGCATGATGATAATCTTCGCATCTGGAGAAAATTCTTTGATTAATCTTGCTGATTCATTAGAATACAAATACCAAGTACTTGCTTCACCAATTCTTTTTTCTTGCCTTGCTTTTTCAAAGATTCTTGTATAATCTTTTTGATCTAAGACCCAATCTGAAGCTATTTCTAAATCTGGACAAAAACGCTGAGGTTCTTTATTGTCGGGCATGAAGATATCAGGATGCTGGTTGAGATAATAATAAAGTGAAGTAGTCCCACATTTTGGTGCGCCAACAATAAAAAAATTAGGTTTGGTCATAATGCTCTTCAAGTATGAAAAAAAACTACCCAAGATACCAACGGTTTTTCTTAACCGAGGTACAATTTTGCTTGAATTATGAAATTATCGTATCCAGTATATAAAAAGATTTTTGCTTGTGGTTCTCTTTCCGTAGAAATGGAAATTTTAGATCAATGCCCTGGACATTAAATACTCTTGAGTAGACGGTCTTAAACCCACATTCGGCAGGTCAAAACAAGGAAATTTTGCTGCTGTGAGTTTTGTAAATAATCGAACAACCACAGTAGCCAATAAAGGTGGTAACAATCTTGGCTTTAGCGACCACAAGCAAATGAAGAGAGATAAAGTTGTGGCGATGGCGCGATCGTAAATGTGTTGAAAGCTTAACTTTACTTGACCGTTCAATATTCGGGTTTCAACTTTTTGTGAAGTCCGCAATTAGCTATCAGAATAAAAGATTATTGAATCCCCTATTCTGATGTTTTATTAAACAACCAAAATTAATTCTTGAATAACTTTACCTTGAGAATTAGTAACTTCGAGAACTGTCAAATTAGCTTCAATTCTTTCGTGACATTCATATTCTGAAGCAATCGTGGGGTTAATATCAACTTTTAAAGTTTCTAGTTGACAAAATTGTTGAACAGTTAGGTTTTTCATAATCAAATCTTGATAGTAACTTTATTGAATCTTTACAGTTGTTGATTCAAGATAACCTAGTTTTAAAAATGAAACAGCGATCGAGATCACTTTGATCGTGAACCTTTTCCCTTTTCCTTTTAACCAATCGTCATAAATGACGGGGCTTCAAACCTATTACCGAACGATAATACTGTATATTTTGAAGATCTCCCCTTAGAATCGATAATTTTAGTTAGCGCGATCGCTCTGTTAGAGTAATTTGTACTTGAAGATGTCCAAGCAATTAATGTACCTACTATTGCTAGCAACGGGGTAATTATAGAAATAGATCGCGTTTTACTCCCACCTGACTTCTAAACAATTTATTGCCAGTTACCCACTAAAATAAATGGAGCCCAAAAGTGGGGATTATTGAACCTCTTATCTTTAATTAAGGTGATCTGTGCTTGACGGAGGACTTCTGCCTTGTTGACTTTAGTTGTCTGAGATTTTTGAAGTTGACGATAAAATTCTCCCATGATTTGAGCAGTACTTTCATCTACCACAGACCAAAGGGTCGCTAAGGTACTTCTCGCACCAGCCTGTACTGCCACTCCTGCTAATCCTAAAGTTGCTCTGGGATCACCACTAGCAGTTTCGCAAGCACTTAATACTAATAGCTCAATATCGTTTTTACGGCTAAAAGTATCGTCTCGTAGTAGATCGTCTAGTTCTCTAATATTAATTTGACCATCCCAAGAGAGAATAAATGTATCTTCTGCTTTAGAACTAAATTGGGCATGAGTAGCTAAATGGACGATTGGAGAATCGGAATTAATAATTTCTTGTTTTAAGGCTTGTTTGGTAAAACGTTTGTTGAGTAAAGAATTTTCCGCTACCCCTACATTTTTGATAGTTTGCAATTCTTCTGTAACTTTGGGCAGATTGCCAAACTGACGATGAGGAGCAAAATCTGCACGTACTTCACTTAAACCCCCCGCAATTGCATTGAGTTTAACTGTTGTCAGAGGTTTGGGGTCTAACAATTGCAACCCAGGAGTCAAAGCTAAGGCATATTTTTCGACTAAATACTGTTGACCATCGTGTAATACCGCCATAGGTATGTTTTGCAAAGGATTGTCTAATACAAAAACTAATGTTTTAATTTTTTCGTTTGCTAGATCCGATGCAATGGGTTCAATTATCCAATCGTATACTTGTTGCGCTAATGGTAAAGTTTCGAGGCTATTGATTTGAGTTAGGGTCAAATTCAGTCTGGTTAATATTCTTTGGACTCGTTCAAGGTTATCAAAGGGCTTACTATAACGACGTAAAGGTTGTTGGGGAAGTTTGAGTATAATTTCAAAACGATCTTGTAGGACAATCGGATAGACAATTGCCGATTCGAGATCATTTCGATCTGTAATTTGATCTAGCAATTGGGGTTGTCCTTCGATACAGGCTTCTTGAAAAAAGTTGTTTAGTTGTGCCAACTGTAAAGATTCAATGACTCCACGGGCTTGTACTAATCTTTGTTGAGTAGTGGGAAAATCATTATTGGCTTCTTGCAATGCTGCATCTGTCAAATCCAATTCTACCAGTTCTCGATAGACTGGCTCAACTTCATCGCGAAAGTTAAACTGGACTTCGGGATTGATAGTTGCAATATCCTTCCGCAAAGATTGGAGCGCGTCATAAGCTTTAGTATAAAAGCCGATCGCACCAGAAATATTATTTTGTTCTTTTTCAATTCTTCCCAATTGCCAAAAGTATTGATAAGCAATATCGGCAGCATCATAACTAGATATTAAGTTAAGAGCCTGTTTGGTATAGATTTTGGCAGCAGCATATTCGCCCTTGATTTCATTTAATCTACCCAAACTACCCCAAGCATAGGCTTCTATTCTATTGTCTCCTAAAATTTTGGCGCGCTCGGCAGCACCAACTAAAACTTGCCGTGTTTGGGACAATGAAGGTTGAGAAATTGTCGGCTCGTCTAATGCAATTAGTTTGATTAGATTCTGTCCGTAGTTGATTCTGGCATAAAGATTATCCCGATTGTTGGGTAAGTTGGCATTAGTCATTTCGGGATAAAGCGATCGCCATAATGGTTCGGTTGATGACCATTTTTGTTTATTTATCAAAAAAGTGAGTTGATTAAGCTGTGCTTTGAGCTTGATAGTTGGTGATGGTGCAATAGCAGTAGCTTGGTTATAGGCTTCAACAGCCTGTTGTTCGTATTGACGACGTTGGGTTGCATTTTTTTCTCCTTCTGCCAATGCTTGATAGGTATTACCCAGGCTAAGATAAGTTGTTGCTAATTCTATAGGTGCATCTATTTTTTTTGCCGAACTTAAGCTAGCTAATAATATTTGTTCTGACTGTAATGGTTGACCAATAACTATTAATAAATTTCCCAAACTTCTCAACCCCGATACTGTAATTGTAGATGGCTGGGATATCAGAGGCTTTAATTTGGTTTGTAATTGAGTTGCGCTCAATTGGTTAAGTTGTTGACAGGTAGAAATAGCATCTAAAGATAATGTATTTAAAAGACGTTTACAGGCGCGAGGATATAAACCTAAATCCTGCAAAGCTAGAGCTTGATTGAGTTTATTTTGCTCACTCGCTGCCTGATTATCCTGCTTTTGATAAATTTTTGCTGCTTCTTTCCATGTTTCTATCGCTTGTGCCGATCTTCCTGTTTCTCGCTGTAATTTGCCCTGGATATCTAAAGTTTGTGCTAAAACTAACGAATCACTTGGCTCAGATTCTAATAATTTCAGACTAGATGCGATCGCATTATTGGCATCTGCCCATTGTCCTAACTGTTGATGGGTTAAAGAAAGATTGCTAAGATTAATCGCCTGGTTTAGATTGTCACCAAGCTTTTTGTATTCTTCTGCTGCTTTTTGCCATAGAGGTAAGGCAGCTTGATATTGTTGTTCTTGATATAATCCCTTAGCTTCTTGGACTAATTGATCGGGGTTAGTTTGAGTTTGAACTATGGGCGCGGGTGCAGAAACTTCAGCTACAACGGGAGGAATTATTGTAGCTAGGCAAAATAACAATACAAATAACCAGAAAGAGCGTAGTTTTTTCATAATTGCGATCGCAGAATTTAATAAAAATAGTCAATAAAACCGATGCAGAATTATAATATTTCAACGATTCTGCATGGATGCAGCTGAACAAATATTAGAAACCTGTTGAGAATAACGTTCTGTTTCCTTGTCACCAGTCTGATATGCCGTTAAGGTAACTTTTCCCTCGTTATCAAACACCCATCCCATAGCTGGAGTAGCTTTTGTCGAAACATTATTTATTGGTTCCTTATCTTGATACTCCTCAGTTTCTTGATTTTCCGATCTTGGTTTGGGAATTATTTCGATCAAGCCTACTTGTATTTCATTATTACTCAGAACTTCTGTTGGGTTGGAGGGTACACCACCTTTGCCTGTAACGATGAACTGACTGCCTATTCCTTGTTGGCAGGGATTTTGGGATATTTGATCGGTCGCATCGCCCACCGATGCAGGGAGGTTAATTAAGCCACTGGTGGGATCGTCAACGGTACGATTGATTATAGTTTCTCCTGGTGCGCCAAACTGAGAACTGACAGTAAAATCGTTTAAAGAAGTTTGCTCCTCTCGAAAATCAATCCCAAAAATTCCAGCAGCATTAATCTCAATTCTACCTCCATTAGCATTTTCAGCATTGGCAATAATATCGCTACCTTTAGCACTTGTTGGAGGGAAAGCAAAGAGCAGAAATTCTGGCTCAAATGCATCTTGATTTATATTGATATTTCCCCCTTCTGCATTACCAAATGCTGTAGCTGAAACTATACTTTCATTCTCTATTCGCCAAGTATCAGAAATTTCTAAATTAATATTCCCACCTATATCTCCTTGGCTTATTCCAGTTTCCGCTGTAATTTGTCCTTGGTTTTGAGTCAAAGAATTAGCAGTTATATTTAAGTTGCCTGCTTGCCCCTCTAAACTACTTACACTTATAAATCCATTGTCGGCAATAGTTAGTTTATTAGTTTCGAGATTCAAGTTGCCAGCAGTACTTCCTTCAATTGCTTGAATTAATAAACCTCCATTTTCAGTTAATTTAACAGAATTATCGGCAAAGATACTCAAAGATCCAGCGTTTCCTGTGCCAGAAGTATCAGCAGATACTTGTGCTGAATCTCGAACAATTAATTTTGGTGTTTCAACAACTATATTCCCTGCGTTTCCATTACTTGTTGTTTGTGCTGATAAATTACTAAAATCATCAGCAGTTGCAAATCCGCTAACCTCAACAAACTCAGAAGCTTGAATATTTAATGTACCTCCAGGGTTATCTCCAACCGTGCGAGTTGTTATTTCTGCCCCGTCGTTAACAGTTAATTGATTAGTTTTAATTGATAAATTTCCAGCAGGATTTTTAGGTAAGCTGGCAGACTCGGTTGTTATTCTACTAGCAAAAAATATTTCTTCATTTGGATCAAAAACATTAGTATCAATTACATCATCGATCAAATCATTTGTATCTGAGCCAGAAACAAACGTTCCTCCAGTCACTTGCACTGAATCAGAAGCATTTATATTTATATTTCCTGAGCTTCCAGAACCGACTAAACCATTCGATATTGATGCGCCATTATCAACAGTCAATTTATTGGTTTCAATTGATAAATTTCCAGAATCTCCCCCTAAAATAGACACACTTCCTAAACTTCCTTTAGATAGCTTGATAGAGTCAGAAGCAATTACAGTCAGATTGCCACCTTGTCCAGAACCTTCTACAGTGGAAGCTGATATCTCAGCTTCATCACCTTGAATATTTAACTGTCCTGTCGTGATGTTTATATTTCCAGCATTACCCGAACCTTGGGTGCGACTACGCAGAATACTATCTGTTAACTGAACAGATTCTGTAGTACTGACAACTAAATTTCCAGAATTACCTGCTCCCAATGTCTGTGTCGAAATTACTGCTCCATCTAATACACTCAAAGTTCCAGTTTCAATTGATAAACTTCTTCCATCAGCATTTGCTTCAGGGTCTGTATTTACGATATTTAAAATCCGCCCAGTTTCAGCAAGTATACTACTAGAAAATTCACCATTTTCAGATGTACCGATTACTTCTACAGATTCTGAAGCCGTTACGCTTAAATTACCGCCGCGTCCATCATCCACACTAAAAGTAGAAGCAGAAATTTGACCTCCGTCACGAACAACTAACTTTCCTGTATTGATTGTTAAATCTCCAGCATCTGATGATCCAAAACCGAAAGTAGCAGTAAATAAACCACTAGGTTGTTGATCTCCATCTGTTCCTATCACTTCAATTAACTCGGAAGAATTTACTATTAAGCTTCCTCCTTTGCCCTCTCCAAAAGTTCCTGCTTGGACTTGCGCTCCATTTTCAATAGTCAAGCGTCCAGTTTTAATTAACACATTGCCACCCATACCCGTGACAGTTGAAGTATCGGCGACAAAATTATCTGATGGATTAACAAAAGTTCCTAGTTGAGAAGTTTCTCCTGCGAAAGAAATCCCACTAACCTCTACAAAATCTGAAGCACTAATAGTTACATTACCGCCATTTCCTTGTCCTGTTGTATCAGAATTGATCGATCCACCATTGGTTAGGGAAAACGATCTAGCTTGTACATTGATATCACCACCCTTACCACTTCCAGCAGTATTGCTGTTGATATTTGCTTCATTGGTCAAAGAAACAGCATTGCCAGCCAAAATCTGTATATTTCCTGCATCACCAGTAGCAGAAGAAGAGTCTATCAAGTTCGTAACAGTAAAATTACTACGAGAATCAATTGTGATAGAACCACTATTTCCAGAAAATTCTCCAAAAACATTAGTATCATTGGTTTGGATAGACCCTACTTCGATGATTCCACTTGCTAGAGATACATTCGGTTGATACTGATTTGTTAACAAAACAACACCATTAGGAGAAATTACAGAAACATCGCCAATAATAATATCCGCGCTTGTAACTTGAGAATTATTTATAACAGGTAGTTCAACAGATGCTAGAGGATCAAAAACATTAGAAAAAAATAGTCCATCACCTGTTAACCCAGTGTTCTCAAGCTCTGTAAGATCGACTCCTGCTCTTATATCCAGGGTAGGCTGAACGCTACCGTCTATAGATATCAATGTTTCATCTGATAAGGTGACGTCTTCCGTAATAAAATTAGATGGATCGGAGTCTGCGATGATAATACTACCAGGAATTGTTACACTACCTCCCGCCAATATATGTAGAGAATTTCCTATATAGTTGTTAAATTGAACATCACCTCTTGACCTAATAATTGGATCTTTCGGACTAGATAGATTTCCTAAATTTCCGTCTAGCTGTTCAATTTTGAAATTTCCACCACTCCAATAATAAGCATCTCCACTGACAGCATTAGCACTACGTAGAACTAAATCCCCACCTGAAAACAAACCACTATTAGGATGGTTTAAAGCAAAAATATCTACATTTTGATTTCCCTCAATTAGCAGTTCACCATTAGCAGCAGCAATAAAAGAATTATTTGTACTATCCCTAATTTGAACTGTATCTAATGCTTGTAAGGTTAAATCCCCTCCAGCCTGTAACTGTCCCTGTAAATCCAAATTGCTCCCAGAAAAAGTAAAGTTTTGTTCTACAGCTAAATTTCCTCGATTGGTAATATCCGCTGGATTATCCCGAAAACTTAAACCAATAGGAATACTAACTTCTAACAATGGTGGTGCGCTCGGATCTGCCGCACTAAATTCTGTGTCCCCTTCAAATAACAAACTATCGGCAGTAGAAGCAAAAAAAGAACCACCTAAATTTAAGCTGGCATTCTCGCCAAAGATAATCCCGTTAGGATTGATTAAATATAAATTTGCCGTACCGCTAGCACTTAGCAACCCGTCAATATTAGAAATACTGCTACCCGTTACCCGACTAAAAATGTTAGCAATATCCGCTGCATTATTAAATCCTGCCGAACCTCCTGTGGGTACAGAAAATTCATTAAAGCTATGAAATAGATTATCACCCACGCGATCGCCTTGCTCAATCGTGTAATTATTCCCATCCTGATTCACTGTTGTGGATGTCGTACCGTCTGAAGTTACCTGTGCTTTGACAGAGAGAGGAATTAAGCAACCAAGGGAAGCTATCGGTAAGGTGGAGAAAAGAAAAGAGATAAAAGCTCTTTGCATTACAACTGACTCACAAATAGTTATCTCCAAACTATAAAGTCTTTTAATTGATTCAATTAATAATTTCTCTTAAGCTAAAAGGCGATCGCATTATTTACTTGCAACCAGAAACATAAATAGTCCAGTTGCAAATTACCTCAAATTTACACATAGCGATCGCATTACCTCCAGTTAAAATTAAGATCCTAGAGGCAATGAATCTCTAATAAAGAAATAGACCAATTAAACCAGCCAGGGGAATAATTAAAACGACTTCTAAACGTAGTTTCAAAATAGCAGCTAAGGATGCCACAAAAATAACTAGGCTAGCCCAGTGTAGTTGAGCCGTTTGTCCGACGACAATTGCAGCGGTAAAAATCATGCCAATTACCGCAGGGCGGATACCTTGTAAGGCTGCTTGAATAACTACTGAATATTTAATCCGATCTAATAGGTGCGATAAAGTTACCATCAATAATCCTGGGGGGAAGAAAATCGCCACAGTGGAAACTAATGCCCCCGCAAAGCCTTTGACCACATAGCCAATAAATGCTGCACTGATTAAAATAGGACCAGGGGTAATTTGTCCCATCGCGATCGCATTACTAAATTCAGTCTGTGTTACCCAACCATAGTTGTTAACCACAACTTCCTGAATCATCGGAATGAAAACATAACCTCCTCCAAAGAGCATCAAACTCATCCCAGAAAAGGTAACAAATAATTTTGCCAGACTATCTTCACCCAAAGGCAAAGGAAGCAAAGATAGTAGTAAAATTACCGCCAGAATTACTAAAGGAATGGCGATTTTTTTGATCTCTAGCGGAGTTGTCGCTTGAGGGGGTGGATTTTCCCTAAAACTTCGAGTAACTTTGCCCCGAAAGCAAATCCAGCCGATTACTCCTGCTCCTAAAATAACAATCAGTGTAATATAAAATCCGCCAATAGTTTTTAATAAAATAGCAGCAACTACCGCAAGACTGACTTCTCGCCAACCTTTAATCGCTTTTTTACTCATGCGAATCGCCGCATTAATAATAATTGCGACCACTGCGGGAATGAAACCCGCAAACACTCTATTCACCGCAGGTATTTCTCCCGCTTGTAAATAGGCAATTGTCAAGCCGACAACCAAGATAAAAGAAGGTATCAAAACAGCAGTCGCCGTTACTAATGCACCGATACCTCCCCGTAAACGATAACCAACATAAGCGACAACATTAGCCGCAACAGGACCAGGTAATACACTTGCTAAAGATATACCATCGAGCATGTCTTCATGAGTGAGAAGCTGTCTTTTGCCGACGATAACATCTTCAATTACCGAAACCAACGCCATAAAGCCGCCAAAGGCAGTACTTCCAATTTTCAGGAAATTGCCAAATAGATATAGAAGAGATGCAGAGTCAGAATTATTCTGGATGGATTTTGGTGATTCTAAATTTACTTCTTCGATCATACTTTTTACCAGAGTCTATGTCCTTGCGAAAATAGCAATGTTCAAAATTGAACATTACTTATTAATTAATAGTTAAGCGTTGCAGACATCTTTTTATCTGCCTTTCTTATTGCAGCAAATAAAAGCCAACAACGCTGAATAATAACAATAGCTACTAAGACTTAGACCTTAACTAATTGACGACTTTTGACCTCTTGAATGATGCTTGCCTGGCGATCGCGTCTTTTGAGATCTTCTGGATCCATTTGTTGTCTTTTTTCTTGCTTAAGGGTTTTATTGATCGTCTCAAATTGCTCAATGGCACCCTGACAAAAAGCACCTTGGCTATCGGCAGAAATTTTAAATCTCTCGTAACCTAAAGCATCTAATACATCCCCTGCTACCAATTCAAAAATCATGATTTCTTCATCAGTTGCTTGAGTAAGAAACTTCTGCGTATTTTGTTTCATAATGGGCTTGGTAACATTACCCCACAAAGAGCTTGAAGAAGCTGCATTAGTTGCTTCATTAGATTGATGAAAGTTGAGCATATCAGGGCTATATTTTACTTCCATAAACTCGCATAAACCTTTGAGATTAGCTTCAGGATCTGCTACTAATCCTTCATAGCTAATACTGTAAAATTGTTCTGCGCTCAAAGTGTTACGCATCTTTAGTGCTAATCGTTGCGCTTTTGCCCAAGCTTGAGCAATATGATAAATATGTTTTTCGCCAACTACTGCTTTTTGGAAAGATAATGCCACATCTCTACCATCTCGATGCAGATAAATAAATTTGCTCTCTGGACGATAGCGGTTAATCTCTGGGAGATAAAAAACGTTGGCTAAACTCTTACAACACCAGCGTTTTGCCCCCCAAGTTTCTGCTAGAATATCGTAGATAGCAAAGTAAACAGCTACCAATGATGGCTCTTTACATCTATTTGCAACATCATCTCTATCGAGGGTGACACCTTCCCAAGGTACGGGGTTTAATTCAACCAAACGACATACATCATCGACCAGTAAACGAAAAGTGTCTATTTGATTTAAGTCTCCATATTTAGGTAATAAAGGCATAAATCGTTGCAAAATATGCGGAGGGTGGGGAGCTGCAATGCCATCTATTTGATTTAACATTAAGCGCAGCAAATTGGACCCAGAACGCTGAGTTCCGATCATTGAAAAAGACATAAGCTGTATCTTCTACTAATAGTTAATAGTGATTAAATTTGTGATTTGTTGTCAATAGCCTACAATCATCAAAATCAGATACTTTAAGTGCAAAAATGTTTCTCGTAACCAAACATATAAATTAATCAATTTTAATACTGTGACTAATATTACAGTTTCTCTAAAATCAAGCTAAGTAATTTAATCTACTGATTTTTAATTCAGCAATATTGACTTACAATTAATTGCACGATAATTAAAATAATAATCCATGCAATTTAGATTATATTATCATGAATTTACAAATTTTATAAGCAACTTTACGTACAATACATTCATATTTACTTTATTGTATAAAAGTAGCTAAAAGCTTAATAAGTAATAAAGTAATTTATTACTCAAATATTTAAGTAATAAGGTAGTATAATGTCAGCCTTTGTTGATTAACATATTTTGTTTATTAAGGAAGCTTTTTGGTTAATCTTAACTTTTAGATTACCAATACTCCTTTGTTCTTTAATTATTAATTAACCCTTACTTGAACTTGCTTAAAGGCGCGATCGCTTGCTTTTTTTTAGATTAAGCGCGATCGCTTTTGAAGATCTCAAGGCTAAGAATTACTCTGATAGCTTGTAGGAATTTGTGGCGATCGCGCCCTTTGTGTGTCAGTATTTGAGTGAGCTATCAAAGTAACTTCACCGCGATCGTTAAATACCCATCCCATAGCAGGTATAGCTTCCGTAGCGGTAATTTCTCCCCAAGTCCCCTTGTCTCCAAGTCCCCCTGTCTCCAAGTCCCCTTGTCCTGAAAGTGGCTCGACCAAGCCTACCTGTACTTCACTGCTGTTGAGACTATCGGGAGATGGGGGCAAACCACCCTTTCCTGTCACGATAAATTGGCTACCAACCCCCTGCTGACAAGGATTTTGTGATATTTGGTCGGTCGCATCGCCCACCGATGCAGCAAGGTTAATTAAACCAGTTGTGGGGTCGACTGCTGGGTTATCGATCGCAATATTTCCTTGTAAACCAAATTCCGAACTGGCATTAATATCGTTGGTAAAAGGATTTAAAGGACGTTGAGCAATTCCCAAAAGTGACTCGGCATTGATGTTAATGTTGCCCCCATTTCCTCGATCTGCACTGGCAATAATATCGTTGTTACTAGCAAAAGCAATAATTAACTGACTGTCGATAGTTAAATTTCCGCCATCCGCATCACCAAATGCTTGCGCTGAAATTACGTTGCCACTGCGTAAAACCAGATCTTCAGCTATTTGTAAATTAACAATTCCTCCCGTACCCGAAACCGTAGAACCAGAAATTTGATTATTGCGATCGAGAGTAAGATTATCAGCAACCACTGTTACATTACCTCCGTTTCCTTGTCCATCATTTATTGATCAATAGATTGCTAGCGGTGACATTAATATTACTACTGTTTCCTTCTCCTCCAGCAAAAACTAAGCTATCAATACCACTACGACTTAAAGCGTTCACTTCATCAAAAACTATATCTTCTGTTGCGGTTAAAGAAATCTCTCCACCGTCTCCTTGTCCACTATTGAAGCTATTAATTCTTCCTCCATCAGTAAAAGAAATATTGCGTGCGGTAATTTCAACGTTGCCCGTATTGCCAATACCAAAATTATCTTGAGCAATAAAACTTCCCCCGTTAAGAGAAAAAGTTTCTGTTGCATTAATAATAATATTTCCTGCTTGAGATTCGGTAGCATCGGCATCAGTAGGAATACCCAGACTAATCGTAGTAGGATTGTTAGATTCCGAATCAGGGTTTAAACTAACATTTCTTGCATTGACAATAAGTGTACCTCCACGTTCGCTAGGAGATATTAGATCGATACTAATTATTGCACCATTAAAGGTAACATCCCCTCTGGCTGTGTCGTCGGGAAAAGTCAAGCTACCATTTTCATTGATTTGAACAGTTCCACTAACTGTTAATCCTCCTAGTTCAAGCCTGCTACCCTGAGAAGTAAAAGTCAAAGCGTTGGAATTTAGATTTACATTGCCTCCAATCAACGCAGCAGTTTGTCCTTCTTGAAGGAAAGCAGCGGAGTTATAGGTAATATTTCCAGGATTATCTCGAAAATTTAAGCCAATAGGGATCTTAACTTCTAATAATGGTGGTGCTTGGGGATTACTAGCACTAAACTCAAAATTATTGTCGAACAATAAACTATAAATTCTTGGAAACTGTGAAAGAGGCTCGATCCTCTAACAGCACCACCTTCAATAAGATCGACAGTAGCAGTTTCGGTTTCTACAGGTGTGATGACTGAACTTTCTTCTCCCAAAGAATTATCAGGAATAATCTGAGCTTTGACAGCTAGAGGAATTAAACAACTAACACTAGTCAAACAAAATATAGAAGCTGGCAATATTTTCATAATTTGTACCTCAATTTATCTGTTTTGTGATCTAAAAGAGGAGATATCTTAAGTCAATGCTCCTACAAGATTCCTGAGTGATCATTAGTAATCAATACTTCTTTTATTTTGCCTCGTTTATCTCCTTTTGAGTTAATCGATCGCGCCATATCTACTAGTTCGATTTTAAATTCTGAGTAGAGTTCAAACACCAAGGGTGCAGCAGAATTAGATAAGATAAACCTAATTCCCCGCTGATTTAATCTGTTGCATAAATCCCTTAGTTCGATTTGCATCAAAGTATCAAAACCCTGACTGCTATAGCTAGTAAAATTAGAAGTAGCATTTAAGGGAATGTAAGGCGGATCGAAATAAACAAAATCTTGTGGCGTAATTTTCGATTCTAAATCGAGAAATGAACCCCAAATAATTTCTGTGTTTTGTAATGCTTGACTACAGGCGCGGAGATTGGCTGCATCTAAAATTTTAGGATTTTTATACTTACCAAAAGGGACATTGTATTGACCTTTCGAGTTAACTCGATACAAACCATTAAAACAAGTCTTGTTGAGGAAAATAAAACGACTAGCTTTTTGGATATTCGTCCAGGTAGCGTATTCTTTCAGGCGATCGCAATTTCTAATTTGATAATAGTATTCTTGGTTGTAGTAGTGCTGCTGCAAATCTGCAATCAAGGCTTCAACGTCTTGTTGAAGACATCGATAGGTATTAACTAGTTCGAGGTTTATATCGGCTAAGATCGCTTTTGATGGTTGTAAGTGCCAAAAAAAAGCAGCACCCCCCATAAATGGTTCGTAATAGGTAGAATAGTCTTGAGGAGTACGTTTTTCTAGCTCTGGCAGTAGTTTTCTTTTGCCACCGACCCACTTGAGGAATGGCTTGCATTCAATCATTGACAATTTAGTAAGATTCGCAGTAATTGTCCATTATCCATTTTTGAATTTCATAAATGCGATCGCTTTAATCGTGGCATTAATTTTTCGTTTGCTTCTGGGGAAGCTAAAAATAAACAACGGTAAAAGTTGCGATCGCACATACATTAATATTTTTGACCAGGAAAAGGAACAGTATTCATGACAACCGATACTCTAGGATCTCGTTTGCGCAATACTAAAAAGTCTTGCACCCCTGGAATATAGTCAACTATTTGAAAATACGAACCAAAAACTTTGATGACTTCTGAGCGAGTTTGAAAGACATCCCAAGCTGAACCACCAACGCGGGTTGAATATGTCGCCTGAGAATCTTCCGAAGTAAGAGTAAAGTTACCTTCGGCTTGCAAATTCTTAATTTCTTCGGGACTTAATAATGCAGAGGCGTGAAATTGACCTAAAACTGAACAAATAAATATACCTCCAGGACGTAAAATTCTTTGCATTTCAGCCAACCATAATTCCTGAGTCTCCAGAGGAATATGAGTAAATACTGAAGAAGCTAACATCAGGTCAAAAGAATTATCTTCAGCAAAATCAAGGGGTGGGCTGAGTTGATTGTGATAAAATTCCATCCCCGTCAAATTTGCCTGACACCATTCAATCATCTGGGGATTAACATCCGAACCCACCAGTTTTGCCCCTTCAATACAGCGAAAATGTCTGAGTAATCTTGCTGTACCGCACCCCAATTCATAGACCGCACCAATGGTTCTAGGGTTAATGCCAAAGTGAGCTAAAATCTTGAATACTCGTAAAACTTCAAAATAGCCAGTTTCCAAATAAACATCGCCATTACATTGTCTTTCTAGTTCTACCTCATCTAAAGCAGCAGTCTGAGCAATTAATTCCTTGGGAGGAATAGAATCAGGATCTACCTGACGATAATTAAGGTCTAACTTTTCTTTGACATACTTGTGAAAACGATTTTCTTCAACTTGACGTTTAACGCGATAAACCGTCGATGTCGGTAATAAAGTCTTGGCAGTTTGGCGGAGGATTTTGATCATTGCAAATTTATCGTCACAAATATATTATATTTTGGTTATTTAAAGTACGTTAGAGATTCCAGCAGAGATCTTTAAAATAGAAAAAATTTACAACTTCTGCCAAAATAATCAAAGTTCGCGATCGCTTTTCTCCTCGTCCTTTCCTAACTTCCATTACAATAAATTAAAGTTAATAAGCATAGTAACGAAGTACACAATCGGTAAGGGAGTGAGAGATAAAAATTGTTTGTTCTCAACGGTTATGAATATTTTCTAGGATTTTTACTTATTTGTAGTGCAGTTCCAGCACTGGCTCTAACTGCCTCCAAACTACTAAGACCTAGCAACGGTGGCCCCGAACGCCAAACAACCTATGAATCTGGAATGGAGCCTCTTGGTGGAGCTTGGATTCAATTTAACATCCGCTATTATATGTTCGCTCTGGTTTTCGTAGTCTTTGATGTGGAAACAGTATTTTTATATCCTTGGGCGGTAGCTTTTAGTCGTTTAGGATTGCTAGCATTTGTCGAAGCCCTGATTTTTATTGCCATTTTGGTAGTTGCTTTAGTATATGCGTGGAGAAAAGGAGCTTTAGAGTGGTCATGAATTCCCCAATATTTGAACAACAACAAAAGGAGCGAATCCTTAATCCGATTAACCCGACAACGGTAACTCAGGATTTATCAGAAAACGTAATTTTAACTACGGTAGATGACTTATATAACTGGGCAAAGCTCTCTAGCTTGTGGCCCATGCTGTATGGTACTGCCTGCTGCTTTATTGAATTTGCAGCCCTAATTGGTTCTAGATTTGATTTTGACCGCTATGGACTTGTACCTCGTTCTAGTCCCCGTCAGGCAGATCTAATTATTACCGCAGGTACGGTTACCATGAAAATGGCTCCTGCTTTGGTTCGTCTCTATGAAGAAATGCCCGAACCTAAATATGTAATTGCCATGGGTGCTTGTACTATTACTGGAGGAATGTTTAGCGCAGACTCCACTACTACCGTTAGAGGTGTCGATAAGTTAATCCCGGTGGATGTATACATCCCTGGTTGTCCTCCTCGTCCCGAAGCCATTTTTGATGCCATCATTAAGCTACGCAAAAAGGTTTCTAACGAAGCTCTTCAAGAGCGTGCAGCAGTTTTAGAACAGACTCATCGTTTCTACAGTACTATGCACAACATGAAGGCTGTCGATCCTATTTTAACTGGTGAATATATCCAGTCGGCAACTCGTCAAGCACCACCCAGAAAATTAGCAGAAGCGATGGGAATGCCCTTACCTGCAATTGAATCAGCAAAAACAGAGGAGGTAGAACGTGGTTGAAGAAAATAAGGAGAAGCCAACTCCTGAAGAAGAAGCATCAGATATAGTAGCTGCTGGTCAAACTTCTACCTGGCTTACTGAAAACGGCTTTGATAATGAAGCTCTTGCTCCTGATATTTCTAATGTAGAAATGATTAAGGTGGACGCAGATTTATTATTGCCGATCGCAACTGCTCTGTATGCTTATGGTTACAATTATCTTCAATGTCAGGGTGCTTACGATTTGGGACCAGGAAAAGAACTAGTGAGTTTTTATCATTTGGCTAAAGTAGCCGATGATGTCGAAGAGATTGAAGAAGTTCGCCTTAAGGTTTTTCTGCCTAGAGACAACCCCCAAGTACCTTCTGTGTATTGGATTTGGAAAGCAGCAGATTGGCAGGAGCGTGAAAGCTACGATATGTTCGGTATTGTTTATGAGGGACATCCCAACCTCAAGCGTATTTTGATGAATGAGGATTGGATCGGTTGGCCATTACGCAAAGACTATGTGTCCCCTGACTTTTATGAATTGCAAGATGCTTACTAAGCGATCTCGTTAAAGTGAAATATCAAATGTAGAGATTTTAATGTAGAGATTTTGAAAAGATTATCTCTACATTTTTTTTGGTAGTAAAATATTAAGTTTTGATAAAATAATTAATTTCTGTTTCAATGAAGTTAAGGACTGTAATATTTTTTAATCTCAATATTGATTTTTTTTATAATGAATAAATTCGCCAAAGCATTAATTGACCCGAACTTAGCCCCCACTGCCTTAAGAGTTGCACTAGTGGTTGGTTCGCTGCTATTTACAATCAATCATGGTGCAGCCTTGGTCAAAGGAGAAATGAATCGCAATCGATGGCTATCGGGATTGATTACCTATTTAATTCCTTATAGTGTTAATATTCACGGTCAGTTTACCAGTTCTCGCAAATCCCTCAAAAGCTAATTTAACTTAAGTAGTTTAAATAAATCCCGTAATCTAAAAATGGTTTTTACAGTAAAAGAGACTAAATCTGTTAATTTGAGCCAAATTCGCGCTGAAATCAGCAATTTACAACCACAAATAGTTGAATGGCGACGGGAACTACATCAAAAACCAGAATTGGCTTTTACCGAACACATTACCGCTAAATTTATTCAGCAAAAACTAGAACAGTGGCACATACCTCATCAAACGGGCATTGCTAAAACAGGTATTGTGGCTACGATTACAAGTAACTCTCCTGGTAAAGTCTTGGCAATTCGGGCAGACATGGATGCTTTGCCCATTCAAGAAGCCAACGAAGTTTCTTATAAATCTCAACACGACGGCAAAATGCACGCCTGTGGACATGATGGACATACGGCGATCGCCCTAGCTACAGCCTATTATCTCTCCCAGCATCAAGATGATTTTTCAGGTACGGTAAAAATTATCTTTCAGCCCGCCGAAGAAGGCCCTGGAGGAGCAAAACCAATGATTGAGGAGGGAGTCTTAAATAATCCTGATGTGGACGCAATTATTGGCTTACACTTGTGGAACAATCTACCTTTGGGGACGGTTGGTGTTAGAAGTGGAGCATTGATGGCTGCAGTAGAATGTTTTCGCCTTTCAATTCTGGGCAAGGGTGGACATGGTGCAATGCCCCATCAAACGGTAGACTCAATAGTGGTTGCCAGTCAGATTGTTAATGCCCTACAAACCATTGTATCTCGCAACGTTAATCCCATAGATTCTGCGGTAGTTACGGTAGGAGAACTTCACGCTGGTACGGCTTTGAACGTGATTGCCGATACTGCCCGTATGAGTGGCACAATCCGCTACTTTAACCCCGAATTGGAAACCACAATCGCCGAAAGATTAGAGGCAATTATTGCTGGTGTCTGTCAGATGCACCATGCCCAATACGAATTAAACCATTGGCGACTATATCCACCGACAATTAATGATCACAAAATTGCAGAATTAGTGCGATCAGTCGCAGAATCAGTAGTAGAAACCCCTGTCGGAGTAGTACCCGAATGTCAGACTATGGGCGGGGAAGATATGTCTTTCTTTTTACAGCAAGTCCCTGGATGTTATTTCTTTTTGGGTTCAGCTAATCCCGAAAAAGGTTTAGCCTATCCTCACCATCACCCCCGTTTTGACTTTGACGAGACTGTCTTGGGTATGGGAGTAGAGATGTTTGTGCGTTGTGTGGAAAAGTATCTCAGTGTTTAGGCAATATAGTCTAATAATTGACGACGTTTTTGTTCAAACTCATATTCAGTAACCAAACCATCTTCTCGCAGACGATCTAATTCACGCATTGATTCGGCGATCGCCCCCACAGGGGGAGAAGTGTCGAGGCTGTATTTACTAGATCCGTTAAACTGACGTTCAAACTGTTCTAAATCTTGAACTACGTACCAGACTGCATCAATAGCCGAGGCAATACGTGGTATGGGTGTTGCCCACAACAACAAATAAATAATTCCCCACACTGGTTGACCTAAATATAACTTGTGTAGCCCGGCGATCGGGGTGACTGTTCCCAATAGTGCTAGAGCGATCGCAACTCGGCGATTTTTGTGGTGTTTAAACAACTTGTCTAAAGTCAACATAATAAATGCGAATCTTAACCTACAACAAAATAATTCAGTTTACTTTAGCTTATTTTTTGATTAGGTTAATCTAGAAGAAAAGATAAAGGTCGACTCATATTCTCTGCAAAACCCAAAATATGGCGATCGCGATGTTCGTAAAGCAATTCTCCATCTGCACCAAACAAAAACGTAGCACCTCTTTGAGTTAAATAAGTGGCATCAGGTACATAAGTACTCCAGTTGCTTAATACTTCGGTCATATTGCGGAGTCTTAGGGTAGCTAGTTCAAAAGGACGTTGAAAGTTTTCTCCTCCTGCTAATTTAAAAAATGAACCTTGAAGATCGGGTAGGGGAGTATCTTTAATGATTTCCTCATTAGAAATTAATTGAGGCGCAGTGCGATCGCCTTTATAACCGCGAAATACTTCTGATAAAGTCCCTGGGCTGCCGATACCCGCGCACATAATCATTAGATTAAGAAAGGCATTGGTTTGTGCCGAGACTAGCGGAAATTTAATAGTTAGCCCTTGATATAAATCTAATTGACGATGAAGTTCAGCAGTTGGATCTACAAACAAATCTTGGGCTGAGAAGCCCGTATATTCACAAAACTTACAACCAGCAGAGCGATCGCCGATACCAATCGCTTTGACGGTAATGTCTTTAGCCCGTAAATTGGCTGACTCTCTGTTTAACCACCAAGCATATTCTAAATTATCAAAATCCCCTAGTTGCGACCAGAGTAAAACCAAAGTTTGTCGACTATCGCGATCGAATATGGTTTTAAATTCTCCATCACCAACACATTCTCGTTGGGTTTGATTCAGAATAGAATATACGTCCATGTGGAAGTTTTAAATATTTTAAAATATTATTATTCTACACATCAGTCAGACTTTTTATGGTAAATCTGCATCTGCAACAGTTTGATTGGCAGTCTGTTGTTGACTATTATCAAAACTAGTTTCTCTTTTAAATAGTGAATAAATTCTCAAAAAAGTTTTGATTCTTTTTTCAATTGAAGAAGCCTGTTCTGATTCTTTAAAGATCGTTATATAACCATCATTATCAAACTGAATTCTATATTTCTCAGTTTCACAATTATCAGTTATATTAGTCTGTTGAGATAATAAACTAGTTGGTATTTTGGCATACAGAGTATCTCCAAAATCATATTCATACCATTGTAGATTTAGCTTTTCGACTTCATTATCAATCTTTAAATAGTTCATTAGTTTTGTTGCCAAAAAAATTACGATAATTTGTAATTTACTATGCTTTCTAAAGTAATATTTTATTTTTTCGATGAACAGCAACAATTTAAAGGCGATTTATTAATATATTCTTTTAAAGAAGATAACTATAAAGTATGACAATTTTGATAAACAATTAGCATGTATTTAAAGCAACACTTGAGAATCAGAGGATTGTGAACAATCTTTAAATTGATCTCAAAAATGTAAATTGATTCAAAAGATTGTCTATTGTGTAATGCAGTTATATATCATTGGGTTTTACTGCTTCACGAATTCTACAAATAAATCATTTAGCAATTGCTATAGTTGCACAAAATTAGTACAACTTTTCTTTCCAGAAGTAGGTTCGGCGCAGGCACGTAGCTTAATATCTTTTCCTGGAGCCATATCTGCATAATGTTCTGACCATTGATCGACAGGAACAATGGCAGTACCGTATTTTTTACCTTGACTATCTTCAATATAGTGACTCGAACCAACTGGTGCTTGAGACCTAACCCAAGTGGCTTGGCAAACATTAGAAAAGCGTATTTCTAGTCGATAGGCTTTGAGTTTGTTAGGATTAATTTGATAATTACCAATATTAGAAGTAATAGTTTGTACCTGGCGATCGCATTTATTGTCAATCGGATCGCGATTAACACAGGTTAGGTTATTACATAATGGAGCATTCAGTCTATTTCTAATAACAACCAAACCTAAGGTTGAAATAGGTAATAATAATATTCCGCCTAACAACTGCAGCAGTATTTTAGATTTGAAGCGTGATTTAATCAGTGGCTGATGGGGAAACTGCTCAATTTTGAGTAGGGCATGATTGATAGCCTCAATATTGGCAGGGCGTTTGACTGGTAAGCGCTCCATCATCAGATCTAATAACTCGGCAAAAGCAGGTGATACCTGGGGAGCTAAATCACGCCACGAAGTTCTTCCTGTATCCGCATTTTTAGGTAACTCTTGGGGATGTTTACCTGTCAACAGATGAATACAGGTACGTCCCAAAGCAAAAAAATCCGATTGGGGTAAGGCTGCACCGTCTATTTGTTCTGGTGCAATATAGCCAGGAGTACCAATGCTAGTAACGCCTTGAGATGTACCAACTTTACCTAGATAAGTATTAGTAATTTTTCGGGCTGCGCCAAAATCAATTAGGACTAAATTGCCATCGGGCTGAAGAATAATATTACTAGGTTTAATATCTCGATGAAAATATTGTTGTTTGTGGAGTTGAGCCAAAATCTTGAGCAATTGCTTGAGCCAATTTTGAGCTTGCTGTTGGCTGATGGGTTGATAATTGCGTTGCTGTAACCACTGTTGTAGATCTAATCCTGCTACTTTTTTAATTGCCAGACAAGGAAGAGGATTTTGATGCCATTGGGGTTGAAAAGAGAAATAACCACCTACTGCTATTTTAGGAATACCGACATAATCTAGCTCTCTCAAAATACGAGCCTCTTGTTCAAATAGCTCAACAGCTTTGGGATAGTTGGTCAGTAGTATCTTTAGTACAAGCGATTGCTTCTGTTGAATATCAATAACTTCAATAGTTAGAGCTAGCTGACTTTTACCTAATAGTTTGATGCCTCGATAACGCTGTTGCCAGAGTAAACTAGCGTTACAACTACTGCATCGATCTTGTTTGTCGCTGTTTTGAGGCTTTAGACAGTTAGGATTGAAACAATAGCTCATAGAACAATTAACCTGTAGACTGAATATATTTTCGCACTACAGGCTGAATACCGTACAGGTTCTGGTGATCAACCCGACTAATTTCCAAAAGCGATCGCCGATGAAGCCGATCTAGACAGTCGATGATTTGCGAACAGTGTAACTGCGTGGTGTAAAGTGCGATTAATTCTTGCAGGGATAGGGGTCGCTTGGCTTGGGCGATGGTGCTGAGAATGTTTTTCTCTCTATCTCCCAAACGCTCGTATTGCTGGTGAATTACAAACCGTAAATCTCCTAAAAACAAAGTATTTTGGCGCAAAAACTCAGATACATCACCGTTAAATAGCTCCAAGATGGTTGTTGCCACTATTTTGATCGCTAATGGATGAGCATGATAGGTATCAATCAATTCTTGACAAGCAGACGATGGAGGAATTGCTTTATCTCGTAAAATCTGATCGCAAACCTGAGTTGAACCCTGCAATTTGAGAGAATGAATTGAAGCAGAATCACTTTCCCAGACAGCCAAATCCCTAGGTTTTTCGTCACTGACTACCAACAAACAACTCTGATGTTGGGTTTGAGCTATTTGACGCAATAATTCCTGATACAAGTGGTAGCCATTGTCGTAAGACTGAGTTGAGTTTCCTGAAGCTAAGATGGTTTCTAAACGATCAAAGACGAACAGACAACGGCGATCGCGTAAATATTGTAGTAGCGTGGTAATTTGCTGCGAAATAGTAACTTGAGATGGTCGAGCTTTGAATAGTTGGAGAGCATCTTGAATCAGGATTTCGCTCAAAGGAAAGTTGTTTAAGTTGCGCCAAAATACATACTCAAACTCAGATTTTAATTCTCTGGCAGTCTTGATCGCTAGGGTAGTTTTGCCAATCCCCCCCAATCCATAAATGGTCACGATTCGAGAACGCTTAACCTCGATCCATTCTTGAATAATATTGAGTTCGGCTTGTCTGTCATGACAAATAATACCATCAGGGGCAGATCCCCAGTCTTGCTGTGGTTTGATAGTTGGCTCTGGAGTAGAAGAAACAAGGCGATCGAGATCGAGTTTTTGAATAGCCTGATTAGGATCGCTAAAGACAAGTTGTAGTTGTTCGCTGGTAATATTTAAAATTCGAGCAATTTTAATTAGTTTATCTTGCCCAGGTTTCGCGATCGCGCCACTAGAAAGTTTACTGAGATAGGTTTTGTCAATTCCTGTTTCTTTAGCAATACGATAGGCATTGATATTTTTTTTATTGAGTAGTTGCTTGAAAATTTCAGCGATGCGATCGGGGTTGGGCTGAATCACTTAAATACTTGGATTAATCTACTTTTTAGAGGAAAAATAAGATAGGCACTCTATTAATAACTTCTTCTCAACCCTGTTTTTTTATGTTTAATGATAATTTTCTTAACAAAACTCTGATTATATCTAGATAAAATTACTATTCAACCAGTAGCCTATTCAACTAGTTGAATATTATTATTTTTTTGCGCCACTTATTAGATTGTATAGGGCTGAGCTATAACGGAATAGCAATTAGCTAGATACTAGATAGCAATAAGCGGTTGTCTTGGTTGCCCATGCCAGACGATCGCTTTTTACTGGGATGTTTATTGATTAATTGATTATTTCTTCTTAGGCTACTAGTTGAATAGGCTACTAGTTGCCTAACAGGGTAATGTTGCAAAAACTTGAACCAAAGATGTAGTAGTATTTAGTTACTAACAAATGATCAGTATGCTCGATGTATTCCCCTTTCAAGTCTCTAACAACATACTAATCTTGGCATCATGCGACAAACAACTTGTTTCAAGACCATTGCCGTCCAATCTATATCTTCAATAGTCGTATCTTTGCCCAAGGTGAGACGAATTCCTCTTTTAGCAGCATTTGCATCGTAACCCATCGCTAGTAAAATCGGGCTGGGATTAAGTTTGCCACTATGACAAGCCGAACCAGCACTGATCCCAATTCCTGCAAGATTTAGCTGACGGACAATAGTTTTGCCTGTAATCTCTGGTGCTTGATGAGCAAAGCGATCGCTCAAAATTAGGCTAACATGATGAGGTAGACGGTATAGTCTGTCTCCTGTAGTTTCTAGACAGGGATAGTCAGCCAGGAGATCAAATAGGCGATCGCGCAAACCCCGCAAACGTTCGGCTTCTGCCTTGATGTCTCTTGCTGCTAGTTCTGCTGCCACACCCAAAGCGGAAATAATCGCTACTGCTTGCGTCCCCGATCTAAGTTTAGCTTCTTGTCCACCACCACCGAGAAGGGGTACAAGTTTGACTCCTGTACGCACGTATAATGCTCCTGCACCCTGGATACCATAAATTTTGTGGGCAGACAAAGATAGTAGATCTACTTTTAAACCCTGTACATCAATCGGCAAACGTCCTGCTACCTGTACGGCATCAGTATGAAATAAACAATTATGCTCTTGGGCAATTTTGGCTAATCTTTCGATGGGTTGGACTGTTCCCACCTCGCTTTGTCCGTAAATAATCGAGACTAAGACCGTATTCTCTTGTAAAGCAGCCTGTAAATTTAGAGGGTTGATTCTGCCGTATTTATCTACAGGTAATCTAGTAACTTCCCATCCCCATTGCTCTAAGAGTTTAGCAGGTTCTTTAATGGCAGAATGTTCGATACTGGAAATAATAATATGTTGTGGAGTAACATATTGCCTTGCCACCCCTAAAATTGCCAAATTATTGGCTTCCGTACCGCCAGAGGTAAAAACTATTGATTCGGGATTATGAGCGTTTAATAAGTCAGCTACCTGCATTCTCGCTGTTTCTAAAACTGTTGCCGATCTATTTCCCCAATTGTGAAGACTAGAAGGATTGCCCCACTGTTGCTGTAATACATTCTGTGCTGCTGCGATCGCTTCGGTGCGGGGTTTAGTTGTGGCACTATTATCTAAATAAATTTGCATACAGTTTCACTTATCAATTATCGGGATTTAATTATTAGTTGCTCGCTTCTCCTCGATTCTATTCTCTCTTGTTACAGTAATTTTGCATTACTCATTTAGATATATTTTGTTAGATATATTTTTCATTAATTCTCAATTCCTGATTCTGTTTAGATTCCCCCAGGTTTTACTACATTGTAGTCTTCGTGAGAAACTACCGCTTCGGGAGACAGAGATTGACCGCGATCGCGACACAATAGACGATAATTACGATTAATAGGAATACTAATCACAAAGCGGTTATGACGTAATCTTTTGCCGCGAAAGGCTCGATAATCAGGTTTTTCTGCTAATTGTCTAATAATACGTCTAGATTTAATAACTACGTTTTTTGGTAAATTTCTCAAATTGATTAAATCTCGATCAAAGCTAGTTTCCCAGTCTTGCTTAAGCTTTTGTTTCTGTTGGTTAACCACATTTATTTGAGCACACCTATGACAAATTTGACCAAAACCTTTGTGACCACAAGAAAACTGTTTTTTTCTTCGAGCCATCGCCAAATAACCCCACCCTTACTAATGTGCAATTGATTCTGATAATTTTTAACCCTTAATCTTGGCTTATCTAGTAGATAATTCTAATTTCCACAGCCATATAACCTGGACTCATGTTGATCGCCTTGCTGAATAATAGCAATTTGATATCTTTAACATTGTTTGTCAAATTCTCCAGATTACTTAATAATCTCATAGCTTTCGATGCTCAAAGCATTACTTTTTAGATTAAAGATCAATTTAAGCAACTCTATTTACTCTAAAAATCTACCTGGGCAATCTCCTCAATCCTGAGAAAATTGATCATTGCTAATTGCTGATTGTTTGTTACCAATTTGTGTAAATTTTCAGATACTGTTAAAAAAAGTACAGCAATTGCTACAAATTATTAGGTTCATGTCGCAAAATATATAGAGCAATCAACAGATGGAGTAAGAAAAATGCTGTCATACGCTCTGGCGATCGCCGTAGCTATAAGTAGTTTAGTATTGTTTTCAACCGCCTTTTTGATGTCAGATATTCATCGCCAAGATGATTTTTTGTGGAGTGCCGTAGGATTAATTTACGCTTTGGTGCTATGGTTTTGCGCGAGAAATATTACTGGTGCAGTATTATTGGGACAAGCAGCCGCATCAATTTTATTAGTTTCTTATAGTTGGCAAACTCTCAAATTGCGAAAAGCCCTTGTCAACCCCGATCAAGCACCAGAAATTAATAATTTTTCTTGGTTAAAGAAAATCAATGGCTTATTATCTCGCAAAAAATCTCGAACCCCAGTAACCACAACTCCTGCGGTAACTACTCCTAACCCGAAAGTGACAGAGTCAGAAATTGCCATACCCGATACAGCATCTCAAGACGATTCGACAACTCCCCCGACTCAACCGAAAGCATCTCAACAAAGTAATTTATCAACTGACAAGCCAGAAGAAATTGCCCCAGAACCTCAACCTAACAATTCATCACCGACTAGTAAAGAGATTGTTCCCGAAGTTACTCAACCACAAGTCAACCAAACTAAAATCGTAGTAGAACCTGTAGCTAAAGATCCAACTTCTCTGCCTGCAGAGACAAAAACCGCTACCAAATCAGAAATTGCACCGCAGCCAGAAACAGCAATATCGGAAGTAGCTTCTCCCTCCGTAATATCTACGGCGAAAGAAGCTACTCCAAAACCAGTAGATTCCCAAAAAACGGTAATCAATAATGTGATCGCCAAAGACAGTATTACTCCCCCTCAAGCCAAGCCAGAATCTATGACTAAAACCTCCCAACCTCTTGAAGAGAAATCCGCGATCGAGCCAAAAACTCCAAATGCTTTAGATTCTTTAGAAACAGTAGAGGTTGCCGAAGTATTAGAAGCAATGCCTGAAGATATATCTAACCGAAAAAATCAAGATCGAAGCAATATTATTGAAGTGAAAACTACAGAAATTGATAGTATCTCTCCAGAGAAGAAAACAGAGCAAGATTCAGATTGAAGATTAAATTGTAAATTTGAAACTTGCTAAAGCGTTTGGAGTTTTCTCCATCAAACAAGGTGGGCAATGCCCACCCTAACTGATATTCTAATCTAACGATCAAGCTTTGAGCATACTGTCAAATATTCTAATGATTTGTAATATGTTCGATAGACATTGTTGCCCAGTAGGTAATGTCATCTCTAGTAATTCTATCTTTAGGCTTTTGTTTTTCTAGTGGTTGAGAATTTGATGATTTGGTTAACTGAGAAGGAAATAAATTATGTAGGAAAAATTCGACTGTATTAGGCTTAATTAAGCCACGTTTGACAGCAGTATCTCCGAAACGAAGAGAATATTTGTGCTGTTCTAGAAGTATCGTCTTAATATCTTGTTCGCTTAACAACCCTGCTTTTTGTAAATAAAATCCAATGGGATGTTCAATTCTTTGGTTGACTAATTTAAACCATTCTTGAGCAAAGAAATCTGCTGTATCCTGTTCAATCCATCCCCTCAAAGCTAATATTTCTCCCAGACGCATATCCTGATAATAAGTCTGATCTCGAAGGGCAACTTCCAACTGCGGACTAGTTATCAATCCAGCATCCTGTAAAATTTCCCCTATTGGTTTAAAAGTAATAAACTTGGACATAGCAAATAAAAACAATAATATTAAAAAGTATCTTAAAGTTATTCCAAGCTTAGGCAATTACTGACTAGGGGAATATCAATCTAGACATTAAGATACTGAACATGATGGCTAACATGATCCTTTATAAAACTACTTATCGTAAAATAGCTGTGATCGTATCCCTGTTGCCAACGCAAATTAAGTTTTTGTCCCACTTGTTTACAAGCAGATTGAAATTCTTCTGGTAGTAGCTGTTGCTGTTGATAAAAGGTATCTTTTGTACCTTGATCGATCAAAATAATTGAGCCTAGTTGATTTTGGATTACTAGTTTACTAGCATCGTATTTAGCCCAATGATTTTTATCTTCACCTAAGTAAGCTGTAAAAAGTTGCTCCCCCCAAGGGCAATTCATCGGTGCTGCTATGGGTGCAAAAGCGGATACGGATAAATATTGCTGCGGGTTTTTTAAAGCACAAATTAATGCTCCATGCCCTCCCATAGAATGCCCAAAAATACTTTGCCTATCTGTTTTAATGGCAAAATTGCTCTTAATTACTGCGGGTAACTCTTGAGTGACATAAGTATACATTTGATAATGTTTTTGCCAAGGTTCAGCAGTTGCATCGACATAAAATCCCGCACCACTACCAAGATCCCAATCATCATCCTCTCCTGGTATACCTGTATTACGTGGGCTAGTATCGGGCGCAACCAGCATAATTCCTGATTCTGCAGCATAGCGTTGTGCGCCAGCTTTGGTAATAAAGTTTTCTTCGCTACAAGTCAAACCTGAAAGGTAATATAAAACTGGTACTGGTTGAGATAATGCTTGGGGAGGCAGATAAGCCGCAAAATTCATTTCACAATCGCAACTATCTGCATGATGAGAGTAGTATCTAACCACTCCATCAAAACAGCGATACTCTGACTTAAGGGAGAGAGAATTAGACATAATGCTTGAGGTTTTAAGCTTGTTTCCAAACTAATGATCGATGAAATGACTTTTGGATCATAAACTAAAAGCAATGCCTTGCGCTAGTTGGGCAAAAGCACTTCTAAAAAAGAAGTAGGCATCCCAAATGAGATAGCTGTATAGTGCCATCAATGCCACAGTAACAGCAAGTTTTTTAGCAGTGGCTACTCCTTGACTGGCATAAGCTAGCCAATAAATCATAAAGGGGGTAGTTAAGTAGCAAAAAAAGCCATAACCCATAGATTTGAGAATTATTTCGATCGCAGTGTAGTTGATGGTATTAGACACTCTGAGAATAATAAATAGGGACAATAAACCTGCAACAAACTGGACGATACTGTTTTTCAGCAGTAAGGACAAAATACCTTTGTTATCTTGAGAATTTTTCATTGTTTAAAAATTAGCTTTTTCCATCCCCTAGAGATATTTGAAAGCTGTATTATTTAGAATTACTATTCTGTGATTATACTTAGGTATTTATGTCTATTGTTTGAAGAATCTGATAAGTTTGGCTAATAAATTGTATAGATATGATGTAGACCACACTCAAGCGATCGTATTGCCAAGACTGAGGGAGGATTGAGGTTCTTTTGAAAAACTTCTGATTTGACTAGTTTTTCAGATTTTGATAATTTGCCAATTGACGAACTAAGGAAAGAAATCACCATTGGCTTTTAATTCAGATAAATTTGACTGGCGAATTCTTAACCTTGTCAACCAAGAACGGGCAAAAGTTGGCGCAGATCCTCTCAAAGTGAATCAACAACTAGATCGCGCTGCGGATCTTCATTCTCAAGACCAAGCAAAAATGGATACTATGACTCATAATGGTTCTGACGGTAGTCAGCCGTGGGATCGAGTTGATGCAACGGGCTATGAATGGTCACAGGTGGCTGAAAATGTATCTCAAGTAGCGACCAACCCATGGACTGTTATGTATGGGGGAATGGTCGGTAACATTGATATGCAAGGCTGGATGGAAAGCTCTGGGCATCGAGCTAACATTCTTAATCCTAACCTGGAAGAAATCGGTATTGGCTACGCTGTCAGTGCTGATGGCAGCCCTTACTGGACTCAGGTATTTGCTGCAGATTTTAACTAAACGTAAATCTTGACAGTTAGTTAAAGTGCGATCGCCTTGGAGTTAATTCTTTGATTGCGATCGCAACTTTGGATGAAAGATCTAATCTTAATCTATAATTTTTTTATCTTTTGCTTCAGTATTTTTGTCAATGAGAGTTAATACTTATTCAATAAGGTTGATCATGCTTTTTCCACAATAGATAGACTAAAAGGTATTGGCGATCGTCGTTTCTGTTTATCTATAATACTTGTGTCGATCTCATCTAAATTAAACTTTGAAAATTGATTATAGTAACCCAATATAGTCCAAATTTATTGTTTAGATGTTCAACAGTTTACTATGCGTTTACACCCCTAGTAAACTCATTACCCATTCTCAATAAAAAAACGTAATTTTTTGTTACTTAATAATTCTTTTTGAGATTTACCTAATAACCTTTACAACTACAACTAATAATTAAGATCGATCGCTATGGAAATTACAACTAACTCCATTATTGCCCAGGGAATTAAATTTTCTTGTCAAAAAGAAGAAAAAGAAATTGCTAGAGCTTACCTTTATTTGATGCACAACGATTTACACCAAGAACCTTTTGGATTACTTGAAGATGTTTATGTAAATGAAAATCAAAGAGGTCAAGGCTTGGGAACCAAACTAGTAAAAGAAGTTATCAGAACTGCAAAACAACAAGGTTGCTATAAACTAATTGCTAACAGTAGAACATCTCGACCCAAGGTACACCACCTATACAAAGGACTAGGTTTTATAGAGCAGGGTTTAGAATTTAGAATGGATTTTTAATTTAAAATTTCTAAATAAGCTTTTACCGTATTGTGAAAACCCATTTCTAAAGCTTCTGCGGTTAAGGCGTGACCGATAGATACTTCCAAAATATGAGGAATAGTGCAGAATTTAGCCAAGTTATCTAAATTCAAGTCGTGTCCTGCATTGACCCCCAAACCTAATGCTTGAGCTTTTTGTGCTGCATCAGCAAACTGTTGCCAAGTGGCTGCTAAATCTTTATCTTCGCGAAATGCGGTAGCGTAGGGTTCGGTATAAAGTTCGATTCTTTCGGCACCAGTATCGGGTACAAGACTAACTTGGGCAACATCTGCATCCATAAATAGGCTGACTCTGCTACCGAGACTGTGTAACTCTTCAATAATAGGAATCAAACGCTCTTGATCTTTAGTTAAATCCCAACCACTATCAGAAGTAAAGGTATCGGGAGTATCGGGTACTAAAGTACACTGAGTCGGCTTAACCCGTCGAACAATTTCCATAAAGGAAACTTCTAAAGGATTACCTTCAATATTGAATTCTACATCTTGAACTACTTCTACGAGATCGTAAACATCTCTTGGTCTAATATGCCTTTGATCGGGACGAGGATGAACTGTGATCCCCTTAGCACCAGCATCAATACAGATTTTTGCCATCTTGGTAATGCTGGGAATACCAATGTTACGAGTATTTCTAATTAGAGCTACCTTATTCAGGTTGACGCTAAGGTTGGTCATAATTTGACTAATAAAACAAACAATTAATTAATTACCAATCGATCTGGCAAATTTATTTTATGATTAAAAACTAACCTTACAATAATTCACTATCTTTCGGCTATGATGAAGCACACCATTTCCGTCTTAGTAGAAGACGAAGCAGGAGTTTTAACCCGCATCGCAGGATTATTTGCCCGTCGCGGGTTTAATATTGAGAGTCTGGCGGTAGGTTCGGCAGAACAATTGGGCGTATCGCGAATTACGATGGTTGTGCCTGGAGACGAACAGGTAATCGAACAATTAATCAAGCAACTCTACAAACTGATTAGCGTCCTCAAGGTGCAGGATATAAGTCAGCAACCCTGTGTTGAAAGAGAATTGATGTTAATCAAGGTGAATGCTGAAGCATCTAATCGTGCTGAAATCATCGAAATTACCAAAATTTTCCGCGCGAGAATTGTCGATCTTGCTGAAGATGCTTTAACCATTGAAGTGGTAGGCGATCCTGGTAAAATCGTGGCGATTATTCAGATGCTCAATAAATTTGGCATTCGCGAAATTGCCCGTACAGGTAAAATTGCCCTAGTCCGAGAGTCGAAGGTAAATACTGAATATCTCAAGTCATTAGAAGCAAAGGTGACTTTATAAAAATATTTCTTATAATCGGTTATCTCGGTATAAATTCATTTGATAGACAGAATGTCGGTTAAGATACAGTCGAACATTATCCAGATTTTAGAACAGCGATCGCATTCTCAGCCTCAGGATACGGTTTATATCTTTCTTAAAGATGGTGAGGATCGATCGTCTCAACTCAGCTTTCAGGAATTGGCAACCAAAGCCAAAGCGATCGCGATTGAGCTACAGAAGTCACTCGCTCCTGGTTCTCGGGCATTGCTGGTATATCCTTATAGTGAGAGTTTAGAATTTATCACAGCCTTTTTTGGCTGTTTGTATGCAGGAGTTATTGCTGTACCCTGTCATCCTCCCCAAAATCGTCTCACTACTAAAGAAGTACAGACTCGATTGTTATCAGCAGAGGCAGAGATGGTTTTAACTGAGTCTAGTTTGCTCGATAAATTACAGACTCAATTATCTGAATTGGCGGATCTACCTTTACGTTGGTTGGCTACGGATCGAGTCGAAAACAACCTGGAAAATAATTGGATACAGCTAGAGATCGATTCTGATGATATCGCTTTTCTACAGTATACCTCTGGCTCTACAGGTGAACCCAAGGGGGTCAAGATTACTCATAAGTGTCTGCTGCAAAATCAAGAGATACTACGACTGGCTTTTGGACATACCCAAGAATCTACTGGCGTTAGCTGGCTGCCTTTGTTTCATGATATGGGTTTGATCGGTCATGTAATTCAGCCTGTATATATTGGAACATCTTGTGTAATGATGTCTCCCGTTAGTTTTGTGCAAAAGCCAATTCGCTGGTTACAAGCAATTACTAAGTATCAAGCTACTACTAGTGGTGCGCCTAATTTTGCCTACGATCTGTTATGCGATCGTGTCAAGGAAGAACAGCTTAAGGAATTAGACCTTAGCAGTTGGCAAGTGGCGTTTTCGGGGGCAGAACCAGTGCAAGCCAGCACAATTAAGCGATTTAGTGCTAAATTTTCTGTCTGTGGCTTTGAAAAAACTGCATTTTATCCTTGTTATGGTATGGCAGAAGCAACTTTAATGATTACAGGGGGTAATAAAGCAGAGTTTCCCCAAATTAAATATTTAGATAAGGTAGCTTTAGAAGAAAATAAAGCGGTGCAGGTATCCTCGGAGTCGGGAACTAGTATTGTTAGTGCGGGTTATCCTTGGTTGGATGGCAAGATAGCTATTGTCGATCCTCAGTCTGGGATTGAGTGTCAAGATAATGAGATTGGGGAGATTTGGTTTTCAGGGTCTAGTTTGGGTAAAGGATACTGGAAACTACCAGATAAAACTAAAACTATTTTTGAAGCCACTATAGATCATCAAACTTATCTACGGACGGGAGATCTAGGTTTTATCGATCGCGGCGAACTATATATTACGGGGAGGATGAAGGATGCTTTGGTATTTTGGGGTTTAAATCATTATCCCCAGCATATTGAGCAAACTGTTGAACAGTGCCATCCTGGATTGAAAGCTAACGGTAGTGCAGCATTTTCAGTGGAAGTGGCAGGTAAATGCAGGTTAGTTGTTGCTCAAGAAATAGAGCGCAGTCATCGCAAATCATTAGTAATGGATGAGGTGGTAGAAAAGATTCGCTGGCAGGTTTTTCAGCAACACTTTGTTGATATCTACGGCATTGTTTTAATTAAACCAGGAAGATTGCCTAAAACTTCTAGTGGTAAAGTACAGCGTAGTGCTTGTAAACAGCAATTTATTGACGATCGCTTGGAAGTTTGGCAACAATGGTATCAGCCAGAGGTGGAACATAGTGACGTTACGGGTTTGTGGGAGAGATATACTAACCCCCTTACCTATTTTAAAATGTTTAGTGCGATCGCGAGAGGAAAAGTACGTCGGGTTTTTTATTCACTGGCTAATAGATAAAGTCTTTTGTGTAATAAGTTAGGGGCGAACGGCCGTTCGTCCGTACATAGGTTATGAGTTGTCGGTTTAAGGGTTTTCAATCTAAGGTTTTAGTCGCGATCGCAACATTAATTGTCGTAGTTAATCTTCCCTCGGCGACTTTTTCTGCCGAAAGGATTGATTTTAACTATAGTTTGTTGGGTTTTAAAGTTTTAGTTGGGGATCTAGAAACTTTTGCCGATCAAGGAGAAATAAGTAAAAATTTAGCCCTATATCTTAATCGAATCTCCCCAGAACAAAAAGATGATTTGCAAAAGTTTTTACGGCAAAATTACGATATCAATCCTGGTTTGGTTTATCGTTATTCTCGCACTACTGTAGGTATTAAATTGTTAGAGCGTATTGGCGATATTATTCAATTGCCAGGTAATCTCAATGGTTTTTATGGTTTGCGGGCTGCAGTAGTACAAAGTGCATTATCAGATGAAGGTGTTAATCTAATTGGGTTTATCAAGCGTTTTCCTACGGATATTAAACTGAATTTAGAAGAGATAATTACTTTGATTAAGGATATTTCTAGGAGCAAAATAGATACTAAAGAGTTTATTGCTAGTATTGATTCTAATTCAATTAATCAAACAAAAGCTAACTTTAAAAATACTCCCGATCTATCTAAGCCAGGTAAATATAAAACTACCTATCAATTATTAAAACTATACGACCAAGAGCGCGATCGCAATCTTAATACCGATCTATATTTACCCCAGGTAAAAACCAAATCTATTCCTGTCATTGTTGTTTCCAATGGTTTGGGAGCAAAACGCGATCGCTTTCAGGCATTAGCGCAGCATTTAGCATCTTATGGCTTTGGGGTGATTATTCCCGATCATCCAGGGAGTGATCGTCAAAGACAAAAAGCATTTTTGCAGGGTTTATATCAAGAAAATTTTGATGCTACCGATTTTCGCGATCGGCCGTTGGATATTAGCTATATTTTGGATAAACTTGAAATATTAAACCAAAAGCAGTTAAATAACCAATTAAATCTCGAACAAGTTGGCATTTTTGGCTATTCTATCGGCGGTACTACTGCTCTTTCTCTAGCAGGCGCCAAGATTGACTTTGCTCGTCTAGAACAAGAATGTCGCCAACCCCTAGACTTGCTCAATATCTCTACTTTGTATCAGTGTCGAGCATTGGAGTTACCCCGCAACCAAGAATCATTACAAGATGAACGAATCAAAGCTGCATTTTTGTTTGTTCCCTTTGGTAACAGTATTTTTAGTCAAAGCGAACTTAGCAAAGTCTCTATACCAATGATGTGGCAAGTAGTAGATCGAGACTTTCTTACTTCTTTATTAACCGAACAAGTTCCTTTATTCAACGGCTTGACCAATAGCGAGTCGTATTTAGTGATTAGCGAAAAAATCCCCCACTCTAATGTCACTTTATCAAAAGAGCAGCAATCTGATCAAGCTAAAATCTTCCAAATTGCCAAAACTTATCAAAATATTTTATCTTTAGTTTTTTTTCAGCACTATGTTGCACAAAAGCCCGAATGCGATCAATATTTGACTGGGAAATATCTCGATCAAATCGAGCAAAAACCTTATCAACTACATTTAATTAAAAATGAAAAATAGATCGCTTCGTAGATCCTCTTAAAACAAGGCATAATGGCGATCGCTTTTTTGCTCTGAGATTTTCAAGATTTCTTGCGAGAATCACCTATAACTTTTGGCGATCGCTTGTGAGGTGTCGTATGGCTTAAATGTAATAAATACTGACTGATAGAAATCAGCAAAATTGCCAAAGAGATATAAATTACATCACTTAGTTTACCTATCTCTATGGTAAGCATTTGTTTAAATAAACTAACAATTAATGCTACTACAATCACATTAACTAATTTACCTTTTAGTTCTTCTAAACTATTACTTTGCAGAATACTAGAATCATCTTGATGCTTGATTTCTATTTCTGAGATGAACAATTCATAAATACCAAAAGCAAAAATCAATAAAACAATCCCAATTAAATAATAATCTACACCACCAATAATGTAGGTGACTGTCTTGATAGTCATTATTCCTTCAGGATCTTGAGGATTTATTGCTAGAGTCAATCCCGCCCAAATATCGATAGTGCCAATTACAATTAAGCGCAAGGCACTCAACAAACTAAAAATAACTGGAACTAAAATAAAAAAGCGAAAGTTCCAAATTAGGGATTCAAAAAATAGCTCTATGTTTCTCAATCTTCCTTTGGGTTTCTGCTTCATTATTTACTGTTGGTCGATCGCCAGATCGCGTTAAATTGAGATCAGTTAAACTAAGTCACCTCGTCACCAAAGCGACTCATATTCAGAACTGTCTATGAGACTTTTTGCCTCATACAGCTTCTTTTTAATTAGGTACTTATTACATGTACCATTCAGACTAAGGTATGTGGGTCATTTTCCCACATCTAGCTTGACAACTCAAACTGAGTTGGGAATTCTTAATCGGTTTTTTCCTTATCTTGACAAAATCTGTAGCGTTTTATTTCTACTAATACTAACCTTATCTCATTTAAAGTTAAAAATTTCTTTGATATTATGGTGTCTTCTTTGGTTAGACATAGCAAATAAAAATTAGGATATAAGCTATAGATCTATGGACACAGCTATCAAATCCAATTACGACGCAGACTATTATCATCAGCAAGGCATCAAGTTTCAGCAGTCAAATAATTTGACAGATGCAGCTGATAGTTTTCGCCAAGCCATCAGCCTACAGCCCAAAAATCATCTTTATCATCATAAGTTGGGCGAAAATCTAACTAAACAAAACCAGCTAGCAACAGCAGTCGATTCTTATCAGCAATCAATTCAACTAAAGCCTGATTTTTTTTGGTCTTATCACTCCATGGCAATGTGTTTACTGTGGCAAGGTAAATACCAAAATGCACTCCATACTATTACTAAAGCACTCTCTCTCAATTCTCAAGTTGCTGCTTCTCATGATATTTTAGGCAACTGTCTGTACAAGCTAAACAAAACAGATGAGGCGATCGAGGCTTATCAAAAAGCGATTCAATTAAACCCTAAAAGCGCGATCGCTCATCATAATTTGGGGGATGCTTTAGCCGCACAAAGTAAAATTGAAGCAGCATTAAAATCCTATACCAAAGCGATCAAACTAAATCCTAATTCATTTTGGTCTTACTATGGTGTGGGGCAAGCTTTTGTCACTTCAAATCAATACGATCTAGCGATTGAATTTTATCAAAAGGCTCTAAAAATCGACCCCAATTCAGCACCAGTTTATTCAGCACTGGCACAATTAGAACAAAGAAGAGGTAATAGCGATCGCGCAGCAGAATATTATCAACAGGCAATCTTTCTCAATCCTACTTGGGAATTACCCTACACCATGCTGCAATATCTCCCTGTAAACAATAGCAGACGAGATAAATTAATTGATTTTTATCGACAAATTACTCAAAAACAGGCTGATGCTCAATTAGCCTGGGGGAATTTGGGCGATACTTTAACAGACAAAGGAGAATTAATTGAAGCTATCAAATGCTATCAAAATTTCTGCTACCAAAATGCGATCGCTTCCAACCCTGAGTTAGCAAAGCTAGAATGGAAACCCCGCAAAGAAACGGCACCAGACTTTATTATTATTGGTGCAGGCAAATGTGGAACTAGCTCTCTACACAAGTATATTAGTCAACATCCCCAAGTTTTAGCTCCCCACAAAAAAGAATTAAACTTTTTTCACGGTAACTTTAACAAGGGTGTAGACTGGTATCTATCTCACTTTCCCTCCATTACCGATTCCCAAGAGTATCTGACGGGAGAAGCTAGTCCCGTTTATTTTCATGCGCCTCATGTCGATCGCCGAATACACGATCTATTTCCTCAAACTAAATTAATTGTCTTATTGCGAAACCCTACTGATCGAGCGGTTTCATGGCATTATCACCAAGTTAAATGTGGAATAGATAATATCACCCCTGAAGAGTCGATCAAGCGTTCTATTAAGCAGCTAGAACAATCTCCAGACCGAGATCTGAGCTATCATGGAGGACATATTTTAGAAAGTCTTTATTTCTATAAATTAAAAAGATGGATGAGTTTGTTTCCCCAAGAACAATTTTTGATCCTTAAGAGTGAAGACTTCTTTACTCAGCCTTCAACGGTTATGTCTCAAGTATTTGACTTTCTTGGTTTACCTCAGTACGAATCACCCCATTACGTTAAATACAATAGTGGCTTGTATGTACCGATTGAAGATAACCTCAGACAACGTTTGAGGGAATATTTCCAACCTCATAATCAAAAATTAGAGCAGTACCTTGATCGCTCTTTTGGTTGGGAATAACTAGATCTATAGGGTCGTTATGAAAATCTAAACGACCTGAATCACCAATTAAGCCGATCATTGATAGCTTATAAATAGGAAACTAGAGTAAGCAAATTTACGATCCAACGTTGATGAACACTACTGTATTTGAACAATTTTTTGCTGATTGCGTGGGCAATTGGCACTCCGATCGCACTTACCATTATTTGACTCATCAAGAAATAGAGCGATCGCAGACTACTTTTGAAGTCGAACCTCTTACCAGTCAGGTCAAGGCAAAAGTACTAGCTGACAATAATTATGAAAAGCTAAATCATCTAGAAACTTTACCAGGCTTCAATCTGGGTTTCTATACTATTTCGGAAACGGGGGAAGAAAAACGACAAAACCTCAATTTGATGTTTGTTCCTAAGTCGGGAGACAATACCATTCTAGTAGGGGATTATTTACGCGATCGCGCTTACGAAGAAGATCGCCCAATTGTGGCTCATTTTAGTTTTGATTCGACTACTAGAGAATTATTGATGACGACTAACTATACCCGTGTAGTCTCCGTAGACTCGATTACCCTCTCCAATCCCCAACTACGCATCCGCAAAATTCTCAACTATGAAAAACCTCCCGCACGACAGCCATTACAAAATGTCCTTTTAGTCGGCTTTGGGGTAGAGAAAAAAGTTGTAGTTTAATTTAAACTGAGTTATGGCTTTTTCTATTTACATTACTTCACAACATTCTCATTAAGTTTTACAAAACTTGATAGGTACGGTGCATTCGGCATTGTATAAATAGACTGTAAATGACTGTGTAATTCTTAACCGCGGAAAGCGGTCAGCGCAGAAACTGGCTTTTTAAGGCGGTTTAGCGCTAACTAGATTAGGATTATGCTCATTTAATTAGGGTGCTAAACAAGATCGTTTTCTGCTTCATCTAACTTAAGATAAAGCTAGATCTAACACCTTTATAAAAACCGCATTAAGCGATAATTAAATTTATTGACACCAAAGATTTTAGTAACTGTTGAGCCAGGAAATATTGAATATCAATTATTAAATATTTCTGTACTTAGCTTTTGCGATCGCTGGTAGTCAATAGTATAGTTTTCTCAATCTAGAAAACAACTTCGTGGCAAGCAATAAAAGGTTAGTAAGTATTATTACTTAGTACCTGCGTTTCTTGCCGAGTTTGTGTATTCATCTCAAACTCAGATCTAAAAGAATGTAAAACATCATTGAGTAAAACCAAGACCATCAATCTCGGTCAAAGATATCTTGTTTTATATCTTGTAAAAAATTAATTCCTAATTAAGGAGATTTATTAAATGACATTTGGACCAGCATCCGAATTAGGTGTCGGCTTGTTTGAAGATACCGCTCCTTTTGAATACGTACCTGGTCGTTCAGAAGAAGAAGTAGAAAGCATTATTCGTGCAGTCTACAGACAAATACTAGGCAACGCTTACATCATGGAAAGCGAGAGAGCAAGTGTTCCTGAGTCTCAATTTAGACTTGGACAATTGAGCGTCAGAGAATTTGTACGAGAAATTGGAAAGTCCAATGCTTATGTTTCTCGTTTCTTTGAAACTTGTCCTCGTTACCGTTTCATCGAATTGAACTTTAAGCACTTTTTGGGTCGTGCGCCTAATGGCTACGATGAAATGAAAGCTCACAGCGCAATTTTGGATGAAGGTGGTTGGGAAGCAGAAATCGACTCCTATCTTGATAGCGATGAATATCAAGAAGCTTATGGAGAAAACTTTGTTCCTTTCTATCGTGGATATAAGAGTCGTCCTGGTCAAACAATGGTGGAATTTACCCATATGTTTGCTTTAGCGCGCGGTGCTTCTTCTAGTGACTTCAAAGGAAGTTTATCAGGAAAAAGTCCTGTACTCAACAAAAACGTGATTCAAGGCACTCCTATCTCGATCGTTCCGCCTTCTGGTGGTGCTGCGGGTAATGGTTGGTCTTTCAGCGAACCTCCTATTTCTGCTCGTACTCGTCAAGGTGTAGGTGCAGGAGCAAATGGCAAGGTATACCGCATTGAAGTAACTGGTTATCAGGCTGCTGGAGTTAGAAACCGAGTTGGCAGATTTCCGATAAACAAAGTTTCTCAATTCCGCCGTAGCAACAAAGTATACTTAGTGCCTTACGAGCAGCTATCACAAGAATATCAGCGTATTCATAAGCAAGGCGGCAAAATAGCTAGTATTACCCCCGTAAACTAAAGCTAAATAGCCATAATTGCTAATATTTTTTGAGGGCAGAAAACACGACTACAACTTTTCTGTCCTCAAATTGACGAATGAATTCGTCATGACAAATCAATCTGAATTCAGGAGAAATCAAACATGACCGCAGTATTAGATGCACCAGTAGAAATCCGTAGTAATAGCACTGCTGATGACAAAGCGATCGCGATTCGCGCTGTTTATAAGCAAGTGTTGGGCAATCCTCACATCATGGAAAGCGAACGTTTAGTAAATGCCGAATCTCAGTTTTGCAATGACAACATTAGCTTGAGAGAATTTGTCCGCGCTGTCGCAAAATCTAACTTTTATCGCCGCCGCTATTTTGAAACCTGTGCGCCCTATCGTTTTGTAGAACTTAACTTTAAACACCTTTTAGGACGAGCTCCTGCAGATCAAGCAGAACTTTCAGAGCATATCCAACGCTGTGTTAATCAAGGGTATGATGCAGAAATCGACTCATACATTGACAGTGTAGAGTATTCTGAGAAATTTGGCGAAAATCTTGTTCCCTTTTATACTGGTGCAACCAGTACAGTGGGTCAAAAACAAGTTAACTATAATCGCACTCTTTCCTTGCTTCAAGGTGTAGCAGGAGTAGACAGTGCTAAGAAAAACTCTCGTCTAGTAGATAGTGTTGCCACTAACAGTGCAGTTGCTGCTAAAAGCCCTGCTGCTAATGGACGGATGTCTCCTTCCCCTGATGCTACTACCAAGCGATTCAAAATAGTTGTTACTGGCTCTAAATTTGACGCGCCCCGCCGCACTAGTAATACTGAGTATATCGTTCCTGGCGATCGCATGACTCCTCAGATTCAGCGCATCCAACGCACAGGAGCAAAAATCGTCAGCATTACCGAAATTTAATCATCTTTGCCAAGCAAAAATTTAAAATTTAGGCAAATTCAGGAGAAATTTATTATGTCATTTTGGGTTACAGATCTAAATCCAGTTGAATTACGAGAACGCCAACCAAATCAAGATTTTAAGATCATTATTCGCCAAGCTTATAAACAAGTTTTGGGTAATGCATATTTATTAGAAGACGAACGTTTAGAAACTGCCGAATCTTTATTCAGAAATGGCGATCTTACCGTTCGTGGTTTTGTTAGAGCGATCGCTCAATCTGAGCTATATCGTTCTTTGTTCTTTGAAACTTGCTCTCAGTATCGTTTTATCGAAATGAACTGCAAGCACTTTTTAGGACGCGCCCCCCTAGATCAAGCAGAAATATCCCAGCACGTACAAATTTATAACAACTTGGGTTACGAAGCAGAAATCGATTCTTATATCGATAGTGATGAATATATCAATGCTTATGGCGAAAGTATCGTTCCTTGTCCTCGTACCGAGAGTAATCAACGTACTTTGCTGAACGTAGGCTACAACCGTACCTATGCTTTGTATAGTGGGGGTTATGCTAGTAGCGACAACATTACTAACAAAGCAAAACTAATTTCTGATTTGGCTAGTAACAAGCCTACTGCCCTTACTTTCCCCAAAAATAGTTCTAACGGAACTCCTGGTAGCAACAAAAAACGCTTCCGCATCAAAGCAACTAAAGCAAGTATTGGCTCTCTCAACCGAGTTAGTAACCAAACTTACGAAGTTAATTACGAACAGCTAAACGCCAAAATTAAAAACTTGCACCGTACTGGAGCAAAAATCACCAGTATTACTGAAGTTTAAAACAAGCTGTTAGCGATAAACTTCAAGAAATTGCAGGTAAACATATTGGGGGAATGTTAAAATTTCCCCCAAAAATTGGAGGTCATTAAGATATGTCAGGAATGATTACTACCCAAAACACTAACGTTAGTACTTATGGTAGCCGCAACGTTACTATAGAAGTTAGTGGAGTGTGTCGTCAAGACGTAATGCGTACTAGCAACTATACGGTTAAAGTCCCTTATAGTAGGATGTCTCAGACTATCCAGAATATTAGCCGCATGGGCGGAAAAATAGCTGGTATTTCGATGGGCGAACCACCCAAAGTTGCTCAAGAAGAAACCAAAGATTCGGGAAAGAAAAAGAATCGTAACCGCAGCAAATAGTCTGTATATATAGCGATTCTCATTTTGATATAGATTAATTGCTATTTCTAGCAGCGTTTTTTATTAGCTGCTAGAAATGCCTTAGTTTTAATAAAAAATTTTTATATTTAAGCTTGAAGTTTCATGAACATTGATGAATTTGTAGACCGTTCTTTAGGAACATGGCGATCGCAACGCAGCGCGCATCACTTAGCTTTTCACCATTTTGAGGAAGTTACTTCAGAGATCGAAATTCTCTCGTTAGATAATAGCGATCAACGAGTAATCGAACTATGCAAAAATAATCAAGTAGATCCTCATCTTGTTAGTAGTCCTTTCTTTATGAAGTGGTCGGGTGAGTCTGATTGGGATGAAGATGAAGTACTAGCTGGTTCTACGGTATTAGTTCCCGTACCAGATTTAGAAAACCCCACCAGAGGTAAGTTATTAAGAGAACAAGGTTATGCCGAAACCGTTCCTGCGATCGGTTACTATCAACTAGTAGAGGATGGTTCGTTTATTTTAACTACTCAATACGAACGAGCTAGTGCAGAAGAGAAAATTTGGTTTGCAACGCCTAACTTGCGTCTTCGAGTTTCTTTGATTAAAACAGGAGATGGTAAAGGAGTTACGACAGCATCTTTCTCATCAGAAATTCGGGCTTTGAATTTAGATTAGGACGATCTCTGACAATTTTATTTTTTCTCGAAGAAATACTGACCAGGTTTTTAAATCTTTTTTAAATTATTTATCGCCTTAATATCTTTAAATATCAAAGACAATGTTAACTAGAGAAGATAGTTCGATAGAGCAACAAGAAAGTGGATTGATGCGTGAATTAGCCAGTTTAATGGCTGGCGATTTTAGCAATCGCGCTCAATCTGATGCCGATCCTAAAAATTACGCTCATATTCGGATATTTTTTCGCCCTTTGCCCTGGGAGTTTTTTTCGGGAATTGGTTTTTATTCCGAGCAAGTTTACGATTACGATCTTTGGAGTCCCTACCGTCAGGGAGTTCATCGTCTAGTAGATCGAGGCGATCGCATTTATATCGAAAATTATAGTTTGTCTGAAGCCGAGAACTATGCTGGTTCTGGTCACAATCGCGATATTCTTCTAACAATTCCCCCAGACTGCATAGAACGTCGTCATAATTGTTCTATGGTTTTTGTCAAAGATGGCGAGATGTTTCGCGGTAGCGTCGAGCCTGGGAATAAGTGTTTGATTCATCGTAAGGGTGTTAATACCTATCTCGTTAGTATGGTAGAGCTTACCAAAACTACCTGGATTAGCTGGGATCGAGGCATGGATCTTAAGTCTCATCAGCAAATATGGGGTTCGGCTAAAGGACCACTAAAATTTACTAAACGAGAAAGTTTTGCCTCAGAGTTGCCAAACTATTAAATCAGAAAATAATCAGAGTCTTGCATTTTAATTATCGTCAATATATAGATGAAACAGACAATAAGATGATTACCCCACAGCTAACAGCTAAAAGTATGTTGCCACCTGTAGCCAGCAAAAAAATGCAGGCTTGGATTAGAAGCCGTCATCTAATATGTTCGGGCAATTTTTTTATTTTTGAAACGTTAGAATATTCTACGGTTGAAAGATTTGAAGAGTGTGTCAAAGGATTGGGGGGAACTTTTATTTCAGTTGAACCCGTTCGCAAAGTTTGGATTGGCAATCATCGACAAGTGATTTTGTACCAAGCTAAAGCTAGTTTGCATACACCCCACCATGATCTTAAACAATACTGGATTAAATATGGTGGCTTTTATACCAGGTTTGATGAACGCTCTTGTTAATTGATATTGCCTCAATTAATAAATAAAGAAAATCTAGAGTCAGTTCATAATTTGTTCAGAGCGGAGGTAGCGGGGTATAAGATAATAATAGGCTCTAGCTAAATATCGGAGATAACAGAAAATATGCCTCGTAAGAAAACCAAGTCTAGCAACAAATCTAGAACGCCTAAGAAAACTAGCTTTTTGGAAAAGTCTCAGGTGGGGATTTCTCTAAGTTCTGAAGCTTTTAAGAATTTAAACGAAATTGTCACGGAAACAGGTTTATCTAAGTCAAAAGTTGTCGAAAGCTTGGTTACGGGTAATTTTGCGATCGCAAGTAAATTAGCCCAAAAGACTATCTCTATTGAGTCAAACGAAACAGATAGTGATAGTACTTCTGACGATTTGGTAACTAAAGTTCGGGTGCTAGATGGAGTAATATCTGCTCAAGAGACAGATAGCAATATTTCTGACACATCCTCAGATGAGGCTAAAAATTTACAAGAATCGAAAAATCTTGCTGAACTAAAAGAGAAAATCCAAGAGCATAAAGCTGATTATCAATCCTTGAAAAAACATGCCAAGGAACAAGAAGCTAAGGTAGAAGAGTTACAACAGCAGCTAGAAGCTCAATCAACTCAGGGTAAAGATGATACTCAATCTGATGCTGTAGATGGATTAAATCGAGAAATTGAGCAGTTAAAGCAACAGCTTACCCAACAACAGTCAGACAATGCAGCTAAAGAAGAAATTATTGAAGCTGATGTCGTCAAAATTCAAGAATTAGAAGAACAGCTATCGAGGAATCAGGATATTCAAGCTGACGGGGAAAAGCAACTAGCAGAAAAAGATGAAGCCTTAAACCAGCTACAGCAGCAATTAGACAGCAAACAAAGTGAAGTAGAAAGTCTTACAGGCGATCGCGATAATGCCCAGCAGCAACTAGCAGAGAAAGACGAGGCTTTAACTCAACTACAACAGCAATTAGAAGGCAAACAAAGTGAGCTAGAAAGTGCCAATAGCGATCGCGATAATGCCCAGCAACAACTAGCAGAGAAAGACGAAGCCTTAAACCAGCTACAGCAGCAATTAGAAGGCAAACAAAGTGAAGTAGAAAGTCTTACAGGCGATCGCGATAATGCCCAGCAGCAACTAGCAGAGAAAGACGAGGCTTTAACTCAACTACAACAGCAATTAGAAGGCAAACAAAGTGAAGTAGAAAGCCTTACAGGCGATCGCGATAATGCCCAGCAGCAACTAGTAGAGAAAGACGAAGCCTTAACTCAACTACAACAGCAGTTAGACGACAAACAAAGTGAAGTAGAAAGCCTTACAGGCGATCGCGATAATGTACAGCAACAACTAGTAGAGAAAGACGAAGCCTTAACTCAACTACAACAGCAACTAGAAAGTGCAAATAGCGATCGCGACAATGTACAGCAGCGACTAGCAGAAAAAGAAAGCAATATTCAAAATCTTCAGGCGCAGCTAGCTGATGCTCAAAAACAAGCTGACACTTTAACAGGAGAAATTCAGCAAGGACAAGGAGAGATAGATCGCCTACGCACTGAAAATCAAACAAGTAACAATCAACTAACCAATTTAGAACAGCAGGTAAAACAGCAAAGTGTTCAAATAGAAAAACAGAATAAAACTGCTGAAGAATTACAACAACAAGTCGCTCAACAAAACACCAACATAAAAGAATTAAATCAGCAAATATCAGATAAAGAACAAACTATTAGTCAGACAAGCCAACAGTTAGATCGAGAAAAAGCAACTAATCAACAGCAGACTGACAAGCTAAAACAGGAGACTACTAAGGGTGAAGATTTAGGTCGTCAACTGAGTGAAAATTCAATATTAATCGACAAACTAAATCAACAGCTAGAAACAGAAAAGCAAAACTACGGATTGTTAGATCTTAAGGGTAACGAACAAACTAGCCTAATTGAGAGCTTGCGATCGCAGTTAGAAGAACAAACATCTTTAGTAGCAACTAAGAGTACTTCTAGTACGATCAAAACCTGGATAATTGTTCTATTAGGAATTTTGCTAACTATTACTTCTGCGATCTCGGCTCAATCCTATTTATAATTGATCATTTCAGCTAAGGGAATAGGTCAGCGCATTCTGTGGCAAAAATAACCGTTAAATAAAAACAGCAGATTGAATAAATAGTTAATCTGCTGTTTTTCAATTATTTACTACACTTTTGGGTTAATTTGAAAAGCTAATAGCAATAACTAAAAACGGCGTTGGTAAATCAGGGTATGAAAATTAGGTTCATCTGCTGGATACAGATTTCTCAAAAGCTAACAGCTAACAGCTAACAGCTAATAGCTACGAACCGAAACATTTTATACGTCATACATCAAATTACCAACGCCCTAAAAACTAGTTAATCAATAAGGTAGTCTATTCAATTAAAAACTGCTGTATAGGTCGTCTTAAGATGCGATCGCTCTTAAAGTAAGAAATCAACCTAATTATCTACGCCAATTAAATATAGCAAAGCCATTCGAGTGGCAACACCATTCTTTACCTGATGGGGAATTAGACTAAGGTCAGGATCGTCCATTAGATCTGAAGTAATTTCGACACCGCGATTGGTAGGACCTGGATGAAGCACTTTTACATTAGGTATACACAGCTTCAAGCGATCGCGAGTAATCCCAAATAGCTGATGATATTCTCGTAGACTAGGGATAAAGTTAGCGGTCATACGTTCCTTTTGCAACCGTAGAGTCATTACAAAATCGGCGTCTTCCAAAGCAGGATCTAATTCCCAGTGGAGAAACAATTCACCTTGGTATTGCTTATGTTGCTCATTGACCAACTCTAGAAATACTTTAGGTAATAAAGTTGCTGGTGCTGCTAGGTGAACCTGCGCCCCTGCAGTTACCAAACTGTAAATATTAGAGCGCGCTACCCTTGAGTGAAGAATATCACCGACGATCGCAATTTTTTTTCCTTTTAATAATTCCAAACGAGGATTATCTTGATCCAATACGGAAGTAATGGTAAATAAATCTAATAAAGCCTGGGAAGGATGTTGGTGTAAACCATCTCCTGCGTTAAGAATCGTTACTCCAGAATCAAGCCGATCCATCTCACGGGCAATCGTCTGGGGAACTCCTGCCTGTTGATGACGAATCACCATAATATCTGCACCCATCGCCAAATAAGTCTTGGCAGTATCTAAAATAGTTTCTCCTTTAGTAAGAGAAGACGTTCCGGGGGAGAAGTTCAAGATATCGGCAGAAAGTCTTTTCGCTGCCAATTCAAAACTACTGCGCGTGCGAGTTGAAGGTTCAAAAAACATATTTGCCACTACTCTTCCCTGGAGTGCGGGAACTTTTTTAGTTCTGCCTGAAAGTACTTTTTGAAATCCTGCAGCAGTCTGCAAAATCGTGTCGTATTCGGTAGCTGAAAAATCTATCAGCGAAAGAATATGTCGTCTTGTCCAGGTAGTAGTTGACATGAATGATTGCTAAATTATCTAGATTTTGGTTGACTTTTCATCGAACATTGACAAAGGATTATTAGGTTATCAGGTTGAATCACCAGCAACAAGAGTAAACATCATTATAAAAATCGCTATAAACTTTAACTAAATTAATTAGCCAGTAAGGAAAAGTTTTAAAATCAGAAAGAATAAGTTTTGACCTATACTAAACAAATATAAATGACTCATTCTCAAGATATCAATACCCTTGCCCGCTGGATGGCATCAGATTTTAGTAATCAAGCTCAAGCTTATGCTAACCCTCCTTTTTTCGCTCATATTCGAGTTTGTATGCGTCCTTTACCTAATGAACTATTAAATGGAACTAGCTTATTTTTAGAACAGGCTTATGACTTCATGCTTAATGTACCTTATCGTCTGCGGGTTATCAGATTGAGTATTGTAGACGATCGCATTGAGTTAGAAAACTTTAAAGTAAAAGATCAAGAAAAGTTTTATGGCGCATCTCGCGATCGCGAATTATTAAGTACTTTAACAACAGATGCGATCGATAAAATGGATGGGTGCGATATGGACGTTATTTGGACTGGCAATTGTTTCAAAGGAGAAATTAAACCAGGTAAAGCCTGTATAGTCGAGCGTAACGGTAAAGTAACCTATTTAGATAACAGCTTTGAAATTACTGATAACCATCTAATTAGCTACGATCGCGGACGCGATCCAGAAACAGATGAACTAGTGTGGGGATCGGTAGCAGGACCTTTTGAATTTACCCCCCTCCACAGTTTTGCAGCAGAAGTAGTAACCTCTGTATAGTTCTAATCTGATAAACTACCAATTAACGATCGCAACCAAGGAATAGTGTAAACTTTGCCAGAGTTACCAGAAGTAGAAACAGTCCGCAGAGGCTTAAATAGACTAACTGTCAAGCAACCTATCGAAGGGGGAGAAGTTTTGTTACCCAAGACTTTAGCTTATCCCGATAGCATAGAGCAATTTTGGCAAGGTATTACAGGCAATGCGATCGCACTTTGGCATCGCCGAGGAAAATATCTGTTAGCCAAGCTAGAAAACAATTCTCAACCTGCTGGCTGGCTAGGAGTACACTTACGGATGACGGGACAACTATTATGGGTGCAACAAGATTTTGAACTACAAAAGCACACTCGTATACGATTACTGTTTCCTCAAAATAAAGAATTAAGATTTGTCGATACTCGTACCTTCGGCAAATTCTGGTATGTCCCTCCAAAAACAGAACTAGAATCAGTTATTACAGGATTGCAGAAACTAGGGCCAGAACCTTTTGAGTTAGACGACTTTTCCTTAGAATACTTTGCTAACAAACTTAGTACTCGCCATCGTCATATTAAAACCCTATTATTAGACCAGGCTATTGTGGCAGGTATCGGTAATATATATGCAGATGAAGCCCTCTTTAAAAGTGGCATTAGACCAGACACCGTTGCCGCCAATTTAACTTCTCCACAAATTGAAAAACTGCACTCAGCAATTATTGATGTTTTACAAACTTCTATCGATAAAGGTGGTACAACTTTTAGTGATTTTCTAAATCTTTTAGGTGTCAGTGGTAACTATGGAGATTCTGCCTTAGTTTATGGCAGAAAAGAACAGCCCTGTCGTGTTTGTCATACTCCTATCGAAAAAATTAAACTAGGCGGGCGATCTTCCCATTTTTGCCCTAGTTGTCAATCTTAACTAAACATTTTTTCGATAAATTATTTAATATGGGTTTAAAACTAGTGATTATTATCACATATATTTAGTAGATCGCCTCACCTACACTGAATATCAAGAAAGGATAAAGTTAGTTTGTAAGTAAATAAAGAATTAATAAAAATTTAAATATATTTAAATTTTTATTAAAGTTATTCGAGCAAAAAAGATGATTTAAGCTCGGTTATTAAATATTTTATCAAGATCAAATTTTCCATGAGTAAGATGTTAGTTAGTCAAGAAACCTTTAATCTCAAATCCACAATTACCGATGACTGGGGTGGTAGCCACAGAGTAGAAATCGACCTCGAAGCATTAGCTAAAGCACAAGACTGGGAATTGGGTATTTCTCTTCCTGGTAATTATGCGATCGACCAGATTTATGGTGGAGAACTAACTGAAAAAGATGGTCAAACTTACATTTCTGGAAAAAACTGGAATGGAACTTTGAATGAAGGCGATAGTGTCAAAATTGTTTTAATAGTTTTAGAAGGTGACAGTAGTGATTTAGACCCTATTAAACCAGAATTCACCTTTGCTGATTCAATTGATTCCAACTCTACAGTTGCAGAATTAAATCGTGGTAGCCAAATAATAGAAGATTGGGATGGCGGATATAAACTAGAATTGGAAATCGGTGCGGAAAACGATGCTAATGATTGGAAATTAGATTTCAACCTTCCTTTCACTATTAGCGAAGCTTACGGCGTAGATTTAGTTGATCAAGGTAACGGTAGCTATACTATTAGCGGTCAAAACGACCAGGCAAATTTACAAGCAGGACAGTCCATCAAACCAATTCTAATTGTAGAAGATAACGGACAAGAAGCTATTGCGCCTACTTTTGACAGTTTAGTAGAACGATCCGAGGCAATTACCACTCCTGTAAGCAATAAAAACAAAGATACAAAAGATCTAACTGTCGATTCGGTCGAACAACCAGTTACTATCCCCGATAGCGATGGACAATCAGTCCCACAACAAGGACAATTCCCTTACGCCCAAGCCCTGCAAAAAAACTTCCTCTTCCTCGAAGCCAACCGTTCAGGTTCATTAACCCCACAAAACCGCATCCAATGGCGTAGTGACTCCACCACCAATGACGGAAGCACAGTCGGACGCGACCTCGAAGGCGGTTACTTCGATGCAGGAGACCACGTCAAATTCGGACAACCCATGGCAGCCAGTGTCAACATGCTAGCTTGGGGTGGTGTTGAATACACCGATGCCTATCAACAATCAGGACAGTTTGACGAACTACTCGATGCAGTTAAATGGGGTACCGACTACTTCCTCAAAGCACATGAAACCGAAAATGGACAAACCGCCAAACTTTGGGTTCAAGTAGGTGAAGGTGGTTCTGATAATGACCACGGATACTGGGGTGCCCCCGAAACAGTTGAAGCTAATACCACTCGTAATGCTTTTGCCATTGACCCCTCTAATCCAGGAAGCGATGTGGCAGCTTCAACTTCTTCTGCCCTAGCCGCAGCTTCGATGTTATTCCGTGGGGTCGATGATGTTTATGCCGATGAGTTATTAAAGAACGCTAAACAACTATATGACTTTGCCGAAACCTATCAAGGTAAATATTCCGATTCGGTAACTTCTGCTTCTCCTTTCTATACTTCCTGGAGTGGTTATGGTGATGAATTAGCATCAGGTGCCGCTTGGTTAGCTAAAGCTACAGGCCAAGAGTCTTATTTAAATAAGGCAGAGAACTACTTTAAAAATAATGTTGGTGGATTGGGTGACTGGTCATGGGCAGTCGATGACCATTCCTATGGTGCGGCAGTCATTTTGGCTCAAGAAAGTGAAGATCCTTTCTTTAAGGGTCAAGTTGAAGGTTGGTTGGATAACTGGATTAATGGTAATAGTAATATTAACTATACTGAAGGTGGTTTTGCTCACCGTGCCGACTGGGGTTCAGTTCCGGTGACTAGTTCGGCGGCTTATTTGGCGCAACTGTATCACGATACGGTTAATGATGATGATCGCTATAGTGAGTTTGCTAACAAGCAGGTTGATTATATTTTGGGTGATAATCCTGCTGGTTTGAGTTATATGGTGGGCTTTGGTGAGAATTACCCCCAGCGTCCTCATCATCGTGGTTCGGCGCCTAATCTGAAGAATGACCCGACTGCAGTACAGGAGAATGTGCTTTATGGTGCGGTCGTCGGTGGTCCTGGTGAGGCTGATGATTTTTCTCATAATGACCGTCGTGATGATTGGATCACTAATGAGGTGGGTACGAGCTATAATGCGCCTTTTGCTTCGGCATTGATTCAGCAGTATGATCGTCTTGGTGGTGATGCTCTTTCGATGAGTCAGTTGGATGCTTTAGCTGGTATTGATGCTGATGGTGTTGGTTTTTAGATCTAGATTATTGAAGATAAAAAGATAATTTTTCTTTCAGGTATTAGTTTCAACAACGTTTAACTTACGTAACTTTTCTTTTAGCATCAAAGCCATTGATGCTGATTTTTTTTCTAAGAATTAGATTTATTTGATGCTAATTGTCTAGAAAGATATTGTCTTGATAGAACTAAAATAATACCTCCCAAAATCATTATTGATGAAATTATCAAGCGCGCTGAGATTACCTCTTGAGCAAATATTACACCACCAACAGCAGCAATAATTGGTACTAGTAATTGAACCACGGATGCTTGCATAGTAGAAAGTGTTCTGACTGCCCTGTACCAAACTGTATAGCCAATTCCCGAAGCTACGGCACCAGATACGACAGCAAGAATTATGCCTTCTTGAGATAAATTAATATTTTTAAATTCAATAATCAATAATGCCAAAATGAATGGAAAGGTGTACAAAAAATTGATTGCCGAATCATTGATAGGTTGTTTTGAACCTCTTCCTCTTAGGGTATATATTCCCCAAGCCATACCAGCTAAACTCATGAGAATGAAACCTGTTAATGAGGGTGTAGTTAAACTAGGTTTTACTAAATAGATGAACCCCAAAAATGCTGTAATTACACCCATCCATTCTAAAAAATGAAGTTTTTTGCCTGATGCTAGATTAGCTAGAATCATAGTAATTTGTACCGCCCCAAACAAGATTAAAGCACCAGTACCTGTATCTAGAGAAATATAGGCATAGGAAAAAGCTACTGCATACAAAAAAAGTGCAGTAGAAGAGATCCAGTTTGTTTTAGTGGTAGAGCTATTTTGAGTCTGAGAGATTTGAGAAATTAGCAATAGCATTACAATTCCTGATAGCAATCGAACAATAGTAAAGCTAGCAGCATCAATTTGACCTCCGCCCAATGCCAATCGACAAAGAACTGAATTACCCGCAAAGGCGATTAGAGAGAAACTGGTAAAAGCAATAGTCTTGAATATGTGTAGCTTCAAGTTATGATACCAAATCAATAAATGTTGGCGACAGATAGAGCGTCAAGAATGAAACTAGATCCACAAACAGAAATAAAATAAATTCAGGAGTTAACTTCTTCCGACTCTACCCACGCTACGTTTGGTAGAGCAGTGGAGAAAGTGACTCCTTCACTGACTTTAATGCAGCAAAACCAGCTTTTTAAATGGTAACTATCTGCCAACATGTGGAGCGTTGCTCTAGTCAAGGGAGTACTCAATCATACAGTATTTCCTCAAAACAAATTTGTCCTACCTCTACTAAAGTTGCTTCCGCTTTTTTATCGGAGACAGAAGCAGCAGTTAGTTGTTTAAATTCACCCAGGCTATATTTACTTTGAAATTTATCAATCGTGCAGTTGCATAGTTGTTTAGCTTCTGCCTCGACTAAACCCTCTCCCATAGATGTTTGCATACATTCTTGAGCGTAACCCCTTACAAATTCATCTGGGTATTGATTGGAGTCTGGAGATTTGAAAGTACTTTGGGCGGATACACCTTTAGCTGCTATTAAAACAAACAAAGTTAGTAGAGAAGAATAAAAATACTGCATAGCGATCGCAATTCTAGGTAAATACAAAAATTATAGAAATACGATCTTATATTATCTAATCGACAGTTTGTACTGATAAATTCTCTTCTAACTGAATTAACTCATCTCGGTGGGCAATGACTTTAACTAAGTTAGGGCTATCTTGACGGGAAACTACCCGCAATAATATTTCCTCCCAACGTCCTGCTTTACGCCAGTAAAATATACCCGCTAAAGGTGCTAACAAAACCAATAGCCAAAACAAGCGATCGACATTGGGAAATAGCAAAAATAAAATTAACGCTAAGCAAGAAAAGCCCACGCCAGCTAGTAAGCTCAGTAGTACCGCCAAGAATATACTGGGTTGAACAAAACCCTTAAAAGAAACCTGTTTTTTTTCAGGATCTACCGCAGTTAATTGATAAGCTCTACTCTCGAAGTATTGCTGTAATTTTTTGATTAGAATATCTTCAGACTCCGTTGGAAGGAGTTGAATTTGTTGGATACGATCTTTTACCGAAGCCCGAATAAAGAAAAATAACCCAATCATCATTAATAGGGTGAGAAAAAAAGTTGAAGAAATAACTGGCAAATCCACTTTGGTTAATTTTTGTTTAATTATGAGATATATATTTGAATATATACCAATTTTAGGCTACTAGTTAAGCAATTCTATTTTCAGCGTTTTTTTTAAAGAGGATTTATTGCTCGATTTGCCGTTGTATTCTTCTAGGGAGAAGACTAAAAAAATCATATCCCGTTCTTTTCTCTACTGTATTAACAGATACTAGATAGTCTTTCCAGTCGGTAAGTCTTACTGTTTCATTGTTGGGAATCCATACTGCAATAGTTTTAGCATTATTAACCGTCACATCACTTTGAGATTGATCCAAAACTAGAACAACTTTCCAATTATATTGTTCTACTGCAATCTTATTTTTAGCAATTTTGTTGGCAATATTACTTCCTCCAGCAACAATATAAAGCTGTTTACCTTGAAACACCAGATCGCGACAGTGTTCTTCTAATTCTCGCCATACTTCCCGATTGTTTTGGGGGGCTTGAGGGATAATATTGCTCATAATAAAAGTAGCGCTATTATCGCCTTGACGACGAGTACGATCGCCACTGGGGACAAGATGACCGCGATCATACCCGCTACCACGATAATCATTTGGTCTGGCAGCATAACATCCTTTAGGTAAGTCTAAATCGGGACGAAAATTATCTTGGCGAGCAATTTTCCCCAACCAACTGGGATCGAGTTCCCAACTTGCCCAATTAGCTATTCCCTCACTGCAATTGTAAGATAGGGCGTATTCAGGACGTTCAATCAGGTAGTTATTTGGCTGATTGATAGCAGCCTGAGTGGGATTACCATATTTCAAATGAATATTGCGCGAAACTGTATTAGAGCAACTGGTCAATAATACAGTTAATAATACAATTGCGATCGCTGTAATAATCCAACCCCAATTTAGAATCAGCGACTTCGATTTTGCAGTCATTTTATAATACTGATTTTGGTTACAGGATTGATAATTCTCCAATTGTTTCCAACCGTTTGTAGGGAGTTAATTGCACAAAACTATCTGAAAGTATTTCGGCGATCGCTGGAGAAATCCAGCCCATTTGTTTGAGTAACTGAATGGCTGCTGCGTATTTTGCCCTTTTTGCCCCATCTTTTACTTTAATTGCCAGTCCCATACCCTGACCGACTCTACCAACACACTGAATACCTTCTGCACCAGACTTACTAACTAATTCCCCCTCACTCAATTGCATTAACTCTGTATCAAAAGCCCCATCTCCTGAAATCAAGCGGGGATAGTAAGTCATCGCTCTAGCAATACGCTCTAAATCCACGCTATCGCCTGCTGCTAGCTTGGCATATAAATACGCCATCTGATTTAATTCCATTGAGTAAGTCGGCATCCCGCAGTCGTCTTTTGCCCCAATTAACTCTTCCCCAGGCATTTCGAGTAATTCTGAGATTTTATCAAGAATTAGTTTTTGTGCGGGGTTAGAACGGTGCAAATAGGTGCTTAAAGGCCAGTTGCGATTTTGACATACTGCCAAAACTCCTGCGTGCTTGCCCGAACAATTGTGCTGCAAACGAGTTCTTTTTCCTGGGGAAATGGGACATTTAAGATTTGTGGGATCGACATCAGCACGCCAAAGTACGTTAAATGCTTGTCTGGCTTGCTCAACTGTTCCCTGATGAGAACTACACATAATCGCCAAATCGCGATCGCTTAAATCGTATTTTTGTAATGTTCCCGTACTGGTTACTGCTAAGGCTTGAAAAGGCTTTAAAGCAGAACGAATAAACGCTGATGCTTCGTAATTTCCCGCAGCTAACAATGTTCGCCCCCTGACATCGCAAACTGAAGCCTCTACCTGATGAGACGATTCGACAATTCCTTCTCGAAGTAGATGGACTTCAATCGAAGGTGTATGAGTTTTTTTTGCCCTGGTCATTCAATCCTGTGGTGATGAGTAGATATTATATACTTAGAAACTAGCTCTAAGAATCTTAGCTTTTCAAATAATTTGCCAGAAATTAGTTTAACCCATCACCAGCCAAATTAAAGCACTTAGGACGATAACCCCTGCTAAGATACTGTAAGTCTTATGAAATCTTCTTATTATCGGTTCGATTTCGTAGCTAGCAATCAGGCGATCGCGATTTAACATTACCGTTGGCTTAATCCAGGTTTGTCCGTCGTACCAACCCGACTCTTCATAGAAAATGCGATCGCTTTTGAGTCGATCCTTGATATATTGCCAACCCAAGTAAATTCTGGAGATAAATATAGCGCTTAGCAGACAAATTCCGATCGCGCTAGAGAGGATACAGTGAAACCAGTCATGCCAGGGAACAAACACCGACATTGCCAGAGGAACGGTTAAAATAGCACTCCAAAAGCTTACCCAAACTATTTTCTGGCGGTATTTACCTATGCCCAAAGTACCCCAGTCAAAAAGCCAAGATTCTTTAAGCTTTTCATATTCATTAATTGGCTGTTGTTCGCTAGGTACGGGACAAAACGTGGTTGATTTATTCATCTTTGAGAAGTTTGACTAGAGTCGCGAGAATATTCTATGCGTTCTGCGTGTCCCCAAAACGCTTCTAGATTATAGTATTCTCTCTCTTCTGGAAGAAAGGTATGAACAATTACATCTGCATAATCTTGTACTACCCAGTCTCCTTCTTTTTTACCCGAAACCCTCACAGGAAGTAGATTGTACTCCTCTTCGATTTTTTCCTCAATAGATTCGGCGATCGCTTTTAATTGAGTCCGTGAAAAACCCGTAATAATGACAAAGTAATCTGCTAAATAGGAAATATCTGTCACTTTCAATAAGACAATATCCTGAGCTTTTTTGTCGTCTGCTGCATCTGCTATTTGTAAAGCTAATTCTTGGCTATCTAATATTGCAGAATTTGAAGACTGTTGTTGAGTTGCAATCGCTTGTTCTGATGATAATTTACTCATTCAAATATGTTTTAAAGTTTTATGATGAAATTTTGCTTGACTTGATTAATTTAATTTTCCTTGGCTTTTGCTAAAGCCCAATTCCTAGTCAAGATAGTGCGGGGATGAATAATTTTCTGCTGACTTACTAGATATTTTAATGAATAATCACTAGTTTGTTGTACGCATTTGTAAAGATTTTCTTTGGCTACAGCGCGCATTGCGTTTAACTCTGGAGTATCTCCCCGGCTTGGCTCAAGAGCATCAGCCAGAAAAACCACGCAGCTTAATTTACTCATTCGGGGTGTACCCAAGGTATGATTGGCGATCGCATCGAGTATTTTGACATCTTTTACGCCAAATTCCTGACTGGCTACGACTGCACCAATATCAGCATGGAGTAGATGAGGGGAACTAAGACATACTTCATCGACGGTTATCTTAGCTTGTTTGGCTATTTTTAGCAGTTTCTTGGGAGGAAAGAACTTCGCCAAATCGTGCATCAATCCTGCCTGTGCTGCTTTCTTCTCGTTTAAATTGTGGCAACGAGCCAAATCGATACAGGTTTGCTCCACACCTATAATGTGTTGTAAACGATGCTCATTGACGTTTTCTTTTAACCAAGAGATAACGCTGTTGCGCATGAAAATTTGCGTAGTTTAGTAATTTAAAACAATCATTCTTTAAGCTTCCTTGCTTTTGGCTCTAGGCTTCAAGCTGATATTTTTGATCTTCTAAAAATTATTATAACTTAAGTTACCAATAGGTAATACAAAATAAGTAATTAATGTTACTTAATATTTAAAGAGGAATCTATACTATAAGTCTTTACCTAGTTAATTTGGCTACCATCTCTGCGCGAGAGGTAACTTCTAACTTACGAAATATTTTTTTTAAAACTTGCTTCACAGTATTGTGACTAATCCACAATTGATTACCAATTTCAATATTAGTCATTCCCTGAGCTACTAGCTCGGCAATCTGCATTTCTCTTGTGGTTAAACGTTTTTGGTAAACATCGCTAGGTAAATATGATGAGTGAGAACGTAAATTAGCCAAACAAGCAGACAAATGAAGACACACCGCACTCAAATTGCTTAAATCTTTGATGTCAAAAGCTGGTGTGTCGCCAACACGAGCAAAGTTAACGGTACCAATTAATCTACCATTGTTAACAATTGGCCCAGTCATAATGTGTTCATGACCACCTTGAACACAGCATCTTTGATATAGCTGACTTTGCTTCCATGTTCCTTGGGGTAAAACCAATTCTTCATGGGCTGGTGCATGATATTTCACAACATATTTCAATACAGGATCGACTGCTCTACCAATTTTCTGATATTGCTCAATAAAGTTGTCATCAACTCCCACAACATCAGAACTAATTAGGTTATTTCTGCTATCCCCTAAATATATTCCCCAACGCTGGACGCTAAAGCATTGACTAAGATTATCCATCAATCTAAATCTCAGTTCGGCTTCAGTTTGGGAAGTTGCCATTAATTGAAATAGGGAATGCAAACTCATGATGATTAATTAACGTGAAATTATACCCATCTGGGTACTATCAAAACTCATTGCCTTTGTTTACGATCATCTCAGATTAAATAATTTCTGCATTTTATGATGACTAAACAGATTAATATTGGTTTTTTAATTTATTCTGATGTAATTCAATTAGATGTAATGGGTGCTTATCAAGTCTTATCTTTTCCCCCCAATGCAACTATTCATTTGATTGGAAAAACTTTAGAACCAATTACTAGTAATGAAGGCTTAATCCTTACGCCTACAGCTACTATAAACGATTGTCCCTCTCTAGACGTGATTTGTGTTCCTGGTGGAGGAATGGGACAGATAGAAGTGATGCAGGATCGGGCAATTTTAAATTTTTTAGCTTCTTTGGGCAATCAAACGCCCTATATTACTAGTGTTTGTACTGGTTCGCTAATTTTAGCAAAGGCCAACTTATTAGAGGGTTATCGAGCTACTTGCCACTGGGCGTTTAAAGAGCATTTATCCGCCTTGAGAGTTAAAGTTGCAGCTGAAAGGATAGTTACAGATCGTAACCGCATCACGGGGGCTGGCGTTACTTCGGGGATTGATTTTGGTCTTACTTTAGTTGGCTTGCTTTGGGATGAGGAAATGGCAAAAATGACTCAATTGATGCTGGAATATAATCCCCAACCACCATTTAACGCTGGTACTCCCGCTACCGCAGGTGAACCTTTAGTAACATCTCTCAAGAAACTAGGCAGTCCTATTATTGAAGGATTTTGGCAAGGAATTGGAGTTAATAAAAAAGAGCCAAGCTAACTTAGCTTGGCTCTTTTTGCTTTAGTACCCCCAAGGGAATTTGAATCCCTGTCGCCTCCGTGAAAGGGAGGTGTCCTAGGCCACTAGACGATGGGGGCTTGGACTTGTAGAGTTGATTGATTCAACTCACAACGTTTCTAAATATATCGAATATTTTTGTTACTGTCAATACTCTTTACTAAAAAAGTTTGATGGCTAACGACCACTCCTTTACTGCGTACCTTCTCGCATTTGCCTGAGACGCTGTTGCGCCATAGGATCAAGGGCATTAAATAAAAAACGACCAGAAGATTTCTTCTTGGTCTGTTTTTTGGTTCTACTTTTAGTCTGGCGTATTGATTGGTCTACTTCTCTAGCTAGGGTTTGAGCAGAACGCCACTCTGCACCGTAACCAACTACTGTCAATTGTTGAGCGCGATCGCTAGTAGCGACGATTAAGCGAGTAGATTCCTGTTGATATTTCTTGCGAGAGAACACCGCACAAAATTTTTCAATATAAGTATCTGCGGTTTCTGCAAAAGCAGTGTAATGAACTGATAAGTCTGGAGTGTGATTTTCGACACTGCGGGGAGTATCTTGATAGTGAGCATCAAAAACTACCTTGGTACGGTATTCCATTGCTGCACTGTAGTTAATCAGACATTCAACAAGTTCGCGACGGGCTACTTCTAACCCATCGCGATCGCGACTTTTTTTCAGGTCAGACCAGTCGCCGATGATATTGTAACCATCGACGAGTAGTATCGCCTGGTAGGAAGAGGAAGACATTGCAATTTATGATGGTTAGAAAATTAAAATACTATCTTTTCCATGATAAGCAACTTTGTTAACAAAAAGTTAAACAAATAAAATTTAACTTCTTGTTTTTAGCTTTCACCCCACCACTAGCCTTTGCTTGAGACTTTGAGGATCTCCTTGGGCAACAACCTCTCCTCCTTCTAGTAGGAAAGCTCCATCACAGTAATCTAACTCTTCCAAACGATGAGTCACCCACAAAGCAGTCAGGTTACGTTCTCTAACTAGATTTTTTACCTGACCTACTAATTCCAATTGGGTATCGTGGTCCAACAAAGCAGTAGGTTCATCAAACATAATTACTTCGCAATTACGAGCAATTGCCCCTGCGATCGCAATTCGTTGTTTTTGTCCTCCACTCAAAGCGTGAATTGGACGTCTCTCAAAATCTAAAAGATTGACTGCATCTAAAGCAGAGCGAACTCGATCCTTAACTTGTGCTAAGGACAAATTTTCGTCAACTAAGCCAAAAGCAATATCAGCACCCACCGTCGGCATTACCAACTGGCGATCGGGATTTTGGAATACAAACCCTGTTTTATAAGGCATGACGATTGAGCCACTATCTGGTATCAATAATCCCGCCAATAATCTTAACAAGGTTGATTTGCCACTGCCATTGTTGCCAAGCAACATCCAAAATTCTCCTGGAGGTACTTCTAGAGAACAGTTTTCTAGTACTTTTGCTTCAGGTGACCACTCAAAACAAACACGATCCACTCGAATGACTGGAGTCTGGTCTGATTTTAGATCTGTGGGCAGAGAATGAGACATTATTGGTTAGCAGCGGTAGCAGCAAAGAAACCTGGTACTCGACCTTCTGCCATCCCACCAGATTTTTTGTTAATGCTGATGGCGCAAATTAAATGACCTTTAACTGCTACTTTTTTATCTTCATCTTTGTCACAGGTGAGTTCGATTAAATCGTTACTCTCAGAATTCATAGCCTGTGTAATTTGCTGATAAAGATTTTCTGCTGCTTCTATTTCTTTGCGTTGTACCTGAATGGGTAGGGGAATATCTTGTAAAACTATATCGATGGTGTACATAAAACTCTCATAAAACTATGGCTGTACTTTAGATTATCTTCGATCTGCTCTGAAATTCCCATCTTTATTCGCTTTATAGCCAGCAAAATTTTACACGAAATTTAATTTTTTCTTTGGATTTAGCCGAGAATTATGAGCTATTTTCTCTTATTATGTGTAATATAAGTAAAGAAAAGTTAACTTTTCTCACAATTGGTTTGATGTACATTCTTGTCAAATCATCAAATTGTAATAATTCTAACAATCTTATAAGTATTATTTCGGAGATCTAATCTATATGACAATAGCAGTAGGACGCGCTCCTGCCCAGCAAGGCTTGTTTGATGCGGTCGATGACTGGCTAAAGCGCGATCGTTTTGTATTCGTAGGATGGTCTGGTATTCTTCTATTCCCCTGTGCCTATATGGCGATCGGTGGATGGCTGACCTGCACCACATTTGTAACTAGCTGGTACACTCACGGACTAGCATCTTCTTATTTAGAAGGATGTAACTTCCTTACCGTAGCAACTTCCACTCCTGCAGATAGTATGGGTCACTCCTTACTATTCTTGTGGGGACCTGAAGCAGCATGGAGCTTTACCCGCTGGTGTCAAATCGGTGGCTTGTGGGCTTTTGTAGCACTACACGGTGCATTTGCTCTGATTGGATTCATGCTACGACAGTTTGAGATTTCTCGTCTAGTGGGGATTCGTCCTTACAATGCGATCGCCTTCTCAGCACCCATCGCTGTCTTCGTATCTGTATTCCTACTTTATCCTTTAGGACAATCGAGTTGGTTCTTTGCACCTAGTCTTGGTGTAGCGGGAATCTTCCGTTTCATCCTGTTCGTACAAGGTTTCCACAACTTCACTCTCAACCCCTTCCACATGATGGGCGTAGCGGGTGTACTTGGTGGAGCATTACTCTGTGCGATTCACGGAGCGACAGTAGAGAATACTCTATTTGATGATGGCGACGGAGCCAACACCTTCCGTGCGTTTGAGCCAACTCAAGCAGAAGAAACCTACAGTATGGTGACAGCTAACCGTTTCTGGTCACAGATATTTGGGATTGCATTCTCCAACAAACGTTGGTTGCACTTCTTTATGTTATTCGTACCCGTAACTGGACTATGGATGGCAAGTATCGGTATTATCGGTATTGCCTTGAACCTACGAGCTTATGACTTCGTATCTCAAGAATTGAGAGCAGCAGAAGATCCTGAGTTTGAAACGTTCTACACCAAAAACATCTTGCTCAATGAAGGTCTAAGAGCATGGATGGCAACACAAGACCAACCACATCAAAACTTTGAATTCCCTGAAGAAGTATTACCACGTGGTAACGCGCTGTAAGAAATATTCAGTGAATATGTAAATCAGAAGAATTAGAATTTAATCTAGTTCAAAATAAGCTCCTCAGAGATGGGGGGTTTATTTTTTTTTCAGCTTGTTTTAAAATTTTTTGGTGTAATTGGTGAAGCCTAGCCGAAAGTATTGCCAATGGCACTTATTTTTAATATTCTGTTGAGAAAGATCGATGCTATGCTTGGTAAATTATTTACTTCGGTAACTGCTCATGATGAAACCCCCTGGGCTTGGGCTAACATTCTTTTATTATTTTACTGTTACCAACTTAATTGTTATTGGACTACTTTCTCGAAGATTTGAGGTCAGCTTCCTCGACCATTCTCTTTATCCTATTGCTATATGTGCTGGTCTAATTGGCGGTATTTTGGGGACTACTTTTAATCGTAATGTTACAATCTCTACCACCGTCAAACGTAAAGCAGTCTGGCTCAAAACTTTGAACCAACAATTAGCAGACATGGGGTTTGAACCTCAAAGTGAGTTAGAAGATTTCACTATTTATCGAAAACCAGCGATCGCAACTTTATTCTCTGGACGAGTCTTTCTCAAGTTTGAAGGAAAAACTGCCACTATTATGGGACGCGCCAGCGTTATTAAAAAACTGAAACAAGGTAATTTGGAATTGAGCTAAAGTAATGTTTTAAATCTGATTATTGCGATCGCTTGATATCACTACTTAGTTCTATATCAAAGGAGAAATAATTATTAAGGTTGATAGCCAAGACTTCTCAAAAACTGCTCTATTTTAGTTATTCTTTCCTCTAAACTTAATTCTCGTGGTTGAGAGTTACTTAATTTTTTAGCTACTGCGATAAAATCTGACCAGCTACGACCATACATTTGCTGACCATATATTTTGTTATAAGCTAGTTTGGCATTTTTTAAAGTACCAAATTTTTTAACAAAATACTCTTTGGTATATGTAGAATTTAGCCTATTACTCTGAATATCTTGATTATCTAAATTCTTATGGATTATATTATTGTGCTTATTTAGTTCTTTAGCAGCAATTAGCGCAGTGCTCTTGAAAGCATTATCATATACCTCAGAACTTTTTTTCAATTCTTCTCTGACTTTTTTTAATTGATTTAATACCATGAGTTCAAATTTTACTAATTTAATAAACTACGACCAATTGAAGCTGGATCGGTAAACATTTGAGGATGTTCTCTTTCATCCAAGTTACGTTCAAAATTAGTTGTTTCCTCTTCAAAAAAAAAGCCTTTTAGCTTCCTGAATCAAACAAATATTATTTTCATTGGTTGTTTTGTTGATATTTTCGCAAACTCTTTTATATTCTTCAATTTTAGCGATAATCTTATCTAATTCCAATATAGCTCTGTCTCGTGATTCTTTAGCTTGTATCGCTTCTTTTATACTATTAGATAATTCTTCTTTTCGGCGATCCAACTCTTCGCTTACTTCATCTCTTTGCCGACAAACAAACATATTACTGTATTTAATCACAGAAACTTCTTGTTCGAGTTTTTGCTTTTGCTTTCGATATCTTTTGGTCCATCCCTTGTAAGCTCTAACTCTATTTTTTAATGTTTGTAGTTCATTCTTAACATCAAATATTGTGTTTTCAACTTGCTGTATTTTCTGAATTACATCAACGCGATTCAACATAGTAATTGTTATATATTTTAAAATATTATGCTAAAAGCTATTTGAAAAAGTAGCTATGTATGCGATCGCATTGATCGAGAGATCTTAGTAAATTATTTTCATGTAATTCAAACGAGATATTTTTAAACCTAAAAATTGGTAGATGTAGAGGCAAAAATATTTACCCCTACATTTTTAACGTGAGCGTCTAACCGATTAATTCTTTTGCTCGTTTGACAAAATTATCGACAGTAATGCCGTTAAACTCCATAATTTGACCAGCACTAGAAGCAGTTTCGCCTCGTTTCCAAGCAAATAAATCCCGCTTACTATTACTGCGCAGCATAACGGGTTCTAACATGGCACTCGATCCACCAGTAACACCGATTAAAGCATCGCCATCAAACATAGTTGAGAATTCTGTATCAGATAGAAAATCACCATCTTGAGATTGAGTAATAGTATCCCATGCCACATCGCTTGGACGATATAAACGACGGGGATTGACTACAGAAACAATTTTAGAACCAATTCCTTGGGCTTTTAACTGTTCTGCTGCTTCAAAAGTAGGAATCAAAGTCATGTCGCCAATAACTGCGAAGACGACGGTTTGATCTCCTGGAGTTTCCTGTAAAACGATCGCACCTTTTGTCAAAGCTTCTCTAGTTTGTTCAAAAGTAGTTCGGACTTCTAAAGGAGACTTACTAGCGGTAATGGTAATACCTTTATTGCTTGTACCCAATGCCCATTCATAACAAGCCTGAATACTATTAGCATCGCAAGGGAAGAGAGGAAAGACGTTGCCATTACGCATCATACCTGCAAAGTAATTTTCTACTTCTGGGCGTTGGTGTGTCCAGCCGTTGCGCCCTTGTTCTAATGCCCCTGCAGTAAATAGAGTAATAGTAGAAGGAGTAGGACGACGTAATTCTGCCATTGCTTGGGTGACTGTTTGCCAGATTGGTAAACCGTTGATGGCAAAAGATTCGTAGGAACACCATAATGTACGTGCGCCAAATAAAGCCTGGGCTGCCGCTAAACCTGCACAAGCATCTTCGCTAAGAGGTTCATATACCTGTCCGTTAGGCTGTTGGGAGTAGGTTTCATCTTTAGTGGGGTGGATGATTTTTAATGCCGTGTTGATATTTTTAATCCCCGATGCTGCATTCCCATCAGCGTTTGCCACAATAAAGTTTTCATCTTGTTGCCCAACATAGGCTGCCATTGCACCCATTGCGGTAGTAGCAACTTTTTTGTCTTCACCGATGCTATATTCTTCCAAGGGAATATTACCCAAGTCGGGTATAGAGTATTCTTTTTCGGTAACGGCTGTCTCTACTGCTGCACCACCATTAGAACGTAAATAATTATCGCGCACAAGCTGCCAGGCTTCGGGAGTTAACGCCCTTTGTTTGAGGGCAGCCATAATGTAATCTTTGTCTACATTATCGCCAGGATATAAATTGTGAGACTGCGCGCCATCTTTATGGACTCCCGATCCTTTTAGCTGTTTAACGATTAAGACAGTTAACTTACCGCCCAATGCAGACTTAGCAGCTTTGTCTGTTGCTTCTAATACTGCTTGGGTAAACGCCATTCTGCCTTCATGATTAAAGCGAGTACTGTTGACATAATCTCCTGGTTGGTTAGTGTTGTCGTAGTCTTTGGCATTAACTAAAATAACTTCCTCAAAACCGTTACCTTTCCAGTAAGCAATCATCTCTTCATTGCTTTTAGTCGAAACCATGCTGTGATGTTCTTGAGAGAAACCATTCCAAACCAAGATTGGCAAGAAATTAGTTACCTGGGGAAAAGAAGTATTAAAGTGACCGAAGCTACTCATGATATAGGGTTCGCCCAAACCACCATCGCCGATAGTTACGGGAAATAATACCCCTGGATGGAGTTTCGCCCCTGCCATAGCGAAATGTTGCCCTTGTCCTAATGGTCCTGCGGGGTTGAGTAAGCCAGGGATTTGTCCTGAGAGGTGTCCTAGTAACCCATGCATCTCTCGAAAGCGATCGCGCATATCCTGTACATTATTAATCCCCATCGCTTCAAGGGATGTATCTAAAAAGACATTACTATAAAATCCTGGGGCGTGGTGTCCCACCTCCGTAATAATATTCTTGTGTCCCAACATGACCAAAGATGCGATCGCATCGGCAATACTCGCAAATCCTCCAGGGTGTCCCGATTGTTTGCTGGCAGTAATTTGTAGGGTTAGATAGCGCAAGGCATCTGCTGCCAACATGGTTTGATAAACTGCGGATTTATCTGTAGGATCGGCGATCGCAGTTTGTCCTGATTTAATAGCTGCGGTTTGTCCATATTCGGCAAAACCAGGCAACTCTTCTTTGAAATGTTGAATTCCTTGGCAAAAAGCGGGAACGTTTGTAGCAACGGTCATAAAAATATTTCCTTTGTTTATCAAACTGCAAGTATTAAGTAAATCTTACAATTTCAGGTGGTCGTCAAACGACAAGATCTGTCTATGGGTTGTATTGGGTTATGCTTATGCTCTTTTGAAACTAGGATATATCTTTAATAATTGCTAAAAAAGCGGAAAAAATGTCTTTATATTGGACTAATAAGTCAAAAGATCATATTTATGTTACGTTTTTACTGTCTATTATATTTTTAAATTTTAATGCTATTGCTCAAGCAAAACCTAACCTCGAACGAGATAGTCAAAGTAATACACCAAAACCTGTATTCTTGGGGCAAGAAGTTAGTAAGGAAGTAATTGTACCAGTAGGCGATCGCGAAATTATTACCAGGATTGTAGTACGTTTTGTAGATCGAGACGGCAAAATCATTGAAGGCAAAACTAAACCCCAAATTATTACTCAAGAATTTAAACTCAAACCAGGGGATATTTATCGTGCAGATTTAGCCAAACAGGGTTTGCAAAGAGTCTTAGATTTAGTAATTGTCGATCGCGCCAGCCTCTATTTAGAAAAAACAAATAATAGCAAAGAGGCGACTATGGCGATCGCCATACAAGAAAACAGTAATTTTTCGATTGGTTTTGGTTTGACTTTACCCCCGCCAACTGCCTTGCAAGGTTCAGTTAGACCAGTGACAGTCAATGCCCTATCAGATAGTGCTAATGGTTTCACTAGTGGTACTCAAATAGGCTTGCTTAACTTGGGGAGAAACAACCAAGAGATCAGCTTGGGTATAGAAGGTGGGACACAAGCATTCGGTTTTAATGTGGGATATAGAAAGTATCTCAGAAGCGATCGCGGTTTTGGAGTTAATTTTTATAATCGCCGAGGTGTTGAGTCAGAATATGAAGGAGGAGATCCCGATCTAGATTTGGATAATAGCAGCGATCCTTGGATACATCGCCTAGGCGGTGGGATTGAATATTTTGTGCCAATAGCAAAAGATTGGCTTAGTGCGGTCGGAATTTCTTATCAACGGACATCGATTAGAGATGGCGCGTTTTCTTCTAATATTGAATCAACAGATGTATTGGGCAATCGTTTAACCAAGACTAATAGCGGACAAGAGGATTTACTGACTCTCAACTTTGCCACTGTCTTAAATCGGCAAGACAATTCTAGAAATTCCACTCGCGGTTACAAATTTCAATTTGGTAGCGATCTCTATTTACCTATCGGAGAAAGTGATATTTTAGCCAATCGTTTGGCTGTCAACTATACTCACTATTTTCCCGTCCCTTTGTTTGGATTTACTCAAGGGGCAAAAACCCTCGTCCTCAACTTTCAAGGAGGTACTATTTTAGGCGATGCCGTTCCTTACGAATCATTTATTCTAGGCGGTTCTAGCTCGGTACGGGGTTATGGTGCTAGCGAGATCAGTACTTCTCGTAGCTTTGTTCAGGGGACGATTGAATACCACTATCCGATTGACAATTTTGAAGTATTAAAAAACCAAATTCAGCTTGGGGGAGCGTTTTTTGTCGATTATGCTAACGATTTAGGTTCATCTGATGCTGTAATTGGTCAACCAGCCATTGCTCGTAACCGACCTGGCTCTGGTCTGGGATATGGTTTGGGGTTACGCGCCCTAACTCCAATTGGTGTGGTAAGAACAGAATTTGCCCTCAACGATGAAGGAGACACTAAATTTATCTTTAAAATTGGCGATCGCTTTTAAATTAACTGGCATTAGGCACTTTATGTATCTGCCATGGTGGGGAAAAAGGAAAAGGCTAAACTGGTTCAAACTGTAAATTTTATGCTTGGGACATACTTCTATTTAAAGGGCTATAAGCTATAGGCTTTTTAAAATCCATCAAGAAGCGATCGCCTTGAGGATAATCATTACTCTCTTAAAGCGATCTTCATTTTTATTCCGTGCTTGGGACGTAATGTTAGAGAAGGCAGTAGTTCAATTGACTGTTGAGAGACTAGAGTCAGATGAAACTTTTGGACGACCATAGCTAAAATTAGCGTAGCTTCCATCATAGAGAAGGCTTTGCCAATACATACCCTCGCTCCCGCACCAAAAGGAAAATAGGCGCAACGAGGTAAGTGCTGTTCAAAATTGTTCGACCAGCGATCGGGATCGAACTGTTCGGGGCGATCAAAAAAGCGCGCATGCAGTCTGCATTAGCCTGCGATGATATTTCCAGGTATCACCACGACTCAACAGTAGACCATTACCCAAAACATCTTGCAATGCTCGATAGCTGATATCCTTGATGCAACGCCTGATTTTGCTTGTTCAACACCTCATCAATTAAGTTGGGATGATTTAAAAAACAAGTTTTGGTCGAACCAATGTTTAAGAAAACAATATCCCCATATTCTTGAGCGCACTTGAGTGAAAATTCTAGCGGAGTACGACCAAATTGAAGTAACGCTGCAATCGAGGACAATCCCTGGAATTTTGTTAGCTGATAATTGTGATGAGTTGTTGTTGCTGTTTTAGTCATTTGTTTTCTCTCTAATTAAAGTGAGTAATGCTGTTAAAACATGCGATCATTTTCAAATTAACTGGTATCAGACACTTTATGTATCTGCCATAGTGGAAAAAAGGGAAAGGGTTAAGAGGAAAAGGTTGAGGGCTAAACTGATTCAAGCTGTAGATTTTTGATTATTTTGAGCAATATTATTATTTAAACCAAAAAACGCTCTCGAAAAGCGGTCAATACTGCTTTTGTTTTAGTGCGATCGTATACGCCAAAGACGACGCGCTCAAAATAGCCTTTAAACTCTGGTGCTTCTAACCACTGACCAAAAGCATCTGCCACCATTTTAGAAAATCGACCGACAGATCCGAAGCAGTTGTTAGTTTTCCTGCTTGAACAATGCTTAAAGTTTCTTGGGCGACAGCTTTTAAGGACATAGACTAGATTAACTTCTATCAACCAAAATCAATTGGTTGGCGATTGTCTGGACGATCGCGATAATCATCATATTGATCATCAGAGTTATCAGCTTTTGGCTGATAATCATCATAATCATCAGTGTCATAATCAGACGAGCGATCATCATAGCCATCGTCGGAATAATTATCGTCTGAATAATCATCAGCATTGTCTAGAGGCTGATAATCAACTACATAGTCACCAGGGATAGATGGTTCATTACCTTCTGGCTCATAACTTCTTCCTAGATCGTTATTATCATCGCCGTCGTAGTTGCGACTGGGATCAGAACTATAACTTTTACCTAAATCATCCTCATTGTAATCTTCCTCTGGTTCATAACTCCTACCCAAATCCGCTGGACTAGGTCTACGTCTAGAAGTAACAGGGGGTGTTGGCTCGCTATAGCTATCATCTCTGCTGGGACGAGGACGAGGACGAGGACGAGGCGTAGTGCGGGGAGTTTCTGCCCATTCATCTCTAGGATTCCAATCGTCGTAACTATCTACGGGTGGCGTAGTAGGACGAGGACGAGGACGACTATTTCTTTCAGGAGGTCTTTCGTCGGTCGGATAGACATCAGGACTTCTTCGAGCAGTATAATCAGAAGGTTCAGGACGGTTGCGAGTTGGTCTGCGTCTAGGTTCGTCTCTAACCTCAGTAGTGGTAGTAGTTCGTCTTCTGGGGTCAGAACGACGGTTAGAACGGGGGCTAGGGTCATCGTAGCCTTGTAATCTGGGACTACTATAGTTAGGCTTAACCCCTTCGTAAACATTGTCGTAGGGGTCAATGCGATCTACTTCTGCTTCAGTGTAGACTCGACTACGGCTGACAGGGCGGTCGCGATCGACAGTTGGGGTATTGCGTCTAGCCTGTTCGGTAGCCACTCCACGCATTCTAATACTTTCAAAAGCAAAGAAAATAGCCGTTCCTGTGAGCAAAAACTGACCAAACTGCAAAATCGGGTCTAACCGCCAACCATTAAACAGTAAAATAATTCCACAAAGCAAACCCACCGCAGCAAAAAAGATATCATAATCCCTTGCTAACTCTGGGCGAATTGAGCGCAGGAAAAACAAACCTGCTCCTGCTACTGCTAAGAATAAACCTAAAATAGCTGCTGCATTCAGCCCAAAATTGACCATTACAATTAATTCTCCTAATCTGGTTCTGGCGCGATCGCGAGTACAATATGTTCATACTCATGATAAATGATCTATATTTATAGCCTACCCATAACAGCTTTAACTCTTCTGGTGACGACTAAATAAAAGTTTGTTGATAATTTTAAAAAACACAACGACGGAACTGTTGGTAATGCTACCTTGTCTCCCGGATTGAGACTGTTCCGTCGCCCACAAATTAATAATAATTAATTGCCATTTATTACCAGCTCAAGCTGTAATTAAGATCCACGCTTGACTTTATCGCTTTGGCTAAGAACAATCAACGCTATTGTTGCGGGGATTACCACAATTATTGCACCCAAACCGATACTTAAAAGAAAATTGGTTAACGAAGGAGTCATAATTTTTTATCCTGACTATTTTTTGTTTATTAGTGTAATAATTTACATTGTTTTGTAATTTTAAAAGTTTTTCAACCAAAACAAAAGTTAATTATATAGATTGTGCCTCTTTAGAAGCTACCCATATATTGTATAGGGCTGATGCTCAAAACAAGATACTAAGTCCGTCAAGGTGTTTCAAAATCCTAGTACAATACATAATAGATATTTACATTTTGTAATATTCTTTAGGCGTAATCTTATATTGAATCAATTTTATGAATTTATTAAGCTTGGGAGCAATTGCAACTAGCCTGTTACTTGGATTGATGACAATTCTATTTATTTTTAGAATCGTACTTTCTTGGTATCCTCAAACCGAACTTACTCGTTTCCCTTTTAGTTTGGCAATTGTTCCTACAGAACCATTTCTCAAGCCGTTGCGTAACATAGTGCCTCCCATTGGCGGGGTAGACATTACTCCAGTAATCTGGGTTGGAATTTGTACTTTGCTACGGGAAATTTTAGTTGGTCAACAAGGACTTATTACTATGGCGTTGAATCATTGATTAGTTTTTTAAAAACAGTCTTGCAGTTATCTTGAAATTAATTAAAATACTTACAACATATAGATTTAGACTTAAATTAGCTTGTGAGAAATAAGCTAATAATTTTTGGCTCGATTTTGCCTCAATCGCTTAAATGTTCGGCAATAAAGTTAGTGTATATTTCGCCTTTGAGAAAAGCTGGAGTTTCTAAAATCCTCTGATGGAATTCAATGGTGGTAGGAACGCCAGTGATAGCGCATTCTCGTAACGCTCTTTTCATCCGTCTAATTGCGGTATCGCGGTCTTCACCCCAGACAATCAGTTTGCCAATCAAGGAATCGTAATATGGGGGAATTTCGTAGTCTGTATAGACATGAGAATCCATCCTGACTCCTGGGCCTCCTGGGGGCAAATAGGCACTAATACGCCCAGGATGAGGACGGAAGTTATATTTGGGATCTTCGGCGTTGATCCGACACTCGATCCCGTGACCTCTTAAAACTACATCTTTTTGAGTAAACCGCAGCTTTTCTCCTTGGGCTACGCGGATCTGTTCGGCGATCAGATCAATTCCTGTTACCACTTCAGTCACTGGATGTTCTACCTGAATCCGAGTATTCATTTCCATAAAGTAGAAATCTTCTGATTTATCCAAAAGAAATTCCACTGTCCCCGCACCAACATAATTAATTGATTTGGCTGCTAGTACCGCAGCATCCCCCATCTTTTGGCGTAATTGAGAACTAAGCACCGCACTAGGAGCTTCTTCTAATAATTTCTGATGACGACGCTGAATCGAACAGTCTCGTTCTCCCAAATGAACTACGTTGCCGTGACTATCTGCAATGATTTGAAATTCGATGTGACGAGGATTTTCTACAAACTTCTCTAGATAGACTCCCCCATTGCCAAAAGCTGCTTCTGCTTCTCCTTGAGCAGCCTGGAACATTCTGACCAGTTCTGATTCACCTTGCACTAACCGCATTCCTCTACCACCACCACCAGCAGTAGCCTTAATCATTACCGGATAGCCAATCTTACTTGCTGTTACTTTCGCTTCATCTTCATCTCGCAATAAGCCGTTGCTCCCAGGGACAGTAGGTACACCAGCATTTTGCATAGTTTTTTTGGCTGTAGACTTATCTCCCATCGCCAACATTGCCTCTTTGGAAGGACCAATGAAAGTTAGCTGATGATCGTTACAGATTTCTACAAAACGGGCATTTTCTGCCAAAAAACCATAACCAGGATGAATTGCCGTAGCGTTGCGAGTTAAAGCAGCAGCAATGATATTGGGGATATTAAGATAGCTTTTACCCGATGGAGGTGGCCCAATACACACGCTTTCATCCGCAAGCTGTACGTGGAGAGCTTGGCGATCAATAGTGGAATGTACTGCTACGGTAGCAATACCCATTTCAGCACAGGTATGTAAAATACGTAGAGCAATTTCCCCTCGATTGGCGATCAGAATTTTGTCAAACTGCATTCGATGAAGTAGATAACTAGAGTCATGTTTAAGAATAAGGCTTTTTCTGGTACTTAATACAGAATTAATCTTTATCTGTTACCTAATTCTGAAGGGGGACGGTCGTCACTCCAGCCCCACCAAGGAGTATCGCACTCACACAAATAAAACTCTTGGTATTTTCGGCGATCGCCCGTACTAACAGGAGCACGACGGTTTAGCCAGACATTTTTTGCCTTTGCAGGGGGATTTTTACAGCTAGGACAAGAAAAGTCAATTGCGTGACCCGCTGATTTAGTCCATTCTGGAGGAACTAGAGCAAAAGCATCCATAATGTTTTGTTTGAAGATTTAGAAGCTAGGTTTGTATTTTATTTTACTGCGATCTTTTATCGCTTCTGAGAAGATTACTATTTTTTGAATTTAATCTACCAATAAAAAACAGAGGTAGTTGATTTACCTCTGGGATTAATTTAAATAAGGACTGTGTTAGTCACCAACTAACTTTTAGCCTTTAGTGTTGGTAGTTGGGAGGAAGATACTGATT